>Ga0182030_10018407_pt1 | contig 13391 bp, 11 predicted proteins | sample 812S3MmetaG_FD_121299 | JGI IMG/M metagenome (GOLD analysis project Ga0182030, IMG submission 121299) | Permafrost microbial communities from Stordalen Mire, Sweden - 812S3M metaG (Illumina Assembly) | ecosystem: Environmental > Terrestrial > Soil > Wetlands > Permafrost | place: Sweden... | reverse complement strand
GCCGACTGATTCTTCACGCACCAGCGGGACGAGGGCGTCCCGCGCGGACCAGGGGGTCCGCCCCACCGATTTATTCGGAATCCCAGCGATGGGACAGTGTGCGGCATTGGGCTTTCAGCGCGCCCGGCGGCTTTGGCCATTCGGTCGACCACGACGTGGGGCGACTCTACCCGACTTTCTTCGGATCCGGGTAGAGTTAGGGAGCGGTGCTGAAGCCCGGAGAATTCGCTTCGTATCGAAGACGGCGGCCTGAAAGGCCGCCTGCAGGCAAGATTGCCTGCCACACGTTCGGAGTGTCGGCGCCACGTCATTCAAGAAATCACAGGCCCGAAACCCATTATCCTGGAGTCTCATGGTGGAAACGATACAGTGGGTGGACGGCGCCGTCGTCATGATCGACCAGACGCGCCTGCCGCTTGAAGAAACATACGCGACCTGCCGCACCTACCAGGAAGTCGCGACAGCAATCAAGGACATGATCATCCGCGGCGCTCCGGCCATCGGAGTGGCCGCTGCGATGGGAGTCGCGCTGGGCGTGGCGCACGCCTCCGCGGAAAATCTCGATAGCGAATTCGAGACCATCTGCGCCACTCTGGGCGCCACGCGGCCCACGGCGGTCAACCTCTTCTGGGCCATCGACCGCATGAAGCGCCTGTACGCCTCACTCCGCGGACAGCCGCTCGATGAGATCCGCCGGCGTCTGGTGGAAGAGGCGCTCCGCGTGCGTGAGGAAGACATCGCCATCTGCCGCGCCATCGGACGCCATGGCGCGCCGCTGGTGCCCGATGGTAAGACCGTGCTGACGCACTGCAATGCCGGCGCGCTGGCCACCGCCGGATACGGCACCGCGCTGGGTGTCATCCGCGCCGCCATCGAATCCGGCAAGACCATCGATGTTTACGCCGACGAGACGCGCCCGTTCCTGCAAGGCGCGCGCCTCACCGTTTGGGAACTGCAGCAGGATGGCATCCCCGCCACCCTCATCACCGACAATATGGCTGGCCATTTCCTGCACTCCGGCCGCATCGGCTGCGTGGTCGTCGGCGCCGACCGCATCGCCGCCAATGGCGACGTCGCCAACAAAGTGGGCACGTACTCGGTGGCCGTGTTGGCGAAGGAAAACAACGTGCCGTTCTTCGTCGCCGCGCCCATCTCCACGCTGGATCTCACGCTCGCCTCGGGCGCGCTCATTCCTATCGAACAGCGCGCCGCCTCTGAAGTGACCCATGTCTTCGGCCATCCCGTGGCGCCGCTGGGCACCGCAGTGCAGAATCCCGCGTTCGATGTGACGCCGGCGCGCTACGTCACCGCCATCATCACTGAGAGAGGCGTGGCGCACGCGCCATTCGAGGAATCTTTGCGGCGGCTGGCCGGCTGAGGCCGTATGCTAATTTGGAAGGAAATGCGAAAACTACTGACGATTCTGCTGTGCGCGGGCGCGTGCGTGGCGACCGCAGCGGATCGGCGCGCCCCCGGCTTCGACCTGATGGACGGCAAGGGCGCCTGGCACGATCTTGCCGATTACCGCGGCAAGCCCGTGCTGCTGGCATTGATCCAAACCACCTGCCCGCACTGCGCCGCCTTCGCCGAAAATCTCCAGCGCGCCCAGGAGAAATACGGCGACAAGATTGCCATCATCGCCGTGGTAGTCCCGCCCGACAACCCCGCCAAGGCCAACGATTTCGTCGACGGCCACAAGATCACGTACCCGATCGTGTTCGATATGGGGCAGGTGTGCTTGTCCTACGTGCGTACTCCCACCCTGCAGTTTCCCCGGCTCTACATCATCGACGGCAGCGGCACGATCGTGTCGGATAACGAATTCAGCCCGTTGACAGCCGCCATCTTCGAAGGTAACGGAATCAGTCCTGTGGTCGACCGCCTGCTGGCCGCACCGAAAAAATAGAAGCATACTACTCGGAGTAGTAGTAACAACCGCGACTGGCGCGCCGCCTGTTATATACTGCGGACTTCAGATGCTTCCCATTTTCCTTGCGACGTACGGCGCTGTTTTCATGGCCGAGATTGTCGGCGATAAGCTGCTGTATACCACTGGCTTGCTTGCCACGCGGTACAAAACCCTGCCCATCCTGTGCGGCATGGCGATGGCCTTCATGCTGAAGATGGGCGTTGCGGTTGCGGTGGGACAACTGATTTCCACTCTGCCGAAATGGCTGGTGGCCTCCATTACCGCGATCAATTTCTTCGCCATCGCGGTGGTCCTGTGGCGCAAGAAAGACAAGCGCGAGGTTACCGCCAAGAATTACCCGGCTCCCAAGGCGGCGTTGGTAGCGTTCGCCGCGATTTTCTTTTCGGAATGGGGTGACGTAGGCCAGATCACCGCTGCCAATGCCGCGGCCACCGCCAAGCTGGTGTCGCCCCCGGTACCCCATGTCGCCATCGTAGTCTGGCTGGGAGCGGTGGCCGCCATGGTGACCAAAGGCGCTCTGGCGTCCTTCATCGGCGGAGGCGTCCGCGGCTGGATTCAATCGCACTTCGAACCGAAGACCCTTCGCTACGCCGCCACCGCCCTGCTCGTCATCCTGGGCGTCTTCTCCGTGTGGGAGATTCTCGACCCCGACACGCCCGGCCTGCTTTTGTACTTCGTTCGCTAGATGATAAGGTCAGAGGTGATGGTCTCCAAAGAGGAACGCAACACCGCGCTCCGCTTCATCGTGTGCCTGGGCGTGGTCAGTCTGTTCGCGGACATGACCTACGAGGGTGCGTACAGCATCATCGGCCCGCTGTTTAAGGAACTGGGAGCGAGCGCCGCCGCCTTGGGCCTGGTCGCCGGCCTGGGCGAGATGATCGCCGCCAGCCTGCGCTTTTTCTCCGGCCGCCTGGTGGATCGCACGCGGGCTTACTGGACGGTGACAATCTGCGGATATTTCCTGAACGTCGTGGTGATCCCGGCGATGGCTTTCGCGGGCAATTGGCCCATGCTGGCGCTGCTGGTGGTGATCGAGCGCACCGGCAAGAGTCTCCGCGGACCGGCGCGCGACGTGCTGCTCTCCGAGGCCACCGGCAAGATCGGCCACGGTTGGGGATTCGGTGTGCACGCGGCGATGGATCAGACCGGCGCGGTGCTCGGTCCACTCCTCATGTACGTGGCGGTCCTGCAGAAACAGCATTTCGCCCCCGCGTTCCTCAGGCTGGCATTTCCGGCGGCCGGCGCATTGATCGCGCTGCTGGTAGCGCGCCTGGTCTATCCGCAGGCGGGCAAGGCGACTCCCAAGCAAGTAAAGGCCATCGCACTGCCCAAGGTTTTCTGGTGGTATGTGGCCGCCGCCGGCATGCTGGCGTTGGGCTACGCGGACTTCCCGGTATTGGCATACCACTTCCAGAACACTTCACTCGTCAAGCCGGCCGATATCCCGCTGATGTTCGCCGGCGCGATGGGCCTCGAAGGGCTGGCCGCCCTCATCATAGGCAAGTTGTTCGACCGCTTCGGCATCGGCATGCTCTCGGCCGGCACGCTGATCTCGCTCGCGGGCCTGCCCCTGGGATTCCTCGGCGGACCGGTTGCCGCTATAGGCGCGGTAGCGTGCTGGGCCGTCGGCATGGGCGCGCAGGATGCCTGCCTGCGGTCGGGAATCGCGCAGGTGGTGTCGATGAACAAACGTGGCACGGCGTTCGGCGCCTTCAACGGAGTCTTCGGGATCGGCTGGTTCATCGGCAGCGCCACCATGGGACTGCTCTACGGCCACTCGCTGATGGCTCTGGTAGCGTTCGGCGTAGGGGCGCAGTTGATCTCCGCGGTGATGTTCTTCAGGCTGCGCGCCCCGCTCGCTCAGGCTGCCGCTGCTGCGGCGGCGTAGAGCAGGCACTCGTGTCTGCAGCGTCGAGACTATCCCTGACCTCCTGAAGTCACGGAATGAGGATGAACTCATCTTGGGCAAAAAGACCTTATTGGCCATGGATGAACACGGATGAACACGGATAAGAAAACCCCTTGTTTTATCCGTGTTCATCCGTGTTCATCCGTGGCTGATAAGATTTGCTTTTTCGTGGCTCAGTGGCTCAGCCTGATTCCTCATCGCGCCCAAACTCGCGGGGACGACTTCAGGAGTTCGGAGTCTCGACCCGGCAGGCACGAGTGCCGGCAATCGTGCCTGCCACACCTCGGGGCGCTACTGCTTCGGGAACAAGATCGGCAGCGCTTTCTCCGCGGTGAACATGCACCGCGCGTTGTGGCCGCAAAGATCCACCACCACGATCTCGTGCTTCGCGCCCAGTTTTTCGTCCACGTATTTGCCGAATGCCTGTCCGCGTGCCAGGCGCGTAGGACCTTGCCTCATCGCCGAGCACGACGAATCGAAACCGCCAAGCGGCAAGATGTCGATCTCACCGAGAAGGTACGTCGTCGGGCGCGACGCGAGTTGCTTCTTCAAATCCTCGTCGCTGACCCGCGCGGCGTAGCCCGAACGATTCTCAAATCCGTACGGCCAGCGGTCGAAATTCGCGCAGGCCTCCGCCACCGTCGCCGGCCGGGTGGAATCGATCCACGCGTAGCTCGAAGGGTTGGCGACCACGTACTTCACCGGCACGCCCAGCGTCTCATGGACCTTGTTGGACATCTCGTAGCGATTGACGAACTGCCCGCCAGCCGAGTGACCGGCCACCACGATAGCCTTCAAATTGGGAAACGCGTCCTTGCGCGCAAGCTTGTGCAGGATCTCGTCCATCATGTCGAACGTGGTCAGCTTGTCGTCCGCGACTGACGGTCCGCCGGTACGCCAGGACGCGCAGTTCCAGCTCACTTCATTGGGCGCCAAAGGGTCTTTGCAACCGCCGGCAGCGGACGCGATGTGCGGCACGATCAGTACCGTGTCCTCCAACGCGTCCGCCAGGAATGCCGCCGCAAGAGTCGACCGGAAATAATTATCGGCATCGCGATTGGTGCCGTGCACCACGATGAGGGCGCGGGTGATCTTCTCGTTCTTCACAGTCAGCGGCTGGGTGCGATAGATCATGGTGCGGGCCGGTCCGCCGCCGAGAGTCACGAATTCGGTGCAGGCGGTGTTCGCCGTAATGCACGGGCCGGCCGCATAGGCAGCCAAGGAAACAAGAAGACCGAGGAATAGGCGCATCCTAATAATGTACTTGACAGCATCCGCTTGACGACAGGTGTATTACGCGGCGGCCGCAGTGAAGTGCTCGCCACCGATTCCCACCGCCTGCAGCAGCGACACTTCGCGCAGATCGGCGTCGTCTCCGCGAATCAGGAGGTGCCGGACTGGATGACCGTCGCATATTTCTTGGCCCGCTGCATCCTGCTCGCGGGCGTCGCCGGACTCGTCGTATCCATGCGTTTCTAGTACACTAGCTCAATGCGAAAACTTGTACTGCTCTTGGCAGTGGCCGCGCCCATCTTCGCGCAGCCTAAAGTCTCTCCCGAAAAAGAGGCCTCCATGAAGGCCGACCTGGTTGGCCAGATCGACGCCATGAAGAAACAGGCGCAGGTGATGGTGGACAGCGTCTTCAGCTTCGGTGAACTCGGTTTTCAGGAGTTCGAAACCACCAAATACCTCACCGGCATCCTCGAGAAAGAAGGCTTCTCCATCGAGCGTAACTACGCCGGCATTCCTACCGCATGGGTGGCGAGCTGGGGCTCGGGCAAGCCCGTGATCTCCTTGGGCAGCGATATCGACGACATCCCACAGGCGTCGCAGAAGCCCGGCGTGGGCTACCACGACCCGATCGTCGAGGGCGCTCCGGGCCATGGCGAAGGGCACAACTCCGGCGTGCCGCTGAACATCATCGCGGCGCTGGCCGTGAAGAAAGTGATGGAGCGTGAGCACCTCACCGGCACCATCAGGCTGTGGCCGGGCGTCGCCGAGGAACTGGTCGGCACCAAGGCGTACTATGTGCGCGCCGGCATGTTCAAAGACGTCGACGTCTGCCTCTTCACGCATGTCGCCGCCAACTTGGGCGTATCGTGGGGACCGGCGCTCAATCAGAATGGACTGGTCAGTATCGAGTACATGTTCAAGGGCGAGAGCGCACACGCCGCCGGTGCTCCGTGTCGGGGCAAGAGCGCCCTGGACGCGGTGGAGTTGATGGACGTGGGCTGGAACTTCAAGCGCGAACACCTGCGGCTGGCGCAACGTTCCCATTACGTCATCACCGACGGCGGCGATCAGCCCAACGTAGTGCCGCCGACGGCCGCCGTCTGGTATTACTTCCGCGAGGCCGATTACGACCACATCATGGATCTGTGGCACTTCGGCGACAATATGGCCAAAGGGGCCACGCTGATGACTGACACCACGTTCACCGAGCGGCTATTGGGTACCGCATGGCCGGGGTACTTCAGCCGTCCCATCGCCGAGGACATGCAGGAGAACATCAACAAGGTCGGACTTCCGCAATGGAGCGATGACGATCAAAAGCTCGCCAAGGGGATGCAGACGGAGCTCAAGCAAAAGGTCAACGGACTGGCGACGAAGGTGCAGACTTTCCGTCCGCCCGAGCCGCCCCGCGGCGGCGACGAGATGGGCGAAGGCATGGGCCCGCAACCCACCGGCGGTGGCAGCGACGATATCGGCGACGTCAGCTGGAACGTGCCGACCGTCACCCTGCGCTTCCCCTCGAACATCCCCGGCGGTCCCGGCCACAACTGGGCCAATGGAATCTCCATGGCGACACCGATCGCGCACAAGGGAGTCGTGGCCGGCGCCAAGGTGCAGGCCATGACGATGATCGACATCCTGGTGCATCCGGAACTGGTGGCGAAGGCGTGGGACTACTTCAACAACGTCCAAACAAAGGACACGAAGTATAAGAGCTTCCTGCGTCCCGATGACAAACCGGCCATCTGGATGAATAAGAACACCATGGAAAAATACCGGCCCGAGATGAAGAAGTATTATTACGACCCCAGTAAGTACGACACTTACTTGGAGCAACTGGGAATCAAGTACCCGACAGTACGGTAAGGCTCACTTTTCGTGTGGCAGGCAATCGTGCCTGCCGGCGGGCTTTCCAGCCCGCCGGGGTGGCCTGAAAGGCCGCCCGCAGCCAGGATTGGCTGCCACACAGGCCGGAGTGCTTTCTCTGTGGCCTCCCCAACCTCTGTGAGCTCAAATTCTTAAGATTTTCTCCGTGTCTCCGTGCCTCTGTGGTGAACCGTCCTACCCGCCCCGCGCGATCGGCATCCGCCACCCGGTGCCGAATGCCCGCGACGTCACCTTCAGTACCGGAGCTGCCTGCTTCCGCTTGAATTCCGCATTACGCACCAGCTTCACCACCCGGCGGACCGTAGCCTCGTCGAATCCCTGCGCCATGATCTCCTCGGCCGATTTCGATTGCTCCACGTGCAGTTCCAGAATCCGATCGAGCAGTTCGTAGGGCGGCAAACTGTCCTGGTCGGTCTGCCCGGGCCGCAATTCGGCCGACGGCGCCTTGGTGAGAATCACTTCGGGGATATCGGCCTGCCGTCGATTGCGCCAGTGCGAAACCCGGTAGACCATCATCTTCGGAAGGTCGGCAATTACCGCCAGCCCGCCATTCATATCGCCGTATAACGTGCAGTAACCCACCGCTAGCTCCGACTTATTCCCGGTAGTCAGCAACAACGAACCGAACTTATTCGAGAGCGCCATCAACAAACTGCCGCGAATACGCGATTGGATGTTTTCTTCGGTAACATCCGGCTCGCGCCCGCGAAATGCGCCGGCCAGCGTGGCATCGTAAGCCCCCATGATGTCCGAGATGGGCAGCGTGATGGTGCGGATGCCCAGATTGCGCGCCAGTGCCACCGAATCGTCCACGCTGCCTTCACTCGAATACTTCGATGGCATCAGCACCCCGAGCACGTTCTCGGGGCCCATCGCGTCCGCCGCAATCGCCGCCGTGAGCGCCGAATCGACGCCTCCCGACAGCCCCAGCAGCACCTGCCGGAAGCGCGTCTTGCGGGCGTAATCGCGTACTCCCAGCACCAGGGCGGACCAGACCTCGGCCTCCGGCTCGAAATCCGCTGGTGCGATCGTGCCGGTGCAGTTCGCCAGGTCCACCACCGTCACGTCGCTGGCGAAGCCGCGGGCGCGGGAGAACATGCGGCCGTGCGCGTCGAACGCCCCGCTGTGGCCGTCGAAAATCAGGTCGTCATCGCCGCCAACCTGGCCCACAATCACCACGGGCAGTCCATACTTCCGGGCCATGTGACTGAGCATCCGCTCGCGCAGCAGCTGCTTGCCCACGGTGAAGGGCGACGCCGAAAGGTTCACGATGGCTTGCGCGCCGGCTTGCGCCAGCACCTGAATGGGGTCCAGATGATAGCGCGGACGCTCCCAGAAATCGCGGTCGTTCCAGACGTCCTCGCAGATGCTGATGCCCAGACGCCAGCCGTTCAGTTCGAGAATTTGCGGCTGCGCGGCGGGTTCGAAGTAGCGGTCTTCGTCGAACACGTCGTAGGTGGGCAGGAGCATCTTGTGAAATGCCGGACCCACCGCACCATCCCGCAACAACACCGCGCTATTGAACAGCGGACGGCCGATGGGCGCCGGATTGAGCGTGGCCACGCCCACCAGCAACGGCGCCGAGCCGCGCAATTCCGCCGCCATCGAGGCCATTTTCTCGCCGGCGCGCCGCACGAAACCTTGGCTCATCAGGAGGTCGCGCGGCAGGTAGCCCATGAGCGCAAGTTCAGACGTTACTATGAGATCGGGGTGTTGGGCTTGCGCTTCGCGGGCCGCGCGCAGGATCAGCTCGGCGTTGCCGTCGAGGTCGCCGGGCGTGGGGTCCACCTGCAGTAGGGCGATTCGCAAGTTTTAGTTTACCATCGCGTCCTTTGAAGTTGCCTGATGAGGTTTGTTAAGCTGTTTAGATTCATGAAGCTGTCGATCCTCATGCCGGTCTACAACGAACGTACCGTGGTAGAACGGTGCATTTCGCTGGTTCTTACCGCCCCGGTACCCGAAAGCATGGAGCGCGAACTGGTGATCGTGGACGACTGCTCTACCGACGGCACCTTCGCTATTCTCCAGCGCCTAGCCGCCAGTTTTCCGCAAATCCGCCTGTACAAGCACGAGAAAAACGCCGGCAAAGGCGCCGCCGTGCGCACCGCCATCGACAAGGCAACCGGCGATTTTTCGCTGATTCAGGACGCCGATCTCGAATACGACCCGTCCGAGTATCCCAAACTCCTACGCCCCATGCTGGACGGCCACGCCGACGCCGTGTTCGGCTCGCGCTACATGGCCGGCGAGCAGACCCGCATCCTGCCCTTCTGGCATTCCATGATCAACAAGGGGCTCACCCTGGTCTCCAACATGTTCTGCAATCTGAACCTCACGGACATGGAGACCTGCTACAAAGTCTTCCGCACCGACCTGCTGAAGAGCATCCCCATCCGCTCCGACCGTTTCGGCTTCGAGCCGGAGATCGTCATGAAGTGCGCCAAGCGGAAACTGCGCATCTACGAAGTCCCCATCAGCTACCACGGCCGCACTTACGAAGAGGGCAAGAAAATCGGCTGGAGGGATGGACTGAAGGCGCTCGCCGTCATCGTGCATTTCTGGCTGATTGACGATCTCTACGCCGCGCCGTACGGCCGCGGAGTGCTCAACAATCTCACCGGCACGCCGCAATATCTCAGCTGGCTGGCGCGCAAACTGCGTCCCCACGTGGGCGATTCGGTGCTCGAAATAGGCGCCGGGATCGGCAATATCGCCGGCCGGCTGATTTCGCGTCGAACCCTTTATGTCGCGGCCGAGAAGGACGCGTTGCACCTGCACGCGCTCCACAACCGCTTTCTGCGGACCCCCAACGTTACCGTGCAGCGTCTCGATCCCGAGGCGCCTGAGGATCTGGCCGGACTCGAGGGCTGCTTCGATACCGTGCTCTGCCTCAACGTGCTGGAGTATCTGGACGCTCCCGAGCGCGTGGTCGCTGCCCTGCGCACCACACTGAAACCAGGCGGCAATCTGATCGTTCTGGTGCCGCGTGGCCGCGCGCTGTTCGGAAGCCTCGACCGCGCCTTGGGACACAAGCGCCGTTTCAGCGTGGCCGACCTCAAGCAACTTCTCGAATCGCAGGGCTTCACCACCGACGAGATCTTCGACATCAATCGCGCCGGCGCGCCGCCATGGTGGTTTTATAGCAAAATCTTCGGTGCGAAGAACATCAACAAGCCGGTCCTCAAGCTATTCGACAAGACGGTTTGGATCTGGCGACGCATCGATGGGCTGATGCCGTGGCCGGGCCTCTCGGTCATCGCCGTGGCCCGCAAATCGGGCGGTGATGCGGCCGCTCCGGTCTTCACCGCGGCTGCGTCGCAAGTGTCGTCTCCCCATGCACGCTGAAAATCTGGCGCGATACGACGGCCTCGCGGCCGGGTTCGCCGACCGCCGCATTCTGGTGGTCGGCGACCTCATGCTGGATGAGTTCATTTGGGGCAAGGTCTCGCGCATTTCACCGGAAGCCCCGGTGCCCATCGTCAATGTCACCGGCGAATCGCACTACCCGGGCGGCGCCGCCAACGTGGCGCGTAATCTGAAGGAGTTCACCAGCCACGTGGCGATCATGGGGCTGGCCGGCAACGATGCGGCCGGCGATCGGCTGCTCGGACTGCTCTCCGCCTCCGGCATAGACACGGCCGCGGTGCAGCGCAGCCCGGGCTTCGATACCATCACCAAGACGCGCATCGTCGCCCGCAACCAGCAGGTGGTCCGCGTGGACCGCGAGCGCAAGCGGGCGCTGACCGGCGCGGAAACCACGCTCGCCATCGAGCAACTCGACGCCATGGTGGCAGGCGTAGACGCGATCGTAGTGGCCGACTACGGCAAGGGCTTCGTCACCCAGCCGCTGGCCGACCATCTCTGCCGCGCGGCTTGCCAACACGGCAAGATCCTCACCGTCGATCCCCATCCGCACACCTCGCTGAACTGGGCCGGCGTGACGGCGCTCAAGCCCAATCGGCTGGAAGCATTTATCGCCGCCGGAATGCCTCCGTCGGAGCCGGTGACCCCGGTGCTCGCCGATGAGGCGCTGCTCGAAGTCGGCCGGCGATTGCGCCAGCGCTGGCAAGCGCAGAATCTCCTCATCACGCTGGGCGAGCACGGCATGCTGCTGCTCGCCGGCGACGCCCCGCCCAGCCACACCCCCACGCGCGCCCAAGAGGTATTCGACGTGTCGGGTGCAGGCGACACCGCCATCGCTGTCCTGACGTTGGGATTGGCGGTGGGCGCCACGCCGGCGGAGGCTGCCGAATTGGCCAACCGGGCGAGCGGGATCGCCGTCGGAAAGCTCGGCACGGCGACGGTGACCCTCGACGAATTACGGGCGAGTTTCCGGAAATGAGGAGCGCAAGCGACGCGACCATGAGCGCAAGCGACGCGACCACAAGCGCAAGCGAGGCGACAATAAGCGCGAGCGAGGCGACATGAGCAACGCGTCGGGCGCGCCGCAGAGGAAGGACGGGCCGATGGCTGCGCCGTCGGCGCCCTCGATCCGCGACGGGAGTTGCTGGAGAAGCCGGCGTTTATGAGTACTCCCGCGGTATTCTTCGATCGCGACGGCACCCTGATGGAAGAGGTGCATTATTGCGGCGACCCCGCCCAGGTGCGGCTCTACGCGGGCGTGCCGGAGGGTCTTCGGCGATTGAAACAGGCCGGTTTTCGGACGTTCATCGTCAGCAATCAGAGCGGTATCGGCCGCGGATTGATCGACGAGGCGCAATATCGCGCCGTGCAAGCGGAGTTGCTCGCGCAGATCGGGGAAGGCCTGATCGACGCATCGTATTTTTGTCCGGACGCCCCCTGGGTGCCTTCTAAGAGACGCAAACCCGAGCCCGGAATGGTGTTCGAGGCGGCCGCCGAATTCGGCGTGGACTTGGCGCGCTCCTACATGATCGGCGACAAATCCGCCGATGTGGAATGCGGCAAGCGCGCGGGCGTGAAGACGATCCTGGTCCTGACCGGCTACGGCGCCGAGCAGAACTGCGTACCAGATTACCGGGCGCGAGACGTGGCAGAGGCGATGGAGATGGTGCGGTGAGAGCGCTAGCGCTCAGCTATCGGCTTTCAGCTATTAGCTGTCGGCTGGTGTAGAGCTAATTTCGAGTCCGGTTCGAAACCGGGCAATCCGCAAGCCGAGGCTAGCCGCAGGCAGCACCCAAACGCCGCAGCGATTAGCCACCAGTTCTCCAAGAACTCAGGCCCAGCGAGTCTCCGATTCCACGGTCGGCGCCCTGCGGCGATCCAGCTGAAAGCTGAGAGCTGACAGCCGATAGCTTCTTCCCCTACCGTCCGCGTTTCGCCGCAGTCTCTACAAGTTCCTGTAAATCCAACAAATGCCGAGGCTTAAACGCCCTCCTCGACCACCGCGAACTGGGCTCTAACGCCACTCCCACGAAGTACCCGATCTCGGCGTATTGGCAGTAGCGGACCTCCCCGGAAAACTCGTGCTTCTCGCAGACAAACTGGAGATTAGCGCCCAGGGGAACGGCGATCTCAAACTGCAGGCACGCTCCCGACGGCGAAATATTCTCCAAAAGAGCGTCGGCCCGCTGGACTTGCCCATCCTTATCCGTCCAGGAGGCTTCCACCACGTCGGCACACATCATGCGAACTTCGGAACGATTATCCCGCATACAATCACCATATCGGCGCCCTCCGCCAATACTTTACGATAGTGCCTCACCCCTACTCCTGCCGGAGGGCCAGCAGCGGATCCACCCGTACCGCCCGGCGCGCGGGAATGTAACTCGCCAGGGCCGCGACCAGAACCAGCATCACAGCCACCCCTGCGTAGGTCAACGGGTCGGTGGTCTTCACCGCGAACAGCATGCTCCCGAGTAGCCTGGTTGCCGCCATGGCCCCGGCCAGCCCGATGCCCAGACCGAGCGCGGCCAGCGTCAATCCCTGCCGCAAAATGAGCCCGAGCAAGCTGCCGGGGCTGGCGCCGAGCGCCATTCGCAACCCGATCTCGCCGGTACGCTGGCCCACCACATAGGTCATCACGCCATAGACACCCGCCATGGCCAACAATACCGCCAGACCGGCGAAGGATGCCAGCAGGAGCGTACGAAATCGCGGCGTGGCCACATTTTCCGCCAACGCTCGTTCCAGCGTGGTGAACTGCACCGGCGTATCGGGCGAGCGCGTCTGCACGATACCCCGCAACGCCGACGAGATCCCCCCAGGCTCACCCACAGTCCGCACCAGCAGAGACATGTCGGACTTGGGGTGCTGTTGGTAGGGCATGTACAGTTCCGGCCAGGCCGCCTGCCCCGGCCCAAACTGGTGAATGTCCGCCACCACTCCCACTACGGTCATCGGCTTGGGCGAATCGAACCCGCAATTGATGGTGTGCCCCAGGGGATTCTTACCGGCGAACGACTTGCGTGCCAGGCTCTCATTGACGATCACCGTGGAGAGCGCCTCGTAGGT
>Ga0182030_10018406_pt1 | contig 13391 bp, 12 predicted proteins | sample 812S3MmetaG_FD_121299 | JGI IMG/M metagenome (GOLD analysis project Ga0182030, IMG submission 121299) | Permafrost microbial communities from Stordalen Mire, Sweden - 812S3M metaG (Illumina Assembly) | ecosystem: Environmental > Terrestrial > Soil > Wetlands > Permafrost | place: Sweden... | reverse complement strand
GACGAGGTCCCGTCGCTGGAGGTCCCGGCCACGGCGGTGTTCATGGCGATGACCTGGCCGGCCGTGTCGATCAGCGGCCCCCCGGAGTTGCCCGCGTTGATGGCGGCGTCGGTCTGAATGAGGTTCTGCAACGTCTCGGTCTGAGTGCCCTCGCCACCGGCGGTCACGGAGCGCCCGAGGGCGGAGACGATGCCCTGGGTCACGGTGGGCGTTCCGGCCGACAGTCCGAGCGCGTTGCCGATCGCCACCACCGCGTCACCCACCACGGCCTTGCCCGAGTTGCCGAAGGTCACCGTGGGGAGGTTCGAGGCGTTGTTGATCTTGAGCAGCGCCACGTCCTTGGTCTGGTCGTAGCCGATGAGTGTGCTGGGCAGCGCCTTGGTCTGCCCGTACTCGGTGACCGTGATCGATCCGGTGTCTCCGCCCTGGCTGTAGAGCTCGATCACGTGGTTGTTGGTGATCACCTCCCCGTCCGAGGTGATGATCATGCCCGTGCCCTCGTCCTCGCTCCCCCCGGATTTCACGTCGATCGACACGACGGCGGGGATGACCTTGTCCACCAGCTGGGGGATGGTGACGTTGCCGCTCAGCACGGCCGCGCCGGGCGACGCGGCGCTCTCGTGGATGGTGACGCCCGCGCCGCCGCCGTTGCCGTTGTGGTCGGCGATGGCGGTGACTGCCGCCCCGACCACGCCTCCGATGAGCGCCGCCACGAGGGCCACCGGGAGCCAGGTGCGGAATCGGCCCGAGCCGCCGCCCGTGGTCCCCGGAGCGCCGCGGCGGCCCGGGTCGGGCGGGGGTGGGTAGGAGAACGGCACGACCGCCGGCGCGGCAGGGGGCGCCGTCGGGGTGTCGCCGCCGGCCGGTGACGACCAGGCGGGCGGGGGTGGGTACGACGACGGTGCGACCGCCGGCAGGTGGGGCGCCGTGGCCGGCTCTCCGGCCGGGATCGGCTCCCCGGCAGGGGCCGGGTCGCCGGAGACCGGGTCCGGCAGGGCGGGTGGTGTCTCGGGTGGAGGGGTGGCCTCGGGTGGCGGGGTCACCTCGGGCGTGCCGGCAGCGGACTCAGGCCCTGGCTGCTCGGTGTCCTCGCTCATCTGGGTCCTCCTGAAGGGACGTGGCTTCCTCGCACCGGCTCACGATGGTGGTCGCCCGTCCCGGCGGTTCCCGCACTCCCGCGGACGTCCGGACCCATGTTACGGGATGGAGATCCGGGGCCGTCATCAGGGGACCGCGCCAGGCGCGGTAGCGTGTCCGCCGCATGTCACGCCGGATCGATATCGAGCTCACCAGTCAGACGGGCGATGGGTCGTGGACCTGGCGCGCCGCCGGTGCACGCCAGCCCAAGGGCACCGTCGAGGCGGCCCTGGTGCCCTCCGGCGAGACCGTGGGCGCCGTCTTGCGGGCCGACGTCGAGGTCGGCCTCGAGGGCATCGAGGTGCTGTCGCTCACCTCCGCCAAGCCGGCACGTTCGCCCGAGAAGGTCGACGGTCGCATTGAGGTGAAGGGCACCCCGAAGCGGGCGCCCGACGTGTCGGTGATCTTCGCTCCGGGCTCGGGGAAGCGCCGTCGTGACGACGACGACGGCGAGCGCGGGCGCGGACGCGGTGAGCGCGGCGGCGGGCGCCGTGGCGCCGGCGCCGGCGCCGAGGGAGAAGGCGGCGCACGCGACGGCCGGGGCGACCGTCCCCGTGGCGGGAGCGGCGGCGGTCCGCGCCGACCCGGAGCACGCCGGCCGGGTGAGGGTGACGGGCGTCCGGCACGCGGCGAGCGACCCGCCGTGCCCACGTCGACGGTCCACCGCAACGCCATGCTGGCGGCGCTGCGGCCCGAGCAGATCCCCGTGGCCGAGCAGCTGCTGCGCGGTGGGATCCAGGCCGTGCGCCAGGCGATCGAGACGCAGAACGCGTCGTCCAAGGCTGCCGGGAAGCCCCCGGTGGCCTCGAACGCCCTCCTGGCCATGGCGGACGAGCTACTCCCGACCGTCCGCCTCGCCGACTGGAAGGACCGGGCCACGGTGGCCCAGACGGCCGGCAAGGACTACCGGCTCCGCGAGCTGCGCGCCGTGGTGGCTGCGTCCCGCACGGTCAACCTGGACGACGAGGGGCGCACCCTGGCGAAGGCACTCCAGGAATCACTGGACCAGCGGACCACCGCACTGCGCGAGGAGTGGCTGGCCCGCATCACCAACGCGCTCAACGACGGGCGGGTCTTCCAGGCCGTCGAGGCCTCCATTCGCCCACCGGAACCCGGCACGCGCTGCCCGGCCGAGCTGGCGGTGAGGCTCGCCGCCGCCGCCGGGGAGGCCCTCTCGGCCGATCTGGCGCCGGAGGAGTGGATGCGGCTGCTCGACGCCGTCGTGGCGTCCCCGGTGCGCCGCACCGTCAAGCCGGCGGGCATCCCCGACGACGAGGTGGCCCGTCAGGCGGCCCGCCATGCCGCCGGTTCCGTCCCCGCCCTCGCCAAGCTCCTCGGCCTCCGCATTCCGCCCCCGCCACCCCGGCGGGTCAACACGGAGCGCCGTTTCAGCCCAACCGGCGGCTGAGCGTCAGCAGGCGGGCCGTGAACCCCGCCGACTCCAAGCGCTGTTTGGTGGCGCGGTCCCCCGGCAGTGCCAGGGCATCGATCTCGGTGCACCCCTGCGCCGCACTCCAGTCGACGGCGCCCTCCATCAGCGCCGTGCCCACCCCCACGCCGCGGGCGCCCGCCTCGACGTAGCAGCACTCGACCAGGCCGCTGCGGCGCCCGCCGGACTCGGCGGCCACCGTCACGCCCACTAGCCCGACCACCGCCCCTTCGAACTCCCCGACCAGCAGCGCGGCGGCCCCCCCGGGCTGGGTCCACCGCTCGAGCAGCGTCACGGGCGTGGCCTCACCCACCAGGGCGGCGCCGCCACGCATGGTCGCCGCGCCGAGGAGCGCCTGCGACAGGAGGCGCGTGCAGACCTGTCGATCCGCTGCGTCGGCCGGCCGGGCCAGCTCCATGCCTGTCAGGAGGGGGACGGCGCCGGAGGCCGCTCCTCGAGGAGCTGGCCGGCCCGGTTCAGGATCGTGCGGCGGTTGCGGGTGGAGGCCTCGTAGCGCTGGACGGCCCGGAGCTCCTCGGGGCCCAGGCTCTCCAGACGCCGGACGACCTGGGAGGCGCTGAGGGTGTCGTAGTCGGCCAACGCTCCCCCCACGATCGCCTCCGCCGCCGGGTCCGGCGGCGGGCGGGACGGGGCGACCGGTGCCGGCGGTGGCTCGACGTGGCCGCCGGCACCCTCCCCCACCTGGTCCGTGCCGTTGCTCAGGAACTCGTCCAACCGGTCGGACATCTCCCGCTGGCCCCGGTTGACGACGAAACGGCCGATGACGCGGGCGTTGCCCAGCTCGAGCTCGACGCGTCGCTTGCCCTTGGCGATCAGCTCGGGGAGGTCCTCCACGACCGTGATCGCCACCCCGACCGGGGCGAAGAGACACAGATCGAGGGTGCGGCGCAGCGGGCTCTCTCCGTCCGCCTGGTCGCCGAGGTCCGGATCCTCAGACACAGTCCCGGCACAGCATGTTCTTCTTGTCGGCGAGCTGGCTGGGGTGCTTGACCAGGAAGCAGGAGCGGCAGACGAACTCGTCGGGCTGCTTGGGCAGGACCCGCTCGTTGCCCTCGGTCTTGTCCTCCTGGTCGGTGGCCTCCTCGTCCTCGGGCTCGTCCTCGACGACCAGGCGCTCCTTGAGGATGACGTCGAGGCTGGCCTCGACGTCCTCGTCGTCGGGCTCCTCCTCCTCTTCCTCCTCGTCGCCCTCACCGGACCGCTCCACCACCGCCGCCGGCGAGGGGGTCAGGATCTCGTCGACCTCTGCTTCGTCCTCGTCCTCGTCCAGGTCGGCGATGTCGTCGGCGTCCTCCTCGAGGGCATCGTCCTCAATGTCCTCGAGCGCCTCGTCTTCGTCGATGTCCACGTCCTCGTCGACATCGAGCTCGTCGTCGAGCGTCGCTTCCTCGTCGACGTCCGGGCTCTCGGCCTCCAGATCCTCGACCTTTGCTTTCTTCTTAGTCGCCATTGTGCCGCGGGAGCATAGACGGTTCGAGAGACTGTTCAATCGCTGTGAGGGTGCCCGCCGGGCGGGCCCGGCCGGCGGGAAAAGGAAGGGTTGCGGCGGGCGGGCCCTGGGGTCTTTGGCGCCATCCTGCACGCTTGGGGTAGCCAGGCGTGCAACACGTTCTCTACTCGACCCCCAGGGCCTACCACCGCCTCTCACAGACATCCCCCCCTTGCTGCTTCAGGGGGTTCGTTTCCCCGTCGCATCCGTAGGGTCGTCGGGGACTGCGCCGTACATTAGGCAATCCGGGGGTGGTGCCGTCAAGACGGTTTTCGTCACTGCCACCAGGGGGAACGAGGGTAGTTCCTGGTCAATGCGTTGCCGATTTTTCCGACCGCCGACGCTCGGCCCGGCGCTCGGACTCGAGGCGCTCGAGGTCCGTTGATCCGTGGTCGACGTGGGACATGGCGTCGGCCAACGCCCGGTGCCCGGCGACCTCCGCGATGGCCCGGTGCATCTGCTGGGCCACCCGGCGGTAGGCGGGATGGCCCTGGGTCCCGGAGCGCAGCTCAATCAGGTGCATCGCCTCTCGCGCGTTGAATTGCATGACGTAGCGGATGCGGTGGGCCAGCGCGACGGCGTAGGACGCCTGCTCTGGGAAGTCCGGTGCCAGTGTGCGGTACAGCTCTTCGGCGCGTCCGATCGCCTCGTCGTAGCGCTCCGCGAGGCCGGCGTCGGCGACGAGGCTCGGCATGTCGTAGCCGAGGGAGATGCCGAGGCGCTGCCACTCGATCGTCAGCATGCGGTGGCGCTGCAGGTCGCGGAACGCTCCGTAGTCGGTGACGAGCTCGAAGCGGTAGTCGGTGCGCTCGAACGCGCGGCCGGGCCGGTGGCGGCGGTTGCGCCGCTCCCCCACGTACGCGCGCAACAGCGCGACACGGTCATCGTGCGCGAGAAGCGCGACCCGGCGGGCCGCCTCGTGCTCGGAGCACCCGAGATGTGAGAAACAGGCCGCGACCAGGACCTTCTCTTCCCCCTCGGGGTCGAAGTCGAGGAGCGTGACCTCGGCCTCCCCGGCGTCGAACTCCGGTTCGGAGGACGGGTGCGGTGACAGCAGATCGGGCCAGAGGCGCTGCACGAGGCGTGATGTCTGCTCACGTGTGACCATGAGGTAGTCCGACCACTCGCCGCCGCGTTCCTTGACGTCGACGCGTTGGAGGAACGACGGGATCACCTTGCGGAGCTCGACGAGCATCATGTCGGCGTAGTGGCGCGCCTCCGGGAGCGGGTGGGCGCGCATGCGCAGCAGCAGCTGCTCGTAGGACTGGCCGGTGCCGTACACGCCGATGTTGGACAACGACGCAGCGGGCAGGATCCCGCGCAACGCATCGAGCGACTTGGCGCGCGTCGCCTGCCGGTACACGAAGTCGCTGTCACCGGCCTGTTGCGGGAACTGCTCGGCCACCCAGGCCTGCATGCGTGGCAGGAGCGCGCCGTAGGTGTCGAACACGCGGTCCATCTCGCCGACGAAGCGGGCGCCGTGCGGGGAGTCGAGCAGCTCCGGCGGGCGGAAGTAGCGGTACTGCCCGTTGTCGAGGCGCTGGTTGTACGCGATGTAGCGCGTCGACTGCTCCAGGTACGACATGAGCCGCCCCCACTCGAGCACCTTCGAGAGCACGTTGGACGACTGCTCGCAGGCGAGGTGGACACCGCCGAGTTGCGCGACGGAGTCGTCGCCGTACTCGACGAAGACCTTCTCGTAGAGCTGCTCCGCCCGCGCCAGGCCCACCGTGGCGTCGACGGTGGCGTCACCGGAGATGTCGAGGTCGCCCACGAACTCCTCGAGGAACAGACGGCGCAGGCTCTTGGCCGAGCGCGAGTACCGTGCGAAGAGGGCTCCCTTGACCACCTCGGGCAGGTTGACCAGGGCGAACACCGGCTGGTCCAGGTTCGTGACGTAACGCCGGAGGATGGCTTCCTCGTCCGCGGTGAAGCTCTCTTCGGAGTAGGGGAACATGCCCGGCCCACGATAGAACGAGGGTGACGCGACGGTGGCGGATAGGTCAGGTGCCCGGCAGGCCTCCGGCGACGACGCCCCTGAGCAGGAGGTCGACGGCCTCCCGGGCCGCGGCCGCCACGCCCGGATCGGCCGCCGTGTGCGACACCTGCTGGGCCAGGTCGGCCACGGACTTCATGGTGCGGACGAAGTCGCCGGGGGCCAGCTCCCCCACGTCACGAGCGGCCACGTCGAGGGCGGTGGAGAAGGACGCCCCCCGGGCCCACGATGCCACCGCGGTGGCCAGTCCGGCCGCCGGCTCGCGGGTGCGTGGCACCAGATGAGCCTCTTCGACGTCGCGGATCCTCCCGGCCATGACGTGCACGGCGTCACAGCGCCAGGCCAGCTCGAGGGTCCGCTTGTCGCCCAGCCGGTCCTGGAGATTGGCGCGCCGCTTGCCCCGCCGTTGGCCCGTCTGCCCGGGCAGCCTGCGGGCCCGGCGCGGCTCGAAGACGACGGCCGACAGCACGCCGGCGACCACCGAGGGCTCAGCCCCCGCCAGCACGTCACTGCCCAGTGCCTCGGCGATCAACAGGTCGGCCTCGTGGTAGATGCGGGACAGGCGGCGACCGGAGGGGGTCAGTGCCCAGTCGTCGACGTAGCCCATCTGCTCGAGCACGGCCACGCGGTGGCCCAGCTGCCGGGACAGGAGATCGGGCTGACGAGCCTGCCACTGGGCGAACGACCGGTGCAGGACGTCGTTGGCGGTGCCGCGGTCGAACCGCGAGATCAGGTTGACGGCCAGGTTGTAGGTGGGACGGAAGGCCGAGCGCAGGTCGGGAGGCGGCGCCGATGCGACCCGCGCCGCCTCCGCGAACGTGATCTCGGTCGACCAGGCCACGACGGCGTGACCCTCCTCGTCCAGCCCTCGCCGGCCGGCGCGCCCCGTGAGCTGGAGGTACTCCCCCGACGTGAGGGTGGCACGCCCCGCCCCGCCGTACTTGGTGAAGCGCTCGATCACGACCGACCGTGCCGGCATGTTGATGCCGAGTGACAGCGTCTCGGTGGCGAAGACGACCTTGAGCAGCCCGGCCGCGAAGCACTCCTCCACCGTCTCGCGGAACAGGGGGACCAGCCCCGCGTGGTGGGCCGCCACGCCCCGTTCCAGCCCCTCGAGCCACTCGTCGTACCCGAGGACACCCAGGTCCTCGTCGCCGAGCGGCTCGACGCGGCGCTCGGCGACCTGCCGGATGGCGGCACGCTCCTGCGCGTCGGTCAGGCGGACCCCGTCGCGCAGGACCTGGCGCACCGCGTCGTCGCACGCGGCGCGGCTGAAGATGAAGACGATGGCGGGCAGCATCTCGCGCTGCCCCAGCTCCTCGACCATCTCGGTGCGCAGGGGGGCCCGGTAGGGCAGGCGCGGTCCCCGTCCGCGCGGCTGCCAGTGGACCGACCGGCCCTGCAGGGCACGACGGACCGCCTGGTCGATGCGGAGTCCTTCGCCGCCGGGCCGGCCGTTGTCGTGCAGCAGTGGGAGCAGGACGGTCTCCTCGTCCTCCCGCCGGTGGACGGCGAAATGGTGGCGGAGCACGATCGGCCGCTGGCGCTCGACGATCACCGCGGTGTCGCCCCGGACCGAGCGCAGCCACCCGCCGAGCTCGTCGGCGTTGTTGACGGTGGCCGACAGGCACACGAAGCGGATCTCGGGTGGCGACAGGACGAGGACCTCCTCCCACACGCCGCCCCGGTACCGGTCCTGAATGAAGTGGACCTCGTCGAGCACGACCGTGTGGAGCCCCTCCAGCAGGTCCGAGCCGGCCAGCAGCATGTTGCGCAGGACCTCGGTCGTCATGACCACGACCGGCGCTCGGGGGCGCAGGGTCGTGTCGCCGGTCAGGAGCCCGATGTGCTCCTCGCCGTAGGCCGCAGCCAGTTCGCCGTACTTCTGGTTCGACAGGGCCTTGAGGGGCGTGGTGTAGAAGGCCTTGCCGCGGGCTCCGAGGGCACGGTGGACCGCGTAGGCGGCGACCAGCGTCTTGCCCGAGCCCGTCGGGGCGGACACGAGGAGGGAGTGGTCGGCGTCGAGGGCCCGGAACGCCTCGTGCTGGAAGTCGTCGAGGGCGAAGGGCAGGTCGGCCACGAACGCCGCCGCCCCGCCCGCCTCCTGGACGGGCCACGAGAAGGCCGTCAACGGCCGAGCAGCTTCCCGATGCCGATGGAGACGAAGTAGAAGAGGGTGAGCGGGATGGCGAGTGCGAACATGGAGAAGGGGTCGGAGCTGGGGGTGAACACGGCGGCCACCACCACGATGATGATGACGGCCCATCGCCACGATCGCAGCAACCGCGCCGGCGTGACGACACGGGCGAGCTCGAGCGACACCAGGACGACGGGGAACTCGAAGGTGAGCCCGAAGATCGTCATCATCAGCAGGATCAAACCGAGGTACGGGATCGGGTCGTAGATCGCCTGCAGGTTGGGCCCGCCGACGGACTTCAGCCAGCCGAGCGCGTGCGGCAACGTGATGTACGCCGTGGCCGCGCCGAGCAGGAAGAGCACGAAGGCACTGAGCACGAACGGGATGGCGTAGCGCCGCTCGGACGCCTTGAGCCCGGGCGTGACGAACCGCCAGACCTGGAACAGGATCACGGGTGACGCCAGGACGAGGCCCCCGAAGAGCGCGATCTTGACGCGCAGGGAGAGCCCGTCCAGCGGCGACGTGACGAAGAGGTTGCAGGTGCCGTTGGAGGTGATGATGAGCGAGCCCCCGGTGCTCGTGTGGTGCAGGGTCGAGGAGTCCACGCTGCACAGCGGGCGGAGCAGGAAGTGCAGGATCGGCTCGTAGGCGAAGACGGCGACGGTGGCGGCCACCACGAAGGCGATCACGCAGATGATGACCCGGCGCCTCAGCTCGCCCAGGTGCTCCCCGAGGGTCATGTTGTCCGGAGACGGGCGGCTCTTGCGCTTGGCCGTGAAGGGAAGGGTCACCACGCGCGCGCCCGTCAGTTGAGCGTCGGGTCGCTGGGAATGACGACCTCGGACGGCTGTGGCGGGCGTCCGGGGCGGTCCACGGGGGCCGGGGCGGGAGGCGCCGGCGTCGCAGCCGGGTCGGCGGCGGAGTCGGCCGCGTTGCCGGTGGCCGGCGTGTGGCCGTTGCCGGCGACGGCATCGGGGAGCACCGGAGGTTGGAAGCTGCCGTCGGGCGCCTCGTCCTGATCGGCCTCGTCCGACGACATGTTCGAGAGGTGGTTGAGCAGCGCGGAGGGCGAGCGGGCCAGCCGTGCGATCTCCGACGTCGGGGGCAGGTCGGGCATGGTGCTGCGCACCTCGGTCTCCATCCGGTGCCGGAACTCGTTGAAGGAGCGCCAGGCGCCGCCGACCTGCCGCGCCACCTGGGGCAGGCGGTCAGGCCCCAGGAGGATGATGGCGACCACGGCGATCACGATCAGTTTGCCTGGGTCGAGATTGAACATGCGCCTTCACTCTACGGTGCCGCTACAGCGACTGGATGAGCCGCTCCACCCGTTCGTCGTGCGACTTGAAGGGGTCCTTGAGGAGCACGGTGCGCTGGGCCTGGTCGTTCAGCTTGAGGTGCACCCAGTCCACGGTGAAGTCGCGCCGGCGCTCCTTGGCCCGCTTCACGAAGGCGCCCCGCAGCCGGGCCCGGGTCGTCTCGGGCGGTTTCGTCATGGCCTCGGTGATCTCCTCGTCCGTGCACATCCGGTCCATCTCGTCGCGTTGTTGCAACTTGTAGAACAACCCGCGGCTCCGGTCGACGTCGTGGTACATCAGGTCGATCATCGCGACCTTCGGATGGGAGAGGGAGACGTCATGGCGCGCCCGCATCTGCTCGACCAGCCGGTGCTTGGCCACCCAGTCGCACTCCCGCCACAGCGACGTCGGGTCGGCCTCCAGGCCCTTGAGGCAGTGCTCCCACATGTCCAGCGCCCGGTCCTCCTCGGGCGAGAGGCCGCGCCGGTCGCGGAACTTCAGTGCGCGTTCGAGGTACTCGGTCTGAATGTCCAGGGCCCGCATCTCGCGGCCGTTGGCCAGGCGGACCCGGCGCTGGCAGGTGATGTCGTGGCTGATCTCGCGGATCGCCCGGATGGGGTTCTCGAGCGTGAGGTCGCGCAGCACGGTCGACGAGTCCTCGAGCATGGCGAGGAGGATGGACGTCGTGCCGATCTTGAGGAAGGTGGCGTACTCGCTCATGTTGGAGTCGCCCACGATCACGTGGAGGCGCCGGAACTTCTCGGCGTCCGCGTGCGGCTCGTCGCGGGTGTTGATGATGGGGCGGCTGCGCGTGGTCGCGGAGGAGACGCCCTCCCAGATGTGCTCGGCGCGCTGGCTCAGGCAGAAGACGGCACCCCGGGCCGTCTGCAGCACCTTGCCCGCACCCGCGTAAATCTGGCGCGAGACGAGGAACGGGATCAGCACCTCGGTGTAGCGGTTGAATTCGTCGTTGCGCTCGGTGAGGTAGTTCTCGTGACAGCCGTAGGAGTTGCCGACGGAGTCCGTGTTGTTCTTGAAGAGGTAGACCTCGCCGCGGATCCCCTCCTCACGGAGCCGGGCCTGTGCTCCGGTCACGAGTTGGGCGAGGATCCACTCCCCCGCCTTGTCGTGCACGACGACGTCGCTGATCCGGTCGCACTCGGGCGTGGCGTACTCGGGGTGGCTGCCGACGTCGAGGTAGAGGCGGGCGCCGTTCTCGAGGAACACGTTGGACGAGCGCCCCCAGGAGACCACGCGGCGGAACAGGTACCGTGCCACCTCGTCCGGGCTCAGGCGGCGCTGGCCCCGCAGGGTGAAGGTGACCCCGTACTCGTTCTCGACACCGAAGATGCGGCGTTCCACCGGGCCAACCGTACAGCGGCCTATGCCAGCAGTTGCGCCAGCTCCTCGCCGTCGACGCGGCGGAACGTCCGACGGCCGTTTCCCCGGCTCAGGATGGCGACTTCGAGGTCGTCCGCCGCCAGCGTGCGGTCCGGGCCGGCCAGCGCCGCCGTGGCCGCCTTGATCGCGGCGGCCATGTCCCAATCGGCCTGCCAGGCTGCGGCGACGCGCTCGGTGATGGTCTCGGCGTCGCCGCCCAGCACGGCGAAGCGGTCCTCGTCGGTGATCGTGCCCTCGTAGGCGATGTGGTACAGCTGGTTCTCCAGGTCGCCGAGCTCGGCCACCAGGATCTCGACCTCGAGCGGCTTCATCTCGTGTGTGAACACGTTGCCCAGGTACTGGGCGTACAGGTTGGCGAGCGACCGGGCGTCGACGTCCTCGCGGCTGTAGGCGTACCCCTTGGTGTCGGCGTGCCGCACGCCGGCCACGCGGAGCTGGTCGTACTCGTTGTACTTGCCGACCCCGCCGAAGGCGATGCGGTCGTAGATCTCGCTGATCTTGTGCAGCGACCGCGACGGGTTCTCGGCCACCATGGCGATGCCGACGTCGTAGGTGGTGGCCACCAGGGACCGGCCGCGTGCGATGCCCTTCTGGGCGTACTCCGCGCGGTCCTTCATGACCTGTTCCGGCGCGACGTAGTAGGGCATGCTCATCGGGCGCGCTCCGCCTGCTTGCGGGCGATGAGCGCGCCGAAGCGCGCCGCCACCTCGTCCTCGGGCACCTCGCGGTAGCCGTCCGCGTCGACGAACGCGACGATCGGGTAGATGCCGCGTACCGGGTCCGGGCCGCCGGTGGCTGAGTCCTCGTCGGCCGCCTCGTAGAGCGACTGGATGGCCAGGTCGAGGGCCTCGTCCCGGCTCAGCCCCTCGCGCCAGCCCAGCTTCACGGTGCTGCGCGCGTCGCGCCCGCCCGATCCCGTGGCCTGGAAGTCCGTGTCCTCGTAGTGGCCACCGGTGACGTCGTAATTGAAGATCCGCCCCACGCCCCGCGCCGTGTCGAAGCCGGCGAACAGCGGCACGACGGCCAGGCCCTGCATGGCCATGGGCAGGTGCTGGCGGACCATCTGGGCGAGCTGGTTGGCCTTGCCCTCCAGGGAGAGGACGGAGCCCTCGACCTTCTCGTAGTGCTCGAGCTGGACCTGGAACAGCCGGACCATCTCAATGGCCATGCCCGCCGTCCCGGCGATGGCGACGGCCGAGTGGCGGTCGGCCGGGAACACCTTCTCCATGGCGTGGTGGGCGATGACGTTGCCCGCCGTGGCGCGGCGGTCGCCCGCCATCACGACACCCTCGGCGTAGCGCAGCGCCACCACGGTGGTGCCGTGCGGCACCGGCATGGTGGCGCCGGTCTCCATGCGCGTCGGCGTCTCGGCCCGGCCCGGGGTCAGGCGCAGGAGGCCGACGAAGTCCGGACCCGGATCACTCTCCGGGGGAAACAGTGGGAGCGCCACCGGGGGCTACTGCCCGCCCTTCTGGACATAGTTGCGCACGAACTCCTCGGCGTTGTCCTCGAGGACCTCGTCGATCTCGTCGAGCAGGTCGTCGAGCTCCGCCTTGATCTTCTCCCCGCGCTCGGAGGGCGCGGGGGTGGCCTCTTCGACCTCGGTCTCGCCCTCGGTCGGCCGGGTGCCTGAGCTCTTCCTCTTCTGTTCCTGTTCTGCCATCGTGCCTGTCCCCGTCCTGTGATCTCGACGTCTTCGCCTAGGAGTTGAGCCGAGTGAGCAGGTCCGCTGGACTCGTGCTCTGGGCCAGAAGCGCGCCCGTGTGTTCGGCTGTTCCCTTCAGGGGGTCCATCATAGGGACGCGCCGCAACGGGTCCGCTCCGATGTCGAAGACGAGGGAGTCCCAGTTGGCGGTCACGACGGCGTCCGGCCAGCGGGCCAGGCACTTGCCGCGGAACCAGGCTCGGGTGCCCTCCGGCGGCTCGGCGACCGCCGTCGACCACTCGGCCACCGGGACCAGCGAGCGCAGGCCCAGGCGCCGGAAGACGGACTTGTCGGGTCGGAGGTCGTGATACTGCAATGCCAGTGCGGCCACCCTGGGGTCCTTCCACCCGCACGAGTGCCGGTCCTGGTAGGCGAGCAGGAGCTCCCGCTTGGCCACCCAGTCCAGCGTGTCGGCCAGCGTGGCCGGGTCGGACTCGAGCCCCTCCAGGACCGCCTCCCAGTGCTCCATGACCAGGGCCCCGACCCCCCCGTCGTCGCCCAGGGCGGTCAGCCCGAATTCCTCGGCGTACTTGCGGGCGGCGCCGAGCAGCTCCCATTGCAGCTCGAGCGCCGTCGCGGTCGACCCGTCGGTCAGGGCCAGGGGGCGGGTCAGCGAGAGGTCGGCCGAGACCTGGTGCAGCGCGCGCACGGGGTCCGACAGCGAGAGGTCGCGGGTCGGCCCGGCCTCGTCCTCGACCATGGCCAGCACGATGGCGGTGGTGCCGATCTTGAGGAACGTGGCGATCTCCGAGAGGTTGGCGTCGCCGACGATCACGTGGAG
>Ga0182030_10018405_pt1 | contig 13391 bp, 13 predicted proteins | sample 812S3MmetaG_FD_121299 | JGI IMG/M metagenome (GOLD analysis project Ga0182030, IMG submission 121299) | Permafrost microbial communities from Stordalen Mire, Sweden - 812S3M metaG (Illumina Assembly) | ecosystem: Environmental > Terrestrial > Soil > Wetlands > Permafrost | place: Sweden... | reverse complement strand
CGAGAAGACCCGACGTCGGCTCCAACGCCTCGACCGTCGCCTCCTGAATATCGCCAAACAACTCGATCACATCACCATAGCCGAAAAATGAGGAAAGATTGGCCGGTCAAGTCGCACACCCCTGCTTGGCAATTATCGTCGCCCCCACCTTATGCCATAATATTCTGGGACCCTAGGAGCCTATTGCCGTGCGAGAGAACCAGCCCGGCACCGACCAACTGTTTTCTCTCGTATACGACGAATTGAAAAGGTTGGCGCGCCGTTATCTCCGGCGCGAACGTTCCTCGCACACCCTCCAGCCCACCGCTCTCGTAAATGAGGCCTACATCCAGCTCTCCTCCCTGAAGTCCGCCCAATGGCAGAGCCGCAGCCACTTCATGGGAGTCGCCGCGCTGGCTATGCGCCGCGTCCTCACCGACCACGCCCGCGACAAGCGCACCGCCAAGCGCGGCGGCGGAAATCTGCTCATTTCCTTGGACCAGTCGCCTGTCCCCGCCGACCCAACCGTCTGGGATTATGACGATCTCGACGTCGCGCTCTCCAAGCTCGAAGCCGAGTCGCCGCCCCTGTGCCGCATCGTCGAGTTGCGCTTCTTCGGCGGACTCTCCATCGATGAGACCGCCGAGTTCTTACAAATCTCCGCCGCTACCGTCAAACGGAAGTGGGTGCTGGCCAGAGCCTGGCTGTTCCGCGAAATGGCCGAACCCCGCAAACAGCCATGAGCCTGAAACAGCCATGCCCCCTCAAACAGCCATGACCCCGCAAACAGCCATGAGCCTGAAAACAGCCATGAGCCTGAAAACAGCCATGAGCCTGAAAACAGCCATGCCCCGCAAACAGCCATGAGTCTGCATGATTGGGACCGTCTGGAGGACATCTTCGCCCAGGCCATCGAGCTGCCCCCCGCGGAAAGGCCCGCCTTCCTCGACCGGAAGTGCGCCGGCGCCCCCAATTTGCGCGCCGAGGTGGAGTCTTTGCTCCTGGCCCACGGACAGGCGGAAGTGTCGTTCCAATCGCGAAGCTCCGCCGTCCGCGAGATCCTCGGCGCGCTCGGCAGCAGTCTGCTGACTGGCCGGACCGTCGGTGCCTACCGCATGGGACCCATCGTCGGCGAAGGTGGTATGGGCACCGTCTATCAAGCTCTGGACGCGCAATCGAACACCGCCGTCGCGGTCAAGGTACTGCCCCTGGAACTCAGCCTCGCGAGCCCCTGGCGCGCGCGATTTTCGCGAGAGGTGCGTGCTACCGCTGCCATTCACCACCCCAATGTAGTCCGCATCCTGGATTACGGTGAGGACTCCGGATGTCTGTTTCTGGTGATGGAACTGATCTCGGGCGAGTGCTTGCGCACCATGCTCGCCCACGGCCCGCTTCCCTTGGACAAAGTTCTCGATTACGGAATTCAGATCGCCGCTGCCCTCGAGGCGGCGCACGCGGCCGGCGTGATCCATCACGACCTGAAGCCTGGCAACATCATGGTCACGCCCGAGGGGAAAGTGAAAGTCGTCGACTTCGGACTCTCGCGCTTCGAAGACGACTCCACTTCCGACTCCTCGCATTCTCGCGTCTCCCAAATCGGTACCCCGGCCGGCACCATCGACTATCTTTCACCGGAGCAAGCCGGCGGCCGCCGCGTCGATTCCCGGTCGGATGTATTCTCCATGGGCTCGGTGCTCTACGAAATGCTCACCGGGCGCCGCGCCTTTCATCGCTCCACCAACCTGGAGACCGCCGCGGCCATCCTGCGCGACCGCCCCCAGCCGCTGCCCGATTCCGTGCCTGCTCCGGTCGTTCGCCTGCTGGCGAAGTGTCTCGCCAAGGATGCCGCCAAACGAATGCCATCGGCAGCCGGCCTTCGGCGCGCGCTCGAGTCTCTGCGCGAGAGACTCTACCGCGGCCAATTGAAACCGCAACGTTTCCGGCGCACCCGTCGCGTGGCCGCGTGGGCCGTTCCCGCCGCCCTGCTGGCCGCCGCGCTTTTGGTGTTCGCCTCGGTCCGAGCCCGCAACTCCGCCCGTCACCCTCTCGCCTTCCAACGCCTCACCGACGATCCGCACATCACCAGCGAGCCCGCGCTTTCGCTCGACGGACGATGGCTGGCCTATGCCTCCGACCGCGCCGAAGACGGCAACGTCGACATCTGGATCCAACCCACCGGACAGGGGACTGCCCGCCGCTTAACCAACCACCCCGCCGTGGACCATCAGCCCGCCCTTTCACCCGATGGCAGCCTGTTGGCGTTTCGCTCCGAACGCGAACCGCCCGGCATCTACCTCTTGCCCGTTAGGGGTGGAGAGGAGCGTCTGCTGGCCGCCGGCGGCCGTGACCCGCGATTTTCTCCCGATGGCCAGTGGATCGCTTATTGGACCGGTCCGGAAGTGAATGGCGACGCGCAGGCCGTGATTCATTCCGCCATCTTCGTGATTCCCGCGTCGGGCGGCACGCCGCGGCGCCTGGCCGAAGACTTCAGTGACGCTGGCCATCCGGTCTGGTCGCCCGATTCCGGCGGTCTGCTGTTCGCCGGACATCGCCAGGCCGATATCCCGTTCAGCGAGTTCTGGCTTGCGCCGCTGGCCGGTGGCTCTCCGCTCCTGAAGGCTCGCTGGCTGCAAGATCAATGGAACTCCCTCGTTCCTCCCAAGCCGGTGGCATGGCTGGAAAAAGACTGGTTGCTGGTTCAGTGGTATCCCTTGAGCTCGCATCCCCCCGGCACCCACATTTGGCGCATGCGCTTTCCAAAGCGGCCGGAAACCGAAGCGCCCGCACCGCGGCAACTGACCTCCGGACCGGGTCCATACAATTGGGCGACGGCGGATCGCACCGGCCGCATCGTGGTCGCCAGCGGTCCCACGCGGTCCGCCATCTGGTCGCTGCCAATCGATACCGAAACTGCCAGAGTGCGTGGCGCGATGTCTGCTTTGGTGCTCGATGGAGAGACGCAAATACTCAGCTCCATGACCGCGGACGGGAAACAGATGTTATTTCGAGCCACGGATCGCCGCGGCGTGCAGCGCTTGATCCTCCAAAATCTCGCCTCCGGACAGCAGACCGTGCTGGGTCTGGGCTCGCAGATCGACGTCGTGCTCCTGACGCGGGACGGCCAATGGGCATCCATCCGGATTGCGGAGAACGCCCGAAAACTGAGTCTGTCGCAAGTTTTCACACCCCCTCCAGGAATGGGAATCCGCCGCTTTGCCGGCTGGCTAAGCCAGTGGGACCTTTCGCAAGACGGCACGCAAGCGCTCACCGTAGCTCTCACGCGGCCTCGCGCCGTAGACCTGTACCGCTTAAGTTCGGCGAACTCCACGGCGCTGCTGCGCCACTCCGTGTGGAATCTGTACCTCGCTAACTTCTCCTTTGACGACCGCTGGATTCTGGTGACCGCCGAAAACGGCGTGGACCCGGCGCACCTGTTTGCCATCCCCTTCCGCCCGCCCTATCCCATCCCCGTTTCCAGTTGGGTGGACTTGGGAGAGGGAATTTTTGGCCGCTGGGCGCCCGCCGCCAATCGCATCTACTTCGTGCGCGACCATCAAGGCTCGCGATGCATCTACACGCGCGTGCTCGATCCCGTCACCAAACAGCCGATTGGCGAGGCCGTGGCTGTGCTGCATTTGCATTCCGCCTGGCGCTCGCCTCTGCAACTGGAGCCCGGTGTTTTCCGCCTGATGGTCGCCCCGGACAAACTGGTCTTCTCCCTGGGCGAAGCGCAATCCAACTTATGGGTTGCCGAGTAGGACATGCTTCAGCTTGTCCAGGCGAGCGCAGCGCGCCCCTGGAGTTAGTACATTTTTGAGATCCAGGCGAGCGCAGCGCGCCCGTTCTTCAGTCACAGATTGTAAAGTCCGAGCGACGAAGCACCCGCTGCCAATGAACTCGCTCGTCGCGTGCTCCGGCTTCTTGGACGAGAAAGCCCCATGCGCAATGGCATGATCGTACATTCCTGCGTCGATCGGATACTGAGTCAGCGTACCAGTAAGGGAGTATCGGCGAATCCAGTCTTCGGCCAAGTCGCGGCTGGAGAAGACCCCGCTCGGAAACATAGATCGCGCTCCGTTAAACACCCAAACTGAAGTCAGCTCGCCCGGCATTCCACCATCAATCGCCCCGCCGAATTGCGTCCCTCTCCCGTGACTTCCAGCCCCGCCGCGGCAGCCAACTCGCGGAATTCCGTCATCGTGCGATTCTTGCCGCCGACCAGCACCATCATGAGCAGTTCAGGAGCGGCGTGCTCCGCGTCCGTCACGCCACTCAATACCATCAGCCGGCCCTCGGGACGCGCCGCCTCGGCACATCGCGTCAACAGAGCGATAGCTTCGCGATCCGGCCAATCGGCCAGCACATTCTTCATCAGGTAAAGGTCGGCGCCAGCGGGTAGCGGGTCGAAAAAGCTCTGGCCCGCCACGGTGACTCGATCCGCCACTCCGGCAGCTTCGAAAGTCGCAGCGGCACGCGCCACAGTCGACGGTAGATCCACCAGCGTTCCATGAAGCGTGGGATGCGCCCGTAGGATCGCGGCCAGCAGCGAGCCCGTGCCGCCCCCGACATCTACAACCGTTCGGATCCCGTCCCAACCGCCGGTAAGCGGGATGTCCGCAGTGGGCGGACCGTGCCCCTCCGGTCCCATCAGCGCGTCGAAACTGGCGGCGACGTACGGGTGCGCCGCGAGATCGTCCCAAAATGGACGCCCGAATACATCGTCATACGCCGGCGCTCCGGTCTCCACGGCAGTGAGCAGAGTCGACCACGCGCGCGCCATGCGTCCGCCGATGCCGTCGAGATCGAACCCCAGACGCACACCGGGCTCAAGCAGGGCTCGCGCGGCGTCGTTGAGGGCGAATTCCCCAGGCGCGGGCTCGGCGAACAGACCTTTCCCGATCAGATGCCGAAGCACCCGGGCGAGTGAATCGGCATGGGCGCAGGCAGCGGTGGCGAGGTCGTCAATTCGCGTGAGGCCGGAGGCCAGATGGTCGGCCACACGCAGAGTGACAACGACGTGAATGCACCAGGGAGTGCAAAGGTCGCTGAGCGCCCAAAGGTCCACGTTGAAATTGCTTATTTCTTAACCGGCTGCCGCAGTCGATAAGCCGGAGGCCTTCCTGCTAAGGAAGCACTCCCGGCAATAGACCGGGCGACCCTGGGTGGGTTTGAAGGGAACCGTTGTCTCCCGCCCGCATTGCGAGCAGGTGGTCATGGTCTCGGTTTTGGCGAAGCCACCACCGCCACTGCCCTGGCGCTTGGTCTTACAGGCCTTGCAGCGCTTGGGTTCGTTTTTGAAGTTTTTGTCGTGGAAGAAGTGTTGTTCTCCCGCCGTGAATACAAATTCTGCTGAGCAGTCTACACACTTGAGAACTCGGTCCTGAAACTCCGCCATAACCTGTGCCCCATTGTACTGGTGGTTAGGGCGGCGGGACCGTTGTTGTTGCGGGGTCCCGCCGTCGGTTTACTCGATCTCCCGGCGATTCTTCTTCCGGTTGCGTTTGCGAGCCAGCGCCTGCTTGGCCCTCAGCTTCTCACCAGGCTTCAAGTAGAAAGAGTGACGTTTCACCTCTTTGATAATGTCCTCTTGTTGGACCTTACGCTTGAAGCGCCTGAGGGCGTTTTCTAATGTTTCGCCCTCCTGAAGCTTTACTTCAGCCAAACTAAAAACACCTCCCTACTAGACCGTAAAATTCCGGTGCGATGGCCTGGAACCGATTTGCGAAACCCGCGTCACCTGAAGTGAGCCCGATCCTCAAATTTCCTGCACTTCGCACAGAAGGTACTGATATCATAAGTGGTTGATAGATAAAGTCAAGCCAAAAGTTAAGAACGTCTTACAGACGTCCCGGCCAAAAACTACCAAGTCCCTTTATTTTCAAAAGGTTAACTACAGATGGAAAATGTTTTAGCCATCTTGTTGGCCGGGGGCGCCGGCGAGCGCCTATACCCGCTCACCCGAGACACGGCCAAACCCGCGGTCCCGTTCGGCGGAGCCTACCGCATCATTGACTTCACCCTGTCCAATTGTATCAATTCTGACCTGCGCCGTATTTTGGTGCTCACCATGTACAAGTCGCTCGACCTCATCCGCCACCTGCGAGATGGCTGGAACATCCTTTCGGCGGAACTGGGCGAGTACATCGAAGTGATCCCGCCCATGAAGAGGGTGAGCGACGATTGGTACCAGGGCACCGCCGACGCAGTCTTCCAGAACTTCCAAAGTATTGAAGCCGAAGCTCCCAAGCTCACTTTGATCCTGGCGGGCGACCAGATCTACAAGATGAACTACCAGGAGATGCTGAACTGGCATCGACAGCAGAACGCCGATATCACCATCGCCACCATCCAGGTGCCTCCATCGGAGGCCCGCCACTTCGGGATCACCGAAATCGCCGCGGACTACCGCATCGTGGGCTTTGAAGAGAAGCCGCAACATGGACACCCCGCGCCCAGCCGCTTCGATCCCACCATGGTGAGTGCGTCCATGGGGATTTACCTGTTCGACACCGAACTGCTGCTGGAGGCGCTCCACGAGGATTCCCAAGTGGCTGATTCGGCGCATGATTTCGGCAAGGACGTGATTCCGCGATTGTTGGGCAAGGCGCACGTAACCGCCTACGATTTTCGCGACCTGAACGCCAAGCAGAGCCGCTACTGGCGGGACGTCGGCACGCTCGACGCGTATTACGAGGCGAATATGGATCTGGTGGAAGTGTTGCCGGAATTTAACCTCTACGACCAGAGCTGGCCGATTCGCACCCATCTGACGCAGCAGCCGCCCGCCAAATTCGTATTCGCCCAGGAGGGCCGGCGGATGGGGGTCGCGGTGGATTCGGTAGTGAGCGCGGGGTGCATAGTTTCCGGCGGCAGGGTCCTGCACAGCGTGCTTTCCCCGGCCGTGCGTGTGAACAGTTATTGTGAAGTGGAATATTCGATTTTGTTGCCGCGCGCGGAAATCGGCCGCTACAGCCGAATCCGGCGGGCAATTGTGAATACCGGCGTGAAGGTCCCCGAATCCAGTGTGATCGGTTTCGACCTGGAATCGGACCGCGCCAAGGGATACCATGTCACCGAGGGCGGCATTGTGGTGGTGGCATAAAGAAAGCTATCAGCCGTCAGCTATCAGCTCTCAGCTTTTGGGGCTCGTGGCGGAGGCGGTAGCACGAACTCATATCGGTCCACGAGGATTCCCAGCACCCCGGGGGGACTCGCGAAGGCCAAGAGCTGAAAGCTGACAGCTGAGAGCTGACAGCTACTTTTTAGGAGCCTTACTTTGACGAATATCGTAAAAATCATTGGACGTGAAATTCTCGATTCCCGTGGGAATCCGACGGTGGAGGCCGATGTTTATCTGGCCAACGGAAGCATGGGAAGAGCCGCTGTGCCTTCCGGCGCTTCCACCGGCGAACAGGAAGCCGTGGAACTGCGCGACGGAGACAAGTCGCGCTACTTGGGCAAGGGCACGCTGAAGGCGGTAAGCCACATCAACGGCGAAATCGCCACGGCCCTCGTGGGCAAGGATGCCTGGCAGCAGTCCGCGATCGACAAAATCATGATCGATCTCGACGGCACCCCCAACAAGGCCCGGCTGGGCGCCAATGCGATTCTGGCCGTGTCGATGGCCGCCGCACGCGCGGCTGCCGCGGCGCAGCACACCCCGCTGTACCGCTACCTGGGCGGCGCGGGAGCCGTCATCCTGCCGGTGCCCATGATGAATATCATCAATGGCGGCGCGCATGCCGACAATTCCGTCGATGTGCAGGAATTCATGATCGCCCCCTTCGGAGCCACGAAATTCTCCGAGGCGCTGCGCATGGGTGTGGAAACGTTCCACACTTTGAAGAGCGTACTCAAGAAGAAAGGCTATTCCACTGCGGTGGGCGACGAGGGTGGCTTCGCTCCCAATCTGAAGTCCAACGAAGAGGCCATCGAGTCGGTGCTGGAAGCGATCTCGCAGGCTGGGTATAAGCCCGGCGTAGATATCGGAGTCTGCCTGGATCCGGCGGCGAGTGAATTCTACTCCAACGGCAAATATGTCTTCAAGAAGTCCGACAAGAGCGCGCGCAGTTCGGAACAGATGGTGGATTACTGGGCCAACTGGGTGAAGCAGTATCCGGCCATCGTGTCGATTGAAGACGGCATGTCGGAAGAGGATTGGGACGGCTGGAAGCTGATGACCGATACTCTCGGCAAGCAGATTCAGCTCGTCGGCGACGATATTTTCGTCACCAACCCCTCCATCTTCCAACGCGGCATCGACAAGGGCATCGCCAATTCGATTCTCATCAAGGTGAACCAGATCGGCACGCTCAGCGAGACCCTGGAAGCCATGAGCATGGCGACGCGCGCGAACTACACGTCCGTGGTGTCCCACCGTTCCGGCGAGACCGAAGATCCGTTCATCGCCGATCTGGTGGTGGCCACCGGCGCGGGCCAAATCAAGACCGGCTCGGCCAGCCGCACCGACCGTATCGCCAAGTACAACCAGTTGCTGCGCATCGAAGAGCAACACGGCGCCGCGGCGCAATTCCTCGGCAGGAAGGCGTTCCGTCAGTGATCAAGCTGGTATTGATTCGCCACGGCGAGAGCACGTGGAACAAAGAGAATCGCTTCACCGGATGGACCGATGTCGAGCTTTCCCCAAAGGGCCGCGAAGAGGCTCTGGAGGGCGGCCGCGTCCTGAAGGCCGAGGGCTACACCTTCGACGTAGCGTACACCTCGGTACTGAAGCGCGCCATCCGGACGCTCTGGACGGTGCTCGATCAGATGGAGTTGATGTGGATCCCGGTCTACCGGTCGTGGCGCTTGAACGAGCGCCACTACGGTGCGCTGCAGGGACTCAATAAGGCGGAGACGGCTGCGAAATTCGGCGAGGACCAGGTGAAAATCTGGCGCCGCAGCTACGATATTCCGCCACCCGCTCTCACGCCTGAGGACGAGCGGTATCCCGGTCACGATCCGCGCTATCGCGGATTGACGCCCGCGGAGTTGCCGCTTACCGAGTGCCTCAAAGACACGGTGGCGCGCTTCCTGCCGCTATGGCATGAGACTATCGCCCCCGCGATCAAGAGCGGGCAGAAAGTGCTGATCGCCGCGCACGGCAACAGTCTGCGCGCGCTGGTGATGTACCTCGATCACATTCCGGAGAGCGAGATCGTAGAGCTCAACATCCCTACGGGCATGCCGCTGGTCTACGAATTGGATGACGATTTGAAGCCTCTCAATCGCTATTATCTGGGCGATCCGGAGAAGGTGAAGGCAGCCATGGACGCGGTGGCGGCGCAAGGCAAGAAGAAGTAGGTGGTCTTATGTGTGGCAGGCAATCTTGCCTGCAGGCGGGCTTTCCAGCCCGCCTTTTTCTTTTTTGGGAGGCTTTGCGTAGTGGTTAACGACTTTCTGTAAGTGAGACGTTCGGAGAGACGGCTTCCGCATTGGGACACGGTCGACCAACCTTTGTTCGTGACGTTCCGATTGGCTGGTAGTCTGCCGCGGACTCGCGTCTTTCCCCAATCGAATCTTACCGCAGGAGAGACGTTCGTCGCGATGGATCGAGTCTTGGATGCGGCGGCGACTGGGCCTCGGTATCTGCAGCTGCCCGAGATTGCGGACATGTTCGTAACTGCGTTGCGAGCCGGCGATCTTGAATTTCACCGCTACGACCTGCACGCCTTTGTCGTGATGGCAAACCATGTGCATCTTTTAGTGACGCCAAGAGTCGTCGCCACACAGTGGCTGGGTCCGTTGAAAGGCTTCACTGCGCATGCGGCCAATAAGATGTTGGGACTGCACGGTAAGCCTTTCTGGCAAGACGAGAGTTACGATCATTTGGTTCGTACTGGCGAGGAATACCGTAGGATTCGAAGCTACATTGAGCGCAACCCCGTAAAAGCGGGCGTCGTGGCTTGCGCCTCGGAATTTCGTTGGTCAAGCGCGCGAACGGCGGCCTGAAAGGCCGCCTGCAGGCAGGATTGCCTGCCACACATAAGAAAAACTAATCTCCTCTCAGCGAGGTATTCGGATCTATCCGCGCCGCGCGCCATGCCGGGGCCGCCGCGGCCATGAGCGACACTAGCGCTAGCAGTCCGATCACACCCACCAGCGTCAATCGATCGAAAGGCGCGACGTTATACAGAAGTTGGCGGATCGCCCGCGCCACGACCAAGGCGCCCACCAACCCGACCGCCGCGCCCGACCCGGTCAGCAACGCGCCCTCGCGGACCACCATCGCGACAATGGCCGGGATGCCCGACCCTAGCGCCATGCGAATCCCGAATTCGCGCTTCCTCTGCGAGATCAGGTACGCCAACGTGGCGTACAACCCCACTGCGGTCAGCAACACGCATGCCGCGGCAAATACGCCCAGCACCAACAGTAAGAAGCGCGTGTCCCCGATAGAATCCGCCACGTAGTCACTCATGGGACGAATGTCGAACGGGGCGCGGCCGGTATTGGCCTCGATCGCGGCGCGCCGGATCGCCGGCGCCAGCGATGCCGCGGTCTCCTTCGTCTTAATTACCAACGACATCTCTGCCGGGTAAACATGATAGGGAACAAAGAAGTGCGGAGTGTCGTCGTCGCGCACACGAGTCATCCGCACCGGTGCGGTGACGCCCACGATTTCCAGTTCCAGCCCGTCTTTCGCGGATTGCCTGACCAGATGCCGTCCCAACGCGCCTTCGGGCCAAAGACGACGCGCCAGACGATCGTCCACAATGGCGACCGGCCGCTTAGCATCGATGTCTTCCGCGGTGAAATCCCGCCCTTGCAGGATCGGGGTTCCCACCAGTGACACGTAGCCTTGAAGAACGTTCTGTTGGGTCGCCAGAATACCGGGAATTTCGGGGTGGTCAGCGCGGCCAACGCGGCGCATCGCCTGCCAGGTCGAGAACGGCAGCGGGTTGGCGGCGCTGACCGCCTCCACTCCCGGTGTGCTGCGCAAGCGTTCCAGAACGTCACGATGCACCTGCCAACGCTGCTCCTCCTTGGAATATCGCATCAGGTTGACGGGAAGCCGCGCGGTCAGCACTCCGGCAGGATTGAAGCCCAGCGGCGCTCCCACCAGATTCACAAACGACCGCAACATCAACCCGCAACAGACTAACGGCACAATGGAAAGCGCAACCTCTGCCACCACAAGGGCACGCTGCAGCCATCGTGCGCCGGGCGCCAATGTCTCCGACCGGCCTGCGCGCAGCGGATCCCTGGCGCGGCCCGACGCCAGGCGGAATGCCGGGAGCAGACCGAAGAGCGCAGTGACACCAACGGTCAGCACCACGGCGAACAGCACCACGGTTCCGTTCATGGCGATTCTCGCTTGCAACGGCAGGTGCGTGCTGCCGAGTTTCCCGATGACATCCAGGCTGACGCTGGCGATTGCCAGACCGATGGCGCCGGCGCCCAGCGCAAGCACCAGATTCTCCGTGAGCATCTGCCGGACCAGGCGAACCTTGCCGGCGCCCATGGCCTTGCGGACCGCGAATTCGCGCTGCCGGGCGGACCCGCGCGCCAGCATCAAATTGGCGACATTCACGCACGCAATCAGCAGCACAAACCCCACCGCTCCGGCGAGAAGGAACAAGGCCGGGCGCGCCCCGTGTGTCAGTTCCTCCTGTAAGGACCTCACGCTAAAGCGCAGCTTTCCGCCGGGATAACGGGCCGGCGATTCGCGCACGAAATCGGCCGCGAGCGACGCCAATTCGGCGTTCGCCTGCTGCACGGTGACGGTGGGTTTGAGCCGTGCGAAGACACAAAAGCCCCGATAATCGCGAGTATTTTCGATCCCCGTGGGGAACCAGATATCCGTCTGGTCGTAGGCCTCTGCCGATGCCGGAAGGTAAGCGCGGAAACCAGGACGGAGGACGCCGGCGACCTGCATCGGGAGATTGTTCACCCGCACTTCGCGCCCCACCACCCCAGGGTCGGCGCCGAAACGGCGGCGCCACAGCTCGTCGCTAATCAGGATATTGCGCACCATCCCGGGGATGTCGGTCTTGGCATGCAACGGCCGGCCCAACGCCGTTCCGGCGCTCAGAAGAGGGAGTAACTCGTCGGACACGCTGGCCGCTCCGACATGCTCACCCTCGCCGTTGTATTCCAGATTGGCGTCCACCCCGTTGACGATCGACACGTATTCCAGCGTGCGGCTCCGCGCCTGTAAATCGAGCACCTCGCCGGGCGCAGCTCCGGCATTTGAAACGCCTCGAGCGTCCACCTGCAGGTAGACGATACGATCGGCGGACGGGTAAGGCAGAGGACGCCACAACACCGCGTGCATCACACTGAACATGGTGACCGTGCCGCCGATCCCCATCGCCAGCGTGAACACGACCACCGCCGTAAACCCCGGAGCGCGGCGCAAGGTACGGCATGCGTAGCGGACATCGCGAAGCGCTGTATCGACAGTGCTTCCGAGCCACGCCTCGCGGACTTCCTCCTTCACTCGATCCACGCCACCCGCTTCCATCAACGCCTGGCGGCGCGCCTCCGCGGGAGCCATGCCGGCGCGCACTTTCCGGTCGGTCATTTCGTCGATGTAGCCGTCCAACTCCTCACCCAGCACGTTCTCAAGCTGGTCGCGATTCAAGAGGTTGCGGAAGAAGCGGTTGATTCTGGTGGCCCAGCGCATGCGTGCTCTCCTTTGCGTTATGTCGATTCGAGTACCCTGTCCATTGCCTGTACCACGCGCCGCCAGTTGGTTTTCTCGGCGGCCAACTGGCGGTGACCGTCCGCAGTGAGGGTATACGAGCGGACGCGCCGCGCCTCGGCGGATTGCTGCCACTCGCCGCGAATCCAGCCCCCCTGTTCCAGGCGATGCAGAGCGGGAAACAGAGATCCGGCTTTCACCTGGAAGGCACCGTGGGTGATTTGGGCGATGCGATCGGCGATGGCCGAGCCGTGCATCGGGCCCAGGTTCAGGGTCCGCAAAATCAGCAGATCGAGCGTTCCCTTCATGAGCTCAGCAGATGATTCCATGATGTTATAGAAGTCCGATATCGGAATTCTATAACAGTTGACGGCCGGACTGCAAAACGGTTAGCCCGCTGTCAGGAGATAGTCGCTTCCTCGGGTCGCGGCTCCGAAACGTTCGATGCCGATACTGAGCCGCGAATCCAGGCATCGGTTGCCGCCAACTGGCGCGGTTATTTCTTAGCAGTACTAGCCGCGCAAAAATAACTTCACGGTTGTTAAGAGGTGGCGATGTAGCGCAGGCACTCTTCTCGACCCTCCGGAGGACGCATCTCGAAGCGCCGAGATGAGTCTTCCGAACTCCTGATGCCGTGGAAATTTGCGTGCTTCGTGTGGCAGGCAATCTTGCCTGCAGGCGGCCTTTCAGGCCGCCGGGCGGGCTGGAAAGCCCGCCTGCAGCCAGGATTGGCTGCCACACAACAGCGTTGCGGCCCAACTCAGTT
>Ga0182030_10018404_pt1 | contig 13392 bp, 9 predicted proteins | sample 812S3MmetaG_FD_121299 | JGI IMG/M metagenome (GOLD analysis project Ga0182030, IMG submission 121299) | Permafrost microbial communities from Stordalen Mire, Sweden - 812S3M metaG (Illumina Assembly) | ecosystem: Environmental > Terrestrial > Soil > Wetlands > Permafrost | place: Sweden... | reverse complement strand
GCCCACCTGATGCATAATATTCCCGGCAAGAATCAGCGCATCTGGCGCGGCCTGCTGCTGGTGCCGTGGGTGATTCCGCTGGCGTTGTCGACGTTGACCTGGTGGTGGATGTTCGACCCGTCTTACTCGGCGTTCAACTGGATCCTCAATCAATTCGGCATGGACAACGTGCCGTGGCTTGGCGTCGGCTGGATCGCGCGGGCCTGCACGATCACCGTCAATGTCTGGTTCGGCACGCCGTTCTTCATGATCATGTATCTGGCGGCGCTGAAATCGGTCCCGGAAGCGTTGTATGAGGCGGCCTCGATCGATGGCGCCGGGGCGCGGCAGAAGCTGCTGTTCGTGACGCTGCCGATGATGCGCAACATCATCGCGATCACCGTGCTGTTCAGTCTGATCGTTACGTTCGCCGACTTCGATATCGTGCGCATTCTGACCGCCGGCGGACCGCAGGACATGACCCACGTGTTCGCGACCTATGCGTTCCAGATCGGCATCCAGTCGGGTGATATTCCGCTCGGCGCGGCGGACAGCCTGTTCATGTTCCCCATCCTCGCGTTCGCGGCGTTCTTCGTTCTGCGTGGCGTGACTCAGCGCACCAAGGACATCGCGGCATGAGTGCTCAACTGGACAAAACCCGCGGACCGGCGATGCCCGGCCTGACTCCGCCACGACCCGTCGTGCGCGCGGGCGCCGGTACCGCGTCGCGCGCCGCCGCGCACCGCACCAGCCTGCACCGCCAGCGGCAATGGGCGCTGTGGGGCAGTTACGCCGCGCTGGCGGTGTTTGTCGTGATGTTCCTGATGCCGCCGTTCTACACGCTGATGACCAGCCTCAAATCGTCGGCGGAGATCTCGGCGCAGACCGGTAGCCCATGGCTGGTGAAGCATCCGACACTGGACAATTTCTGGTACCTGATCACCTATCCGAACTTCCAGACGTACTATTTGAATTCGGTGTTGATCACGGTGCTGACGGTCGCGGTGTCGATGGTGATTTCGATCCTGGCGGCGTTCAGCCTGGCGCGGATGGGGTTCTGGGGCAGCAGCGCGCTATCGACCGGCGTTTTCCTGACCTATCTGATCCCGCCGTCGTTGCTGTTCATTCCGCTGTTCCAGATCGTCGGCTGGATGCACCTGATCAACAGCGTTTGGGCGCTGGTCTTGCTGTATCCGACGCTGGCGGTACCGTTCTGCACCTGGATCATGATCGGCTACTTCAGTTCCGTTCCGCGCGAACTGGATGAGGCGGCGTTGATCGACGGCGCGGGGTATTTGCAGATCCTGACGAAGATCTTCATCCCGGTGGCGATGCCCGGCATCATCGCGGCGACGATCTTCGCCTTCACCGTCGCCTGGGGCCAGTTCCTTTATCCGCTGGCGTATCTTTACACATCGAACCAAATGGTTCTGACGGTCGGCATCATCTCCGACCTGATCCGCGGCGATGTGTTCCAGTGGGGCAAGATCATGGCCGCGTGCCTGCTGGCGTCGCTGCCGCCGATCGTGATTTACGCTTTCCTGATGGACTACTACGTCGCGGGTCTCACGGCCGGAGCGACGAAGGGCTGATCTACAAGCTGAACTCCGCCTTCGGGCAAACTGAGGAAACGAACCAAAATGGCTGAAGTCTCGTGCCGTAGAATCGTCAAAGAATATGACGGCGGCGTTCAGGCGGTGAAAGGCATCGACCTCGACATCGCCGACGAGGAGTTTGTCGTGCTGGTCGGCCCCTCCGGGTGCGGCAAGTCGACCACTCTGCGGATGATCGCTGGCCTGGAGGAGATCACCGGCGGTGAAATCCTGATCGGAGGCGACGTCGTCAACGACGTGCCGCCGCGCGATCGCGACATCGCGATGGTGTTCCAGAACTACGCGCTGTACCCGCACATGAGCGTGTTCGACAACATGGCGTTCGGGTTGAAGCTGCGGAAGTTTCCGAAGGATGAGATCAAGCGCCGGGTCGATGAGGCCGCGCGCATCCTGGACATCGCGCCGTTGCTGGATCGCAAGCCGAGGGCGTTGTCCGGCGGGCAGCGGCAGCGTGTGGCGATGGGGCGCGCGATCGTGCGTAACCCGAAAGTGTTCCTTTTTGACGAGCCGCTGTCCAACCTGGACGCCAAGCTGCGCGTGCAGATGCGCACCGAGATCAAGAAGGTCCATCAGACCGTCAAGACCACCACGGTTTATGTGACGCACGACCAGGTGGAGGCGATGACTCTGGCGGACCGCGTGGTGGTGATGAACGCCGGGCATATCGAGCAGGTCGGCACGCCGCAGGAACTGTATCACAATCCGGCGACCCGGTTTGTCGCGGGGTTCATTGGCTCGCCGGCGATGAACTTCATGCCGTGCCGGATCATTGAGGGCGCGGGCGGCGGCATCGCCGTGCACGTCAACGACCAGATCCTGCTGCCGGTGCCGGAAGCGCGGGCGGCGCGGTACCGGCCTTACATGGGCAAGCCGATGGTATTCGGTATGCGGCCGGAACATCTGTTCGAGTATCATGAGCAGGCCAAGCCGGGCTGGGAACGCGTGGATCTGAAGGTCGACGTGGTGGAACCGATGGGCATGGAAACCATGGTGCACTTCTTCCTTGGAGGGGATCCGATCTGCGCGCGCGTGGCGCCGGAGACGGAGTGCCATCCGGAGCAAATCCTGGCGCTGACGGCTGATATGAACAACATGCACATGATGGATGGCGACACCGGCAAGGTGGTGTGATAGCAGGGGCTGGGTAGGGTTCAGGGCTCTGCCCTGAAACCCGCCAAGGGGCTCTGCCCCTTGGATCCCCGCCAAAGGGCGAGGCCCTCTGGACTCTATCCATTGGGGGGAAATGAGGAGGGGGTGCGACCGGACCTCGCGAGGTCCGGTCGCACCCCCTCCTCATTTCCCCCCAATTAATGGGTTCCAAGGGCTATCGCCCTTGGCGGAGGTCCAGGAGGCAGAGCCTCCTGGTGGGGTCTCGGGGCAACGCCCCGAGCGCTGCTCAGACCTTAGCCACCGGGGACGCTCATGGGTTTCAACTGCGGGATTGTCGGTCTGCCGAACGTCGGCAAGTCCACCCTGTTCAACGCGCTGACCGCGACCGCCGCGGCGCAGGCGGCGAACTATCCATTTTGCACCATCGAACCGAATGTCGGCCGCGTCGCGGTGCCCGACAAGCGGCTGGACGTGCTCGCCGAGATCGGCAAATCCGTCAAAATCGTGCCGACATCGCTCGAGTTCGTCGATATCGCCGGCCTGGTGCGCGGGGCCTCGAAAGGCGAGGGTCTGGGCAATCAGTTCCTGGCGAACATCCGCGAGGTCGATGCCATCATCCACGTCCTGCGCTGCTTCGAGGATACCGACATCACGCATGTCGAAGGCTCGATCGATCCCGCCCGCGACGCCGAGGTAGTGGAGACCGAACTGATGCTGTCCGATCTGGACAGTCTGGAAAAACGCCTGCTCGCGGCTCAGAAAAAGGCGCGTGGCGGGGACAAGGAGAGTATCGCCGCGGTGGCGCTGATGGAGCCTTTGGTGGCGGCGTTGCAGGCCGGCCGGCCGGCGCGCACGGCGATCCCTTCGGGACAGGAGGAAGCGGTGCGGCGGTTGCAACTGTTGACCTCGAAACCCGTGCTGTACGTCTGCAATGTCGAGGAATCGGCCGCCGCGGCCGGTAATGCGTTCTCCGCCGCCGTCGAGGTCCGCGCGAAAAGCGAAGGCGCCCGCTGCGTCGTTGTCTCCGCTGCCATCGAGGCCGAGGTCGCGCAACTTCCTGTGGAAGAACAGGCGGAATTCCTTGAAGGTCTGGGCTTGCACGATTCCGGTCTCGACCGGGTGATCCGGGCCGGGTACGATCTGCTCGGGCTGGTAACTTATTTCACTTGCGGTCCGAAAGAGACGCGCGCCTGGACCATCACCAAGGGAACCAAGGCGCCACAGGCCGCCGCGGTCATTCACAAGGACTTCGAGCGCGGTTTCATCGCGTGCGAAACGATCGCGTACGAAGACTACGTCGCCTGTCGCGGTGAGGCGGGCGCCCGGGAAACCGGCAAGCTGCGCATCGAGGGCAAGGAGTATGTCGTCAAGGACGGCGACGTTCTGCTGTTCCGCTTCAACGTCTGAGCAGGGTCACGCGTCTCGCGGCACTGAGCGCGAACCTTGAGAGGTTTGCCGCGCGGTTCCGGAACGGGCATGCTGGGCTCAGAACAGAGGAGACGAGCCATGACCTATGAAACGATCTCGGTCGCGCCGGTCACGCCCACCATCGGCGCCGAAGTCTCCGGCATCGATCTCTCCCGTCCGTTGGGGAATCAGCAGTTCCAGGAAGTGCACGATGCGTTGATGGCGCATCAGGTACTGTTCTTCCGCGACCAGAAACTGACGCTGGATCAGCACAAGGCGTTCGGGCGCTTGTTTGGCGAACTGGCGATCCATCCGAACACCAAGGGACCGGACGGGCACCCGGAAATCCTGCCGGTTTACGCCGACGCGAACTCGAAGCGCATCGCCGGGGAGCGGTGGCATTCCGATGTGTCCTGCGATCCGGAGCCGCCGATGGGCTCGATCCTCAATTTGAAGACCATTCCGCCGACCGGCGGCGACACGCTGTTTTGCAGCATGTACGCGGCTTATGACGCGCTGTCGGCGCCAATGCGGCAGTTCCTGTCCGGGCTGACCGCGATCCATGACGGAGCACCGAATTACTCCCGCACCAACAACCTGATCGGCGACGCGACGCCGAAGACCTTTCCGAGAGCGGAACATCCGGTGATTCGCACCCACCCTGTCACCGGCAAGCAGGCGATCTTCGTCAACCCGGTGTTCACCGTCGCGATCAAGGACGTTCCGCCGGCGGAGAGCAAGGCGATCCTGGAGTTTCTGTATGAGCATTGTGCCCGTCCGCACTGGCAGGTTCGGTTTCGTTGGCAGCCCGACAGTGTCGCGTTCTGGGACAATCGTTGCGTTCAGCACATCGCCATGTGGGACTACTTCCCACAGGTTCGTTCCGGGTTCCGCGTGACCGTAAAGGGCGACAAGCCGTTCCACAGGGCGCACTGATACGGGCGGCCGGACGGCGGTGCGGGCAGGGACGATTTGTTCGCGCGCCAGGCCGCGGATAAGCCCAGGAGATTGGGCGGTGGTGACAGCACCGCGCGCGGGCGAATAAGGGGGAGCAGCGATGCCGGTTAACATTCCGCGTTTGGTTTATTTCGAGAACTTTATGAACCCGGCGGCGGTGACGATCCTCAGCGGCCGCGACGATCTGGATCTCGTACGGCTGGAATACGCGGCGCCGGTCGATGAAAACCTGACCGAGATGCGCCGCGCGCATGGTTATCAAATCCAGCCACGCACCGAATTGCGGGAGCCATGGTTCGGCGATGCCGCGTTGCTGGCGGATTGTCCAAACATGCTGGCGATCAGTTCCACCGGCGCCGGATATGATATGATCGATGTCGATGACTGCACCAAAGCGGGCGTCATCGTCCTGAACCAATCGGGCACCAACAAGGAAGGCGTCGCCGAGCACGCCCTGGGTTTGATCCTGTCGCTGTCGAAGAAGATCGCGGTTTCGGAAAAAGCGATGCGCACGATCCAGAACATGGATCGCCGGCTTTACGAAGGCAACGACATTCGCGGCAAAACACTGGGCATTATCGGGATCGGCCATATCGGCACGCGCGTGGCGGAACTGTGCCGGGGTTTGTTTCAGATGACGATCCTGGCGTACGATCCGTATCTGACCGCCGAACAAATCAGCGCACGCGGCGGGGAAAAGGTCGAGCTGGCCGATTTGTTGCGCCGTTCCGACTACGTCACGGTGCATTGTCCGCGCACCAAGGAGACCTTCGGCATGTTCGGCGCGGAGCAGTTCGGGCTGATGAAACCGACCGCGTATTTCATCAACACCGCGCGCGGCGGGATCCACGATGAGCCGGCTCTGGCCGACGCGGTTCGCTCCGGTCGCATCGCCGGCGCGGGCCTCGATGTTTTTTTGAAAGAGCCGCCGGAGCTGGATCATCCATTGTTGCATATCGACAACGTGATCGTGACGCCGCACAACGCGGGAATGACCGCCGAGTCGATATTGGAAATGGTGACGGCCACCGCGCATCAGTGGGTCGATGTGTTCCACGGCAAGGTGCCGCCGCGGCTGGTCAATCCCGAGGCCTGGCCGTTGTACTCCGAACGGTTCACCGCGTTGCTTGGCTCCGCGCCGGAAAAGCTGGCCTGAAGCACTGTCACGCGGCCACCGGTTGTTCAGCCGTCTGGACTAAACGTTCCACCGCCGGATAGTCCACTTTGCCGGTCGACAATACCGGCATCGAGGGCACCGGCAGCATGGCGCGCGGGATCATGATTTCGGGCACGCCGCGCTGTCTGGCGTGCGCCAGCAGCGCGTTCAAATCGGCGTTGGCACGGGTGGTCACCAGGATCAGCCGCTCGCCCTTGCGCGGGTCGGCCACCGCGATGACGGCGTGTTGATCGTCCGGCCACAGCGAAACCACCAGGCCCTCGGCGGCGGTCAGCGACACCATCTCGCCGCCGATTTTGGCGAAACGCTTCGCCCGTCCCACGATCGAAACGAAGCCGGCGTCGGCGATCGAAACGATGTCGCCGGTGTCGTACCAGCCGCCTTCGGGCGGATGCAGCACACCGGGTTCGTTTCCGAGCAAATAGCCTAGCATGACATTGGGACCGCGCACGTGCAGACGGCCGCCCTCCACGATGCCGGGCACCGCTTCAAGCCGGTGCGCGATGCCAGGCAGCGGCCGGCCCACGGTATTGGGGCGGCAATGCATCGCGGTGTTCAGGGCGATCACAGGTGCGGTCTCGGTGGCGCCGTAGCCTTCCAGGATGCGCACGCCGAACCGCTCGGCGAACAGGCGTTTGGTCTCTTCCCGCACTTTCTCGGCGCCGGCGAAGATGTAGCGCATGGCATAGAAGTCGTAAGGGTGGGCATAGCGAGCCCACCCATTCAGGAACGTATCGGTACCGAAGCAGATTGTGGCGTCGGTGTCGTAAATCAGACCCGGAATGATCCGGTAATGCAGCGGGCTGGGGTAATGGAAGGTCCGCACGCCGGAGACCAAGGGCAGAATGGTGCCGCCGGTCAGCCCGAACGAATGGAACATCGGCATCGCGTTAAATACCGTGTCGCCGCCATGAAAGTCGATCACCGACGATAGCTGCGCGCAGTTCGCCAGGATGTTACGGTGGCTGAGCACGACGCCTTTGGGCCGGCCCTCGGAGCCGCTGGTGAACAACACGACCCCGGCGCCGTTCGGATCGCCATGCGCGCCCGGCAGGCGGCCGGGAAACCACGAGTCGAGCTTGCCGCGGAGTTTGTCCTTGAAACCGATGCCGTCGCGGATGTCCTCCAGCCAGACGAAACGGACCGACGCCGACATTTGCTCGACGAGGCCGGCCAATTTCGCTCGGGTAATGAAGTCGCGGCTGGAGACGACGACGCCGATGGTGGCGGTCTCGCAGGTGGCCAGCACGCTGCCGGCGCCAGCGGACGGATTTAACAAGCACGGCACGCGGCCGAACGCCTGCGCGGCGCAAAACGTCACCACCGAGCCGACCGCGTTGGGCAGCAGCAGGCCGAATCTCCCGCCTTCCGGCACGTGCTTCGCCAACGCGCGGCCCAATACCGCCGCGCCGAGGATCAACCGCTGATAACTGATCGGCGCGCGGGCGATATCCTCGGCGATGATGGTCGAGTGGCCATGCGTCGCGGCGGCGTCCAGCACGGCGCCGAACAGCGTGCGATTGATGTTGCGGGATCGAAACACCGCATCGACCATGACATCCTGCAAGGCGCGGCCGATCGCCATGCGACGGTCGCGCGGCGACAGGCTGTCCGCGTTCGCCGGGGTCAAATCCACCGACGGCCAAATGTGTACGGTCAGCGGCGGAAACCAGCGGCGCCGGGCGCGTCCGGCCATGCGGCCAAGGTGGGAGAATCGTGGCCCGTCAATGGAAATCGGCAGGATGCGCGCGTGCGCCTTGTCGGCGACCAGGCCGGCGCCTTCGTAAACTTTCATCAGCGCGCCGGTGCGGGTCAGGCGGCCCTCTGGGAAGATCATCAATTTCCGGTCATGATCGCGGACCGCCTCGACCATGCGTTTTAACGAGAATGGCGACAGCGGATCGACCGGGAACGTATCGACCGCTTTCAGGAACGGTTTCACCCACCATTTCCGGGTCTGGGCGGTATCGATGGCGAAGGTTGGATTGTCCGGCAGAAACGCCGCGATCAGGCAGGCATCGAAATACGATTGGTGGTTCGAAACGATGACCACGCGCGGGCCGGCGGCGCGATAGTTCTCCAGTCCGTGCACCGTCACGCCGTGCAACGCGCGGAAGTACCAGCGAAACAGCGAGCGCCAGACCTCATGCGGCAGGATGCGGACGATCCAGAGCGCGACGAAGAAGTTCGCGATCGCGGTCACCTCCAGCGCACGCGGCGCGGTGAATCCGAACCCGGCCAGCAGCGCGGCGGCGGCGGCGCCGAGCACCATGAACAGCGCGTTCATCACGTTGTTGGCCGCGACCATGCGCGACCGCTCGTTCGGGTGCGCGGCATCCTGGATGATCGCGTAAAGCGGCACCGAGAACACACCGCCGCACACCGCCAGCAGGAACAGGTCGGCGCCAATGCGCCAGCCTCGCAACGATCCGGCGACCGCGGCGGCGTCGGCCAGGTCTCCCGCCGCCTGGGCCGCATGGGCGAAGTCCCAGCAGAAGACTGAAATGCCCAACGCGGCGAAGGGCACGAGGCGGGGCGAGACCTCCCCATGCAACAGCCGCGCGCATCCGATCGAGCCGGCGCCGACACCGATCGCGAACACCGACAGCAACAAGGTCATCACGGTTCCGTCGCCGTGCAGCGTATCGCGCGCGATCACCGGGAACTCGGTCATCAGGGTCGCGCCGACGGTCCAGAACCAGGACAGGCCGAGGATGCACAGCCAGATGCCGTGCTGACCGATCGCCAGGCGTAACAGGTCCGACGTCTCCGCGAACGGGTTCCACCGGATCCGTAACGATGGATCGGCGGCGGCGGCGGCCGGGATGCGCATGGCGCCGAACAGGCCCAACAGCGCCAACGCCACGCCGGCGGTGCCGACGATCGCGGTGCCGCTGTCCAGCAGGATCAGTCCGCCCCCGGCGACGGTGCCGGCGACAATGGACAGAAAGGTCGTCGCCTCGATCGCTCCATTACCGGCGATGAGTTCGTCTTCCGCCAGCAATTCCGGCAACACGCCGTACTTGACGGGTCCGAACAGCGCCGCTTGCACGCCCAGTCCGACCAGGACGCCGAGTAACGCTGTAACGCTGCCGGACAGAAAGGCCAGGGCTGCCAGCAGCATCAGGCCGACTTCCATTAGTTTATACAAACGAATGAGCCGCGGCTTCGCGAACCGGTCGGCGAGTTTTCCCGCTGTCGCGGACAGCAACGCATAAGGCGCGATGAACAGCGCGCCGGCCAGCGCGGAGAGGCCGGCGCCGCCGATGTGGAGTTGGAAAATCGCCAGCACGACCATGGCGTTCTTGACCAGATTGTCGTTCAGCGCCCCGCAAGATTGCGCCAGCACCAAAGGGCCCAGGCGCCGCGTCTTCATTAAACCGATGGGAGACATTTCGACCTCCTAGGAAAGCGCGCGCCAGCACATGGCGACGATGGTGTCGGCTCGTTCTCGTAACTGACCTGTCAGTCGTCCGTACAACAGACCGGTGGCGGGCTGCACGATCAGGCCGATGATGGCCATCGCCATCAGTTCGGGTTCCCGTCTGGGGATTTCTCCGGCGTCCATCGCGGCGGTGACGGCACGGCAGATGATCTCGACCGGGTTGCGTTCGGTGCGTTCCACGTGGTGCAGGAAGCCGTGCTGCGTCATCACCAGGAAGCGGAAGCGGATATTGTCCTGATCGTGCAGCCGGCAAATCTCGCGCACCAGGTGTTCGAGGCGCATCCGGAACGGACCGGGCACGGCGGCGATCTCGGCCAGCATGTCGCCGTACGCGGCATAGCCTTCGCGGAACAATTCCTCGACCAGGGCGTCGCGGGAGGCGAAGTGGGCGTAGAGGTTGGACGGCTTCATGGCGCAGCGGGCGGCGATGTCGCGGACCGAGACGGCATCGACGCCGTGTTCGACGAACAGGCGCATGGCCTGTTCTTTGATGACTGTGCGTTTGCCGCCTGGGTCGCGCATTTGTTTCCCGAACGATGAACGACTGTTCGTTAATCCAAGAGGCCGGCCGCGTCAAGGGAAATCCCGCGGCAAACCCGGGCTCAGCCGTTCAGCGCTTCCCGACGCAACGCCGCCAGCCGGGCCGCCGCCACCGGGGTATCGAACTGCCGCGCACGCTCCCGTCCCGCCTCCGACAGCGCCTCACGCCGCGCCGGATTGCCCGCCAAGGCCACGATCGCCGCGGCGATCTCCTCCGGCCGGTCCGGGTTGGCGTAGACCGCGGCATCGCCGGCGACCTCGGGCAGACCGCCGCGGGGGGAGACGATCAGCGGCGCCCCACAGGCGATGGCCTCCAGGGCTGTCAGGCCAAAGGGCTCATTCCAGCGGCTGGGGACGATGACGATGGCGGCGCGGGTCATTGCCTTCAACACGCCGGGATGGTCGCGATACCCCAGCATCGCCACGCCCGCCGCCTCCGCCTGGGCGCGGATCTGGCGGACGTAGGCGGTCTCCCGGACGTTGGCGCCCATGCCGTCGGCGCCGATCAACTCCGCGCGCCAGCCGGGCAGCGAGGGCAACGCCTGTTCGCAGGCCTGGATGAAGGCGTCCGGCGCCTTGTCGGGCACCACGCGGCCGGCGAACAGGATGACCGGGTCGCGCTCCACCGGCGGCGGCACGACGTCGAGGTCCACGCAGTTGTAGAGCACGCGCACCAGCCGGCCCTCGCGCCCGGACGCCGAATCGAGCCCATCCATGAACCGCAGCCGCAGGTAGTTCGACGACGTCATGACCAGCCGCAACCGCCGCAACAGCCGGGCCCGGGCGGCGGGTGAACGGGCCGCGCGCATGTCCGCGGGATCGTTGTTCAGCAGCAGTCCGACCGGGGTGCGCGGGAACAGCCAGCTCAACGCGAGGGCTATTTCCGGCCGGTTATGCACCTCGATCATGGCGGGACGGGCGCGGCGCAGAACGCCCAGCATGCCGGCCACGAAGCGCAGGTTGACGTTGCCCGGCCACCACGCGGCGGGCCGGATCGCCTGGAACGGGACCTCGGGGAAGGTCGGTTCATCCTGCTCTCCGCCGAGGACCAGGGTGCGGAACCCGGGCGCTGTCGCGTAACGCCGGGTCAGCAGGCCCAACGCGCCGGCGCGGCCGGTGCTGAAGCCCTCGCGCGGCGGCAGGATGACGGCCACCAGGGGATCGGGCACGCCGGTGGCATCCACCATCGCTAGGGCCCCTGTGGCGGGGCGGGCGCCGGTGGACCGGACGCGGGAGGCTTCTTCGCGGCTGGCTTCTTCGCGATGGCCGATGGCTTCGGAGCCGGTTTCGCCGATGCCGGACCTGCATGCGTCCCCGCGGCAGCCGGGCGAGCGCGTCCCGCCATCACGGCACCGGCCGGCCCAGAGGGTGCCGTCCCCGGTGCCGTGGAAGTGATCGGGGCCGGTGTCGCCCGTGGCTTCCCGGTCGGCGTGACGGGGGCCCCCGGCGCAATGGAGGTGACCGTCGCCGTTGTCGCCCCTGGCTTCGCGGTTGGCGTGACAGCGATGGCGGCTTTGGGAGCCGCGGTCACCGGCGGGCCACCCGAGGAAGACCGCGCGGTGCCGGTGCCTCGCGAGGCCGGGGCCGTCGGCACGTTCGCCGGTCTCACCCCTGGCGACCCTGCCCCGCCGGACGTCGTGCCTATCGAACGGGTTGCCCCGGTTGCGCTCCCGGGAGGCGCGATTCCGGCGCCTGTCGCGGTTTGGCTCGTGACGGGCGTCGGCGCTGTGCCGGTCACGGGCGTCCCGGTCGCCGCGGGCGCCTGTCCCGAGCCCCGGGTGCCCGCGGCCGGGCTCGCCCCTGGTGTGGCACCGGCCCCCGCCGCGCCCGGAGCGTTCCCGGCGCGGTCGATGAACCGCTCGATCACCTCGTCGATCCCGCCCGAGGCCTCCTGGGTCACCGCCCCCGCGATGTCGCCCCAGTAACGGTCCACCGTCCCCGCCGGCAGGTCGTGCAACTGGGAGACCTTGCCGTTGACCACCCCGCTCGGCCGGGACACCGTCCAGACGATCTCCACCCGCTGCTGGGCGTTTGCTACGTTCGTCACCTTGACCTGGCCCTGGACGACGAAATCGGCGCCCTCGGGCGTGACCTGCACCAGGGGGCCGAACTGCGCCAGTTGGGCTCGGATCAGGCGGCTCAGCGCGGTGTCGCCGTCGCCGGGAGCGCCCTGGACCTCCGGCACATAGACCCGGGCGGCGCGGTTCAGCAGGCTGTTGGGGTTGGCGCGGTCGCGGGTGGCGCGCAGGCTGAGCATCAGGGCCAGCACCTTCGGCACCGCGTCGTGCGCCGCCTGGCCAAGGGTCCACGGCGCCCCCGTGATCCACCCGGGCGCCGGGGTCGGCGCGCCGTCGATGACGCCCAGTTGCTTGCCGTTGGGATCGTCGATCGCGTAGTGGGGGATGATGGAGTCGCCCTGACGCTCGGCCGTCACCAGCAAAGCCCAGTCGCCTTTGTGGGCCGGGCGCGCCAGGCTGGGCACTTCCTCCTTTTGCAGGCTGAGCGCCAGGAGGTCGGCGTAGTCGGTCTCGGCGGGCGCGGGCAGCAGGGCTTTGGACGGCGGCGGGACGACGAGCAACGGCGTCGCCGGAACGGCCAGACGCCGGGCGGTGGCGCCGGGATTGCCCAGGAATGGCTCCGGCAAATCGCCGCAGGCGGCGAGGAACAGCGGCGGCAACAGCGCGAGGCGAAGCAGGAGACGGAAACGCATGCGGCGGGTTCAAGCAGAAGTTGCGCCGCGCCACCAGAAGCGGGAGGATTTCCGGATGCCGTTCGTGATCCGTCCGCTGCGCGCCGATGAGGCTGAGACGTACCGGGATATCCGGCTGGAGGCGCTGCGGCTGCATCCCGAGGCGTTCGGGTCCTCGTTCGAGGAGGAGAGCGCCCGGGGGCTGGCCTGGTTCGCGGAGCGGCTGAGCGGGACCACGGTGTTCGGCGGGTTCCGCGGGGAGGCGCTGTTGGGGACGGCCGGGTTCATGCCGGAGACCGGGTTGAAGCGGGCGCATAAGGGGCATCTGTGGGGGATGTATCTGCGGGCGGAGGCGCGGGGGAGCGGGCTGGCCGCGGGGTTGGTGGCGGCGGTGGTGGATCACGCGCGGGGGCGGGTGGAGGTGCTGCTGTTGAGCGTGACGGAGGGGAATGTGCCGGCCAGGCGGCTGTACGAG
>Ga0182030_10018403_pt1 | contig 13392 bp, 14 predicted proteins | sample 812S3MmetaG_FD_121299 | JGI IMG/M metagenome (GOLD analysis project Ga0182030, IMG submission 121299) | Permafrost microbial communities from Stordalen Mire, Sweden - 812S3M metaG (Illumina Assembly) | ecosystem: Environmental > Terrestrial > Soil > Wetlands > Permafrost | place: Sweden... | reverse complement strand
GTGGGTATCCTCTTTCCAATCGAAGATGTTCGCCGCCGCGGCCTGCCTGGATTCCACGCCCTGTCTGGTATTGGTCTCCCACAGCATCATGATGCGGTTGAGATGAGGGTACGGAAACGCATGGAGAACGATCGAGTTGACCGAAATGAGGGAGCACAGGTTGGCGCCGATTCCGATGGCTAGCGAAAGCACCACCGCCGAGGCGTATCCGGGGCTCGCCCGCAGGCTCCGAATGGCATAGCGCAGATTGCCGCGCAACTCGTCGAACCAGGCCAGGCCGCGGACTTCCCGGCAGCGCTCTTTGTACCCTTCCATCGCGCCGAACTCCAGCCGCGCCCTCCGCCGCGCCTCCGCGGGCGAACAACCCGAGCGCACCAGATCGTCCGCGCGGTATTCCATGTGCAGCGCCAGTTCCTCGGCCATGTCGCGCTCCATGCGCGCGCGGCGAAACAGGGCGGAGGCCAGCAAACGGAGCGTTTTCATTTACGCCTCCTGCGGCCTGGCGCCGAGGGCGGTTGCCACCGCCATCACGGTGCGATTCCAACTCCGCGTTTCTTCCTTCAAACGCTTTACGCCCGCCGGCGTGAGGCTGTAGAACTTGGCGCGGCGGTTATTCTCCGAAGTGCCCCACTCGGTATCCAGCAGGTCCTGCCGCTCCAACCGGTAGAGCGCGGGATAGAGTGCTCCCTGTTCGATGGACAGCGCGTTCCCGGAGATTTGGCCGATACGCAAGAGAATTCCGTAGCCGTGTTGCGGCCCCAGCGAGACCGCTTTCAGAATCAGCAAATCCAATGTGCCCGGAAGCAATTCGGCCTGGTTCGGCATGGAATGGTCTCTCTCCTAATCGATATAGGAGAATTATGCGCCTTCTCTCCTAAGCTGTCAAGGAGAATAAACTCCGGCGCTCGGGGCGTGTCCCGGAAATGCTGCGCTTCACAAATACAGTCTCGCATTTCGCACACCCAGGGCTAACGCTCCCTTACGGGGTGCGTTAGGTGGCGATTGAACAGGTTATTTCCACACAGACCCTAAGATGCGGTTGCAGCGAGAATTAGCTGCCCCACGGTGCCAAACGGACGGCTATTATTCTTAAGGGAACTATCTGCCGATGTTTGCGCGTACGGTAACCGGGAATGTCGAACTCCGACAGTTCGAGTGGGAAGATGCCGACAAGCTGTTCGCGGTGGTGGAGCGGAATCGCGAACATCTGCGGCAGTGGCTGCCGTGGGTGGATCAAACGCGTTCGGCCGACGATATCCGGCGGTTCATCTCACGCGCGACGGCGCAATTCGAAGCGGATCTCGGACCCAATTTCGGCATTTGGCTGGAAGGGACACTGGCGGGAGCCATTGGATGCCACACCATCGATCGGGCTGACCGGAGCTGTAGCCTGGGCTACTGGATTGAAGCCGGGCATCAGGGCAGGGGGAACATTACGCGTTGTTGCCGGCACTTGTTGGACTACCTGTTCGACGAGGCCGGCCTCCATCGCGTGGAGATCCGCTGCGCCACCGGGAATTGGCGGAGCTGCGCCATCCCGCAAAGACTGGGATTCATCCACGAAGGGGTGCTTCGGGAAGCGGAATGGGTGAACGACCGTTGGCTGGACCTGAACGTCTGGTCAATGCTGGAACAGGACTGGCGAAAGGCACGGTAGCGGCTGCCGGCCGGCGCGTCCATTGTTCCAGAGTGCGGGAGAGCACATTCAAGTGGATGGGCTTAGTGAGGTAGTCGTCCATGCCGGCCGCGCGGCACCGCTCGGGGTCGCCTTCGGCCGCGTTCGCGGTCATGGCAATGATCGGCGTCCGTCGTGTGGAATGGGCTCGTGCTTCGCGGCGGCGAATCTCCGCGGCCGCCTGGTAGCCATCCAGACCGGGCATCTGGCAGTCCATGAGGATGGCGGCGAATTGATCGCGGTCGATTGCTTCCAGTGCCTGTTCGCCCCCCGCGACTACTTCCCCGGCATACCCCAGATGATTTACGGCGCGCACGGTGACGATCTGGTTCACGGGATTGTCGTCGACAATCAGGACGCGCGACAAGACCGCAGCCGCGCTGACGGACGGCGCCGCCGCGGGCTGCCTGGCCGGCAACAACGGCAGCAGAAACCAGAATGTGGAACCGTGGCCCGGCTGGCTTTCCACGTCGATCGACCCGCCCATCAGGCTGATCAGCCGGTGACAGATGGCCAGCCCAAGGCCCATCCCGCCATAGCGTCGGGTGGGCGCCGAGTCGGCTTGCGTGAAGGGACGGAAGATTTCTTCCGCCGCCTGCGGATCGATGCCGATTCCCGTATCGACCACGCGGAAAAGGAGACTGCGGTTCTCGGCGCGGTCCCCGGTCTGGCTGACCTCCACGCGAATCGAGCCGGCGGCGGTGAATTTCAAGGCGTTGGCGACCAGGTTGACCAGGGTCTGACGAATGCGCGCCTGATCGCCCGTCACCGTGACGGGAAGGCCGGGGCCGACGAAAGACCGCAGTTCCAAGCCCTTGGCGTGGGCCTGCGAAGCGAAAAGCTTGACCACGCTATCGACCAGCGCCCTCAGTTCGAACTCCGCGGGTTCCAAGTGCATGCTGCCGGATTCGATACGCGAGAAATCGAAGATGTTATTGACGATGGAGACGAGGCATTCCGAACTGCTCTTGATAATGGCCGTCAATTCCCGCTGTTCCGCGTCGAGGGGGGTTCTGGCCAGCAGATCGGCTATGCCGACAATGCCATTGAGCGGCGTACGGATCTCATGGCTCATATTGGCCAGGAATTCGGACTTGGCCGAGTTGGCCTTGATAGCCGCCCTGTGGGCACTCCGCGCGAGCGCCACCTGCCACACCAAGACGGCCAGGACCACCAGCATACTGAGGGCTCCGAGGACGACGCCGGAGCATCCGGGGCTGGTCAACACCAGCAGGTAAGACCACTTGCACAAGTCCAACATCTGCCTGATGGACTCATCGGCGCTTTCCGGAGAAACTTCAGTCACCGGCCCGGCTTGACTGTCTCGAAGGTCAGAGCTCCTGATGTCGCCCCGCAATTTCAGCCTGGCGGGGAAAATGGGCTGAGCCATTCCTTTCGATGGCTCACTGCAAATTCCACGACATCAGGAGTTCTGAAGGTCGAGCGTCAACGCCTTTTCGGACACCGAAGTAGAATAGATAGTTAGTGATCCAAACCCCCATCTCGCGGCGCGCCGTGTTGCTCGCCTGCGCGGCCGGCTTCGGCTGCGGACGGAAGAAGGCGCCGCGCATGTCGGGCTACTGCTTCGTGGCCAACCAGGGCAGCCGTTCCGTGGCGGTGGTCGGCCTGGAGCGGTTTCGCGTAGTGCGGCAGATTCCGCTGGACGCCGCCCCATCTGCCGTGTTGGCGCACCCGCACCGTCCCAGGGTCCTGGTGCTGGCGCCGGAAAACGGTACCGTCCACGAAATCGACGGCGCCACGTTCGCGGTGAGCCGCAAGGTACGGGTGGGCAATCAGGCCGTGGCGATGCAGTTATCTCCCGCGGGCGACGCGCTGTGGGTGCTCGATCGCGACCCCGCCGCCCTGGTGGAATTACCGCTCGATTCGTTCAAGCCGGGCCGCCGCATCCGTCTTTCCGCGCCGCCGGACGCTTTCGACGTGGTGCTGCACAATCGGCGCCAGGTCCCGTTGGCCGCGGTGGTCAGCCGGCAGGACCACACCATCGCGCTGGCGTCGCTGCGCAAAGGGGAGATCGAGCGCACCATCACGGCGGCCGACGAGCCTTCGGTGGTGCGCTTCCAATGGGACGGAACGCAGGTGATTGCCGGAAGCTGGCGCGAGCGGAGCGCCACGATATTCGAATCGGCCACGGGCAAGACGGTGGTTCGGCTGCCGTTGCCGCTGGCTCCGCGGCAGTTCTGCACGTCGGGCGACGGCGGGCAGCTCTTCATTACGGGCGACGGCATGGACGCGGTGGTGGTGCTGTTTCCGTCCCAGACGGAGATTTATCAAACCATTCTGGCCGGCCGCGCACCGGGCGCCATGGCGGCGACTGCCAAGGACGTGAAGCCATCTTATCTGATGCTGACCAATCCGCAGACCGACGGGATCACGGTCCTCGATACCGACAACTACAGCCTGGTGGCGGCGGTGCAGGTGGGGCGCGGACCGTGCCAGATTCTGTTGACGCCGGACGGACAGTATGCGCTGGTACTCAATGCGACGTCGGGCGATGTTGCAGTGGTGAGGATGCTGGCGCTGGCGACTACCCCGAATGGGGGCTATCGGCCATTCAAGCCGGCGCCGGCGCCGATTTTCACGCTGATTCCGGTGGGGGAGAGGCCGGTAAGCGGGGCGTTTTTGGAATAGCGGAAGCGGGGAAAATGGGCTGAGCCCTTCCTTTCGATGGCGAGAGCTTCGTGGGTGGGGCAGGCGGTGCTCGCCTGCCCTTTATCCTGTGTTTGGGCAGCGGGCCTGGTTCGGCGCGGGCTGGCAGGCGAGCACCGCCTGCCCCACCTCCGGGCGAAATAATTCCCCTTGACACCAATCGCAATTTGCAATATAGTAATCACATATTGCGATATGACGCTCGGTGAAAAGCTTCGGTACCTGCGAGAGGTGGAAGGCACCCTCCGCGGACTCGACCGCGAACTCTCCCAACTGGAGATGGCGCGGCTCATCCAGAAGGAGCTGGGCAAATCCATCAGCCAGAGCTATCTCTCGCAAATCGAAAGCGGCGCGCGGCCCCATCTCACTAATTCTACGCGCATGCTGCTGGCGCGGTTCTTCAAAGTCCACCCCGGCTATCTGGTGAACGATCCGGAGGGCTTTCAGAATGAACTCATCTCCGATATCGGCGCCCTCGAAGACAAGCTGGATCTCTGGCTGGTCAGCGGCGCCGAGCGTTTCCGCCGCGACCTTGACTTGCACCAAGCCCTGCTCTCCATCGCGCGGCACTCCGATTCGCGCATGTGCCTGGTGCTGCTGAGCAATATTTTGGATAACCCCGGGCTGGCCGAACGCCTGCTGGAAGTTCTCAAACCGGCGGCCACAGCCCGTAAACCGAAGAGGCGGTCATGAACTGGTCGGATTTTTATCTCGTCTGTTTCCTCGTGGGCTTCAGCCTCAGCGCGTTGGCGCTGCTGGCCGGATCGGTGCACCTGCATTTTCCGCACCTGCATATGCATCACGGGGTCCACTTCCCGCGCGGCGTTTCGGGCGCGCGCGGCGAGACGCCCTGGTTTAATTTCGGAACCATCGCCGCCTTCCTTGCCTGGTTCGGCGGCACGGGCTACCTGCTGGAGCACTACTATCACGTCTGGGTGGTGATCGTCGTCGCCGTGGCCACGCTCAGCGGACTGGGAGCCGCGTCCGTGGTCTTCTGGTTCCTGGCCAAGGTGCTGATGGCCGACGATATCCCGCTCGACCCGGCCGATTACGACATGGTCGGGGTCCTGGGCCGCACCACCATTTCGATCCGTCCCGGCGGCACCGGCGAACTGGTGTTTACGCAAGGCGGAACCCGCCACGTGGCGGGTGCCCGCAGCGAGGAAGGCGCCGCCATCCCCAAAGGCATCGAGGTGATCGTCACCCGGTATGAAAAAGGGATTGCCTATGTGCGTCCCTTTGAAGATGCCCTCGGGGAAGAAGAGTCGCGAGTTTCGAAGGACGAGGCCAGGCTTCGTCCAGAGGAGAAACGCTGAATTTTATGATTCTCAATCCTCCGCTCCTGATCGCCGCCGGTTGTGTACTGGCGATCATGTTCCTCATGGCCGTGATGGCCAAACTGTACCGGAAGGCCGGTCCCCACGAGGCCCTCATCGTCTACGGTTTCGGCGGCACCCGCGTCATCAAGGGACGCGGCACCATCATCTACCCCATGGTGCAATCCTGCCGTGGACTGTCGCTCGAGCTGATGTCGTTTGACGTCGCGCCGAAACAGGACCTCTACACCCGCCAGGGTGTGGCCGTCACGGTCGAAGCCGTAGCGCAGATCAAAGTGAAGTCCGATCCCGAATCCATTCTCACGGCGGCCGAACAGTTTCTCACCAAGCCGCCCGACGAGCGCGAAGGCCTCATCCGCCTGGTAATGGAAGGCCACCTGCGCGGCATCATCGGACAACTCACCGTCGAAGAAATCGTGAAGCAGCCCGAAATGGTGGGCGACCGCATGCGCTCCACCTGTGCCGACGACATGAATAAGATGGGGCTGGAAGTGATTTCCTTCACCATCAAGGAAGTCCGCGACAAGAACGATTACATCAGCAACATGGGCCGCCCCGACGTGGCCCGCATCAAGCGCGACGCCGACGTGGCCACCGCCGAAGCCGACCGCGACACCGCCATCCGCCGCGCCGTGGCATCCCGCGAAGCCGCGGTGGCCAAAGCCCAGGCCGACCAGGAACGCGTACTCGCGGAGACCCTCTCGCAGGCCAAACAGGCCGAAGCCCAGCGCGACCTCGAAGTGAAAAAAGCCGAATACCTGGAGATGGTCAAGAAGCAGCAGGCCACCGCCGACAAGGCTTACGAAATCCAAGGCAACATCATGCAACAGCAGGTGCGCGCCGAGGAAGTCACCATCCACCAGATCGAAAAAGAACACGAAGTCAAAGTGCAGGACGCCGAAATTCTGCGCCGCGACCGCGAATTGACGGCCACGGTCTACAAGCAGGCCGAGTACGAGCGCAAGCGCATCGAAACCCTGGCCGAGGCCGAAAAATCGCGCCTCATCATGGAAGCCGAAGGCCACGCCGCCGCCATCCGCACGCAGGGCGAAGCCGAAGCCGAGATTATTTTCAAGAAGGGCGAAGCCGAAGCCAAGGCCATGAACGTGAAAGCCGAGGCCTACCAGGAATTCAACCAGGCGGCTATCGTCGACAAACTGATCACCAACATGCCCGAGATTGTCAGGGCCCTGGCCGCGCCGCTGGCCAACGTGGACAAGATTACCATCGTATCCACGGGCAACGGCGACTCCGCGGGGATGCACAAGATCACGGGTGACATTACCCAAATGGCGGCGCAGATCCCCGCACTTTTCGAAACGCTTTCGGGCATGCCCTTCAGCGAACTCTTCGCCAAAGTGCGGTTGATCGGCGACAAATCGCCCACGCCCGGGGATACGGCAAAGGGCACTAACACAGCACCGCGAGCATAATAAGCGAGCGGCCTTCGAAAGGAGAAAACAATGGCACTTTTAGAACGAGTCTCAACCTTGATTCGCGCCAATCTCAACGACCTTGTCGATAAGGCCGAAGATCCCGAAAAAATGATCAAGCAGGTCATCCTGGACATGCAGAACCAGTTGCTCCAGGTGAAAACCCAGGTAGCCATTTCCATCGCCGACCAGCACGTTCTGGAGCGCAAGTACAAAGAGAGCGAGGAGAGCGCCCAGCAGTGGGTCCACCGCGCCGAACTGGCCGTCGACAAGCAGGACGACGCGCTGGCCCGCGCCGCCGTGGAACGCTCCATGAGCTACCAGTCCATGACCGAAAGCTTCCACCAACAGGTGGAAGACCAAAAAACGCAAGTCGAAAATCTCAAGACGGCGCTCCTCAAACTCCAGCAGAAGCTGGTGGAGGCCGAATCCAAGAGCGACATGCTGATCGCCCAACACCGCCGCTCGCGCGCCCTGGGCAAAGCCACCGACGCCAGCCGCACGATTGGCGACCAATCCAACGCCGCCGCCTTCGATCGCATGAAGAACAAAGTGATGCACAGCGAAGCGGCCACGCAAGCCAAGTCGGAATTGCTCGCCGACAACGTCGACGACAAGTTCGCCGCCATGGAGAAGCAGGACGAGATCGAGCGCCTGCTGAACGACATCAAGTCCAAACGCAAAGTGGGATGACCGCTTCCGGCCATGCAGAAGCTCTTCCATTTCGACTGCCCGCGGGAGGTGTACCAGGCCGACGCCTGCGTCATCTCCTGCTTCGATTTCCGCTTTGACGTGCAGCTCCGCAAATTCCTGAAGCGCCGCGGAGTTGCCGTCTACGACCACGTCAAGATTCCCGGTTCGGTGAAAGCCGTAGTCTCGCCGGACCGGGACTCCGACCGCGATTTCGTGCTGGCCATGGTGCGCACGTCGATCCGGCTGCATGGTCCGCGCCGTCTTTTGCTCTTCGCCCACAACGAGTGCGGGGCGTACCCCGGCGTGCCCGTTGACGCGGTCGCCGCGGACGTCCTAAAAGCTGCCGGGTACTTCGCGAGCGCCGAGCCGGCGCTACAACTGGAATCGTTCTTCTGCGATTTCGACGGTATCTACGGGCTGTAGATCTGAACAAAAACTAATGGCCACGGATGAACACGGATAAACACGGATAAAACAAGATCTTAAACAAGATCTGTCTTATCCGTGTTTATCCGTGTTCATCCGTGGCCATTCATCTACTCGTACGCCAGCGCCTCCACCACGTCATGGCGCGCCGCCCGCAGGCCCGGATACAACGCCCCCGCCAGCGCGCCCACAATCGAAATCGCCGTCGCGATGGGCCACCAATCGGGCACGATCACCGTTACCATCATGGGCGCGAAGACCTTTATCAGCCACCGCGCCCCATACGTCATCGCGATCCCCAGCACCGAGCCCACCAGCGCCAGCAGCACCGTCTCCCGCAGCAGGCAGTCCAAAATAAACCATGGCGAACCGCCGAGTGCCTTGAGAATGCCGATCTCGCGGGTCCGCTCCAGCACCGCCGTGTACATCGAGAGGAACACCACCAGAAAGCCCACCAGCGTGCCTATTCCGATGATCACGCGCGTGAAGGTGCGCAGCATGGGCACGTTGCTCTCGGTGAGCAGCGAGATGAAATCCTGCATGGAATAGATCGGAAAAGTCGGCAGCTGCTCCTTTAGTTGGGCCACCGCCGCCGCGGTCCGCGTGGGATCCGTCAGCTTGACGTAGATGGCCGAAAGGCGGCCGTTATTCGCCGTGAGATCCTGCAGCCGCGCCAAATCGATGAACGCGCGCGAGAGCATGCCCGCTTCCACCACGCCGGCCACCCGCCACGTACGGTTGAGCAGTTCGATCGAATCGCCCGCGCGTTTGCGGTTCTCGTTGGCGAAGATTTCGTCGAGCACGATATCGTCGGGGCCGGCAAAAGGACCGCCCTGCAAAAAGTGGAAGCCGCCGCTCATGGCGTTGAACTCCGCCAGGTCGATGCCGGTCACCGAGTTCAGCCCGCCGATGCCGTAGACGAATGTCCCCGTGGCCACGGCGATGCCCGGCTGTTGGCGCACCACGGTGAGCGCGCTGTCCGAAAATGTGCCGCTGAAGGAGAACACCGAACTGCCGGGCGTGCGGATCACGATATCGGCGCCCACCCCGCGGGCACGCTGTTGCGCGTCTTCCACCATCCCGCGGCTCAGCCCCACCAGGGTCAGCACCATGGTGACTTGCACGCCGATGGCGAGGGCGCTCACCAGCGTCCGCACGGGACGGCTCTTCAGGTTCTCGACGACCAGCCGGTTGATCAAGACGTATGATACCGTAACGGCGATGCCGACCCGTTCCGCGTTCGCCGCTCTGCTGCGCCTCTGCCTGCCGATCTGCCTCATACCGGCGTGCGCCCCGTGCCAGCCCACCGCCAGCTTCCTCTCCCTGATGGATAAATTCGCGCGCACTTTTGCCGGCGCCAGGGCCAATATTCGCAGCACCAACCACGTCCAGGGGGTGCCGGAAGACGACGTTGAAACCGGCACGATTTTCGTGAAGCGCTCCGGCGGCAAGACGCAGTTTCGAATCGACTTCACCGAGCCCAACGCCTATACCGCGGTCGTGGGGGACAAGGCCGCCGAAGTCTACCATCCCAAGCTCAATGAAATTCAGGTGTACGACATCCGCGCGTATAAGGACATCGCGCAGAAGCTGTTCCTGTTGGGGTTCGGCATGCCCGGCAGCGAACTGGCGGCCAACTACACAATCCGCAATTTGAAGCACGAGACCGTCGACGCGCAGGCCGCCACTTACATGGAGCTCATACCCAAATCGCAGGACGTACAGAAGCAGCTCAAGAGCGTCGAGATATGGATTGCGGACGCCACTTTGTGCCCCGTGCGCCAGACCTTCCATTTGCCCGATGGCGGCTCGCGGACCGCGCAATTCTCTTCCCTGGAGGTGAATCCCAAGTTGCCCGGCAACACATTCGATCTGCCGAAGAATGCCGAACGCAGGCGCGTGAATTAGAACGCGCCGCTCCCAGTTTTTCTCTGTGCTCTCTGTCTCCTCTGTGCTCTCTCAAAGGACGACGAGACGATCTCCATTTTTCACGTCACCCTTCCTTAAGGTTTTCTCTGTGTCTCCGTGTCTCTGTGGTGAACTTCTTTCGCCCCCATTTCGAGCGTCCCCACAATCTCCCCCACCTCCGCGATTTTCTCCCGCCGCAGAAACTCCCCCAACTCCTCGGCGATTCGCAGCGGCGAGCGCGGATCCCAGAACGTCGCCGTCCCCACTTCCACCGCTCTCGCGCCTGCGATCAGGAATTCCGCCGCGTCTTCCCCGTTGGCGATGCCGCCCAGGCCCACGACCGGAATCTTCACCGCGAGCGCCGCCTGGTACACCAGCCGCAGCGCGATCGGCTTGATCGCCGGCCCCGAGAGTCCCCCGAATCCGGCGCCGATCCGCGTGCGGCGCGTGCGCGCGTCGATGGCCAGCGCTACAAAAGTATTCACCAGCGAGATCGCGTCCGCTCCGTTTTCCTCCGCCGCCCGCGCCAGCGGCTCGATGGCGCTCACGTTCGGTGAGAGCTTCACTATCAGCGGCCGCCGCGCCACCCGCTTCACCGCCGCCACCACCTCGCCCAGCAGCGCCGCGTCGCTCGAGAAGAATATGCCGCCGTGCCTGGTATTGGGGCACGAGACGTTCAACTCGTAGCCCGCCAGCCCGGCATAGTCCTCCAGTACGCGCACTACTTCCACGTAATCTTCCGTCCGGTAGCCGAACACGTTGGCGAAAACCGCCGTCGAGAAACGCGCCAGCGCCGGCAGTTTCTCCCGCACAAACGCCCGCACCCCGATGTTCTGCAGGCCGACGGAATTGATCATGCCGGCTTCCGTTTCGATAACCCGCGGCGCCGGATTGCCCTCGATGGGCTCGCGCGACAAGCCCTTCACCACCAGCCCGCCGAGCGCGTTCAGGTCCACCAGCTTTTCGAACTCAATGCCGTATCCGAAGGTCCCCGATGCCGCCAGCACCGGATTGCGCAGCACCACGCCGCACAGGTTGGTCTCGAGAGACGGCGCCACATCGCTCATGTGGCCAGCGCCTCGCCCAGCACGCGCCCCACTGCCGAGGACGGCTCCGCAATCCCCATGGCCCGCGCCAGCGTGGGCGCCACGTCCACCGTTTCCACCGGCGCTTCGAAAACGCCCGCGCGGAATTGCGGCCCGTAGAAAAATAGCGGCACGCGTGCGTCGTAGTTGTAGAGCGAGCCGTAGGAAATGCCGCGCCCGGCTCCGAAGTCTTCCACGTATTCCGGCCGGTAGCTGAGCATCGCGTCACCCGAACGTTGGGCGTGAAAACTGTTTTGGAAACGTTTTTGCCATTCATTGTTCATGGAACAGCCCCCGCCGGCGGTGTAGTAGCCCGCCACCGCGGGATATTCGAGCGCCCCGTCCGCGGCCATGCGCCGCACCGTTTCGGCCCCGCCCGCTGTGGCCCTGCGATCGAGATAAAGGAACGGGTACAGATACTTCTCCAGGCGCCTCCCGGTATCTTTCAGGACGCTCTCCACGGCCTCCGCCACGGCCTCGCCGTTTACCGCCATACGCGGCCGCGCTTCCTTCGAAGGCTCCGGAGGCGCGCCGTGCGCCGCCGTCACCACCAGGTTGAAACCGTTCTCTCCCACCGCGCGCGCCAACTGGTTGCATAGATTCTCCAGCCTCCGGTCCAGTTGCAGCACCATCTGCTTCACCAGGGGCGACCGCGACCCGGTCTCATACCCCAGCAGCGCCGCCGAGCCATCGATCACGCACAACAGGTCCGCCGTGTTTCCCTGGCCCAGGCGGTCGCGCACCACCAGTTCCGCCGCCAGGTCGAACTCCATCGTCTGTCCGAATGGCGACGCCTGAAAGAGTTCCAGGAACTCCCGCGGATGGTTGGCGTCGTAGCGCAGCGTGCGCAACGGGGGAGCGCCCGGCGCGGCGTTCACCACCATCCAATTGGCGTCGCGCGCGGTGTCCGGCCCCCTGGCGATATTGAACCCGCGCAGCCAGTCCGGCTCGGCGCCCCGCGCGGTGAACTGTCCGCGATCGTCCAAAAAATACAGCCGCGCCGCCGCCGTTCCGGCAAACAGCGCGGCGTGAGCCCGCGTCATGGCCACCACCGCGACGCGCATCCCCGCATCGTCGGCGGCCTGCGCCGCGAGCGTAGTGGCCAACAGTGCTTCGTCCGATGCCGGGACCGCCGCGTGCGCCGCGTAGTCCCACCACGAATCGGCCACGATGCCGTGCTGCGCCGGCCAGGCGCCGGTTGCCAGGTTGGCAATCCCGCAGGTCGAGAACGTGCTCGATAGATGCCGGCAGCCGGCGAACCAGGCCCCTTTGTCGGCCAGCCGCCGGAATCCACCGGTCCCAAACTGCTGCCACGCGGCATCCAGAGCGTCCGCGCGCAGTTGTTCCGCCACCACCAGCACGGTTAACTTCGGCCGACTGGGCGCGGCCCAGGACCTCCCGGCGAGGGCGCCCAGTACGCACGCGCTGAATTGCCGGCGGCAAATCTCCATGAAGGGAGTTTAACATCGGCGAAAGTAATGTTATAGTAGGCGTTCAATACAATCCTTCTGTACCGGGTGTTTGGAATCTTTTCCATCGCCTGGGCAGAGAGGCGGCTGATGAAAGATAAACAAAGCGTCCTGGGGTTAGCCACGGTTCGCCGCAATCGGGGTATCACTCTGCAACAGATCTCGGAAGCCACGAAGATAGGTATTCGCGCGCTGGAAGCCATTGAGGGTGGAGATTTCCGCAAGCTCCCTGGCGGCATTTATACCACCAGCTACATCCGCCAATACGCGCGGGCAATCGATTACCCTGAGGACGACATTCTGGACGTCTACCGTCGCCATATGGCCGGCGAATCCGTGGCCCCCCGCGCGACCCGCACGGAAAAGGTGCCCGGCGGATTCCGCCCCGCCTCCACCCCGGCAAGTTCGTAGTAGATCGTCCGGATCTGGTTCCTCTGAGAATAGTGGCTGTCCGTGGGGCAGCCAATCCTGCGTGCGGCCCGTTTCAGGCGGCTTGATGCTTTCAGCCAGGCCCTGGAGACCAGCCATTCCCCCCTCTAATGCTCGATATCGGTCCGACCTCAACGTTATTTCAGAACTCCTGATGTCGTGGAATTTGCAGTGAGCCCGCAGGTGGGGCAGGCGGTGCTCGCCTTCGCTCGATCCTATTCGAACAGCGGGCCTAATTCAGTGCGGGCGGGCAGGCGAGCACCGCCTGCC
>Ga0182030_10018402_pt1 | contig 13392 bp, 11 predicted proteins | sample 812S3MmetaG_FD_121299 | JGI IMG/M metagenome (GOLD analysis project Ga0182030, IMG submission 121299) | Permafrost microbial communities from Stordalen Mire, Sweden - 812S3M metaG (Illumina Assembly) | ecosystem: Environmental > Terrestrial > Soil > Wetlands > Permafrost | place: Sweden... | reverse complement strand
TGGTGGCCTCACAACCGGGGGAGGCTTCATGAGCGCTGCGTTGAGCTTCCAGATGAACCACGTGGCGCTCAGCATGCTGCCCGCGGAGATCACCGGGGAGCGTCGTGCTGAGCTGCTGGGCTTCTACGAGGACGTGTTCAATTGGTCCGAGTACGTCGAGGACGAGAAGTTCATTGAGGACTTCACGCTCGAGCTGGCGTCGCTCGTGGGTGAGGATGTCCCGGCCCACCCGCCCCTGGTCATGCTGACAGGCTCGGGGCAGTTCATCTTTCTCTACGGGCTCGAGAATGCCATGAAGGCGACCCCGGTGGACCACTTCGGGTTTGTCGTCGAGACCGAGGGCCAGCTGAACGAGATTCTGCAGAAGGCCAAGCAGTACAAGGAGAGCGATCACGAGGTGGTGATCGTCGACAAGTCGGTGACGTCGTACGACGTTGACGAGAGCATCTTGGATCGCATGCCGGGCAAGCAGGTCGACCTCATCAACTGCTACATCGGGTACCGCATGCCTCTGGCCGTCGAAATCCAGTATTACCGCTGGAATCTGTAAAAGGCGGGGTGCCCGGTACCGGCGTCAGCACCGGTGAGCCACGACACCACGTCGACGTCCATGATGGAGGTCATCCATTTCGTGGAGGTCCGCCCCAGATGCGCCCGGCGCGCGCTGTCGAAGAGCGCAAAGATCAAGGAGGCACCGAACACGGCGTGGCTGATCTCGGTGGGGTAGAGGGACAACGTCATCGGGAAGGGCATACTGCCACGACTGCGGTGTAGACGATGTCGATGCTCTCGAGGTGCTGCAGCAGGCCGGGTCCGCTCGCAGCGCCCGTGTCGACCGCCGCAAGCCTGTGCGAGCTCCTCCCACATGGCCAGCGGCTCGGGTGCGCCGTTTGGCACATTGGCCGGGTGCCACGTGCGGCGGGCCACCTCGATGATGCAGGGGCCCGGGGGTCGATCATCGGCCGCCCGCTCAGACCGACGATGAACCCAACAGCCGAGAGATCTCGTTGGCGCGCTCGGCCAGGACCCAGGTGATATCGCGGTCGTCTTCCCCGCCCACGCCGGCTGCGTACTGCACGAAGATCCCGACGACCATCGCCGTCAGCAGATGGGCTACAGCCGATGCCCCGGCCCGCTCGTCCAGATCCGGCCGGTGGGTGAGGATCCAGTCGGCCAGAGCGGCCTCGAAGGTGGTGAACAGATCGACGCCGACCGCACGGGCCGTCTCTTCGCCGCGCATGGCCTCGCCGGCCATGAGCCGCACGAAATCCTCCACCTCGAACATCGAGACGAGGATGTCGGTCAATACCGCGGCCAGCGCTGATTCGGCCGCGGGCCCGTTGTCGGGCTTGGGGCCGGCATCCCATTCCAGGAAATAGCCGCGCTCGACCAGGACGGCCTCGAGCAACTCTCGTTTAGACGGGAAGTAGTGGTAGAGGGAAGCCACATTCAGGCCGGCCGCCGAGGCCAGGTCGCGCATGCTGGTGCCGTCGACACCCTTCTGTGACATCAATGAGAGGGACACCTGCAGAATCCGGTGCCGCGTCGACGATCCTTCGCCCTGTTCCGCGTTGGCCATTTCCCCATTCTCGGCGTTTCTGGTCCCGCCGTCGAACACAGGCCCGACTTCTGTTCCAAACGAACGCTTGATAGACTGACCGGAGTGTCACATTTCTGAGACCACCGGAGCTTGCGACGCTGTTGGAAGAGAGGACACGTATGGCCCTCACGGAGAGGACGACCGTCGCCGGCGTTCCGTTTGATCCCTTCGAGCTCAAGGACGTGGTGTCCGGTGACATCCGCGACCCCTACCCGAGGATGCACGAGTTGCGCCGGCAGGCCCCGGTCCACAGCGGTCCGATCGACCTCGGGGACGGCGCGCCCCCGGCGGACCCGCTTCGTCCGGCACCGATCACGGTGCTGGGTTTCGACGAGGTCGTCCAGGTGCTGCGGGACAACGAGACGTATTCCTCGAGCGTCTACGGGGACGTGATGGGGGACGTGATGGGCCGGACCATCTTGCAGATGGACGAGCCGGAGCACCGCGTCGCCCGCGCCATGGTCTCGCCGAGCTTTCGCTCCAAGGTGCTCGCACATTGGGAGGAGACCCTTGTCGCAGTCGTCGTCAACGAACTGATCGACACCTTCATCGATCGTGGGCACGCTGATCTCGTGCGCGAGGTCACGTTCAATTATCCGGCGCAGGTGATCGCCCATATTCTCGGCCTTCCCCGGGCCGATTATCCGAGCTTCCAACGTTGGGCCATTGAGCTGACCAGCGTGACGGCGAACTGGGAACGGGGCCTGGCGGCCGCGGCGTCGCTACGCGACTACTTCACCGACGTCATGGAAGAACGACGAGCGGCACCGGGTGACGACCTCATCAGCGATCTCGTGCGGGTAAAGATGGACGGGTCGACATTGGGCGACGAGGAGATCCACTCGTTCCTCCGTCTCCTCTTGCCGGCGGGGGTCGAAACCACGTACCGGGCGACTGGCAATCTTCTCCTGGCACTCCTGAGCGACCGGTCCCAGTTCGACGCGCTCTTCGCTGACCGCTCCCTCTATCCCCAGGCCTTCGAGGAGGCGCTGCGGTGGGAGCCTCCGGTGACCGTGATCCTGCGGCGGGCCACACGAGATACGGAACTGGCGGACGTGCCGGTCCGTGCCGGAGCGGACGTGGCACTCCTGCTCGGAGCCGCCAATCGGGACGAGCGCCAGTACGTCGACCCGGATCGGTTCGACATGTTCCGCCAGGGACGCCAGCATCTCGGGTTCGGGTTCGGCGTCCATGTGTGCCTCGGTATGCATCTCGCCCGCATGGAGTCCCGGGTGGCTCTGTGCACTCTCTTCGACCGCCTCGGTTCCTTTGCCCTGGATCCCGCCGAGACCCTCCCGCACATCGAGGGTTTGGCGTTCAGGTCACCCCTGTCGTTGCCTGTGGTCTTCGCTCCCGGTTGACGCTGTCGCCGTGCGGGGGGATAGCGTCACGTTGTGATCCGAACGCGGAGCCCGCTCCAAGATGCTGCAGCGATCGTCGGTATCGGGCAGACCGAATTCGCCAAGCAGATCGACCGCTCCGAATCCCAGCTGGCAGCCGAAGCTGTGGTCGCGGCCCTGATCGACGCCGGCATCGAACCCGCGGAGGTGGACGGCCTGTCCTCGTACACCTTGGAGACCACCGACGAGGTCACACTGGCCAAGGCCGTCGGGATGGGCGACATCACGTACTTCTCCCAGGTCGGCTACGGCGGGGGCGCGGGCTGCGCCACCATCGGCCACGCCGCCATGGCGATCGCCACGGGCCAGGCCGACGTTGTCGTGGCGTGGCGCTCGCGCAAACGCGGTGCGGCGGGTTCGCGGCCGTGGGCAGCTGCGCCTTCGGGCCTTCCGATGCAGGGGCAGTGGACCCGACCCGCTGGCTTGCTCCGTCCGGTCGACGAGGTGGCCATGCTGACCCGGCGTTACATGTACGAGTACGGAGCCACACGCGACCACCTGGCCGAGGTGGCGTTGGCCATTCGCTCCCACGCCAACCGCAACCCGGCGGCCTTGATGCACGACAGGACGATGTCCCTCGACGACTACATGGCCGCTCGCTTCATCTCCGAGCCGCTCTGCCTTTTCGACAACTGCCTCGAGACGGACGGTGCTCTCGCCGCGGTCCTCGTCTCGGCTGACCGGGCCAAGGACTGCCCGCAACCACCCGCTCTGGTCCACGCGTTCGGCCAGGGACTGAACCGCCAGCACGAGACGATGGTCAACTACTACTGCGACGACCCGCTGCTGGGCCCGGCCTGGGCCTGTGCCAAAAAGTTGTGGTCGCAGTCCGAGCTCGGACCGGACGACGTGGACGTGGTGCAGATCTACGATGCCTTCACGCCGCTCATCCTTCTCTCGCTGGAGGGATACGGGTTCTGCGGGCGGGGAGAGGCCGGAGATTTCGTGGCGGACGGCAACCTGCGCTGGGGCAGTGGCTCGCTGCCCACCAATACGTCGGGCGGAGGCTTGTCCGAGGCGTACGTGCACGGCTTCAACCTCATCTCCGAGGGCGTGCGACAGGTGCGTGGAACCTCAACCTGCCAGGTGGAGGGCGCGACCAACTGCCTGGTCACGTCGGGGGAGGGTGTGCCGACGAGTGCCATCGTGCTGCGGGCCGCATGAGGCCGGCCGGGGACGAACCGTTGGAGATCGTGATCGACGAGGATCGTTGCATGGGCTCAGGGAACTGCGTGTTCTGGGCCCCCGAGACGTTCGACCTCAGCGAAGCTGGGTATGCGATCGTCCTCGACCCCGCTGCCACCGACGAGACGCGGTTGCGCATTGCGGCACAAGGTTGTCCAGTTGGCGCCATTTCGTTGTCGAGGGATGGCGTTGCGATAGTGCCAGGAGAGACGGAGGGGTAATGCCGATAGCGGTGAGCGAGGAACATGAAGCGCTGCGCCAGAGCGCACAGCGGTGGTTGCAGAACCACTGCCCACCCAGCGAGCCACGGGCGGCCGCCGAGTCGACGTCGGACGACCTCCCTCCGGTCTGGGAGAAGATGGTCGCGCAGGGTTGGCTCGGCCTTCACGTGCCCGAGGCGGACGGTGGACAGGGCTTTGGCCTGAGTGAGCTCGCCGTCGTGCTCGAAGAGCTCGGCTACGCCCTCTTCCCGGGGCCGGTCCTTCCCACCGTGTTGGTGGCGGCTGTCATCGCGCGACATGGAAGTGCAGCGCAAAGAGCCCGTTACCTCCCCGGCTTGCTGGACGGCTCCGCACCGGGCGCCGTGTCGCTTGGAACGGAAGTGCTGCAGCGGAGCGCCGCAGCGCGGGTGAGCGGGACGTTGCGCCCCGTGCTCGGATTGCCAACGGCTGCGGTCCTGCTCGCACCACTGGGCGAGGGGGCGTGGTGCCTGCTCGATCCCCACGACGCCGACAGCTCGTCGTTGCCGGCGCTCGACGCCACCCGGCGCCTGGGTCGGGCCGTCTACACCGATGTCGCCCTTCGGGCCGACGCGGAGCTGCCCGGGGTCACCACCGCCGAGGTACGCAATCTGGCCCTCGTCATGGCAGCGGCCGAAGGAGCCGGTGTGGCCCGTTGGTGCCTCGACACGGCGTCGGAGTATGCCAAGGTGCGCGTGCAGTTCGGTCGACCGATCGGCCAGTTCCAAGCGATCAAGCACGCCCTGGCCGACATGCTCGTCGCCGTGGAGCAGTGTGCTGCGGTGGCGTGGGATGCCGCCGCAGCGTGGAGTGGGGACAGCCCCGATGACGAACGTGCGTTGAGCGCGCAGGTGGCCGGAGCACTGAGCGTCGATGCCGTCGCGCACTGTGCCAAGCATTGTGTGCAGATTCTCGGTGGCATCGGCTTCACCTGGGAGCACGATGCCCACTTCTATCTGAAGCGGGCGATGTCCACACGCCAACTTCTCGCCGGCGGCCAAAGCCTGGAGGAGAACGTGGCCCATCTCGCGCTGGGGGGAAGCCGTCGCACGATCTCGGCTGATCTTCCTCCCGAAGCGGAAGCCCGCCGGGCCGAATTGCGGCCCTTGGTGGAACAGGTGGCAGCGCAAGAAGGGGCGGCGCAGCGAGCGGCGCTGGTCGAGACCGGCCTGCTGCAGCCCCACTGGCCGCCTCCGTGGGGCCGTTCTGCCGACCCGTTGGACCAATTGGTCCTCGACGAGGAGTTCGCGGCGGCGGGCGTCTTCCGACCGCACCTTGCCGTGGGCGCATGGGCGTTGCCGACTATCATCGCGCACGGCACCGCAGAGCAACAGGAGCGGTGGGTGCGTCCCACGCTCCTCGGAACGATGGCGTGGTGCCAGCTCTTCAGCGAGCCCGGCGCCGGTTCGGACCTGGCCGCGCTGAGCACCCGGGCCGAGCGGATCGAGGGCGGATGGATCCTCAATGGCCAGAAGGTCTGGACGTCATTGGCCATGCAGGCCGACTACGGCATCTGCCTGGCCCGTTCAGACCCCGACGCGGCCAAGCACGCCGGCATCACCTACTTCATCGTCGATATGCACACCGAGGGTATAGACATCCGGCCCTTGCGTGAGCTCACGGGTTTCGCCATGTTCAACGAGGTGTTCTTCACCGACGTGTTCGTGCCCGACGACGCGGTGATCGGTCAGCCCGGGGACGGGTGGCGCATCGGGCGCACCACGCTTTCCAACGAGCGCGTCTCCATGTCATCGGGCGCGGCGTTCGGCAACGGGATCGAGTTGGTACTCCGCACCGTGGCGGGTCAAGGACCCAGTAACGCGTCGATCCGATTGGCTGAGCTCGGGCACCTGTTGGTCGAGGCGCAGTCGCTCGCCCTCATGGGCCTCCGCTCGACACTGCGTTCGCTGTCCGGGGTCGATCCGGGGAGTGGCGCCAGTGTGCGCAAGCTGCTGGGGGTCGAACATGAGCAACGCGTCCAGGAGATGGGCATGGCGCTCTACGGAGCGGACGGGGCCGTCCTCGATGGTGAGGCGCAACGATGGGAGGAAGGGTTTCTGTCGACCCGCTGTCTCAGCATTGCGGGCGGGACGAGCGAGGTGCAGCGCAATGTCATCGCCGAGCGCATGCTCGGCCAACCACGGGACCCTGAACCCGGCGCCTGAAGGTTCGACGCGCCGCAGTGGGTGCGCCTGCTGGTCGAGTTGCCGTCCGGTTGCGGGCCGCCGTTTTCGCTGGGTCTTGCTGCTTTTTGCTGATCATTCGGTCATACTTTGGACCACAAAGGCAAACCCCTCGCGAGGGGGGGACGCAAAGCTACGGGACTCTTTGAGTGAGCCGGGTTGCCGGAAAGGGAACGACCCCCATTTCCGTGATGACCTTCCACCCCAGTGTCCCCGAGAGGACCAGTGGGCCACGTGGGAGGTACACGAGAGCGGCGGTCGCTCACGCCCGCGTCGTGCGGGCTGGCACTTGTCGCGTTCATGTGCGCCGTCCTCTTGTGCACCGGGTTGTCTCTGCCGGCGGGGGCGGTGGGCATCCTTCCGCCCGACAACCCGCCGGGCAACATCACACCGAGCAGCGCGGACTACCTCGCTTCGATCGATACGGCCCGTTCCCAGGAAGGTGTCGGCCCACTGAACATCTCCGAGGCGGCCCTGTCGAGCCTCCCCGTAACCGAGCAGGTGTTCATCGTGATCAACGACGAGCGGATCGACCGGGGCCTTCCGGCCATCAGCTCGCTGACGTCGCAACTCAACGCGGTGGCCCAACAGGGAGCCGATGCGGGCACTGATCCCGCCCTTCCCTCCTCGCTCGACGGGGGAAGTCAGCTGACCTGGGGTGGATCGATATGGGCCGGAGGGTTGACGTCGGTACTCGAGGCGGACTTCTACTGGATGTACGCCGACGGGTACGGCGGAGTGCACGGCGGAACGACGAACGTGAACTGCTCACCACGGTCACCAGCGGGCTGCTGGGGGCACCGCGACATCATGTTGCACCTGTTCGGTTCGTGTGGCTCGAGTGCACCGACCATTTCGATGGGCGCCGCATTCTCGCCGACGGGTACCCCCGGCGGTTCGCTCGCCGCCGTGTTGGTGGGCACGTGCGGACCGCCACCCCGCGGCATCACACTCACCTGGGATCAGGTCGTCGCTTCCGTCCTCGCGCCGCCGCACGTCGTCGGCATCGCCACCCTCAAGGACGGCCTGGGTTATTGGGAGGCCGAGGCGAACGGTGACGTCGTGGCCTTCGGGGCGGCCGCCGATTACGGGTCGACCGTGAACACCTCGCTCAATTCGCCCATCGTGGGGATCGCTGCCACATCGGACGGCAGGGGGTACTGGCTGGTGGCGGCCGACGGCGGCATCTTCAGCTTCGGCGACGCCTCGTTCTTCGGCAGTACGGGTGCGCTTCACCTCGCAGCACCCATCGTGGGGATCGCTGCCACATCGGACGGCCGGGGGTACTGGCTGGTGGCGGCCGACGGCGGCATCTTCAGCTTCGGCGACGCCTCGTTCTACGAGAGCATGGGTGGCCGTGCCCTCAATCGGCCGATCGTCGGGATGGCGGCCGACACCGCGACCGGTGGGTACTGGCTGGTGGCGGCCGACGGCGGCATCTTCAGCTTCAATGCTCCCTTCTTCGGGAGCGCCGGCGCCCTCCGTCTCGTCCAGCCGATCGTCGGGATGGAAGCCCTTCCCGGTGGCCAGGGCTACCGGTTCGAGGCCGCAGACGGCGGTGTGTTCGATTTTGGGCAGGCGAGCTTCGCCGGTTCCATGGGCGGTCACGCGCTGGCGGCGCCAGTGGTCGGGATGGCGGCCGACACCGCGACCGGCGGATACTGGCTGGTGGCGGCCGACGGCGGCATCTTCAGCTTCGGCGACGCTCAGTACTACGGACGCATCACCTGACCGAAGCTTGGGCACGCTACCGTTGCCCCGATGCCAGTCTGGTTGAGCGACCACGAGTACCACGTTCTCCGCGCCGCCTGCGCGCAGATGCTGCCCTCCGAAGATGGCGCACCGGGCGCCGAGGAGGCAGGCGTCGCGGACTACATCGACATTTTGCTGGGAGCGTTCACCTTCGACCCACCGCGGATCTGGGCCGGCGGCCCGACGTCGGGCCGCATGGGCGGCGATGCGGGGTTCGTCCGTTTCCATCGCTTGAGCGCCTTGGATGAGTTGGCCTGGCGCATGCGCATCGAAGGATCACGCGGCCTCCCCGAGCGTGAATTCAACGGTCCGGTGCTCGGGCTGCAGGAGCAGTATCGCCAGGGTCTCGCGGCTCTCGGCGACGACTTCGCTGCGGTTGACGGAGACGAACAACGGAGACGATTGCGAGCCGACGAAGGGTTCTGCGATCTCCTGTACGGACACTGCTGTGAGGGGATGTACGGCGCCCCCGAATACGGCGGGAATCGCAACGGGGTCGGGTGGTCGTACCTTGGAAGGGACGGTGACGTGCAGCCACGGGGTTACAGCGACCAGGACGTGTCGGAGCCATGACGACCGACGCCATCATCATCGGCTCGGGGCCCGGGGGATCCACGGCAGCCGAGGTTCTGACCCGCGCAGGGTGGTCGGTGGTGATCATGGAAAAGGGACGAAACCACCTGCTCGACACCGACGACCTCACCAAGCCGGCATCTGACTACTCCAATGACGAGATCAAGTTCATGGTGCGTCACTTCCTCGGACCCGACCCACTCATTGAGCCCCGGGCGTTCCGTCGCTCGACCGATGAGGGTGAGCACACCCATGTCGGTGAGGTCAATTCCATTCCGAGCACGGTGGGCGGTGGCGGAACGCACGCCGACGGCAAGGTGCCGCGCTTTCGGGAAGAGGATTTCAGGCTGTTGTCCACGTACGGCCCGCAGGACGATGCCCACGTCGCGGATTGGCCGTTGACGTACGACGAACTGGAGCCCTTCTACACCGAGGTCGAGAACGCGATCGGCGTGTCGGGCCGGGCGGGGGCGAACCCGTTCGCGGCGTGGCGCTCGGGCCCTTACCCGATGCCGCCGGGTGCCCCCATGTACGGAGCTGTCCTGTCGTCGGCCGCGGCTGAGCGGGTCGGACTCCATCCCTATGAGGCCCCCACCGCGGCCAACAGCATCGCCTATGACGGCCGGCCCGCCTGCAACAACTGCGGATTCTGCGCCTTTTTCGGCTGCCCCATTCATGCCAAGGGTGATCCGGTGGCCCTCTTGACCAAGACCATGGCCACCGGCCGGGCCGAGCTGATGGCCGAGACGTACGTCTCACGTATTCGTCTCGAAGGCCGGCGCGCCACCGGCGTCGACTTCATCGGGCCTGACGGTGTCGAGCGCTCGATGGAGGCCAAGGTCGTCATCGTCGCCGGTGGTGCGATCGAGACTCCCCGGCTCCTTCTGCAATCGGGACTGGAGCATCCGGACCTGGGGCGCCATCTCATGGTTCACTTCCAGACGATCGAAGTCGGACATTTCAACGATCTTCGACTCCATCCGCACCGGGGTCGCTCCGTGACCCACGTCCATGACGACCATATGGTGCAGAACGACGCCTCGCGCGCCGCCGCGGCCGAGGCGAACCTCCCGTGGCTCCGCGGCGGGCTGGTGGAGCATGCGGGAGGCGGGTTCCTCGTCGGGGGAGCGCGTCATGTGCCCTGGGGAAGTGGTCACGCGCGGGCCATGCGCGAGGCCACCATGAGTGAGCAGATTTGGGTGTTCATCATGCAGGGCGAAGATCTGCCGTACCCGACGAACACCGTCGATCTGAGCCCGTCCATCCGCGATGCCCGTGGCTTCCCGGTGGCCCGGATCACGTACAAGCCGGGTCGGCATGAACTGGCCGCATCCCGCCACCACGGCAAGATCCTGCAGTCCGTGCTGGAGGAGATGGGCGCGGATTGGACCATCCACACCTCGTCGCCGGGCGTGCCCGAATTCGGCGGTCTGACGCCGCCCACACCGGAAAGCCGCCACGTCATCGGCACGGCGCGCATGGGCGACGATCCGGGCACGTCGGTCGTCGACCGATGGGGTCGGGTGCATACGGTGGACAACCTCGTGCTCGCCGACTCTTCGGTGTTTCCCACGTCCACCGGCTACGGGCCCACCCTCACCCTCGTCGCTCTGGCGGCCCGCGCTGCGCACCACTTGGCCGGGACGACGCCCGGGACGACATCTGGAGCGAATGAAGGGAGTACGACGTGAAGCTGTCCATGCCGTTGAGCTATGCGGGGGGCTTTGCGGAGTCGGCCCGCCAGACCGCCGAATTGGAGAAGGTCGGGCTCGACACGGTGTGGGTGGCCGAGGCCTACGGCTTCGACGCACCGAGCATGATGGGCTATCTGGCGGCGCACACGGAGCGGGTCGAGATCGGCGCGGCGATCCTCCCCATCTTCACCCGCACGCCGACGCTGATCGCCATGACCGCGGCCGGGATCGATGCTCTGTCGAACGGCCGCTGCGTGCTCGGCCTCGGAGCCTCTGGACCGCAGGTGATAGAGGGTTTCCACGGCGTTCCCTATGACCGCCCGCTGACCCGGATGCGCGAGATCATCGAGATCTGCCGCGCCGTGTGGGCCCGGGAAGCCCCGCTGGTGCACGAGGGCTCGGCCTACCACATCCCCCTCCCGGAAGGTCAGGGGACAGGTCTCGCGAAGGCGCTCAAGATCATCGGCCATCCGGAGCGATCGCGCATTCCGATCTGGGTGGCCGCGCTCGGTGAGAAGAACGTCGCCATGGCGGCCGAAGTGGCGGATGGCTGGCTCCCGATTTTCTTCGTGCCGGAGAAGGCTCCGGACGTGTTCGGCCCTTCACTGGCCGCTGGTGCGTCCCGGCGCGATCCCGCGTTGGGGCAGTTGCAGATTGCCGCAGGAGGCCTGCTGGCCATCGGCGAGGAGTCCGAGGTGGCGTCAGTCCGTGAGATGGGGCGTGCCGGGGCGGCGCTGTACATCGGGGGGATGGGCGCCAAGGGGAAGAACTTCTACAACGCCCTGGCCGCTCGCTACGGCTACGAGAAGGAGGCACTGGAGATCCAGGATCTCTACCTGTCGGGCCACAAGGAGGAGGCTGCGGCAAAGGTACCGGCGGACCTCCTCGAGGCCATGTCCCTCTGCGGCCCCGAGGGCTATATCAAGGAACGGCTGGCCGCCTTCGCCGAGGTCGGCGTGACCCACCTCAATGTCACCCCGGTCGGGGGCGATCCCGTGGCGATGATCGAAAAGCTTCGTAGCTGGCTGTAACGCCGAGTGCCAACCCCTGCATCACCGCCAGTCAGCGTCACCGCCAGTCGTCGCGATCGGGGAGGGGATGACGGAACAGGCCCGCCGCGTTGCCCGCCGCGACCGCCCGGAGCTCGTCGTCGGGAAGCTCGCCCCACGTCGTAAGCAGCAGGCGCTGCGTGTCGGGCCACGAAGAGTCGGCGTGGGGATAATCGCTCTCCACCATGATGTGATCGATGCCGATCACATGGCGCATGGGCACCATGGACGGGTCGTCGATGGAGCAGAACCAGAAGTTCCTCGAGAGGACCTCGCTCGGCCGCAAGGGTGACGGCCACGCCGTGCTCTCGCTGCCCGAGGCCGAGTGACTGAGCACATAGTCGACCCGGTCCATGAGCATGGGTACCCACCCGATCCCGCCCTCCGACATGGCGATGGCAAGCCGGGGAAACCGCAACGGCACGCCCGACCACAGCCACTCTCCGGCGGCGACCAGGGCGTTGACGGGGAACAACGTGGGCAGGAGCTCGAAGGGAGGGCCCGGAGAAGCGAGCGGAGCCCACGATGAGGAGCCGGTGTGCAGGCAGACGACAGTTCCCGTTTCCTCGCATGCAGCAAAGAGTGGATCCCAATGGCCGCTGAAGATGGAAGGAAATCCCAATTGGGCTGGGAATTCCGGAAAGCTCACCGCCCTGAAGCCTCGAGTCGCATTCCTTTCGACCTCGCGGACAGCGATGTCCACGTCCGCCAGGTACGGGAGTTGGAGCGGAATGATCCGGGAGGGATACGGCGCCGCCCACACCTCGTGATGCCAGTCGTTGAAGGCCCGCAAGCAGGCCAAGCCCAACTCCTCGTCCTCGGCCCGGGAATACACGGCGCCGCAGAATCCCGAGACCAGGGAGGGGAAGCAGAGCGAGGCCCAGATGCCGGCTCGATCCATGTCGGCGATCCGCTCAGCGATGTCAAAACACCCCGGCCGCATCTGGTCGAACCGGGCCGGTTCCATGCTCCATTGCTCCCGGGGCCGACCGACTACCGCATTGAGCCCGATGTTCGGGTAGTGACGCGACTCGAAGAGCCACGACTGATTGCCGGCGTCGTCCTCGACGATGCGTGGGGCACGCGATTGGAGGGCCGCCGGGAGACGGTCGATGAACAGATCGGGCGGCTCAATGAGATGGTCGTCCACCGAGATGATGGGTACGGTGATGGCCCTGGGGGCGGGGTCCGGCAGCATGGTCAGAGCCGGGCGAACGCGGCGGCTTCTTCGTCGAAGGCTGCGGCGGCTTCCTTGTGGACGCTGGGACGGGTCCGTGACACGGCGTCCGCGCAGTCGTCGGACGTCACCGCAGGCGCACCGCCCTCGAGCGCCCGCTCGAACGCAAGCTGGGCGGCCCGCTGGGCGGCCAGCGCGAAATCGGCGGGAGTAAAGCCCTCCGTGTGCTCGGCGATCCCCAGGGCATCGCAATTCTCCAGAAACTCTCCCGCCAACTCGACACGGCCCGCTTGATCGGGGGCGCCGATCGGGATGATGAGATCGAAGCGTCCTGGTCGAAGCATGGCTGGATCGATGGAGGCGATGGAGTTTGTGGCCATGACCATCAGTCGACCCGGGCGGGACTTGAAAACCGGAATCGCCTTGAGCAGCTCGTTCACGATCGGCTGGCTCTCTGGTCGACTGGCACGCGCTGACGCGATTTCGTCCGCCTCGTCCAGGAAGCACACCAAGTGGTCCACGTGGGACAGATCTTCCAGC
>Ga0182030_10018401_pt1 | contig 13393 bp, 5 predicted proteins | sample 812S3MmetaG_FD_121299 | JGI IMG/M metagenome (GOLD analysis project Ga0182030, IMG submission 121299) | Permafrost microbial communities from Stordalen Mire, Sweden - 812S3M metaG (Illumina Assembly) | ecosystem: Environmental > Terrestrial > Soil > Wetlands > Permafrost | place: Sweden... | reverse complement strand
TTGTGTTGGGATCGTCCCCGTCGCCAATCTCCCAGCTCACGCCGGAGGCTGCGGTCCCATCCTGGGTGCCGAACTCGTTGAAGAACGGGGTTGAAACCGGCAGCTCGAAAGCTGCGGCGAAAAATCCCGTCCCTTGAGCAGTGGTCGTGTAGGTGATCGTCCCCAACCCGGTTGCACTGTTGTACCCATACGAAGCGAGACTGATGCCCATCGATGACGCATCGCTGGCAAAGGTTGTGTCCGCATTATTGTCAATTACGACCGAGTTGGCGTTGAAGGCAAGATCTTGCAGAGATGTGTTCTGAGCAAACACTCTCGACGCTCCCAAACTCAGGAGCGCACCCACCATACATACGAGGAGAAGATTCTTTTTCACCGGTTTTACCTCCCAAACAGGGCTGTCCATATTCCGTGGTCCGACGGCCCCATTCGGAGCGAGGGATCGACGACGTAGCACCCAATAGGTTCGCGCTATTGGGCAACAACATGAATCAAGATTTTTGAGAAATAAATTTCAATTCAATCCAAAGAAACAAACAAGTGAACTGCAGCTTTCGGAGTTGCCTTCGTAAGGTCTTCGGAACGATTGGCAGTGTCGCGAGACACGAACAGGTTCACGGATAAAGAACCGATCGGGATGGAGCGACAGGTACCATCGATCACCCGCCATAGTGCAATTGATGAGCCAAAGTTTTCTCCTCGTAAGTTATTGGAAATACACTCATCTAACGAAAACGCAGATGTGACTAAAGTGCAACATTTTGCACTTTTGGGTGGAGATTATTTTCCACTTTTGTGGGAGTAATGCTACAATGGCTGCCACAGCGGAAATCAATTTAAACGGCGCAAACTCAGCCCGTCGCTTGCAATTGTTCGCGAGCATTCGCATTGGTTGTTTGAAATATCAGATTCGGCTTGAGGCCTAGAGTTTTGGCTTCGTCCCCGCTTGCAAAATGAGGTTTTGCGGCCGCAGAAAGTAGCTTCCTGCGGCAAATCCCAACACGAACAGAGGCGCTAGTGCGACCGGCAAAGGGTCGTGTACGGCAACGTGGGACACAAAGGCATCGAAAAAGTCGAAGGTGATCCCGGCATAGGCCCACTCGCGCAGCAGGCGCGTGCCCGGATGAAGCAAAGCCGCAACCGCCAGCAATTTCCAGGTGCCAAGGACGATCGCCAGGTATGAAGGATATCCCAAGTGCGCTAACCCGTTGATTACGCCGGGTATCCTCATCAGGTCAAGGACGCCGTTGGGAACGAGCCATAGAATCAGCAAGCCGGTGCAAATCCAGTATCCGTATCTCTTGAGCATAGTAATACCTCTCATCGGGCAGAATACGGACTGCCTAAGCAGGTGGCAAGCGATAACGGCGGCGTTCACTCTGCCGGCATGCGCCATCCTAATAGGGAGCGCGAACTCTGTTGCGTAGGCATCGGGCTATGGTACAGGTTCATATTGCCGCATTCGGGATGCTGTGATGCGAGGGTGGGTCCAAGGGCCGGGCCAACCTGAGGCCAATCGGCGCTTCGATGGCTTGTTTCCCGTTCTCTAACGCATTGCCATCTTCGGCCAAGTTGCAGTGATTGCCGTATTGGATTGATTTACACGGTGGAAGCAGCAGGTTCAAATCCCTCACTGCCGGACCCGGCCTGTCAGCACTGTGACTGACGCTTTGGGGAGCAAGGCCATTTTTCCCGGCTGCCATTCGAGGGTGCTGCGCTTTGGCGGGCCGTCGGGGTCTGCATGACTGGTTGCGGCGGAGGAGTGCCAGGAATACTCTGCGGCGCCAAAGGTGACCATCTTGACCGGGCCCGAAAATTGGCCCGCGGTATGCTGCCCGTTGTCAATGAAGGCGATCTTAACCTCATGGGCGTTACTTGGATCCTTATTGATGATCAGCAGGGACCAGGCTCCATCTGGACGCTTCACCGCGTACGCAGTGATCAGGTCGTGCATGGCGTCGTCCTGCAAATCTGCCGATGCTGGGTATAACTGGTGCATGCCGGCGCCGTGCTTTACCCAATCAAGATTCAGTAACTGGCTGGCGAAGTATTGCGCTGTGTATTGACTTATCTCCAGCTTCTCGTTGGCTACAAAATTTCCATAAGTCCCCCAGGCCTGGCATCCTGCGCGCAAAGCTTCGGGCTGCACGGGCGAGTGATAGTATGCCGCGCCGGGGCCGGCGTTAGTTAGAAAAGAACCTACGCTGTCGGCCAGCCACAATCCGGAAAACAGATCCTGCATGGGGTCTGTCAGAGACCACGACATGTTGCTCTCGGTGTTCATCAGGGGCACATCTTCCGGCACGCCATCGTCGCGCCAGGCCTTCAGGATTCCCTGCATCAACTGCGGCTCGCGATACAGGTCTGACCAACTGACCTGGCAAGGCTCATAGGGGTAATGCTCGAACGAGACAAACGAGAGGTCGCTCATTCTGTCGTGCGCCTTGAGATAGTCGAGGAACCGGCCAAGCCACGACGTTCGCCCCTCGGCATCGGGCCACACCTTGATATCTTCGTTCTCGCCGGTGAAGACGGGGCCGCCGAGCTTGAGTTTCGGATCGACCTTATGCAGCGCCGTTGCCCATTGCAGGTAGAGCGCCGCATAATCTTCAGGCAGCATGCTATTGCCATCCGGCTCTTCGCTCATCTCAACGTAGCCGACCTGATAGCCACGCTTCTCAACGTAAGCTAACTGCGCGGCGCTATCTTCAGGCGTCGAGTAAAACATGGCAACGGGAATCATTGCGGGTAGATGATTGGTATAGCCGCTCTTGAAGAACAGATCGAAGCCGGTCTGGACGCGGCCGGCAACCATGTCCTTGTCGGTATGCCACGGATCGACGGATGAGATCTGTGTGGCTGTCTGAGACTGGTCCGGCGCATGCTTTACAAGGTCAAGGAACTCGCCGAGCGCATTGAAGTTCCCCGCGGATATCTCCGAGATGGCATAACCCACGCAATTGCGCGGGTCCCCGCTTCCGTGGGTATCGCAGGTATTCGACGAGGCCGTCATCAAGATGCGCAAAAAGCGTGTTGAGATGGGGCGATCGGCCAGTCGCTGCACCTTGCTGCCGCCTGTGCCAGCGATAACTTCACCCTGCGGAAACCGCATCCATGCGCCGATTGTGGGCTTATCCAGCGCGCCATCTTTGGTAGACCAATACTCAAGCTCATAGGAGGTAGCGTACGGGTTGGCCCACGCAATTTGAATCGCGTCAATGTCCTGAAGGCTGGAGAACTCGATGACCACCCATTGCGGATGCGCGGAGTCCGGCTCGCCGGTGAACCTGCTGGTGAGATAGGGATTGCTCTTCCAGTAACTCGCCGGCTCCCCGTCGGTCATGCGCGAGTATTCCGATTGGCCGGAGTCGCTGCGCGTGGTTCCGCGATGAGGCAACCTGTATCCATACGACTCGCGGAGAAATCCCGTCGGCTCCGCGGCTCCCACAAAGTAGCCACTCTTGTGCTTTTCGTCGCTCCATTTGCCGTTCGGATTCCAATGCCACGCGTTGTAGGTGAGATCGGTATTCTGGCGGTATGTGATCGGTCCCCAGCCCGCGGACAGGCCGGCCTTGATGACCGTCGCTGAGTACACGGCGTCGAGGTCCCGGGCGAGAAGAATGTCCATCGACGTTCCCATGGCCTTGTCCGGGTCGAACGCGATTGCTTTGCCTGGGCTAACATCAACATGCACCGTTTGCGCGTGGCCGGCCGGAAGGTTCGAGAGGATTATGCAGACAAGAATGAGTACGGAGATCGCAGAAATTCGCACAGGAAAAAGGCGCATAGTCACTCCGACAGAACTATCCGGTTATCAACATTCGAGGGCCACGCCTCACGGGTTGAAGCATGGCCCTTTTGTAGTGCGGATTGACGCCCCATTGAGCAACTGCCGTGGGCGAATAACGCACGGTCGTCGATGGGATCAGAAGGTAACCTTCCCCCCGAGCTGTACTTGGCGGGGTCCGTTGGATGTGTAACTGATCACCCCAAAGTTAGGGTCGTCGACCGAGGTGTCCGGAGTACCGAAGACGGGGTGATTGAGGGCATTCTCGGCTTCGAGGCGCAGTTCAAAGACCATTCCTTCGCGCAGTTTTGAGAGTGAGAAATCCTTCTCCACCGACATGTTCGTATTGAAGGCTGTCGGCGTCCGTACCACTCCCGTGGCCCGAGGAGCATTGCCGAATGTGTAGATGGGAGGGAGTACGAAGGCCTGGGGATTGGCGAAGTAATTGTTGATCCAGACCGAATCGCGTCCCTTCGTGCGCTTTGGCCTTTGGACAATATTGGGCCGCTGCCCGCCATAGGTGGGGAGGGAGGTTCCGTCGTACGTAAACGGAGTGATAGGCCGGCCGTATGAAATGCGCCAGACGCCGTTGGTCTTCCAGCCGCCGATGACGGCATCGAGTACTGCCGGCATGTTGCTCAGCAAGGCCTTGCCGCGACCGATGGGAAGGTCATAGGTGTAACTGAACTGGTAGACATAGGGGATATCGAAGGTGGAAAGGCTGCGCTCCAGCCATGGCTTGTTGGGATCGACTAAGCTCGAGAAGCTGCCCAGCCATGTGGTGTTATCGTCTGGCGCCGAGGCATCGTCCATCGACTTGGACCAGACAAAGCTGGCCAGAAACTGCAGGCCGTTGGAATAAACCTTTTCCGCGGTAACTTGCATGGCGTGGTATTCGGAATTCGCGATGGGGGGCGGTTCGATGGTGACACCACCGGGAAATTGAGGGTACGGAATCTGCAGCATGTACTCCGGTATCTGTGGTGCAGAGAGGGTACTGTTGGGGTCGGTATTGATTCCGGAGAAGGGGTTATTCACCATGGTGGTGAGATTGTTAATCTGGTTTGCGTTGTAACCCTCCACTGCGGGTCCCAGATGGTTAATATAGTTATCGCCGGAGTAGTAAAGGTGTGTGCCTTTCTTTCCGACATACATCATGTTGGTCACAATTTTGAAGGGCAACTGCATCTGAAGGCCGAAGCTCCAGCTCTGTTCGTAGGGCGTGGTGGTTACATTGCGCAGGTCGCCGTTGGCGCCGTATCCATAGTCGTTGAGCAGCCCGAGCGAGCTTCCGGGCGGCTGAATCAACCCGTTGGGGTAGGGATTGCTCAAGTGCAGGTAAGGCGTCGCGCCATCGTTCTGATAAGTCGTGATCTGGCTGGTGTATTGGTTGTAACCCTGCGAACCATACGGCGCCACGCCGGTTGCGCCGGACCGGGGTTGCGAGTAATAGATGCCGTAGCCGCCACGAACCACTGTTTTCGGATCGAGCAGGTAAGCAAAGCCGAAGCGCGGCTGGATGTCTTTCCAGTCGTTGTTAACGATGGTGCGCTGTTTGGAACTGGCGAACACTTCGCCGCCCGTCAGGGTCAGCCCCGGTACGGAGACAGGAAACGCCGCGTTGAGATCGAGCCAGTTCTGGCGGTTGAAGCGGTCGGTTCTGGGCCGGGAGACCTCGTAGCGCAGTCCAAGATTCAACGTGAATTTGGCGTTGACTTTCCAGTTGTCCTGGACAAAGCCTGCGAACTGGTGGTCCTCGGTGGCCGGTCGATCCTGGATTTCGTAGTAGCCGCCGCCGTCTGTATAGCCCATGAGGAAGGTGGCCATGCCGTCGCCGCCGCAGGTAGCAAAATCGTTGGGGCACTGCGACGAGCCGGCGTGATCGAAGTTGAAGATGCCGTTGGGTGCGTTGGTCTGGATGTAGTTCATCTGGTGCTGGCGGCCTTCAAATCCGAACTTCATCTCGTGCGGGCCGAAGACCTTGTCCAGGGTGATCGTAAGCTGGCCGGTGTCCTGACCCTGGCGATAGTTTCCGTAAGGGTCGCCGCCGATGGTGGTGAAGCCCGCGGAGTAGTAGGTGCCCTGGTCAATGAACATGGACGGAACGCCCTGGAACCCGTTCGAATTGAGATAGGATGGGAAGCCAAGCTTGGAGACTGGGTTGGTAACTCCGCCGTCCCCGTTATAGGCAAGAATCTCTTCAGATCCGCGGGTGAAGCCGAGGGTGGCGGTGAGCAAGAGCGTCTTCGAGAACGTGTGCTCATCGTTGATGGTGACCAGATGCGCGGCGGTCTTGTTGGGGCCACCGGCGCAGGGATCGGCAAAGTTTCCGAAGCAGTTGAATGGTTTTGAGCTGTTCCATTCCTGCGAATACTTGGCGCTCAGCAGGTTGTTCTGGTTGAAGCGGTGATCGACCTTGATGTCGAACTGGTCGTTGGGATTGCTGCTGGCGCCGGATTCGATCCAGTTGTCATAGATGGTTGGGTTGGGCATGTTAGCCGTTGGCTCGGGGAACAGCTTCATCAGGGTCTGGGCGATGGGGTCGATCAGGTCGCCGCGCCCACCGGAGAGCTGGTAGGGCGTGCCGATGAGCTTTGGATTGCCAGGGCTGGCATAGTTGCCAATGTTGTTGTAAGGGACGTACGTGCTGCGGTAAGCTCCCGAGCCGCCGGAACCGTCTGGAGCGGAGGCCTGGTAAACGCCGGAATAGGGGTCCCAGATTTGTCCTGCGGAAACCGAGCAAAGGCCGTTATCATCGAACGTCCCGCCCTGCGCGGTACACACAGCGCCAAAGTCGCCGTTGTTGCGCTCGGCGTCGTTGGGAACTCCTGCCTGGTAGGTTCCCATGGAACTCTGCCGGGTGGCGTCGTAGTCGAAGAAGAAGAATGTCTTGTTCCTCCAGATCGGTCCGCTGACCGTACCGCCGAAGTTGTTGCGGTGGACGGGAGGAATGGGGATGTTGTTCAGGTTGTTGAACCAGTTGTTGGCGTCGGTGATGGTGTTGCGGATGAAGTCGTAACCGCTGCCGTGGAAGGCATTCGATCCGGAGCGGGTGATCATGTTGACGACGGACGCACCGGAGAAGCCGTATTCGGCGCTGAAGTTCGACTGCTCGACACGGAACTCATCCACGGCCTCCGGGGAGGGCGTGTAGGTGACGTTGGTGACGCCGCCGTTGGGCTCGTAGTTGGTGATGGTGGCGCCATCCATCAGCACGTCGGCGGTGGAGTTGCGGCTGCCATTGGAGACGAAGTTTGTGCCGGTGCAGCCGGTGCCGCATTGGTCGTCCGCCTCGGTTACACCTGGCGTGAGACTGGTGAGGTCCATCACGTAGCGATCAACAAGCGGGAGATCGTTAATGAATTTTCGATTGACGACCAGGCCCGTGGTGGCGTCTGCAGAATCGAGCGTCTGGCTCTGCGAATTGACCTCTACGGTCTGCGAGGAGCTTGAGATCTTGAGTTTTATGTTGGCCGTGGCGTTCAGATTCACATCGACACGGATGTTGGTGCGCACGCTCTTCTCAAAGCCCGGCACTTCCGCGGTCACGGAATACAGGCCGGGAGGGATGGAACGGAAGAGGTAGCGGCCGACGTTGTCCGATGTCGCGTCGAATGCGTATCCCTTGTTCTGATCGGTGAGGATGAGCTTTGCTCCGGCGATCATCGCTCCGGACGGATCGGTCAGGACGCCGGTTACTGTTCCGAAGTAGCCCTGGCCCGATGAAAGTGACGGCGTGGCAAGTACGCATACGGCCAGCACGATCCAACAGGTTTGCGGCAGGCACTTCTGCATCAGACGGGGAAAGACGCCACACTTCATAGTTCCTCCAAAACCAAAGAAATCCTTACCGGACGTGCGGTTGAGTCGCTGCCTTTTTATGCTGAGTCGAAGTCAGTTTCGGCAGTCGCGCAAGCGGTTCAGTTGAAGCTTGGATTCAAGCAGAAGATCAAAATCAATTTACCTGACACTATACCCCGATGCGGTGCGCAAAGCGCAGCAATTCTTTGCAGGCTCCAGCGGGTCTATCTCTCGGATAGTGGGAAGGGTTGCGAAAGGGGCAATGGCGGGTGAGCCGTTCTTCCGACCACCCGCAGAGGGATGATGCATGCCGGGTGGGGAATCCGCATTCTGTCCAACGTGGCTCGCCAATTCCGGGGTTACTCGCTGGACTGGGCCTGAGCTTCCAGCAATTGCGACCGGTGCATCTCGCGATCGGCTTCCTCCGGCTGCGCATTCAATCGATAGGCCTTTTGAAGCTGCTGGTGGTAAAGCAAATTAAACGGGCAGAGCCGAACGGCAGTCTCCAAATTCTTCACCGCATCGCCGGTCAATGCAAGTTCTAATTGCAGGCTTGCGAGCCGATAGTAGAGATCTCCACTCTGCGAGCCGGTGTTAACCAGGGCGGAAAGCAGTTGCAGCGCTTCTTCATTGCGACCGAGCGCTACGTCGGCAAGGGCCAGTGCGTTTCTGGCTTCGTTGTTTGCGGGATCAATATCAACGGCGATGTGCAACTCATTGGCCGAGCGGCTGAATTCTTCCTTGCTGGCATAGACCTGGCCAAGCAGGAGGTGTACAAGGGCAGCGCTGGGATTGGCACTCTGCAGAGATTCAAGGCGTGCCACGCCCTGGCTATAATCGCCTGCCATGGCCGTTGATGCTGCGTAGGCCATAGCGAGGTCCGGGTTCATTTGCACCTTGTCTTCCATGGGACGCAGTACCTGCAGTGTCTCCATGTACTTTTGGACCATGCACAAGCTGAGACCAAGCATGGCACGAACATGCTGATCGGCCGGATGCAGCTTGAGTATGCGATTGAAGGGTTCCACCGCTCTGTCGTACTTCCTGGCCGCAAAGGCCGCTCGGCCCCAGTTGTCGTCGATTCCGGGCAGGGAGGGATTCCAATGAGCCGCCTGCTCAAAGTAGCTGGACGCGGCGCCATAATCGCCTGCGTTGGCGGCATTCACGCCCAGATTGTCGTAACTGCTCGCGATCAACGAGCCTGCCTGCTTCTCCAGCGCCCTTTCCGCGGCTTGCGCTGCCGGGCTCGATGCGTGAGTGATTGCGAGCGGAGCCGCGACGAAAGCCCCGCCCCCCATGCGCGATTCAGTCCTTTGCTCCTTGAGGTATAAGAGATTGCGGGAAGTATCGAGCTCCCGGTGCGCCTGCTCGGCTGCGCCATCTCCCATGAGCAGCCTTCCCAGCCAATAGTGGGCGCGCTCTACTTCGTAGTCGTTCTTTGCCGGGTCAGGGCTCAGGGCGATCGCTTTGCGAAGAGCAGATTCGGCGTCGGCCGTCCTACCGGTCTGCATGCAGATCTGGCCGAGACTGAGATAAATCGATGTGGTCTGCTGATCCAAAGCGATGGCGCGCTTCAGGCTCGCTTCGGCCTGGGCATATCTGTGCCGGTCCATGAAAATGCCGCCCAGTGGGGCATAGACGAGAGCGTTGGCTGGGTCCAGTTCCAACTCCTTGCGAAACTCGGCTTCGGCCTTGTCATAGCCGGCTCCTCCAGACTGCATCATGTAGGTAGCGCCGAGCGAGTAGTGCGCGCCCTTCAGCCGGGAATCCCGGTCGAGGGCCTTGGTGAACTCATCAACGGCACGATCAAAGAGCTTTGTCTGCCCGTAGACAATGCCGAGCTTGAGATGAAGGGAGGCCGTGTCTCCGAATCTGGCCGGAATCTCGGCGAGGATCTTTTCCGCATTGGCGGTGTCGCCTACCGTGAGAAATGCAATGGCCAACTGGGAAAATGTGTCGAAATCCGGACGCAGATGCGCCGCCAGTTTGAACTGTTCCAAGGCTGCCTGGTGCTCTTCCAAATCAGAGAGCGCGCGGGCGAGCACAGAGACGGCACGCACGTCGGGCGGGCGAGAATTGTGTTCCAGAGCAGTCAGTACTGAAGCCGCCATTGCCTTGGCTGTCTTCCAATCGGCGGCATCGAGAGCGGCGCCCGCGAAGTCCACCTGGAGGTCGCGATCGTTGGGCGTCAGCCTTGCAGCTTGTTCAAAGAGGGGCGCTGCATGGGCATAGTCTCCCAGATTGGCGCGGCCATTGGCGATGCGATGCAGTGCCGCCGCAAGAAACAGAAGGTAGTCTTTATTCGCCTGAACGAGATCGCCCTGCGTTTGAAACTGGAATGCAGAGTCGTAAAGGCGCTGCATCGACGAGTCGGCCGGACGGACGGGCGGAGAACTTTGGGCATCAACAAGGTTGGGCCATAAAGTAACCAAGCCCGCAACCAGGAACGGCGAAGCCCAGATCGAAGCGCGAACAGCAGGAGTCATATCAGCCTTGTGAATCGCTCATAGTCGCTTGAGCCATAGTCGTTCTGCAGCGGGAAATCTACAAGTCCTAAAGTTGGGCTCCGGGCTCCACCCTTTGGAGGATGCTCGCCGCCTAAAGCTTGCCAACCAATGGTGTTCTCCGCGAGAAAGAGTCGATTCTGCGCACATCTTCGGGTGATAGGTTGCCGGATGGTGTCATACAATCGGATGAGAGTGCCGTCCTACCGCAGAGGGGAGACAATATCAACGCGCGAGCGCGAGAATTGTCTGGCATCGCTGATTCCCCTTCTGTGAGGTTGTAAATTGATTGATTCTGGTGTCTTTGCTGCCATTTCGCGACGGACTTCAGCCTCTGTGGCTGCCCTATTTCTCATCCTTTGCGGAACGGCGTTCCCGCAGGAAACACCTCCTGCACAGCCTCCGGTTTATGGCGGCAGCGGGGCCGCAGCAGTTCCTCAGCAAGAAGGTGGATCCGCGACGGCCGGCGTTTTTGCACCGGTTCTGGACGCTGAGAAGAGGCCCATCACGGCAGGCGGGTTTGTGAAGAGCGGGCCCATTGTTTTTCAGGACATCTCAGAGAAGGCGGGCCTGAACGTCTGGAAGCACAAGATGGGAACGCCGGAAAAGCCTTACATCCTGGAGACGATCGGCTCAGGCGTCGCGCTTTTGGACTACGATCACGATGGATGGCTCGATATTTACATGGTGAATGGGTCAACCTATGACGCGTTGGATGGGAAGGTAGAGCCGCCGCACGCCGCGCTGTTCCACAACAATCACGACGGCACGTTTACCAATGTGGCCGAGGCTGCGGGAGTGACCAACGACCGGTGGGGCTTTGGCGTAGCCGTGGGGGACTTCGACAACGATGGTTGGCCGGACCTTTATGTGGGCAACTACGGCAAGAACCGGCTCTATCACAACAATCATGACGGAACATTTACAGATATTGCAGAGGCAGCTGGAGTAACTCTGGGTAACTGGTCAACCGGGCCAAGCTTTGGCGATTATGATGGCGATGGGCGGTTGGACATTTTTGTTCCCGGCTACATTCATTGGGACATGAACCACTTGCCGACGACCGGATCGAAGTCAGTCGCCTTCGCAAATTGTCAGTTTCGCGGCGCGCCCACGATGTGCGGTCCGCGCGGCCTGCAGGGCGAGCAGGACCATCTGTTCCATAACAACGGCGACGGGACCTTTACGGATGTGAGTGAGAAGGCCGGTGTGAGTGACAAGCGGCGCTACTACGGGTTCTCCTCTACGTTTGTGGACATTGACGGCGATGGCAAGGTAGACCTGCTGGTGACAGATGACTCGTCACCGAACTATCTCTATCTGAACAAGGGTGACGGGACATTTCAAGACGCGAGCTTCTATTCCGGATTTGCGTTGAACCAGGATGCGCGCGAGACAGCGTCCATGGGCCTGGCAGTGGGGGACTACACCAACAACGGTCGGCTCGACCTTTACACCACCACCTTCTCCGACGATTACAAGACGCTTTATCGCAATGACGGTGACGGCAACTTTGTAGATATCACACCGCAGATGGGGATTGCCGAGGCGACTTATCCGTTTCTTAGCTGGGGCACAGCCTTCTTTGACTACGACAATGACGGCTGGAAAGACCTGATGTTTGTGAGCGGCCACGTTTACCCGCAGGTGGATCATCATGACTGGGGAACGTCGTTTGCCGAACGCCCGCTGCTGTTTCATAACGTGGATCACGGCAAGAAGTTTGAAGTGATGCCGGCGGTCGAGGGCACCGGGCTGGCGGACGTAATACCGGCACGCGGTGCGGCATTCGGGGACCTGTTCAACGACGGCAAAATCGATGTGGTGATCAATTGCCTGGACCACACGCCGGTTCTGCTGCGGAACGTGAGCGACGACCATAACCACTGGGTGGGGCTGCTGCTGATTGGCGGGCCGAAGAGTCCGCGCGACGCTGTGGGCTCGACTGCTTATGTTACGGCAGGCGGAATGCGGCAGCGCGGAGATGTGATGAGCGGCGGCAGTTTTGAATCTTCAAACGACTTCCGCCTGCATTTTGGATTAGGCGAGAGCACGACCGTCGACAAGGTGGAGATTCGCTGGTCCGACGGCGCCAAGGAGACATACACCCTTCCCGGCGTGGACCGGTATTTCGCGATTGAAGAGGGCAAGGGGCTGGTGCCGAGCGTGTACGACGCGATCGCAGCACACAAAGTCAGCGTGCCGGCCGCTCATACCGGTAGCAAGTAAATGGGAAGTTTGTCGATGAATGAGGATCTGCGCGACAATCGCTTGCGCGCTCCAATGGAGAGGCAATGAAGAATCTTGCAAGTTCGTTGATTCTTATCGCTGGACTAGCGGCTTGCAGCGCAGGCGCCGGTCCTGCGCAAGCGCAGCAAACTGCGGCACAGGCAGGCAGCCCTCAGCAGGATGCCGCGAGCCTTACGCCGCCGCCCGCTTATACGCCGCGCCCCAAAGGCGCGCCGCCAGTCGAGGACACACCGGCACAGAAAGAAGCCCTCGCCAGGTGGAAAGCAAGGGCAGAGCTGAAGGTAGAAGCAGATCGCAAGGAATACAACGCGGAAGTAACTCCGAGCTATAACTTCCACTATGGGCCCAAGAACCCGTTTACTCCCGGCAATGTAAAGGTTCAAGGGGACGGCTTTCTCCAACCCGGTGCTTATCCAAGTGCGGAATACTGCGGCACATGCCACCAGGAGGCATATAGCCAGTGGCGGCAGGCGCTGCACTCCAATGCATTTCGCACGCCTTTTTACCGCACCAGCGTGAACCTTCTTATTCGCGACAAGACCCGCGGCATTGCCTTCGCGCGTTTTTGCGACAGTTGCCACAACCCGATCGGAGTTCTGGGCGCGGCGCTGACAGAAGACTCAAAGGTGGATCGCGCAAAGTTCGATTCCGATGGGCTGACATGCACAACTTGCCATTCCGTCCTCGGGTTGGATTCGACCAACGGCAACGCCAGTGTGAACTTGGGTGTGCCAGCGGTGATCGTGGACGAGAACGGAGAGCGTATTCCGGGCGAGGTTCCGTTCGATATGATCCTGCGCCATCCTGAGCGCCATTCCAAAGCGGTGATGCATGACTTTCTGCACACCCCTGAGTTCTGTGCTGCTTGCCACAAGGCCAACCTGCCGGCCCCGCTGAACGACTATAAATTCATCCGCGCCTTCACCGCTTACGACGAATGGCAGCAGTCGAAATTCTCGCAGCGAAACCCGCTGACCTTTTATACGGCCGACTTCACCACCTGCCAGAACTGCCACATGAAACGCAACCCGATTTCGCTGCCCGACTACGG
>Ga0182030_10018400_pt1 | contig 13393 bp, 12 predicted proteins | sample 812S3MmetaG_FD_121299 | JGI IMG/M metagenome (GOLD analysis project Ga0182030, IMG submission 121299) | Permafrost microbial communities from Stordalen Mire, Sweden - 812S3M metaG (Illumina Assembly) | ecosystem: Environmental > Terrestrial > Soil > Wetlands > Permafrost | place: Sweden... | reverse complement strand
CCAAGAAGGCGGCTCGGGAAAAGGAATGGAAGGCCGGCGACATGGATGTCGTCGCCGAGGTGAACGAAGAGCTCATCGCCGAGGTCCTCGCCACCGCGACCGGCATTCCCGTGTTCAAGCTCACCGAAGAGGAATCGCAGCGCCTGCTCCGGATGGAGGATGAGCTGCACCGCCGGGTGATCGGCCAGAACGACGCGATCAAGGCGCTGTCTCAGGCGATCAGGCGGACCCGGGCCGGCCTGAAGGACCCGAAGCGTCCTGGTGGGTCGTTCATCTTCGCGGGTCCCTCGGGCGTCGGCAAGACCGAGCTGTCCAAGACGCTGGCCGAGTTCCTGTTCGGCGACGAGGATTCGCTTATCCAGCTCGACATGAGCGAGTACATGGAGAAGCACACGGTGTCGCGGCTGTTCGGGTCCCCGCCCGGCTATGTCGGTTACGAAGAAGGCGGCCAGCTCACCGAGAAGGTCCGCAGGCGCCCGTTCTCCGTGGTCCTGTTCGACGAGATCGAGAAGGCCCACCCGGACATCTTCAACTCGCTGCTGCAGATCCTGGAAGACGGCCGGCTGACCGACGCCCAGGGCCGGGTGGTCGACTTCAAGAACACGGTCATCATCATGACGACCAACCTGGGTACCCGCGACATCTCCAAGGGCGTGTCCGTGGGCTTCGCCCGGCAGGGTGAATCCAGGGGTTCTTACGACCGGATGAAGTCCAAGGTGGGTGAGGAGCTGAAGCAGCACTTCCGGCCGGAGTTCCTGAACCGCGTGGATGACATCATCGTGTTCCACCAGCTCGAGCGGGAAGAGATCTTCAGGATCGTCGACCTGATGATCGCCAAGGTGGACCAGCGGCTCAAGGACCGTGACATGACCATGGAACTGCGGCCCGCCGCCAAGGACCTGCTGTCTCAGCGTGGCTACGACCCGGTCCTCGGGGCCAGGCCGCTGCGCCGGACGATTCAGCGGGAGATCGAGGACAGCCTGTCGGAGAAGATCCTGTTCGGCGAGCTCAGGCCGGGCCAGAACGTCATCGTGGACGCCGAGGGCACCGGGGAGACCGCTACGTTCACGTTCAACGGCGTGCCGAAGCCCGACGTGCTGCCCGATGTGCCGGAGCCGGAGCTGGCGAGCGAGCCGGTCGTCACCAAGACCGGCGCGGTCGGCAGCCCGGCGGGCGGCTCAGGCAGCCAGGACGGCGGCGGGACCGCCTCCGCGCTCGGCTAACCGGACGACGGCCAGCCGGGTTGCCCGCGAGGGCGAGCCCGGCTCCGGTCAAGGCGACAAGACCCGGGTCCTGCGTGCCGCGACACGCGGGACCCGGGTCTTACGTTGTGCCGGCCGTTGTCCTGGCAGGTACGGCGACGCCCGGGAGGGCGGCGCCGCCCGCCCGCGCGGCGATGCCAGGCAGCGCGTAGCGCCCGTCCGGCAGCGGATCGACCAGGCCGTCGGCGACGAGCCCGTCCAGGGCGCGCGCCAGCTGTGCCTGGCCGGGCCAGACCACGTCGAAATCGTCGCGGCTCACCGGGACGCCCGAATCACGCAGCACCGCGAGCAGGCGGCCGCGGCATTGCCGGTCGGTCCCGTCGTAGCGCTGGGTTCGGCGCCTGGCCGCCTCCGGCGGCCTGCCCGCGGCCAGCCAGGCGCACTGGCCCGCCACCGGACAGGCTCCGCACTGCGGGCTGGCGGCCGTGCACATGAGCGCGCCCAGTTCCATCACCGCCACCGACCAGCGCGCCGCGACCGCGGCCTCGGCGGGCAGCAGCGATTCGGCGAGCCGCGTCTCCGCGGCGGACAGCGCAGGGGCCGGCTGCGGCGCGCCCGTGACCAGGCGGGCCAGCACGCGCCGGACGTTGGTGTCCAGGACGGCGTGCCGCTGGCCGAAGGCGAAGCTGGCCACGGCCGCGGCGGTATAACTCCCGATCCCCGGCAGCGCAAGCAGGGCTTCCCGGTCGTCCGGCACGATCCCGCCGTGCCGCACGGTCAGGATGGCCGCCGTCTCGTGCAGCCGGAGTGCGCGCCGGGGATAGCCGAGCATGCCCCACTGCCTGATCGCCTCACCCGGCGGTTCGGCCGCGAGCGCAGCCGGCCTGGGCCACCGGGCCAGCCACGCCTGATGGGCCGGAATCACCCGGCTGACCGGCGTCTGCTGCAGCATGATCTCGCTGACCAGCACCGACCAGGGCGTCGTCCCGGGGGTGCGCCACGGGAGGTCCCGGGCGTGGCGCGCGTACCAGGCCAGCACCGGCTCTGAGTAGGGCGTCGACATGATCCTCTATGGTGGCATGCGCCTGGCTATGGCGCCGCCAGGAACGGGCCGTTTCCCGGTCGTAGCCACGCGTCCGGCGAGCGCGGTCGCAAACCGCGCCATTCTCCGGCCGGCGGGTCTTCGCCGCTGTGAGTGCGACCGATTGCATACTCTCCGTATGGATTGGAATGCTTATCATGACGAAAACGAAACGGACCAGCCAGCGTCCTATTGGCGCCGGAGGGTCATCGCGCTGGCCGTAGGCCTGACCCTGTTCGGCCTGCTGGCCTGGGTTTTTTCCGGTGGCGGCGGGAAGCCCGCCAGCTCCGCGAAAAGCTCGCAAGCGGCCGGGGTCTTGCCGGCCGCGGCCTATAGCAGTGCACCGACGTCCTCGCCGAAGGGCGCCGATGGATCAGGACACGCCCTGGCCAGCCCGTCCGCCTCCGGCCAGGCCCGCGCCACCACATCCGCCGCGGCGGTGACGCCGTCGCGAAAGAGCACCAGGTCGGCCGGGACGGTGTCACCGTCACGGATGAGCACCGGGCCGGCCGGCGACTGCCCGCCGAGTGCGGTTGTGCTCAGCCTGTTCAGCGCCAGGTCCGAGTACTACAGCGGGCAGGATCCCGAGTTCGACCTCTACGCCGTCTCCACCGCGTCCGGGACGTGCTCCTTCGATACCGCGCCGGAAAATCTCCATGTGGTGGTGCTATCAGCGGGCCACATCATCTGGGATTCGGCCGACTGTACCCGCGGCGAGACCAGCCGGGTCGTCAAACTCAGCCGCGGCATCCCGGCGCAGGAGTCGATCACCTGGAACCGGGCCATCACGCTGGCTGGCTGCGTGACGCTGGCCTCTTCCGGTCCGGGTACCTACCAGGTGCAAGCCAGGGCGGCCGGTGTCGCCAGCCCCGTGTATACCGTCAAGCTACGGGACTTACAGGTCGGTCCCCAGGACGGCGGAGAGCGCCTGGCGGACGTCCTGCACCTCCACGACCTGCATCAGCTGGGAAGGGCCGTCAGCGTGCTCCAGGGGGGCGCCGGAGGCCGCCGGGACGATAGCGCGCCGGAAGCCCATCCGCTCGGCTTCGGCCAGGCGCCGCGGCAGCGCCGCGACGCGGCGGACCTCGCCGGCCAGGCCGACTTCGCCGATCGCGACCACGCCGCGTGGCACGCTCAGGTTCGCGGCCGAACTGGCCAGGGCGACCGCCACGGCCAGGTCCACCGAGGGCTCGGTCAGCCGGACCCCGCCGACGGTCGCCGCGTACACGTCCTGCCGGCCGAGCTTGAGCCCGGCCCGGCGCTGCAGGACGGCGATCACCATGCCGACCCGGGCGGCGTCCAGCCCGGACGTGGCGCGGCGCGGCACCTCGAGCGCGGAGGGGCCCACCAGCGCCTGCACCTCCGCGGGCAGCGGCCTGCGACCCTCGAGCGTGACCGTGACGCAGGTGCCCGGGACCGGCTCTCGGTGCTGGGACAGGAACAGCCCGCTCGGGTCGGGCAGCCCGATGAGGCCGTACTCGCCCAGGTCGAAGCAGCCGACCTCGTCGGTCGGCCCGTACCTGTTCTTCACCGCCCGGACCATCCGCAGCTGGGAGTGCCGGTCGCCGTCGAAGTGCAGCACCACGTCGACGAGGTGCTCCAGGGTCCGCGGGCCGGCCACCGAGCCGTCCTTGGTGACGTGCCCGACCAGGATGGTCGCCAGCGAGCGTTCCTTGGCCACCGCGGTCAGCGCGCTCGCCACCTCCCGGACCTGGGTCACCCCGCCGGGCACCCCTTCCACCCCGGCGGCGGCGATCGTCTGCACCGAGTCGATGATCAGCAGCCGGGGCCGGACCTGATCGACGTGCCCGAGCACGACGTCCAGGTCTGTCTCGGCGGCCAGGAACAGCTGCTCGCTGACCGCGCCGATCCGGTCGGCGCGCATCCGCACCTGGGCGGCGGACTCCTCCCCGGTGACGTAGAGCACCGGTCCGGACTCCGCGACCAGCGCGCCCGCCTCGAGCAGCAGCGTGGACTTGCCCACGCCCGGCTCGCCCGCCAGCAGCACGACGGCGCCGGGCACCAGTCCTCCGCCGAGGACCCGGTCTAGCTCATCGAGCCCGGTGGCCCGCGCGGCGGCGTCGGTGGCGTCAACCTTGCCGATAGGCACCGCGGGCGTGCTGACCGGCGCGGCGCTGCGGTAGGAAACCGTCCGGATGCCGGCACCGGAAGCCCGGGACGACCGGGCCAGCCGGGGCACTCCCGCTTCGGTCACCGTGCCCCAGGCCTGGCATTCGCCGCACCGCCCGCTCCACTTGGCAGACTGCCAGCCGCACTCCGTGCACCGGTAGCCGGCCGCCCCCGCCGTTGGCTTCGCCATGACCCGCACAGTAGCGGCCCCCACTGACAATCTCAGTAAGCTGAGAGGGAACCTACGGAGGGAGTTCAGCGATGAGCGGAGAGGCAAAGGTCATCAGTCCGCCCGTCGCCCTGTCTACCTCGTCCGTCTACCCCGAACGCACACCAGAGGCCTTCGAGATGGCCGCCCGGCTCGGCTACGACGGGGTCGAGGTCATGGTCTACACCGATCCGGTCAGCCAGGACGCCGACGCCTTGCGCGGGCTGCGCGACTACCATCAGGTCCCGATCTTGTCCGTGCACGCGCCGGGCCTGCTGCTCACCCAGCGGGTCTGGGGCCGTGAGCCGTGGGAGAAGCTCAGGCGGGCCAAGGACCTCGCCGAGCGCCTCGGCGCCAGGGTCGTGGTGGTACACCCGCCGTTCCGCTGGCAGCGCGAGTACGCCCGCGGCTTCGAGGAGGGCGTGGTCGCGATGGCGCAGGAGACTGACGTCGTCTTCGCGGTGGAGAACATGTACCCGCTGCGGGCCGGCGGCGGCGAGATGGTGCCGTACGCCCCGCACTGGGACCCGACCGCCTTCAACGTCCCGCACGTCACGCTGGACTTGTCGCACACGGCGGCCTCGGGTTCTGATGCCATGGCCATGGCCGCCGAGCTCGAGCTCGGCGGACGCCTGGCCCACGTGCACCTGGCCGACGGAACCGGCAATCCGGCCGGGCCGGTGCCTGATGAGCACCTGGTGCCCGGCCGTGGCAGCCAGCCCTGCGCCGAACTCCTCTGTAACCTCATGGCGACCGGCTATCACGGCACGGTGGTGGTCGAGGTGAAGACCACCCGGGCGGCGACGAGGGAGGTCAGGGAGGCCGACCTGGCCGAGTCGCTGGCGTTCGCCCGGCGGTACCTGGCCCTGCCGGCCGGCCAGGCCAGCCGGGGGTAAATTCCTGGCATGGCACGAACCACGCAGAACCAGACCCTGATCACGGTGGCCCCGACGGGCGCCGAGGCAGACAAGTCCGCCGTGCCCGCGCTGCCGGTCACCCTGGACGAGCTCGTCGTGACGGCCAAAGAGTGCGAGGCGGCCGGGGCGGCAGTCGTTCACGTGCACATCAGGGATGAGAAGGCGCGGCCCACGCTGGACCGCGGCAGGCTCGGCGACACGGTAGCGGCCTTGCGGGAGGGCACGGATCTGATCGTCCAGCTCTCCACCGGCGGCGCGGTGACCGACAGCTTCGCCGACCGGCTGGCCGTTCTCGAGGCTGATCCGGATGCCTGCTCGCTGACCTGCGGCACGGTGAACTTCGGTGACGACGTGTTCGCCAACCCCTGGTCGTTCATCAAGGAGCTCTATCAGCTGACCCAGGAGCGCCAGGTCGTGCCGGAGTTTGAGCTGTTCGACCTCGGGCAGGTGGCGACGCTGCACCGGCTGCTGGCCGAATCCGGCCCGCCGGCCGGCGGTCATGTGCACTGCGACCTGGTGATGGGCGTGCCTGGCGGCATGCCGGGGGACGTGGCTACTCTGGCCGCCGCGGTCGCCGCGCTGCCCGCGGGCGCCAGCTGGTCGGCGACCGGGATCGGCCGGACCACGTTGCCGGTGATGTTCGGCGCCCTCGGGGCAGGCGGTCACCTGCGGGTCGGGATGGAGGACACCCTGTCCTTTGCTCGCGGCCGCCCCGTCACGCGGAACGCCGAGCTGGTCGAGCGGGCCGCCGAACTGGCCACATTCGCCCAGCGCCCTCCCATGCGCCCCGCCGACGCCCGGGCCTTCCTCGGCATCGGCGATCGGCGCGGGTAGCCCCCCCACCCCAGTCCCCAGGCCGGCCCGGTGCCGCTTGCTGAGCGTTTGCAATTGCAAGCATGCGGTGGCAAACTGAAGGCATGCCTAAAGTGACAGTGAACTCGATAGGTGAATATATCCGGGAGCAGCGGGAGCAGGCGAAGATCTCGATGCGCCAGCTGGCTCAGACGGCCGGGGTTTCCAACCCGTACCTGAGCCAGATCGAGCGCGGCCTGCGCAAGCCGAGCGCGGACATCCTGCAGCAGATCGCCAAGGGGCTGCGCATCTCGGCGGAAGCGCTCTACGTGCAGGCCGGGATCCTGGAAGACCGGCCGGCTGACTCCGGCGTCCGTTCCGCCCTGCTGACCGACCCCGAACTCTCGGAACGGCAGAAGCAGGTGCTCATCGAGATCTACGAGTCGTTCCGCCGGGAGAACCTGGCCGCCAGCGAGAGCGGGCAGGCGGAAGCCGCCGCGCTCGCGGCGGGGGATGCGGCACTCGCCGACGGGGCGCCGGGCGCAGAAGCGTTCATCGCCGAAGCAGAAGCCAAGGTGGAAGCCACGGTGGAAGCCCAAGTGGAAGCTGAAGCAGAAGTACTCGCCGAAGCTGAAGCTGAAGCAGTCGCTGCGGCAGTCGCTGAAGGCGAGGCACCTCAGGCGCCAGCCGCTGACCAGCCGGATATTTCCAGCTAGACTGTGTTTCCCATAAGCCAGACGGTGCCTTCGATTAGGTAGTGTGATCTCTAGTGTTTGGTTCCGCGTATACCCCGATCACGTACTTCTTCCTGGCCTTGGGCGTGGTCGCGTTCGGCGTCGAGGCCTGGGCCTTCATCGACGCCATTACCCGGCCGAGCCAGGCCTTCGTCGCGACCGGCAAGCGGACCAAGCGATTGTGGCTCATCATCCTCGGCGTGGCCGTCGTGGTCGGGCTGGCCGGGGTCGTGTACAAGATCGGCCCGACGTCGATCCTGCCGGTTGCGGCGTTCGTCGCGGCCGCCGTCTACCTGGCCGACGTCCGGCCCAAGGTGAAAGAGTTTCGCGGCGGCGGAGGAACCAGTTCAGGCCCGTACGGCCCCTGGTAAGCCACCCGTGGCCCCTGGGTCGCGAGCCCCGCGAGCGCGAGCCCCGCGGCCCGCGAGCGCGAGCCTTTTAGCCGTCAGACGACGAGCAGGGTTATGGGCACCGTGACCAGCAGGGCGGCGACCAGGCAGATCGCGACGAGAGCGGCGGCGGGCAGCGGTCGCACCGGCTGAAGCAGGCGGGTGACCCGGGCGGCCACGTCACCCTCGCCGGCGGCCAGCGCGCCGGTGGGCGCCGGGTCGGGGCCTGCCGTGCCGAATCGGACCAGCGCGGACACGAGCTCGCGCGCCGGGCGGCCCCGCAGGGCGTGGTCATCGGCCAGCATCTCAACCAGCAGCGCCACCGCGCGATGGGCATCTGCGCAGGTGACAGACCCAGGAAAGGCCCGCCGCAGCGCGGTGAAGGGGAGCAGCACGAGGTCGTGCCGTTCGCGCAGGTGGGCACGTTCGTGCGCGAGTACCGCCGCCAGCTCGCCGTGGCCGAGCAATTGCAGGGTACCGACGCTGACCACGATCTGCGAGCGTGAGCGCAGTCCGGGCAGGCAGTACGCCGCCGCGGTGGGGTAGTCGACGACCAGAGCGCCCGGGACCTTGGGGTCGCCGTGGGCCAGCAGTGTGAGCAGGACCCGCTGCCGCCGCCTGGCCTGCAACGCGGCGGCGGACACGGCGGCGAGCACCCAGCACAGCGACGCGAACAGCAGCAGCCCGGCGCCCAGGCAGGCCAGCCGGATCCCGGCCACGATCAACGGCATCGCGCCCACCGCGCCGAAGGCCCCGGGCACCCGGAACCGGTCCCCGGTCCGGAACAGGGCGCCGACATGCCAGGCCGACCGCACCAGCCCGAGGTGGCTGTCCGGCATGGCCAGGCCGAGCATCGTGCCGACGGCGGCAAGACCCGAGGCAAGGCCGAGGGACTGCCAGAGCAAGATGGCCGCGGCCGGCGACCGGCGCGGCCAGCTAGCTTGTACCAGTGCCGAAGCTCCGAACGCGCTTCCGATGGCGACTACGGCAAGGAGCGCCGCATCTTCAAGTCCCGTCATCTTTCTCGCCGCTACCTTCGATCACTTCCAGGGCGTCTCGCAACACCTCGGCCTCGACGCCAGATACGGACTGTGCGAACCGTGTCAAAGCTGCTGTACGGTCTCCGGTCTGATCTAGCGCGGTCAGCATAAGTTCGGTTACGTAGGACTCGCGGGTAGCGGCGGGGCAGTAACGCCAGGCACGCCCATCGCGCTCCCGCCTGGCGAAGCCCTTTTTCGCGAGCCTGTCGAGCACCGTCATGACGGTGGTGTGAGCTAGATTACGCTCAGTCAGCCTAGCACTGACCTTGCGAACGGTGAGAGACATATCCGTTTCCCACAGCACTTCCATGATGGCGCGCTCGAGATCACCCAACCGGTTCACGGTCGTCAATCTACCCGGATCGGGGTCATTCCAATAGCGCGGGAAACACGTAGATCACGCTGGTGCCGGATGGCCGCACCAAGCAGCAGGTAGCCGTGCATCGTCGTCCGCTCAGCGCTCGGGGTCGGCGAACCGGGCGAAGGCGCGCAGGTTGGCCAGGCTCTCGCCGCGTTTGGCGCGCCACGCCCACTCCCTGCGGATGGCCGAGGCGAAGCCGAGCTCCAGGGCCGTGTCGAAGTTGTCGTCTGAGTAGCTGAGCACGCAGCCAAGCAGCCGGTCGATGTCGGCCACGGCGACCGCGCTGAGCGGGAGCCGCCCGGTCAGGTAGACGTCACCCACCGGGTCCAGGGTGAAGTGGACCCCGTACATGCGCCCGTTGCGTTCGAGCAGGAAGCGGTAGAAGGCCTCGTGGTTCTCGTCGGGCTGGCGGCAGAAGAACGACTCCACCCCCAGGCTGTGCTCGCCGACCACGAGCCAGGTCATGGTGGCCAGCTTGTGCTGGCCCTCGAGCCGGACCAGGTACGCCCCCGGCCGCGGGTTCTCGAAGGACACGCCCAGCTCGATCAGCGCCGCCTCGATCGCGCTGGCCGTCGGATCAACAGCTGACTCGGTCATGCTCGCACGGTCGCGGCGTCGTTCATGGCGTTCATGGCACCGGTATACACGCCGATCAGCCGGTCCGCCGTGGCGGGCCAGCCGAACGCGGACGCGTGCCGCAGCGCGCCCCGCGACAGCTCCGCCAGCCGGCCCGGGGCGGCCAGCAGCCCGTCGAGCACCTTGGCGTACACCACCGGATCGTGCCCTTCGACCAGAACGCCGGAGAAGCCGTCCCGCACCGCGGTGCGGAGCCCGCCGACGGCGGCCGCGACCACCGGGGTACCGCAAGCCTGAGCCTCGAGCGCGACGAGGCCGAACGATTCCGAGTGCGACGGCACGAGCACCACGGTCGCGGCCCGGTACCAGTCGGCCAGCTCCCGCTGCGGGCACGGCGGCTCAAGCCGGACGCAACCGGAGATGCCCAGCGTGGCCGCGAGCCCGCCGAGCCGGCCGGGCGCGCCGACCTCGGACCCGCTCGGGCCGCCCACGAACACCACGACCAGCCGGTCCGCGAGCCCGGGGGAGGAACGCAGCAGCTCCGCCGCGGCGCGCAGCACGATGTCCGGGCCCTTCAGCGGCTGGATCCGGCCCGCGAATACCAGCACTACCGCGTCAGCAGGCAGGCCCAGCCGGGCCCGGGCGGCCGCCGCCGAGCCGGGCCGGAACAGCGATAGGTCCACCCCCGGGCTGACCGTCTCGACCCGCCAGGGGTCGGCGCCGTACAGCTCGACCAGCTGGCGTGCTTCTTCCGCGGTGTTGGCCACGAGCCGGTCCGCAGCCGCCACGACCTCGCCCTCGCCGCGGATCCGGGCCGCGGGCTCGGCGCAGTCGCCGGCGGCCAGGGCCAGGTTCTTGACCTTGCCCAGGGTGTGCATGGACTGGATGAGCGGGACTCCCCAGCGCTCGGCCGCCACCGCCGCGACCTGGCCGGACAGCCAGTAGTGCGCGTGCACCAGGTCGTAATACCCGGGCGCGAAGTCCGCCTCGGTCCGCAGCACGCCGAAGGTGAACGGGCAGATCTGGCCGGGCAGCGAATTCTTGCTGAGTTCCTCGAACGGCCCGGCGACCACGTTGCGGACCAGGACGCCCGGCACGAGTTCGACGGCGGGGGGCGCGTCGGGGCAGACCGCGCGGGTGAAGATCTCGACCTCGACGCCCCGGCGGGCCAGCTGCCTGGCGACCTCGACGACGTAGACGTTGAGGCCGCCCGCATCGCCGGTGCCCGGCTGGTCCAGGGGCGACGTGTGCAGGCTGATAGTCGCGATGCGGCGCGGACTCCGTTGCCCAGCGCTGGGACGATGCACTTCGAGCACGTTCTTCCCAACCCCGGCAAGCGACCGCCTGTTCCCTCCTCTAGGCTTTGCCGGTATGAGGACGCTAGTGCTGCTTCGTCATGGCGAGAGCGAATGGAACTCCAAGGGCCTGTTCACCGGGTGGGTGGACGTCGGCCTGTCCGAGACCGGCGCGCAGGAGGCCGCGACCGGCGGCCGGCTGCTGGCCGGGTCGGGCCTGCACCCCGCGGTGGTGCACACCTCGGTGCTGACCCGCGCCATCCAGACCGCCAACATCGCTTTGGCGGAGGCGGGCCTGCTCTGGCTGCCGGTGCGCCGGTCGTGGCGGCTCAACGAGCGGCACTACGGCGCGCTGCAGGGCAAGGACAAGGCCCAGACCAGGAAGGAGTTCGGCGAGGAGCAGTTCATGCTGTGGCGCCGTTCCTACGACGTGCCGCCGCCGCCGATCGCCGACGACGACCCCCTGTCCCAGGCGAATGACCCCAGGTACGCGGTCCTGCCGCCGGAGGCCAGGCCCCGGACCGAGTGCCTGAAGGACGTGCTGGAGCGGATGCTGCCGTACTGGTACGACGCCGTGGTGCCCGACCTCGGCGCGGACGGGACGGTGCTGATCGTGGCGCACGGCAATTCGCTGCGCGCGCTGGTCAAGCACCTGGACGGGATCAGCGATTCGGCCATCGCCGCGCTGAACATCCCGACCGGCATCCCGCTCGTCTATTCCCTTGACGACGCCTTCCGGCCGGTGACGGCCGGGGGCAGGTACCTGGACCCGGCCGCCGCCGCCGAAGCCGCGGAGGCGGTCAAGAACCAGGGCCGCTAACTGCGGCACACCCTCCCGGCCCGGGCTGATACCGGTTCCGGCCGGGCGGGCTCCCGGCCAGCCAGCCCGCCACCGTCCGGCCAGTGAAACATAGCCGGAAGCTGTCCGTTTTGTGAACAACGTGCGAATATCGCCGGGTGTTGCGCATCGCACTGTCTTGCGCGGCGCCCTTCCGCATACCATGAGACCTGTGAGTCTGCACTGGTCACCGCCCTGGCCTGCACGTATGACCCTGCACACGACGGAGATCGCGTGGCGATAAGAACCAGGCTTTCCGGGTCCCCCGCTACCAAGCGGGCCCGCGGGTCCCGCCTCCGGGCCGCTCAGCAGCCCGCCCGGCTGCCGCCGGGCATCGCGTCGGTGCTGTCCGTGCTTTCCTCCTCCGCCGTGGTCGTCGACAGCAACGACCGGGTGCTGCGGGCCAGTGCTGCGGCCCGGGCGTTCGGCCTGGTCAAGGGCGATCGCCTGATGGTCAGCGAGCTGGCCGCGCTGGCCCGCCAGGTACGCAGGGACGGGGAGATCCGGGAGGGCGAGTTCGAGGTCCCGGTGCCGAGGTTCGGCGGCCGGACGACGAGCTTCGCCGTCCGGGTGGCGCCGCTTGGCGGGGCCGTGGGCGGCGGCGGGCTGGTACTCGTGCTCGCCGAGGACCAGACCGAAAGCCGGCGGGTGGAAGAGGTCCGGCGGGACTTCGTGGCCAACACCAGCCACGAGCTCAAGACGCCGGTGGGCGCCCTGGCGCTGCTCGCCGAGACGATCGAGGACGCCGCCGACGACGCCGAGGCGGTGCGCCGGTTCGCGGGCAAGATGCGGCAGGAAGCGCAGCGGCTGACCAACCTGGTGCAGGACCTGATCACGCTGTCCAGGATCCAGGCCGCCGAGCCCGTCCCCGATCCGCGCAGCATCGACCTGGACGCGGTGGTGGCCGAGGCGGTGGACCGCTGCCGGATGAAGGCCAACGCCCGCGGCATCGCGCTGACCTCGGTCGGCAGCCGCGGCCTGTCTGTCCTCGGGGACGAGGATCTGCTGGTCACGGCGCTGCGCAACGTGCTGGAGAACGCGGTGGCCTACAGTCCGGAGCGCACCCGCGTGGTCATCAGCACGAAGAAGGCGGTCGACGGCAACGCCGAGCTGAGCGTGGCCGATCAGGGCATCGGCATTCCCGAGCGTGATCTTGAGCGGATTTTCGAGCGTTTCTACCGGGTCGATCCGGCGCGCTCGCGCGCGACCGGCGGCACCGGCCTCGGCCTGGCCATCGTCAAGCACGTGATGGCCGCGCACAACGGCGGGGTTACGGTCCGCAGCGTCGAGGGCGCCGGCTCCACTTTTACCCTGTTCATCCCGCTGCGGAGCGAGCATGCCAGTATCGGCGCCGCTTGATCCCCCGAGACCGTACCAAAGCCAACAGCATCGGTAGTGCCCAGGAGGGACCCAAGTGACACGCGTGCTGGTCGTTGAGGACGAAGACTCGTTCAGTGACGCCATCTCATACCTGCTGCGCAAGGAGGGGTTCGAGGTCGCCGTCTGCTCGACCGGCCCCGACGCCCTCGACACGTTCGACCGGACCGGCGCCGACCTGGTCCTGCTCGACCTGATGCTGCCGGGCCTGCCGGGCAGCGAGGTGTGCCGGTCGCTGCGGGACAAGTCGAACGTGCCGGTGATCATGCTGACCGCCAAGGACAGCGAGATTGACAAGGTGGTCGGGCTCGAGCTCGGCGCCGACGACTACGTGACCAAGCCGTTCTCCTCCCGCGAGCTGGTCGCCCGGATGCGCGCGGTGCTCCGCCGCCGGGGCGAGCCCGAGGACGTCGCCGAGACGGCGCTGGAGTCCGGCCCGGTGCGGATGGACGT
>Ga0182030_10018398_pt1 | contig 13393 bp, 9 predicted proteins | sample 812S3MmetaG_FD_121299 | JGI IMG/M metagenome (GOLD analysis project Ga0182030, IMG submission 121299) | Permafrost microbial communities from Stordalen Mire, Sweden - 812S3M metaG (Illumina Assembly) | ecosystem: Environmental > Terrestrial > Soil > Wetlands > Permafrost | place: Sweden... | reverse complement strand
GGGACTGGTATCTTGTCTGCAGCCGATGCATTAGTAGAAGGGATAGTGTATCGACCACGAACATCGGCGACTCGGGCTACTTACGATCTGATTCTCACGACCGTTGCCAACAATCTAGGAGACGTATCGCACGAAATAGTCCGAAGTGCCGCGGATGCTGTTCTAGAATACCTGAAGGACGATGATCTGAAGGACTTTGACAAGAAGAAGGAGATAGATGATTTGCTGGGAGCCTCTCTAAGTCCAAAGCAGTTCAACGAGCTTGTAAATCTTGGCAAAAAGATTACCGACTACGATGCGCAAGATGAAGACGAAGTCATGGCTGATGGGGAGAATGGCGATCAGAACGATGCAGAAATTGACGATCGACAAGGTGTTGCGGTGGTTTTCGACGATAACTCGGAAGGTGAAGGCGACGACCTGGTCAATGAGATTCGTGACGAATCATCTGAAGACGATGCAGATGATGGTGAAGACAGGCCAGGTGCAGAAGAAGAGGCTACAGCTGGCGGAGCTGGCGAGGACCTTGAAGAAGGAGCACAAGAACTTCCTGAGGAGGAGGCCATTATATTAGATTCTTTCAAGGACGGCGGATCAACAGAAAGGGGAAAAGATAAGAGCTTCATTGCCGCTCGAGATATAGATGCGTATTGGCTCCAACGGCAGATCGGTGCCATCTATTCGGATGCGCACATTCAACAAGTAAAAACCCAAGAAGCTTTACATATACTTTCTGGTGCTCCTGAGGAAGAAGGGGGAGAGGAAAGGCCACTGAGAGAAATTGAGAACGATCTAGCGGAATTGTTCGACTACGAGCATCACGAACTTGTTCACAAGCTCGTCGCGAATCAAGACAAGATCGTCTGGCTTACTCGTTTGGCTAGGGCAGAGGACGCGGAAGCTCGTGGAGTCGTGGAACGAGAGATTGCGTCTGAAGGTTTACGATGGATCTTAGACGAATTGCGAGGTGTTGCTCCATCTGGTGACGGCTCGAAAAAGCGAAAATTAGAGATCAAAATGGATATCGATGTCCCAGCTGCTTACACCAACGGCACTACGAAACAAGAGCAGGCAAGCGATGGTCGCCTCGTAGGAGGTCTACAGCCAAGAAAGCTCATCAATCTTGAAAATCTTGTCTTCGATCAAGGCAATCACCTCATGACAAACCCCAAAGTCAAGCTTCCGGAAGGATCCACGAAGCGCACCTTTAAAGGATATGAAGAAATTCACGTCCCGGCTCCCAAAAAGCGCAACGAGCCAGGTGATCGCGATATCCCGGTAACAGAGATGCCAGAATGGGCGAGGGTCCCTTTCAGTTCGGCGACGAAACTCAACAAGATTCAGTCCAAATGTTTTCCCCAAGCATTCACAGAGGATGGAAACATGCTCATTTGTGCTCCTACTGGTAGTGGAAAAACCAATGTTGGCATGTTGACTATTCTGCGGGAGATTGGCAAGAATCGAAATCCAGAGACAGGAGAAATCAACCTGGATGCCTTCAAGATTGTCTACATTGCACCATTGAAGGCTCTTGTTCAAGAGCAAGTTGGAAACTTTGGAGCCAGACTGAAACCCTATGGCATACAAGTATCAGAGTTGACCGGAGATAGACAACTGACAAAGCAGCAGATCGCAGATACGCAAATCATTGTGACCACTCCTGAAAAATGGGATGTCATCACAAGAAAGGCTACCGATCTCAGCTACACAAATCTTGTACGACTCATCATCATTGATGAGATACATCTTCTGCACGATGATCGTGGTCCAGTATTGGAAAGTATCGTGAGTCGAACAATCAGAAAAATGGAACAGACTGGAGATCCCGTCCGTCTGGTTGGACTCTCTGCGACGCTTCCTAATTATCGTGATGTTGCGAGCTTCTTACGGGTTGATCCCACCAAGGGCATGTTCCATTTTGATGGATCGTACCGACCTTGTCCCCTGCGTCAAGAATTCGTCGGCATCACTGAAAAGAAGGCTATCAAGCAGTTGAAGACTATGAATGATGTAACTTACACTAAAGTTCTGGAGCATGTGGGAACAAACCGTAATCAAATGATTATTTTCGTGCACTCGCGGAAGGAGACTTCCAAAACCGCCAGATACATTCGAGATAAAGCTCTAGAAATGGAAACAATTGGCCAAATTCTAAGAAGCGATGCCAGTGGCAGAGAAGCTCTGAACTCTGAAGCTGAATCTGTCAACGACCGAGAATTGAAGGACCTATTACCCTACGGATTCGGTATACATCACGCTGGAATGAGCAGACCTGATCGCACATCTGTTGAGGACCTCTTTAATGATGGCCTCATTCAGGTCCTTGTCTGCACTGCTACTTTGGCGTGGGGTGTCAATTTGCCGGCGCATACGGTTATCATCAAAGGAACTCAAGTCTATTCTCCCGAGAAAGGAAGCTGGGTTGAACTCAGTCCTCAAGATGTTCTACAAATGCTTGGTCGAGCCGGTCGGCCGCAATATGATACATATGGAGAAGGAATCATCATCACAACTCAAACTGAGATGCAGTACTACCTGTCTCTTCTGAATCAACAACTGCCAATTGAAAGTCAATTTGTTAGCAAACTGGCAGACAATCTAAATGCTGAGATCGTATTAGGCAACGTACGTAGCAGAGACGAAGGTGTTGAATGGCTTGGCTATACTTACCTCTTCGTTCGCATGCTCCGCTCACCGGGATTATATAGCGTCGGAGCCGACTATGAGGATGATAATGCATTAGAGCAAAAACGCGTCGACCTTATTCATTCTGCCTCCGTTGTCTTAGAGAAATCCAATCTTATCAAATACGACAAGAAGACTGGGCGACTTCAAGCTACAGAACTAGGTCGTATTTCTTCTCATTACTATATCACGCATAGCTCTATGTTGACATACAACCATCATATCCAGCCATCAATCACCCCAATTGAGCTGTTCCGCATCTTCGCTTTGAGTAACGAGTTCAAATACATTCCCGTTCGCCAGGACGAAAAGTTAGAGCTTGCCAAACTCCTAGGCCGTGTACCAATCCCAGTTAAGGAAAGCATCGAGGAGCCACATGCCAAGATCAATGTCCTGCTACAAGCTTACATTTCACGCCTCAAGCTGGAAGGTTTAGCGCTCATGGCCGATCTAGTCTATGTCACGCAATCTGCCGGACGAATTCTTCGGGCGATTTTCGAGATTACTCTTAAGAAGGGATGGTCATCTGTTGCTAAAACTGCGTTGGAACTATGTAAGATGGCAGAGAAGCGCATGTGGCCAACTATGACCCCACTCCGCCAATTTCCAGGGTGCCCTAGAGACATTATACAGAAGGCCGAGCGGATTGATGTTCCTTGGGCCAACTATTTCGATTTAGATCCACCGCGTATGGGAGAGCTATTAGGCTTGCCAAAAGCTGGAAAGACGGTATGCAACCTTGTTTCCAAATTCCCAAGGGTCGAGGTCCAGGCTCAAGTCCAACCGATGACAAGATCGATGCTCAGAGTAGAGCTAACCATAATTCCGAAATTCGAATGGGACGATGAGATCCATGGCACAGCAGAGAGCTTCTGGATTATTGCCGAAGACTGTGATGGGGAGGATATCCTTTTCCACGATCAATTTGTCCTCCGAAAGGACTTTGCTCAAGCAGAGATGAATGAGCATATAGTCGAGTTCACAGTCCCTATCACAGAACCAATGCCACCAAACTACTTTGTCACAGTCTTATCGGATAGATGGATGCATTCGGAGACCAAGCTTGCGGTTTCATTCCAAAAACTCATTCTTCCTGAGAAGTTTCCCCCACACACGACTCTCTTAGATCTACAGCCACTACCAGTTGCGGCTCTCGAGAGTGGCGATTTCAAGGCACTATATCCTGATTGGGAGCATTTCAACAAGATTCAGACTCAGACATTCAACTCATTATACTCCACTGACGAGAATGTTTTCGTTGGAGCAGCCACAGGTAGCGGCAAGACTGTGTGTGCTGAATTCGCACTGCTTCGACATTGGTCTAAGCAAGATGCTGGCCGTGCGGTTTACATCGCTCCATTCCAAGAGCTTGTCGATCTTCGACTTCAAGATTGGCAAACCCGGTTTTCGGACCTTCGAGGTGGCAAGGAGATTATCAAGTTGACTGGCGAGACCACGGCCGACCTTAAGCTTTTGGAGAGAGGCGACCTGATACTTGCGACACCTTCGCAGTGGGATGTTTTATCACGACAGTGGCAACGGAGAAAGAACATTCAGAACGTTCAACTATTTATTGCCGATGAGCTTCACATGCTTGGCGGACAGACTGGATTCGTGTATGAAATCGTCGTCTCTCGAATGCATTATATCAGAACGCAGACTGAGTCGTCCCTCCGCATCGTAGGTCTGAGCGTGTCTCTCGCTAACGCGAGAGATATTGGAGAATGGATCGATGCGAAGAAGCACAATATCTACAACTTCAGTCCGCATGTTCGCTCGGTGCCGCTCGAGCTTCACATCCAGTCATTCACGATTCCCCACTTTCCTTCTCTTATGCTTGCCATGGCTAAGCCCACATACCTATCTATTCTACAGATGTCTCCTGATAAACCTGCCATTGTGTTTGTGCCTAGCAGAAAACAAGTGCGAGCCACGACACGGGACTTACTATCAGCTTGTGTAGCCAGTGATGATGAGGATCGCTTCTTGCATGCTGACGTTGAGCAAATGAGACCCTTGCTAGAGCGTATCAATGAGGAGGCTCTGGCAGAAGCTATCTCTCACGGCATTGGATACTATCATGAAGCTCTGAGCTCGAGCGACAAGCGGATCGTCAAGCATCTCTACGACCATGGCGCTATTCAAGTCATGGTAGCGTCGCGAGATGTATCCTGGGAGCTTGATTGTAAAGCTCATTTGGTAATTGTCATGGGCACACAATTTTACGAGGGAAGAGAGCATCGATACGTCGATTATCCGCTGAGTGAAGTGCTGCAAATGTTTGGAAAGGCAACGCGTCCAATGGAGGACAAGATCAGTAAAGGGGTCTTGATGGTACCATCTGTCAAACGGGAATACTACAAAAAGTTCCTGAACGAGGCACTGCCAATCGAAAGCCACCTGCAGGTATACTTGCATGACGCATTTGTGTCTGAAATTAGCACAAAAATGATAGAATCTGCCGAGGATGCTATTAGCTGGACAACGTTCACATACTTCTACCGACGCCTTCTTGCAAACCCAAGCTATTACAGCCTGACGGATGTATCTCATGAAGGGCTTAGTGCACATTTATCAGAGCTTGTAGAAACGACACTCAAGGACCTTGCAGAATTCAAAATCATCGATCTCGATGAAGATGATGATTCTGTTACGCCTTTGAATGCTGCGATGATTGCGGCTTACTACAACATCTCCTACATTACGATGCAAACATTCTTGTTGTCTTTGAGTGGCCGGACTAAGCTAAAGGGCATACTTGAGATTGTAACATCTGCAACTGAATTTGAGTCAATCCAGATCAGAAGACATGAGGACAGTCTGCTCCAGCGAATTTATGATAGAGTTCCTGTTAAGATGGCTCAGCCTACCTACGATTCGCCTCATTTTAAAGCGTTCGTACTTCTCCAGGCACATTTCTCGAGGATGCAATTACCCATCGATCTTGCCAAAGATCAGGAAATCATCCTGACGAAAGTTCTTGGTTTACTGAGCGCTACAGTCGACGTTTTGTCCTCGGACGGACACATAAATGCCATGAATGCCATGGAGATGTCACAAATGGTTGTGCAAGGCATGTGGGATCGAGACAGTCCTCTCAAGCAAATCCCTCACTTCACGCCGGAGGTCATCAAGGCTGCTAATGACTCAGAGTCTGTTTACCTGTTCCTTTTAGGGCGCCATAACGCTAACTCTTACATTTCTAGGATCAAAGACATTTTCGAATTCATGGAGGCTATGGACCCCTCGGAGAACCCCAATTACAATGCCCTCGTACAACGCCTCGGACTCTCTCAGACTCAATTGGCACAAGCAGCAAATTTCACGAACTCGAAATATCCCAATATTGAATTGGAAATGGAATTAGAGGATCCAGATGATATTACAGCTGGCGCTCCCGCATACATAAAAGTCAAGATTGTGCGAGATGTTGATGAAGATGATGAATCGGTTGATATTGACACCACTGTCCACGCACCTTTCTACCCCGTGAAGAAAATGGAGAATTGGTGGTTGGTAGTGGGCGAAGAGAGCTCAAAGACCCTCCTCGCCATCAAACGCATCACCATTGGAAGGTCGTTGAATGTTCGACTCGAGTATACCGTGCCAACTCCTGGAGAACACGAATTAAAGCTATTTTTGATGAGCGACAGTTACATGGGCGTTGACCAGGACCCCAGTTTCACAGTGAATGTGGCGGAAGGCATGGATGAGGACGACGAAGAAGATGAAGAATAAGATAGGGTCGACGATTCCAACCTCCACCCTCCGTTGTATAATAGACACGAATGCAGGAATAGTCTAGATGGGCAAAAGCAGTTTTCTTCCATGCCATGCTTGGTTAGGGTTTGGTGAGAAACGGGAATGATTCCATTGGGTTCTCTTGGCTATCGTGATTGTGCTGCCTGCGGCCACCGGGCACGCGCAGAAGATTTGAGTGACTCTTGATTGGTCACCTTGTTGGCTGGCTCCTTCGTTCTCATCACCTTATTTTCATTTTCCCATTAGCTCTTTGACTCATTTCTCTTTCACCTTGAGAGCTCATCTTCATTTTGATTGTTGAGCAAGCAAATATTGAGGTATCTCAATCGATATCAAATCACTTCGTTCTTTCTATCACAATTTGGATCTTTCGATCGTTGCATCAAGGCATTGTGATACCCAAGTGGCACGTGACGTTCGTTACGGGCTTAGGGTTTTCTCTTCCCGAATAGTTTGAGCGAGCATCATTTCTGATCAACTTTATCCTCCGCCCGCCATCCGACGTCTGTTCATCAAGGCTTTTGCCATCAATATTGTGGACCATCAAGTCTATCATTGATCGCGATCCTCAATTGCCTCTCTGACGCGTGCATCACAGTCGCACGCGCAAACCTCAAACCCCCAGTTTGCTCCCTCTTTTCGCGACAAAAAAAAATGGCGGAAGAGGCTGTCCAACAAGAGACACCTGATGTCCCTCCTCCAGTGGAGCATTCATTAGCGCGTCCTAAGGTTCCCGTAGTTGAGGAAACAACGATCACGAATGGCGAAACTCAAAATAGTGAACCAAAGGAGGAGGTCGCGGCGGCGGAACCCGTACCACCCGCTGTCCCTGCTGTACTAGCTGTTGAGAGTATGATTGTTTGTTTTATGTTATGTTTTCTATTCACCTGCTAATCGTGATTCTGCTCGTCTAGACGAAGCTCTTGAAAGCGCAAACGACAAACACCAACCGATCTCTGATGCACAAACCCAAGACAAACCTGCCGAAATCCAAGACGTCGAAATGAAGGACGACATAAAGCAAGATCATGCGGTCCTGGCTGCTGATGATTCTTTGGATGGTGCAGCTTCAACACCAGCTTCTGGTGGCAAATCGAAGGCTCGACGCAAGTCAAGTGGTATTCCTGAGCACAAGAATAAGAAGTTAAATAAGAAGGCCTCTAAGGCAAGAATGACACATACCGACGCGCAGCCTGGTGATTACTTCTTCGTTAGGTTGAAGGGATATCCATTATGGCCGGCAATCGTGTGCGATGAATCCATGCTTCCCCAAACCCTCCTCAAATCACGTCCAGTCACTGCGGCGAGAACAGATGGCACTTATCGTGCAGATTACGAAGATGGCGGACCCAAGGTCAAGGATCGCACATTCCCTGTCATGTATCTCCACACCAATGAGTTGTAAGTATTTCAAAATTCTACCACCAGCTATCGGTTTTCTGACTCTTTTGTGTTACAGTGGCTGGATTCCCAACACCGATCTCCTTGAGTTGGATTTCGAAAAAGTGGGCGATGTCTCTTCTAATATGCGAAAAGACTTGCATGCTGCTCATTTGTTGGCTGCCGAGAAGCATGACTTAGACTACTTCAAGGAGATTCTGAAGAACTTCATGGAGACTCGCGCCGCCGAGTTAGAGGCGAAGGAGGCTGCTAAGGCCGAAAAGAGAGCAGCAAGTAAGGCGAAGAGAAAGTCTAAGGGCACTACTGAAGGCGAGGAGGATCCAGATGTGGAAATGGCCGATGTACCCGCTGAAGCAGATTCTGAGGAGGCTGAGGCAGATGGTACCACCACTGCGAAGCCTAAGAAGAGCAAGAAGCGTAAGGCTGAAGATGAAGCAGCTGTAAGTTTGCTGCCAAAGTTTCTGCCGACCAAATGCTGATCAATTTTTACAGACTCCTGGACGTAGCGATTCAGTCAAGAAACCTAGGCCTACTATCAAATTGAACACTCCAAAGACCTCCAATGGTACAGCGACCCCCAAGGCTGCAAAGGATCAGTCAGCTACCAAATCTGCCAAGCCAAAGACAAAGAAGTCAACCCCCAAGGTCAAGGAGCCCGAGGTAGTCACTCCAAAGGAACCAGAGCTTACCCCAGAGGAGAAGCGACAAAAGAAAGAGGTAGGCAGATGCCAAGTCTAATCAGAATCTGAGTTAATTGTTTTCCAGAAAGAAATATTGTTCCTTCGACATAAGCTCCAGAAGGGACTGCTCACCAAAGACCAGGACCCAAAGGAAGAGGATATGAAGGCCATGTCGGAGTTCGTGAGCAAGCTCGAGGGTTACGCAGATCTCGAGGTTAGCATTATTCGAGCCACAAAGATCAACAAGGTCCTCAAGGCCATCTTGAAACTTGCAACTATTCCAAAGGAAGAGGAGTTTCAGTTCAAGCCACGATCCCAAACTCTACTTGACAAATGGAACAAGCTACTAGCTAGCGAGCAAGGTACTCCGGTTGCTCCTCCTTCTGCAACGACAAATGGTGTTGAAGAGGCTAAACCCGAACCTGAGGAGTCGAAGGACACCCCTGTTACAGCGTCCGAACCTACCAATGGAGTCAAGGAGTCTTCTAGTGAAGGAAAGGTTGAGGATAAGGCCGAAGAGAAGGCTCCAGACGTTGAAGCATCCGTCGCTGCAGAGTCTAAGAACGCTCCCAAGGCTGATGATCCCTCTAATCCACGTGGTGAGCGAGCAAAGGTATTTTCTTCGTCTCAAGTCCAGTCAAATCAATATTAACAAAGCCCGCAGGCGTCTGTCTCTGAACAAATCCCAGTCGAGTCTACTGCCTAGATTGGCATATTTAATGTCGCTGTTTGGTTAGGCTCATACCGACGAGATCATAGCCTTTCAGCAACTCCCGTTGATTCATCGTTAAGATGAACAAATGATGAATCTCCACAATTCGTCTGTTTCTGGCTATTCATCCTGGTGATATGATCCTGGGTAGTAGCAGTCGCTGGCGAAAATCGTGCGACATTTAAGTTTGCGCTTTTGATTTGCGATTTCGCATGTAATACTATGCACTACCGGAGTCTTCATTTTTTTCTGGCTCAGGCTGCTTAGCACGTCATGAACCAGCATACTGTACAAATTTCAATTTCCAAAATTGCAATGCGCGGGAGAGGAAGGGCCTGTTGTTCGTCGTCTTTATGAACGATCGCTACGAGTTCTGGTGTTGGCAATTCCTCACTTATGCTAAGCAATAAAAGTCATGAAAATATATCGTGAGATTTGAATGTGAAAACTGAAGCCGCTTCGTGCAATCTGAGCATAGAGTACGAGAGGTCCCAAAGCTGCTGCAAATATGGTCCCCATAAAAGTGCTCCTAAGGCGGTGACCTGATCAAGCAATACACCCACTTTCTGCCGTCTTTTTAATAATTTATTTTTTTATCAACTCTGCAAATAGCAGCACAAGTCAGACTGTATGCGCATACACAATGGCCGCCCCTGCACCCCAATATCTCCGATTTACAACCCATAAATCTTTAAGCCATCGACTTGTCCTCTCCACTCTTACTGGCCGACCCATCCACGTCTCCCAAATACGCTCTTCCTCCACAACCCCCGGCCTAGCACCCCACGAAATATCCTTCCTCCGTCTCCTCGAATCCATAACTAATGGCTCTTCTATAACTATCTCATATACTGGTACGACATTTACTTATTCTCCTGGCCTGATTACAGGAAGCGTGGATGGGCTGGGCGCAAGTGGAGGGGTTGTGAAATGTAATTTACCTGATACAAATAGGAGGGGTGTGAGTTGGTTTTTAATACCATTGTGTATCCTTGCGCCTTTCGCGAAAGCACCCATGAATGTGCGGTTCGAGGGTGAAGGCGTCATCACCAGTGCGACGGAGACGGGGGACACAAGTGTGGATAGTGTGCGGACCGCTATCCTGCCACTATATGAGAAATTCGGTATCATGTCCTCGAAGCTCGAACTGAGAGTCTTACAACGATCATGTGCGGGAGTAGGAGGCAAGGGCGGTGGTGGAGCTGTGGAATTGAGGTTTGGAAGCCAAGTCAGATTACCGAAAACGTTGCATATGAATCGAAGTCCTGGACGAGTGAAGAGAATAAGAGGAGTAGCTTATTGTACGGGTGTTTCGGCGAGTAATAATGCGAGGATGATCCATACTGCGAGAGGAGTTTTGAATCCATTGGTCAGTGATGTGCATATTGCTGCGCAATACGACCAGGCGCCGCTGGTGTCGAGTAAGGAAAAGGCGAATCCGAGTGCGAAGAAGAGGACGGGTATTGGGTTCGGGTTGTGTTTGGTGGCGGAGAGTAATGCGGATGGGGTGTTGTATTCCGCGGATGTGGTGAGTCCGAGTCAGGGAGGAGTGACGCCGGAGGATATAGGGAAGCAGTGCGCGTATCAGCTGTTAGAGATCATATCACAAGGAGGATGCGTGACAAGATTCGGTGCTGCTACGGTATTGACTTTAATGGCGATGGGGTCCGAGGATGTGGGACGATTAAGGCTAGGAAGAGACGTCGTGGGAACAGAGGAAGTGATAAGCCTCGGAAGAGATCTGAAAAAGTTTGGCTCCAGTAGTTGGGGCTTAAGAGACGTAGATGAAGACGAGAGTGGGGATCTCATAGTCACAGTCAAAGGGACTGGAGTAGGAAACATAGGAAGGAAGATAGCTTAATAAAGCCACTTCCAAAGACATCAAATCCGAAGCAGATGTTGTGATCATTGAACGACTTCATTATTTGATTATTATACAATGGGAGATCTCAGACGCTTAAAGACTCAACGCCTCTTGCGAAACTGGCAGTTGCAGCATTGATACGTCGATTAGCAGTAACTGCAGCGAATTCAGCACTGAAGCCAACCGTCGGCATGTTAGTGCCTAACGCGCCTCCGGTCGCATTGCCATAATCGTCCCATTGCTTCCTGAGAGTAGCCAAAACATGGAAATCCGCTACTATCGCTGTTCCTGACCAGAATTTATCTAAAGGACTATCATCATCTTCTGTTTCATCTCGTGGCGGCGGTTCGTCTAAAAGACGAGATCGCTCCAGACCAGCATCTGCCCCTGCTTCATTTTGCTGTGTCGAAGGACCATCATTTCTCGCATCCATAGGCTGCATCTCGACATCTCCATTGTCCGTAACGCCGTCCCTCATGATCCCTCTTTCTTCCGAATCATAATCTTGTACAGATACTACCTCTACCCTCGGTTGGTCCGTGGTTGAAGCCGGTTTTGAGAAAGCGGCCAGGACAGCAGCAAGCCTCTCCCTTTCCACATGTACTGCAAGCATGAAACATTGCAGCACCAGAACCAGAGCGTCCAAAAGTAGTAGATGTATCTTGGACGTGGGCCCTTTCTGTCCAATAAGGTCGATGATTATTCCCCCATGTAGATACCCTCTCATGGCCTCTCCAGCTTCTGATCGCGCCGTAAAGATATGGAGGAATATACAGATTATGTTGGGCCCAAATATAGCTCCGATGTACGGTCGATGCTGAGGCATGGGAGGAATGAAGTTTGGTTTTGGGGTAAGAAACATCATCTGATTAAGAGCACGGATAAGAAGTCGAAAGAGCGAGCAGCTGTCTTGAATCAGCAAGACTCCTTCCAGAGGTCAAAGTGTAGCTTACTCCATATAATACAGGATGCAAAGCTCGGCGTAGATCAGAACGTCGAGGTTTGTCATCAGCGAATTGACGAATTCATATTTCTTCTTAGTTTGCGCCTGCGCTCTTCTCTGGGCAGGTGTCTGGACACTTTGCTGCTGCTCGCGAGACGCTGCTGAATCTCCAGCGGGGTCATCGCTGGTTTCCTGAGATGTTGAAGCTGGTGGCAGGTCCGCTGCTGAGCTTGGCGTAAAGTCATTGTTCATAGCTTGTAAGACTCATTGGTGAGAAGTCTAAAGCTGTAATGATAGTTTCACATGGCTCAAATATAGACATGTAAGGGCAAGTAAGTGTCACTGCTCTTTTGATACGAGTTGTCGCGTCGAGCTTGCTCCTCCAGTAGAGCAAGTTTAAGCGAGAATTTCCCGATTAGGTTGGAGCACGTGTACCTCAGCCTTGGCCCACCGTTCACCTTTAGCTTACCTAAGTATTACCTATCAGTGACTCTTGAGGTAAGACATATCAAATTGTTTTACCCTTTATAGAGCAATGGCTCCTCTGTGTGCAAGTGGCATCAACCTGGCTCCTTCTCCTCAAATATTCCATCCTCTTCCAAAGCTTCCCATCGAAATCCGTTTCGTATATGGGACTACGCAATAGTGAACCAAAACCCAGTTGCCCGCATCACCTGGTCAAGTACAAGAGGTGCCTTCACTTCGAATTGCAATCCCCGAGCTCTTCTACATTGCAATCATGAATCACAATTATACGGCCTCAAGTTTTATCAGCTATGCTTTACTTCGTCCCAAGATTCCGGAGGTATATATTTCTCCTTCGAATCGCTTTCAATAACTAGATGATTATAGTAAGGGAATAGAGAGGGGTTCCAAGAAATGGCCTGAATCAGTGTGCTTAACAGAAGATGTTGCCAGCTGGAATCAGAGGAAAGATGATGGCATGAAAGAAACATGGCCAAAAGCTACAGCATCGGATGATGCCTTATGCCATGCGTTCCAACCTCATCCGCTGCTTGGTTTTGGTCACCTCTGATCATCTGGTTGCACAAAACTTCCAAACCAACCTTCTTAAGTATCGTTTTGAGCAGAAGTTGTTGCCACTGATTGGGAATGGGTCGGGATATGGGGATATCAGATGTTAATTGGGATGATTTCCAAGTGAACGAACTGGAGCGAGAGGTGCTCTTGAGGGACGGATGTGTCATACATTGTGAGACACTTATTTTTGGGCAAGAAATCAACTTCTGGAGAACCTGAATGTGTCAGAAGTCGTGGGATATTTACCCTTTGATTATAGGAGAGGTTTCTAGACAACTTGAATGTCGTCCGGGGGGGGGGGGGTT
>Ga0182030_10018397_pt1 | contig 13394 bp, 14 predicted proteins | sample 812S3MmetaG_FD_121299 | JGI IMG/M metagenome (GOLD analysis project Ga0182030, IMG submission 121299) | Permafrost microbial communities from Stordalen Mire, Sweden - 812S3M metaG (Illumina Assembly) | ecosystem: Environmental > Terrestrial > Soil > Wetlands > Permafrost | place: Sweden... | reverse complement strand
TGCCAGTGGTGAAGCTGACGGTCTGATCAAAGTAGCTGGTGCCGCCGTTTTCGCTCGAGGTGATCGACAGTTCAGCCGAACCCAGAGTGTCGCCGGGGAGAAGCCACATCGCGAACGATGCGCCAGTGATGGAAGTGCCGCTGTTCGCCACGTTGAACGTGTCGCTAACGACATAACCGAAGTTGATGGTCCAGGCATCAGTGTTGCCGTTTGTGGGACCGTTGCTATAGACAGTCTGCGCCATAACAGGAACAGCCGCCAGTGTCAGGCATAGTGCGAGCAGTGACAGCGAAGCGATACGCATTTTCAAGGATCGAACCCTCCTTTAGGTTCAATTCGTGTACAGACCCAATTTGCCCCATAGCGAGAGAGGCTGTCCTAACAAAGAGCAATCCTCGTGCCACGCTAAGTTCAATGAATCCGTTGGTTTCAGAGACTTGCCTGTGCAGGTGTTTGCGACATTGTTCTACGCAATTTCCCTCCAAGCTAAGACGTTAGTAAACCATGGTGCCATTTCATGTGTAACTAAAGTGTTGCATTTGCCGGTTCAGGCAGGCTGTCACACGCCAATAGCTTGCTGTATAGCTACAGCAATAGCGTTGGTGTGGCGCCGCATCTGTTCTTCCGACTCGGCCTCAACCATCACTCGAGCCAGTTTCTCCGTACCGGAGTAGCGCACGACGACGCGGCCGTTGCCTTCCAATTCGCTTTCGGCATTGCGGATCGACTCCATCACCGTGGGCAATTGTTCAAAAGGCCGTTTCTCGCGTACCTGTATGTTCTTGATTTGCTGTGGGAAAACCTTCATATCGGCAACGAGGGGGGCCAACGACTGGCGGGTGCGCGCCATCACTTGCAGAAGGCGGAGCGCCGTCAGGATGCCATCGCCGGTGGTGGCATCGATATCGCGGAACAGGATGTGGCCCGACTGCTCGCCGCCGAGCGTCGCACCCGTCTTAAGCATCTGTTCCAGCACGTATTTATCTCCGACCGTGGCACGCAACATGCTGATTCCGCTACGCTTGAGAGCAGCTTCCAACCCCATGTTCGACATTGTGGTCGCCACAACCATGTCGTTAAGCAGCCGCCCCTGGGTCTTCATGTCTCGGGCTGCCAGCAGCAGCACCGCGTCGCCGTTGACGACATGCCCATAAGCATCAGAAAACAAAGCCCGGTCGGCATCGCCATCTAAGGTGATGCCGAGGTCATATTTTCCCTGCGCGGCGGCAACGGCTTGAGCGACATGTTCGGGATGGAGCGCTCCGCAGCCGGCATTAATGTTGCGGCCGTTGGGATCAATGTGGAGGAAGTCTGCGGCAATTCCGCAGTCGCGAAATACCAGCGGAGCGATCACGCTGGCGGCGCCATTCGCGCAGTCCACAAGTACCCGTAAGTTGTTGAAATCAGTTCCCGTGACGAAATCCGCCAGCCACTGAGCGTATTGCTCGCGCAGCTTGCCGTCGCCCGGAAACATCTCGAAACCAGGGACTTCATTGTGGGGCGCGGCGGCGGCCAGTTGCTCCACGTGGGCGAAGATCTCCGCCTCGATCGTGTGTTCCACTTCATCGGAGAGCTTAAAGCCATCGCCGCCGAAGATCTTGATGCCATTGTCCTGCCAGGGATTGTGCGAGGCGGAAATCACGATGCCGGCTGCGAATTTGTTGGCGCGGGTGAGATAGGCAATTCCCGGCGTAGTGATAACTCCGGCGCTGACCACCTGGACTTGGGCGGACTCCAGGGCCGCCGCCAGCAGCGCAGCGATCCAGGAACTTGACTCGCGCGTGTCCTGGCCAATGACGACGCGAACCGCCGGACTGCGGACCGCCAGCCGTTGCCCCAAGGCTCGCCCGATCGCGAAGATGGTCTTCCGATCGAGCGGATACTCGCCAGCGACGCCCCGAATTCCATCTGTCCCGAATAATTGCCGCATGAATCGCGTCGCAGGGCCACTCAAGGCTGGCCCGCCCTGCTGGAAACCTTTCCGGTGCTAACGGTCACGTGGATGGGCTCGGGCGTTCGCACCCGCACCAGGGGATCGGACACATAAGCGTGGGTAGTGAATGTCGCCTCGCCGACCACGCCGGTAGCATCCACGGGATCGGTCATCGCCTTTTGTATGGCTTGTACTCTCCGCTCCGGCCCCACAATCGTAATGGTAGACGGAGCTGCCGTCACTGCGGTAATTCCGTAGCCGCTCAGCAAAGTGCCAATCACCCGGGGCTGCACCGGAACCGTCCGGGCAATGCTGCGGTCAAAGTTGATATGAAACTGCGCCGGCATGATCTGCACCACGTTCACATTGCGGGGAACGTGGATGTCTTTGCGCGAAAGATCGAAGGTGCGCTCGCCGGGAGCAGCCTGCTGCAGATCGATAACGGCATGGACTTCGGAAGGATTCAGCCGCTGAAGCACTCCCTGGGGGCCACGCAAGGTGAGCCGCGCCTGGAACGGGTAGTCGGAATTGATCTCCAGGTTCGCGGGCGCGTTCTGGAACTCCAGCGGCACGGTCAAGGGAATCTCGATGGGCTGATCGCGCCCCACGGACCACCACAGCAGAATGGCAATGGCCAGCGAGACCAGCTTGAAAGCCATGTTCTTGAGCACATACTTGCGAAAGAAACCGCCAACCGATGGGCTCATGGCTAACGCTCCGCTCCGTCGGCAAGGTCCTTCTCATGGCTGAGGCGCTCGAGTTTGCGATCCTCGCTGGCCAACTCGCGGTCGGTCACGGTGGTGGGCAGCGCCGCGGTCGGGACGTAGCGGCGCAGAAGTTCGCTGAGCCGCTCGCGCAGGTATTCCACCGTGATGTCGCGCTCGATAGCGCCGCCTACGGCAATGCTGATCGCGGCGGTTTCTTCCGACACAACCACGGAGACGGCGTCGGTTTCTTCAGTGATGCCAATGGCCGCGCGATGGCGGGTGCCGAACTGAGTAGAGAGAACGGGATTCATCGACAGCGGCAAGAAACAGGCAGCCGCGGCGATGCGCCCTTTCTGCACAATGACAGCCCCGTCATGCAAGGGCGCGCTGGGCCGGAAGATGGTGATCAGCAGGTCGTAGGAGAGATTCGCGTCCAGCGGCACCCCGCTTTCGATAAAGGTCCGCAGGCCGATCTCACGCTCGATGACGATCAACGCGCCGGTACCGGCTTGCGCGAAGTGATCGGCGGCCAGCACGATGTCTTCGTAGCTGTCGGTGCCATCGAACACGCCTCCGCGAGCTGACGAGAGACGGCGGCCGAGACGAGCCAGAGCATGGCGTATCTCGGCGCCGAAAACCACGATGAGCGCGAAGATAGCGTAAGGGAAAAGCGTCGTGATGAGCCAGTCGACGGTGCGCAGCTGTTCAATGTGCGCCAGCCAGAATGCCACCACCAGTAATACCACCGCAGCCAGCATCGGAATGGCGCGCGTACCCTTGATGAGCTTAAGAAACTCGTAAATAAGAAATGCCACAACCAGGATGTCGATGATGGAGATCACCGAGAATTGCGGAATGTGGCCGAAACGCTGCAGCATCCTGGTACCTTGGGCGGCGGAAGGTGTGGCGCGCCATAATTCGAAAAACAAGATCCGCAGTAATTTCCTGCTGGGTACAACCAGACAACGATCCTATTCAATTCTAATGCAGCGGGAAGCCCAGCTTGTGTAGAAATCGCTCTGGGTTGCTGGCTTACCTGGAGCTACTGTCGTCCTCAACCTGCTCCACCTGTGCCGTGAACTCGCCGCGGCCGAGCTGAGTACGAACGTGTTCGCCCGGCGCGAGCTGGGAAGCTTGCTTGACCAGACGGCCGTCGGCATCGAAGACCAGCGCGTAGCCGCGGGCAAGGATCGCCTTGGGCGAGAGCGCTTCCAGACTGCCATGCGCGCGCTCCCAGCGGGAGCGACGGCGCAGCAGAATCATTTCCGGTGTGCCGCGCAGGGCAACCGTCACACGATCAAGGTCGGTGCGGCGAGCTACCAGCAGTCGCGACATGGCAGCGTTTAGCTGGCCCGCGCGCGATTCGAGCTGGCGGCGCATGAAGCCGGTACGGACGCGCAGGTCGTGACGGCGCAGCTGGGCTTCCAGCGCATCGACGCGGCGAGTATGGTTTTTCAGCAAGCGCGACTGCGATTGCGCCAGCCGGTACACCAGTTCGTCGACGCGCTGCTGGCGGCGGGCAATGCTGTCCTGCATGCGGGCGAAGACGGCGTGTTGCGCCATCGCGGAGAGAGCGTTGGTGGCCCGCAGCAGTTTGTAGTTGATGGCCTGCGTCATGCGCTTGTGGAAGCCTTGCAGCTTCTCCGAGATCTCGTGTTTGGAGCGGATGACCAGTTCTGCCGCAGCGGACGGGGTGGGCGCGCGCAGGTCGGCAACGAAGTCGCATATGGTGAAATCGGTCTCGTGGCCGATGGCGGAGATAACCGGAATGGCAGACGCAGCGATGGTGCGGGCGAGGTCTTCGTCGTTGAAAGCGAACAGGTCTTCAAACGAGCCGCCACCGCGCGCGACGATGATGACATCGACATTCCCGTGACGACCGAAGTAGCGCACGCCGGCGCTCACCTCGGAGGCGGCAACGTCGCCTTGCACTTGCGCCGGATAAATGAGCACATTCACCGACTCGTGCCGGCGGCGAAGGATGTTCAGGATGTCCTGCACCGCGGCCCCGCGCGTGGATGTGACCAGACCAATGCGCCGCGGAAGCACGGGAACAGGCTTCTTGCGTGCCTGGTTGAACAGGCCTTCAGCGGACAGCTTCGCCTTTAACTGCTCGAATGCGATCTGTAGTGCGCCGGCGCCTTTGGGTTCGAGATGTTCAGCCTGGAACTGAAGGTCGCCGCGCTCGTCGTAGACGGTGACGCGGCCGCGAGCGATGACTTGCATGCCGTTTTCCGCACGAAAACGCAGCAGCCGCGCCTGGGTCCGCCACATCACTATGCGAAGCTGGGCTGAGCCGTCCTTCAGAGTGAAGTAGAGGTGGCCGGATTCCGCCGGGCGGTAGTTGGAGATTTCGCCTTCCACGTAAACGTCGGTGAAGGCGCGCTCCACCTGCGTGCGCACGGCGGCAACCAGCTCGCGGACGGGATAAACCTTGCGTGCCGGAGCCTGGAACATCAGCCCGAGTTGTTCCGTGCCGGACATGAAGGAAGTGTATCAAGTGAGAAGGCAGCGTTTCTCTCTTAGCTCACAGCTCTTAGCCTTTAGCTATTAGCAACTGCTGTCCGACATGTTTGCCGGACACTCTTCAAAAGAGATTGCGACCCCGGTTTGCTAAGAGCTGATAGCTAAAGGCTAAGGGCCCAAGGCAGCAGCAGAGAGTGAGCAGCGAGGAGCGAACAGCGCCTACCTCATCCGATTCACGAAATACAGCACCAGCGAAAGGATGATGCTGAGGAGAATCGAGGTCATCAGCGGGAAGTAGAAGGTAGTGCTCTTGCCGCGATAGACGATGTCGCCCGGGAGACGCCCGATGGGCAGATTGACCTTGCCCGCGAAAATCAGGACCACTCCGATGACGAGCAGCAGTCCTCCGACAAAGACAAGCATGCGGCCAAGGTCGCCCATAGCTCTAGAGTATAGGAGGCTTAGGCTCCGGCGCTAAGGGGGCAGGCCGCCAGGATGGTATTCGTTCTGTCATCGTCATTAAGAGCCCAGGTCCAGGCTCTCACAAGGCTTGCGCCGCCTGATCGAAGAGATCATTCAGGACTAGCCGAATCGGAGTTCCGGGGACAACGAGTTCGCCGGTCTGCGGCTCCTGAAACCCGGTGCGGCTGCATACGTACGCTCGTCGTGTAGCCGGATCCAAAATCCAGACATGCTGCACGCCGAAATTGAAGTAGTCATCCACGCGCTCCCTCATGCTGCGCAGGGAGTCGTCCTTCGAGAGTACTTCAATCAGAATCAAAGGCGGCACGGTGATAATAGGCTCGCGCGGCTGGTCGGGGCGTAACACCGTCACATCAGGAATTCGGAAACGCGTAGGTGAAACCTGCGCCCTTAGCTCGACAACAGGCACAATGTTCCATTCTTTGCGCCTTGCCCAAAACCAAGCGAAGATCATGCCTTGCAAAAGAGCGTGCTCAAGTTCCCCCAAGTTTCTCTCCCGCACCTCGCCATCCACATAGTCGCAGTCCGGGCGATAGCTGGTAGCGATATACTCCTGCACCGAAATGAGAGTCGTGCTCGACATCGACGGCGTCTTCCTTCTGAGTATTATCCTCCCTTTCCGACCTGCGGCAAACCGTCGCCAGTGGATCAGCAGTGCCTACGGCGTAATCGGCCCGCAGGCGATGCGGTCGCCGGAGTTGCCGGAGGGATCGGTCTTGTAATCGTCGGCCTTGGCGTGGACCATGATCGAACTGCCTCCATTCGCCAGCAACGAGTTAGCCTCGCTGCCCGTGCCCAACACCACGTCATCGTCCTTCACGGTCGCCTTCGCCGTGCCGTTTTCCTTGACGGTGAAGTTCATCATGTCGCCGGCGTGATGGCCCTGGGGATTGTCAAAGCCGTGCTGCTTGCCGGTGGGATTGAAGTGCCCGCCCGCGGACTTGAAGTCGGGCGGATCGCACATCGCCTTCTGATGAAAGTGTACCCCGTGAACACCCGGCGGCAGGCCCTTCAGATTGAGCTTCACTTCGACGCCCGAGCCTTTCGCGACGATAGTCGCCGTGCCGACATCGTTGCCTTTGGCATCTTTCAAGTCGACGGTTTTCTTCTTCGTCGCCTTGGTTTGCGTAGACCCGGAAGCAAGGCAAATACTGAGGGCGACAGTAACAACCAGAGCGCGAATCGCAAGTGAGCCGTTCATAGCTTGAGAGTTTTATCATGAATCGGGCGTGCGAGGGTACCGGAGTTTTGCGCCGGTCCGCTAGAACGCTCGGGCCGAGTGGCACGTTCCAGCATTCCTTTGGCCAGGGCGGGGCAGCTACTATTGTTCTGGTATGCTGACGGGTTTGCCTCTGGGCGCAGAGGCCACTCCTACTTACGAAAGGTGAGGAATTGGCGGTCGATCCTGTGATTCTGGTCCACGGTGGGGCGTGGGCCATTCCTGAAGATATGGTTGAGCCGCATCTGCGCGGCGTGAAGGCTGCGGCGGACGAGGCGTGGCAAGTGCTGCGGCGCGGCGGCAGTTCGCTGGATGCCATCGAAACGGCCGTGGTGGCGATGGAAGAGGACGAGACGTTCGACGCCGGGCGCGGCTCGTTCCTGAACATGGATGGCCGGGTGCAACTCGACGCGCTCGTCATGGACGGCGCGACCTTGCGCGCGGGCGGCGTTGGCTGCGTGGAGCACATCCGCAATCCTATTCGCGCGGCCAAGAAAATCCTGACCGAGAGCCCGCATGTCTACTTCGTAGGCGCCGGCGCGGAGCGCTTCGCGCAGGAGCACGGCATTGAGCTGTGCTCGAATGACGATCTGGTGATCGAGCGCGAAGTGGAGCGCTTGCGCGAGGCCAAGAAGCAAGACTATCTGCAAATGCCGGACGAGTTCGGGCCGACGCGCTCGCACGACACTGTGGGCGCAGTGGCACTGGATGCCGAGGGCAACATCGCCGCCGCAACTTCGACCGGAGGCACGCTGAATAAGGCGCCGGGACGCGTGGGCGACTCGTCGCTGATCGGCTGCGGCTGCTATGCCGACAATCGCAGCGCCGCGGTGTCGACCACCGGCTGGGGCGAGCCGATGATGAAACTGGTGCTGGCCAAGTGGACGGCTGATCGCGTGGAGAGCGGGCAGGCCCCACAGGAGGCAGCGCAGCAAGCACTGTATTACCTGAAGTCGCGGCTCAACGGGCACGGAGGAATCATCATTGTCGATACCCGCGGGCGGATTGGAATCGCACACAACACGCCGAGAATGGCGTGGGCGGTGTGCACGAAACAGGGGACGAAGGCGGGGATTGTGATTGAGGGGTAGAGCAGAAATCTAAAGCCACGTCAGGAAATCGTTTGTGTCAGGGCACGTCTTCAGACGTGCCGTAATGAGCCGTTAACAACTTGGGGCTTCAGCCCCTGCGGTACCAGCCAGGGTTCGGTTCGCCTCCAGCACAAGCGCCACAGCTTCCTGGAGGTTTGCACGCGCTTCTTCCAGGGAGCAGCCTTGAGTGTTTGCGCCGGGCAGTTCCTCGACAAAGGCAATGTATCCCTCGGGAACGCGACGGAAGACGGCGGTGAACTGAAATTCCATGGGCCTATCATACGCTCCGGCCGGCCGCCAACTTCCGTTTACAATCGATCCTGCTTTCGAAAACGACCCTGGCATGAGCAAGCACAAAGTCAACAAACAACCCGCCGATGCCACACGCTGCGTTCATTCCGGCGAAGATCGGCATGGACAATCCGCGGCGCTGACCACGCCGATCGCGCAGACATCGGTATTCGTGGTGCCGCGGGTTGAAGATCTGCGGCGCTACGCCAAAGGCGATAGCGACATGTATCTGTACTCGCGCTATGCCAACCCGACGGTAACTGCCGCAGAGGAAAAGATTGCTGCGCTGGAAGGCGCGGAGGCGGCCGTCGCAACCTCAAGTGGCATGGCGGCGGAGATGATCGCCGTGCTGACAGCATGCCAGGCAGGTGACGAAATCGTCTCTATGCTCGACATCTACGGGGGGACGGCGAAGCTGTTCGAGCAAGTATTCCCACGCTGTGGGATTAAGACGCGGTTCGTCCCACACCACGACATCAACAACGCCGCGCGCTATTTCAGCCGCAAGACGCGGATGCTATTTCTCGAATCGCCCACGAACCCGACGCTGCGCTGCGTCGACCTGACTGCGCTGTGCGAGCTTGGCCGCAAGCGCAAAGTCTGCGTCGTGGTGGACAACACGTTCGCGACGCCGGTGCTTCAGAAGCCGCTGGAGCTGGGCGCGGACATCGTCATCCATTCGGCGACAAAGTACCTGGGCGGCCACAGCGACCTGACCGCCGGCGTGCTGGCCGGCTCCAAGAAGTGGATGGACGCGGCGCGGCCGGTCATGATCTTGACCGGCGGCTGTCTCGATCCCGGCTGCGCATATCTCTTACTGCGTGGGCTCAAAACGCTGGATGTGCGGGTGGAGCGGGCTTGCCGCAATGCAGCGCGCATTGCCGAGATGTTGCGGCAGCATCCCAAGGTCGCGCGCGTGTATTATCCCGGCTTGCCAGACAACGAGTCCCATGAGCTCGCGCGGCGACAGATGAAGGATTTCGGCATGATGGTTTCGTTCGATCTGCGCGGCGGAGGGCGAGCGGCCGAACGCTTCATCGATAGCTTGAAGTTGTGGTACCTGGCGGCCAGCCTGGGCGGAGTGGAGTCGACGGTTTCGTATCCGGTGCTCACGTCACACACCGGATTGAGCGCGAAGCAACTCAAGTTGCTGGGAGTGTCGGCGGCGACGGTGCGGCTGTCCGTGGGGATCGAAGACAGCGCCGACTTGATTGCGGATCTAGAGCAGGCGCTGGGGAAATCGTGACATCAAAGTGAGTCGTCCTCCCAGGTCTCGAAAGGCGCGAGACCCGGGGCACCCCGGCGAGCATAGCTCCCAGCCTCTCACCATGAAAGATGGCGAGGAGGATGGGGCACCCGCGCACAATTCGCGGTATCGGAAACCCGGATGACTATATCATTCCGCAAAACCCGAACCCGCAACCCCCGCCGGCGAAGGTGAACATCTCGCTCACCATGCCGTTCCCGCAGTTGCCTGAGGATGTGCAGAACCAGATTCTGCCGATGCTTGGACTGCAACCGAGTGTAGAGCTGCAGCATGAATCGACGCTCAACGCGGTGGAGAAGATGTCGAAGGCCGCTGACCACGCTAAGAATCTCCTCTCCCCTGCCGAGGAGCCGGCCCAGAGTGATCAGAACTCGACGTCGGCCGCTCCAAAGGCGATGCAGACAAAGGTTGCGGGAGTATGAGAGGGTTCACAGAAACAGAACGATACATCCTCCAGCAGTTCAAGGACGGCACCGCGCCCTTCAAGAGCGTGCTGGCGAAGTTCTGCGAACTGAAGGCGGACGAGTACCGCCGCAGTTGCACACAGCGCATGGCGATCGTGCCGCGCGAAATCGGGCGCGCTGCCGACGATGCGGCCAACGCCGACGTGTACGAATCGTTCATGCACGAGTTGATGGACGGCAGAATCTAGCGCGGGATAATCGGGTGATGGCGACGGCGATACTCTTAGCGTTACAGCCGTTTCTGGCTTGCTGCCGTTCTTCGGGCTGCCGTTGACGCGCCGTTCTGTCGGACCTTACTGGTTGCCGACGAGGATGCGGCGTTGCCGTTCCATGAATCGCTTGAAATACCGCACTTGATGCCTGTTCTGCGTTTGTGCGCCCGAGAGTGCCGCTACCCCGTCATCCGTTTGTAGGCGAGGTATCCATTAAAATCGTGCTTCTTTGGCAATTTAATGTTGCCAATGGAGCGAGTGTCATTCATTATGTTGTCCATCCTGTCGGCAGCATCTTCATGGAGCAGGCGCGCAACCTTGGCGTGCACTGGCGTTAGAACGCCCTATGTTCCAGCTGTGCGATTTGCCGACCGCAATCGAAAGGAGAGAAGATGGCGGGCGATTCTGTGCAGACTGTGTCATACGGTATTGGGCAGGGAGGAAAACCGTTTCCAAGAACGAGCTTCACTGAGATCGGATTCCGCGGCGGGAAATACGTCGACTGCATCCTCCTGGACGGTGTGCCGCATGGCACTGATAAGGGCACCGCCTCGAATCCTGCTGGAATCAGCTTCGCGCCCGACGAATACATCACCAAGTGGACGATCCACGCGGGCGCAGTTGTTGATTTTCTGCACTTCACAACGAACAAAGAGAGAACCATCGGTACAGGTGATGGCTCGAAGGGCAATCGATCTGTTGTTACGGACGTGCGTCTCTTGACAATCGGGGGAAGCGCCGAAGGTCCTTGGGATGGTTATCTTGTAGTGGACCGTCTGGACCTGACATATGTGGCTAACTACAAGGCCTCCGAGATAGTGGAGAGCGACGCAAGATTTATCATCAGATTCGTCCCGCAGGGCATAGACCTCGAGCAGTATGAAAAGAGCACAGAGAATACCGTCTACGCTTACACACAGGTCACGAGTCACATGGAAAACCAGGAATACAGCGCTAGCGTGGAAGGAGAATACTACGCGAAGGTAACCGCCGCGACGAAGCTCAGTATCCAGGATACGGAAACTAAGACTATCCATCATGAGCTGCAGCAAACGCTAGAGCATAGCGAAAAGACGACGGTGCACGTCTCAGAAGGTCATGTTGGGTGCGCTATCGTCAATGGCACGATCATGCAAGGCGCCAAAGGAAACAACCAGTGCTGGATGTTCCCAACCGGGGCTGTGCAATTCGTTGTGGTGAACATGGACGATCTCGACCTCTTGCTGAACACATATGACTTGACCGGGCTATTGGATGCGCAAGTGAAGGGCCTGAAGAAGCATAGAACTCACCGCAACGGCTATGTTTATTACAGCGCCGATCCCGCGCGTCCCGCAGTTGGCGTCGATGCAAAATAGCGGCGGCCCCCTCGGAGTCCGCTCTATGGGCGTTCCCGACCGGGCGGCCAAGCATTACAAGTTCGAAGCGGAGCCCACCAGTAGAAATGAAACAGAATCGCAGAAGCTGGCGGAGAGCTACTCGCGGGCGACATACTCTTATTCAGTGATCCGAGATGTTTCGGCAGGGCCAGCGCGTGCACGCTGCAAAAGCAAAATTCCGCGACAGCGGCAGCCGTTAGTGGCCTCTGCAGTAGGAATCTTCAACGCATTTGTGATAAGTGCCCTCAGTGCATTTAAGAGTTACGAGTGCCTCGTTTTTTCCGCAGCTACACTGCTGTGGTCCACCGCAATGACTTCGCCCAACGTCTTTGCAGTTGGTCCAAGAGCCACTCGAAAAGGGGATAGGGTAGTACTCAGAACACGCCTTCCGATCATCCGAAGACATTTCCTGGTATAGAGGGTCTAAGAACTGATCCGAAACTCTAAGGGCGTCGATTTCAGATTGTCGTGGCATCTCGCTTGAGGCGAGGCCGACGTGGCAAAGAAGTATAAGTGCAATCGCGCAGCAGAAATTACAAGCTCTTGGCATCGCAAAATCCTTGCTGCGCGAGGTTACCATGGCTTGAAATTCCCAGCAAGTCGCCCTGTCAGGTTTTGTGAGGTTCTTAGACCTCCGCCTTCGTCCGGCGCGATACCTCGACGAATGGTACTCGACGTCAACGAGTGACTCGCGCAGCGCCCAGGGGTAGAGCTTTGTGGTTACGCGCGCTTAATCTTTCAGAGCGAAGGCCAGCGTAGTCACATATGGCCAGCGCATCCCCGGACTAAAGTAACCGAAATTACGCCGAATCCCTAGCGCTTCAGGTTCAAAGCGGAGGTCACCTGTCGGTAACAGACCGACGGCGGAATTCGTATGACATCTGTTCGCCCCGGTCGCGGCAGAACCATGAGCTAGAGCCAAGGCATTTCGGCTCTGCCTGTGACAACGATTCCACAGTGAAAAGGACCTTAAATAGGTGCTTTTTCGCTTTGCAGACAAGTTCAACCGGACCCACCGGTGAAGGAGCAGCACAGTGGACGAACCAAACGTAACGGCGGTTGCGGACCCACCGCAACTACAAGCGACCACCACCTCGGAAGGCTCCGAGGTCAAAGCCGAACTGGAGAAGCATTCCAGTTTTCTGGGATACCGACCCGCCATCGAGGTCACTGCGGAACAACCCGAAACCAGCGCAGCGACTGAGACGACGGAGGAAGTAGAAACCCAACCCGAAACCGCGACAGAAGCGCAGACGGAACCGGAGGGCGACCCAAACTGGCTCCCCGACGAGCAGTCCAAAGTCTTTCCCGATGACGTAATCGCTAAGTACGGCAAACGGTACGGCTACACGGCGGAGCAGATCCAAGAGAACCCATCTCTGCGGCAGTTGCTCCACGACAAGATCAATTCCGACATCTTCATCGCCAACCAGCGGACCGAGGCTGAGGGCGGCACGGGAGAGGAACCCACCCTCAAGAAGCGAAGAGGCGACAGCCGCTACAGCCCATGTCACAGTTAAATCGTTCGCGCATTGGAGTTTTTCCCAATTACGTCCTGGTTTCGTTGACCCTGAAATTCGTGGCATAGTAACATCACAGCAACCGGTGGAACGCAGGAGAAGGTTGTTTCGGAATTGTGGCAACGATGACACTGCTTCGCCTCAGGCTTCCGGTGGCCGTACCGCTGCTTCTCAGCCTTTTAATCCTCATCGTCCTCAGCTTCACGGGATGCGAAACTACCGAACCCAAGAAATCTGCTGCACTTCCCGCACACGCCGCCACCGCACCTGAGGTGACCGCGCCCGTTGTCCAGAAAGCCGCGCCACCCCCTAAGATCCAGGAAGCTCCCAAGCCCGAAGTTGATCCCGTCGATGCCTTAATC
>Ga0182030_10018396_pt1 | contig 13394 bp, 10 predicted proteins | sample 812S3MmetaG_FD_121299 | JGI IMG/M metagenome (GOLD analysis project Ga0182030, IMG submission 121299) | Permafrost microbial communities from Stordalen Mire, Sweden - 812S3M metaG (Illumina Assembly) | ecosystem: Environmental > Terrestrial > Soil > Wetlands > Permafrost | place: Sweden... | reverse complement strand
CTCGGCGTGCTCCAGGGCCTCCGGGACACCGTAAATCACCACCACGTCGCCCTCGCGCAGCTCGGTGTCGCCCGCCGGTTCGCGGCCGGTAATGCCCTGGCGGCGGATAGCGGTGAAGGCCACTTCAGCGCCGCGCGCGCGGATCTCCGAGAGCCTGCGCCCGACCGCCCAGCCGCCGGGTGGCAGCACCACCGAGCGCAGCTGGTCCGCCGGTTCCTGCTCGACCCGCGTGCGCAGCGTCGCGTAGCGCTGCCGCCGCAGCGTGTCGACCACGCGTCCGACCTGCGGCGCCGGCAACTGCAGCAGCGTCAGCGCCTGCGACACCAGCGTCAGGCTGGCTTCGAAGGTCTCGGGGACCACCTCGGTGGCACCGGCCGCCGACAGCTCGGCGAGGCGCGCGTCGTCCTGGGTGCGCACCAGCACCGGCACGTCGGCGCGCAGCCGGCGCACCGCGCGGATCACGTGCAGCGCGACCGCCGGGTCGGCAAACGTAATGATCACGACGGTCGCCAGGTCCAGGCCCAGGCTGCGCAGCAACTCCTCATCGGCGCAATCACCCCACACCAGCGGCACGCCGGCCTGGCGTGCCGCGCGCACGTTGGCCGGATCCAGATCGATCGCCAGGTACTCGAAGCCCTGCGAGTCGAGCACCTGCGCCAGGTGGCCGCCGACGCGGCCGAATCCGCAGATGATCACGTGCTCACGTCGTGCCAGTTCGGTGGTGGCCGCCTGCTCGCGCTCGATCGCCGTGGTCGGCGGTCCGGCCTCGCGCAGCACCAGGCGCGCGAGGCGCTTGTTGTAGCGGATGATCACCGGGCTCACGATCATGCCCAGCACCACCACGGCAAGCAGCAGCTGCGTTGGGCGCGCCGGTATCAGGTCCGGCCCGCGTGCCAGCAGCGTCAGCAGTGCGACGCCGAACTCGCCGCCGCCGGCCAGCACCAGCCCGGTGCGCAGCGCCTTGAAACGATCAACGCCAAAGGCGCGGGTGGTCAGCGCCGACAGCAGCGCCTTGGCTACGCTCACCAGCAGCAGCAGCGCGACGATGCGCGGGAAGTCGGCAAACAGCGCCGCAAGGTCCAGCAGCATGCCCACCGTGATGAAAAACAATCCCAGCAGCAGCTCGCGAAACGGGCGGATGACGGCGTCGATCTGGTGGCGGTACTCGGTCTCGGCCAGCAGCATGCCGGCCAGGAAAGCGCCAAGCGCCATCGACAGCCCGAGCGCCTGCGTCACCCAGGCGGCGGTAAGCACGATCAGCAGCGCGGTGAGGGTGAACAGTTCGCGCAGCCGGCTGTGCGCGATTTCATGCAGCAGCGGCCGCAGCAGCCAGCGCCCGATCGCCAGCACGGCGACCAGCGCCAGCAACCCGAGCGCCACCAGCCGCAGCAGCAGCGCCGCACCCGACTGCGACTGCACCTGCGTCTGCACCGTTGCCAGCGCCAGCAGCGGCACGAACGCCAGGTCCTGAAACAGCAGCACCGCGAACGACAACCGGCCGTGCGTGCGGTTGAGTTCGTCCTGGTCGCCGAGCTGCTGCAGCACGATCGCGGTCGAACACATCGCCAGCGCGCCACCGACCACGATCGAAGCCGGCCACGCGACTCCGATGGCGTGCGTCGCCAGCGCGCCGGCACTGCCTACCACCAGCGTCTGGGCGGAGCCGAGACCGAATACCTCGCGCCGCATCGCCACCATGCGCGGAAACGAGAATTCCAGTCCGAGCGTGAACAGCAGGAACACGACGCCGATCTGCGCGATCGCCTGCGTCTGTGCGTCGTTGCGCAACACCGCGAACGCCGAGGGTCCGAGGGCAATGCCGACGATCAGGTAACCCAGGATCGCGGGCATGCCGATGCGCCGTGCCACGGCCAGCACCAGCACCGTAGCAAGCAGCAGTATCAGGACCTGGCTGAGCGAATGGACCGGCACAGCGCGACGTTACGGTGCCTGCGCGTTACTTGTCTATTGCCACCGTGGCATCGTAGCGGTCAAAAGCGTGGATCGCGCGGCGGTACGCATTGAGTACCAGTTCGTGCGCAAGCCTATCGGTGCCCGGCGACAGCAGCATGCGCATCACCACATCGTCGGCCGGGCGCGTCCTGTCATCCGCCAGCAGCTGCTCGATGAAGGTTGCGACCCGGCACACGATCTCGTTGACGAAGCGCAGCCGCGCGCCATCGTGCACCTGGTCGGCATTCGCTCCGTAGGTGCTGCGCGCCTCGGCCGCCAGCTCGTGCAGCAATACCGCCAGCAGCCGCGCCTGGTCCACCGGCCGCACATCCTGGAAGTAGTCAATCTCGGATTGCAGGTTCACGGCGCGCCGCTCAGGTGGTCGGCACGAATTCGATCGGCTTGGTGGTGGTGATCGCCGCCACGTCCCTGGCTTCGAAGCGAAACAGTTTCACGCGCGCGACGATCTTGCTCTCCAGCTCGGCGTTCTTCAGCTCGCTGGAGACGACATGGCATTCGGTCACTTCGCCGGACGGGGCGATGGTGAACTCGAGCACCAGCTTGCCCTGCAGGTCTGGAATGTCGCGCAGCGCACGCCCATACAGCGCGTAGATCGCACCCTTGTTGCGATCGAATACCAGCGCGATCTCCTCCTGGCTGCGCGACGGCTTGCCGCTGCCGCCCTTGGCGACAGCGCCGCCGGCGCCGGCAGCGACGATGCGCGAATTCACCGCGGTGGTGTCATGCCCGGTGAGCGAGCCGGCGCCGGTCCCAAAGCCGCGACTGGCATTCGCGGTGGTGATGCCGGCCGAAGCCCCGCCGGCCTTCGAGGCGATCAGCGAGCGTTCCGCATGGCTGTCCTGGCCGACCGCGCCCTGCAGGTTCTTGGTCTGCCCGAGCGGCGTCAGGTCGACGTTCTGCCGCAGGTCCGCCAGCTCATCCTGGAACTTCAGCAGCCCCGAGCTCTGCGCCTTCTTGCGCGCGTCGGCGGTCTTGTCCACCGGCTTTGGCACCGGCACCGGCTTGGTTTCGGGCTTGGGTTTGGGCGGTTCCACCACCGGCGGCGGCTTGGGTTTCTCTTCCACCATCAGCCGCGCCAGGCGCTCGGGTACCGCTTCGGCTGCCGGCTCGCTCGTCTTGGGCAGGTGCACGAACGGCAGGATCACGCCCAGCAGCAGCAACAGCAGCAGCCCGCCGGTCAGCAACCGGCGCAGGCGGCGCTGGTCCTCGCGATCGATCTCCCAGGGCAGATCGTAGCTGCGGTAATACTCAGTGAGCTGCATGCGCGTGTTCCTGCATCACCAGGTGCCTGTCATCACGAGGTCCCCATGGCACCGGGCGGCACCGGCTTGTCTTTCTGCAATACCGCGAGCGAGATACGGCCATAGTCGGCGTCGGTACAGGTGCGCATGACTTTCTTGAGCACGTCGTAGGGCAGCGACTTGTCGCCCATGACCGTGATCTCGCGGTCGGCGAGGTCCTTTTCGGTGACCTCCTGGCCGACCAGGGTCGGGCGCTTGAGCGCGTCGCGCAGCGGTTCGATGATGTCGCCGGCTGTGGCATGAATCTCCGCCACCGTGGCGATGGGCTCGCCCTGCACGAACAGTTCGTCCTTGCTGAGCATCACGACCACGGTCTGGCGCGGCTGCTGCTCGGCGATCGACTGAGGAATCTCGATCGCCTTGGTGTTCTGCAGCACCTCGACATTGGTCGAGTACACCAGCAGGAACGACACCATCACGCTCAGGATGTCGATCATCGGGATCAGGTTGAGTTCGGCATCGGCGCGATGGCGCATCTGATGCTGCAGCATGCGCTGCGCGCGGTGCGACAGGCTCATGGGGGCGTGCTCGCTGCCGGCGCATCGCCGATGGAGATATCCGGGAATAACTCGTACTGCACCACGTTCAGTCCGGCGTTGACCTCCAGTACCCGGATCCGGTCCATGGTCTGCACCACGGTGTCGTACGGCGTGTCCGGTTCCAGCAGGATGGTGGCGTCGGTCTTGTCCGGAAACTTTGATTTCACCTGCTGCAGGTAGCGCGACAGGCCGTCGTAGTCATAGCCGCCGTCCTTGTTCGGGAATGACGCCAGCGGGCCGGAATTGCGGTCACCGACCTGCAGCGAATCCTTGCGCACGGTCACCTCCAGCTGCAGCCCGGGCGGCGGCTCCGTGAACTGCGCATTGGCCGGCGGCAGCTTCAGCTCCAGGACCACGGTGTGCGAGAACACCGCCGTCATCAGCAGGAAAGTCACCAGCACGGTGAAGATGTCGATCATCGACACCAGCATCAGCTGCGAGTCCCGGTGCTGGTGGCGCTGGATTCGGCGAACGCTATGGGCGCGGCGCATGCTGTGACTTGCGATCGGTTGCCGGCAACAGCCGTATCAGGCCGCTGCCGGGGCGCTCTGCGGTCGCTCGGTCACCGCATTGAGGAATTTCACCGACGCCATCTCCAGGCTGTCGATCAGCTCGGTGGTCTTGGTCTGCAGCACCGCGTGGATCAGCAGCAGCGGCACGGCGGTGATCAGTCCGAATGCGGTGCAGTTCATCGCCACCGAGATGCTGGCCGAGAGCAGATTGGCCTTTTCCGCCGGATTGACGGTCGCCACCGCGGCGAAGGCGTTGATGAGTCCAATGACCGTTCCGAGCAGGCCGAGCAGCGTTGCGATATTGGCAAACGTGGCGATGTAGTGGGTGCGCTTCTCGAGCCGCGGCATGATATCCATCAGGCTCTCCTCCATCGCCTTCTCGATATCCTCGCGCCGCCTCGCCGAAGCGATGCGCGCCAGCCCGTAGCTCAGGATCTGGCCGATCGCGGCTTTCGACTTGGAGGTCAGCTGCACCGCCTGGCGGAAATTGCCCTGTGCCAGCAGCGGGGAGATCTCGTTCCACAGCGTGCGATTGCCCGCCGCGGTGACCGTCAGGTAGATCCAGCGCTCAACCGCGATCGCCAGACCCGCCACCAGCACCACGGCGATCGGGTACATCATGTATCCGCCGCCCTGGAAAAAACGGACTATGTGACTGAACATGCTCATCGTGCTGACTCCCGTACCATGCCGCTACGCTCTGCTAAGAGATGACCAAACTAAAGTGAGCTACCCGCCCGGACCGCGACCTACTTCTCATCCTAGGGTGTTGGCGCCGCCGCGCCTGTGGCGGCGGGTCCAGGCTGTGACTTGGGCGACCCCGGCTCGCCTGAAAGCGCTGAGTAATAGCGGTTCTGCCGCCTGAAGACGTCGCGATCCACCGGGGTCAGTGCCTCATCGAGCAGGCTGTTGGGGGGCCGACCGGAGAATTCGCCCGGATCCGGCCGGCGCCACGGCACCACGTACATGACCTTGGGCAGCTCGCGATTGCCGCTGATCTGCGTGCTGTCGAGCTCCAGTCGATCGCTCGACTTGCCGCCCTTGGGCGGCGCACCCGCTGCAGCGGCCGCCCCGCGCGCTGCCGCTGGCGCAGCCACTGCCCCCGGCCCGGACACGGTCCCAGCGGCTGCGGTCGTGCTGCTGGCGGCCGCCGGCTTGGCCGCCCTGGGGCCGGCGGCCGGCGAGGTCTGCACCGCGGGCTCCAGGTCCTGCTGCGCGTGGGCGGCAGCGGCGAGGAACGTCAGGCCCAGGACGGTCAGCGTTGGTATCGATGCTCTCATGTCGGGCCTCCATGGTCAGCCGCTGCCGTCGCGTCGGGCGCGGCCGATTCGGACGGGTCAGCCGCACCGGCCGGCGCTGGCAGCGCTGGCGGCTTGACGCCGGTTCGCGCCCGTAGCTCGGCGATCCAGGAACTGACCGGCTTGTCCTCCGAAGTCAGTGCCTTGTAGCGTTCCATTTCAGGCAGCGCCGCCGCCGGTTCGCCCAGGTACAGGTCGAGCAGTACCCCCAGGTTTCGATGCGCCGGCGCGTAGTCGGGATTCGCTGCGAGCGAGTGCTCATACGCGGCGCGCGCCTCGGCGAACTTGCCCTGCTGGCGCAGCGTCACGCCGAGCTCGCTCCAGGCCGCCGCGTTGCCCGCATCAAGCGTGGTCGCCTGCCTGAGCGACTGCTCCGACTTGTTCAGCGCGTCGGGGCTGGTGGGGGCACTCGATACCGGCTGCAGGTTGGCGCTGAGTTCGGTTTTACCATAACGCGCCGGCTTGAGTTCAGCCAGCGCCACGAAGCTCTTGCGCACCGAGTCGTCATACACCCCGTCCTGTACCCGCTTGACGTTGATCTCGTGGATCGCGATCGCCTGCTCCTCGAATGGAAACGACTGCTCGTCGAGCAGTGCGTTGTACTGTTCCAGTGCCTCGCCGGACAGCTTGCTGGGCCGCTCCGAGGTCATCAGATCGTGCGCCAGGGTGCGGTAGAGCTCCGCGGTTTCATAGGTCGCGGCGGTGGTGGTCTCGGCCACCTGGTACTCCGCCACTTCCTTGTAGGCGAGCACCGCGGCATCGAGCGATTTCTTCTTCGCCACCAGGCTCTGCTTGAGCGGCGCCACCAGCTTGATGCTGCGAAACTGGTCGCGCAGCGGCACTGCCAGCGCGAGCCGCGCCCTGGAAGCAAGGTACCTGGTGCGCTCGGTGCGCCCCGCGCCGGCGCTGGCGTCGGCCCTGACGATCTCCTGCTGCCAGTAGCGCTGGCGCTCCGCATCGCCATTCTTCGCCGCGACATCCAGCAGCCGCTGGCGCACCTCGATCGCGTCCGACGCCGGTGTCGGATACTCCTTCACCAGCCGTTCCAGCATCGCGACGCTGCGCGCCGTGTTGCCGGACTGCTGGTACAGGTCCGCAGAACGCAGCAGCGCCTCGTGCACCAGCGCCGGGTCCTCGTGCGGATCGGCGGCTATGCGCGCGAATTCGTCGGCCGCCGGCCCGGCGCGGCCGGCGGCCACGTAGGCCACGGCAAGCTTGCGGCCGACATCGGCGCTGTACTCGCCGTTTGGATAGGCGCGCCGATACCCCTCGAGCACCTCGATGGCGCGATCCCACTGCTGCGCGTTGATCAGTGCGGCGGCGGCGTCGTACTGCGAGGTGGCGATCACCTTGGAGGTGGGGGCCACGCGCGCCACGCGCAGGAAGTCCTCGGCCGCGCCGGCCTGGTCGCCGGCAGCACGTTTGCTCTCCCCCTGCTTGTAGACCGAGGCCGCCAGCCGCTCGCTGATATCGGCACGCTCCGGATCATTGGCGGCCGCTGCCGCAAGGGCGTGCGTGAACGCGTTCTCGGCCGCCGGGAAATCGCCCTGGTTGAAGCTCACCTGGCCGACGATAGTCCAGGCGATGCGCTGCTTGGCGGCGTCCACAGCCGGCGTGCGTGCCAGCAGCGCCCGGGCACTGACCGCGGCCTGCGCCTGGTCGCCCGACGCGTACAGGTCCTGCGCCGCGTGCGTCAGCACCACCGGGCTTTCCGAGTGCTCGGGAAAAGCCAGCGCGAACCTAACCCCGGCAGCAGTCGCACGCTGATGCGCGGCGGCGCGCGCCTCCGGTGCCAGCGCATCCTCGTATTTCTGGTCGGCCACCAGCGCCGCATAGCCGGCCTCCGCCGAACGCGCACCCTTCGGATAGTCGTAGGCGGTGTGCTCATATTCGACCGCCGCGTCCGCGTATTGCGCACTCTCGAATAGCGCATCCGCCAGCAGGTAATTGGTCGCGGATGAATCCGCATCGCCCGGGAACGAACTCAGGTAGCTGCGATACCAGTGTGCGGCGGCGGCGTAGTCCTCGGGTTTTTTGCTCTTCTGCGCCCTGGCGTGATAGTACTGCGCGACGTCCTTGAGGTTGATCTTGAGTTCCTCGACCACCTGCGGATAGGCGCCATGTTCGCGGCCCTTCCAGAACGGGGCGTCGAAGCCGTAGCGCTGCACGTACTCGAGCTTGCCGTCGAGCATCAGATCGGCGAAGCCGCCCTTGCGGTAGGCCTCGATCGCAGCGTTGGTGAGCGCAGGCGCGTGCTGGTCGACCGGATCGCGGCTCACAAACGCCCGATAGGTGGCCGCCGCGTCCTGGTAGCGCTGCTTCTCGACGTACAGGTCTCCAAGGCGCGTGTACAGCAGGTAGGCGTAAGGGATGCGCCCGCGGCGCGCGGCGAACTCGTCGATCGACTTGGCGCCGTCCAGGTACGCGAACGCGATGCTCATCACGCGCAGGGTGTCATCCACCAGTTCGCGATCGGCGCGGCCGAGCGCATTCCAGTCGCGCATTCGCGCCGCGTCCCTGGGATCGACCAGCATCAGGTCCAGCAGGTCGCCGAAGGATTGCAGGCTGTCCTCATTCTGGCCCTGCTTGAACAGCGACCAGCCATGCTTGTAGAGGCTCTGGATATAGAAATTGGAGCTGCTGCGCCCGTGCGCCAGCACCGCTTCATAGGCATGCTGCGCGTCCGCGTAGCGGCGGTTTGAGAACAGCAGTTCGCCGCGGCGGAACTGCACCTCCGCGATATCGCGGCTTTGTCCATAGCGCGCCACGATCATGTCCAGTGTCGCCAGCGCCTGATCACTCTGCCCGGTGGTCTCATAGGCGCGTGCCAGCTGATACAGCACCTGGTCGTTGCGCGGATAGTCCGGATAGGCCTTGAGCAGCGTGCCATACAGCCGGATCGCCTCGGCGCCCTGCATATCGAGCTGCGTGACTTCGCTCGCCATGCGCTCGAGTTCGCCCGACTCGAGATTCAGGTCCCCCAGCCGCCGCAGCGCCTCGGCGCGCTGCCTGGGATCGGTATTCTGCAGCTTGAGAAACTGGCGGTAGTTCTCCATCGCCTTGGCGGCGCCACCGGCAGGCAAGCTGCCCGCCTGCACCGGCACCGACTTGGTGGTGTCCAGATCGCCGATCGTAGGCGCCGGCCTGGCAGGCGGCGCCGCCTGCGCGGCGCTCACGACCAGCGCGCAGCACAGCGCGCAGTACTGCGCCAGCGCGCACAGCGGCGCTGCGGCCTGCCGGGGCGGCCTGCGAAGCACGCGCAGCGTCATCGCGGCTCCGGTGCAGGCGTCGCTGGCGGCGCCGGCGCGGCCGGTTCGTACGGAGCGATAGGGGCGGCGGCCGGCGCGCTGTCGGCGTGATCTGCGGCCCGGTCATAGATGTCCGCCAGCGCGAAACGCGCCTGCACCGCATACTCCGCCAGCCGCTGCTTCTGCGCGCTCAGCTCGGATGCGGCCACGGTCTGCAGATAAACGCTCTGCTGTCCCGACGTGTCCACCAGCCGCTCGCGCACCGAGCGGATGCGCCCGGCGAGTGCCGCGATGCGCTCGGCGAATTCGCCGGTATTGGAGGGCACCGTGGCACGCGCGTTCTGCACCAGCACCCAGCGGTTCTGCAACTCCTCCAGCGCCGCATCCAGCTCGCGCAGCGCACGCCGCTGCTGGTAGCTGCGCTCCTTGAACGCGGCATCGAGCCGCCAATACAGCACGCCCTTGACGAGCCGCAGCTTGTCAAGCAGCGCATCAGTCTCGATGCCAGGCGGCAGCGCCGCGGCCTCCCCTTCCAGCGAAGCGATGCGCGCCCACTGGGCGCGCTCCTCCGCGGTTCCCAGCGCCGCCACGTCGTTACCGGTCTCGATGGCGTTGAGCCGCGAGTCGACCGCGGCGCGCGCGGCGCGCAAGTGCGTCGGCGCATCGGTCGCCAGCAGTGCATCGGTGCGCGGCAGGCGTTCGGCATAGGCGCGCTCGCGCGTGTCGATCATCGCCGCGAATGCCTCCATGCTGTCGTCCCAGCCTGACAGGCCGTGCTGCAGGAAGTTGAGGTCGCGGTAATTCTTCAGGCCTTCCTGGAAATCGTTATCGGCCAGCAGCGCATACAGGTAGCGCGACTGCGGCGCATCGGGCAGCGTCTTGAGCTGCCATAACCAGCCTGAATGCTGGTCTTTTTCGCTGCTCAGCAGGTCCTCGAGCATATGCCCGTCGTTGATGCGGGCGACGGCGGCGTCGAGGTTATCGGATTCGCTGCTGAACGAGGTCAGTGCGGCTTCGTAGTAATCGGCCGCCTGCGCCGTGGCATTCAGCTTGCCGTACGCGTAGGGCACCGCCAGGTACGACTCCTGCACGGCGGCGTCGAGCAGGTTGCGCTGGTGCAGTTCCAGCCAGGGCACCAGGGCCGCCCGGTAGTCGCCCAGCGCAGCGCGTGCCCAGCCATCGCCGAGCAGCGCGCGGGTCGAATACGGACCGTCCAGCCGCACCCGCTCCAGCGGCACGCGCGCCCGCGCCGCCTGGTCGGCCTGCAGATAGGCAAAGCCAAGCGCCAGGTTGGCCTTGTCGCGCATCGTCAGCAGCTCATCACTCTCCGTTTGCAGCGTGCCGACATTGGTCAGGATCGGGTCGGCCTCCGACAGCCGGCCGGCGCGCACCAGTGCGACCCCGAGGTTGAAGCGCGCATACACCATCCAGTCCACCGGCCCCTGCCAGCCGTTGAGCCGCGCGATTGCCTCGTCGTAGCGCTGCTCGCGCATCAGCACATTGACCAGCAGATGGATGCGCTCGGCTTCCAGCTGCGGCGCCAGCGTGCCCTGGATGCGGTTCAGCGCCTGCTCGCTGCGCTCGAAGTAACCGCGCTGGTACCAGATCTTGCCGAGATAAAACCAGGCGCGGTTGCGCACGCCCAGCGGTATGTTGTCCCCGAGCAGCGTCTCGAAGCGCGCGCCGGCCTCGTTGTGCATGTTGAGCTGCAGGTACAGGCTGGCCGCCAGCAGCTGCGCATCCACCGCATGGTGCGGCATGCGCCCCCAGTGGTTGTAGGCTTCCAGGCGCGTCAGCGCAGCAAGGCCGGCATCGTCGTCGGCCCAGTAGTGGAACAGCACGTCGCCGTAGTGCAGGTCCTGCACCCGGATACTGGGCAGCTTGTCCGGATCGGTGCGGTGCGCAGCCCACGCCGCCGGCGCGCCGGCAGCCAGCAGCGCCATCGCCAGACCCAGGAAGCGGCGGCCGGGTGTCATGCGCGGCTATTCCCAGTCCTTGATCTCGAACTCGGGCTGCTGTGCGTGCGCATGATCGGTGATCTTGACTTCGAGGTATTTTGCACCGACACCCTTCTCGAAGCGCAGGTTGGCGCCACGCCGGTAGTAGCGCTCGTTCGGGCCCTTGCCGTTGCACAGCACCACCAGCTCGTGGGCGCCGGCCTTGAGATTGCCGACATACAGCCGTTGCACGCCGCCCTTGATCAGCGCCGCCACTTCCCGCGGCGTATACAGGTAATTCATGACGTCGCGGTTATCGATCTTCAGCGTGATCGAATCGAGCGCGAAGAAATCCCCGACATCCATCGATACAAATACCGCGACCTGGGTATTGGCTGGAAACAGCAGCTCCTCCTCCAGCACGAACAGGTCGCGGTTGAGGTCGATGACATCCTTCTTCAGGTCCTGGATCTGCTGATCGAGCGCGCGGGTATCGGCTGGCGCCCCACCGGCGGCCGCCCCGCCCGCAGCAGTGTCGACGGCCGGAGCGGCAGCCAACGCAGTGGCGGGCGCCGGAGCAGGCGCGGCGGTCGCTGGCGCCGCCGGCGCCGCGGCGGTCGCCAGCGAACTGATAGCCATCAGCAGCAATGGCAGCAGCAGCGATTGCATCCGGGACAGTCCTGGCAGGTGAATCGGGGACAGTGTGTTCATGGGTCTTTGCTGATCAATGAAAAATTCATGGCGCCACGACCGCGTCGTCCAGCAGTGCCCGGATTTGCGTGATGTACGATCCGTCGTCGGCACGATCATCGCCGTGCCAGTAGCGCACGACGCCAGAGCGGTCGATCAGCACTGTCGATGGCAACCGGTCGATCGCATAGGCGCGGCTGACCGCCTTGGCGCTGTCGAGCAGCAGCGGAAACCCGCCGGCGTGGGCACGTGCATATTGCTCGGCGTGCAGTGGGTCATCATCGACGCTGACCGCAAGCACGACCAGCCCCGAGGAGCGATAGGTGCTGTAGAGCCGGTCGAGCAGCGTCAGCTGCGTGGCGCAGACACTGCATCGGCTGCTCCAGAAGGAAATGATGACCGCCTGGCCGCGATACTCCGACATGCGCACGTTGCTGCCTATCGCGGCCGGCAGCGCAAAGTCGGGTGCCTGGTGGCCGATCAGGCTGCCCGCTGCGGCAATCGCCACCGCCGCGGCGCCGGCGGTCATTAGCGCGAAGCCCAGTACCGCTGGCAGCCGGCGACGAATTGTGGGGAGACGATCAGCCATCGCTGCCAATTTGACATCATTCGCCGGCCGAACGCTATGCAGCGACAGCGCGGCGCAGCGCCGCTGTCACGTAATCTGGCCGTTGACCACCGAGGATAGCTGGCCGAACGCGATCAGCTTGTCGTAGTTCGAGGCCGCCCCGAGGCCGGTCGCGATGCCACTGGCGTACGTCATGGTCTGGAACGCGCCGGCCTGCCCGTGCAGCGCCATGTAGTTGAGGATCACGGTCTCGGCGAGCAGATTAACCGCGTTCGCCGCCGGACTGGAGGTGGACATCACCGACCCGTCCGCGTTGTAGTAGCCGATCTGATTCATCACGGCGGTCGGCTTGGCCTTGGGATCGTAGACCAGCATCAGCGAGGCGGCGGTGGCGGTATTGTCCGCCATCCACATGCCCTTGCCGCGGCCATTGACCGAATTGTCGGGCATGCCGTTGGACACCAGCGAACCGTCGCTGAACACGTATATCATCAGCGGCAGGCCCACGCGCGCCGCGTATTCCAGGCAGGCGCCGATACATTGCCCGGCCTTGAAGTCGCGCTGCTCGCCGGTCGCACGGGTGCCGTCGTGATAGTCGAAGCCGCCCATCTCGATGGTACCGGCGCCGGCATAGCCGTTGACCACCATCTTCATGACCGAGGCGGTCGCGAGGAAGTCGGAGTCCTGCAGGTCGGTGGCGCTGAATATGCCGCCGCTGCCGGTGATATGCGTATCCTTGGTCGGGTCGAGCGCCGCCAGCGCATTGCCGTAGCGATCCACCAGGTAGGCGGAATCGACGTAGCTGCACTGCACCAGGTCCTTGATGGCGGCGTCCTGGCTGGGAATGTTGGTACTGACCTGGCCGAGCTTGGCGGCACTGATGCGTTCCACCGACTCGAGCACCGACACCGCGTCGGCCTGATCGAGCAGGCCTACCAGGGATCCGGTGTTGACCAGTCCGGTCACGTCCGAGGGCCGCTGTACCACCGTCGGGTTGACGGTCGGGTCAATCATGTAGGCCGGGGCCATCGAATTGCCACCCGATGCGGTAGCCTCGGTGCCGATCAGCACCAGCAGGTCGCCGGCGGCGCCGGCCGAGTGAATACCGTACATCGGATTGTGCGGATTGAGATTGGTATCGGTCTGGCTGATGGCCGGAATCACCGCGCCGTTGACGTTGTTCAACGTGGTCATCGCGGCGCGCTGCGAAATGCCGCGCAGGTATGCACTGTCGCTGTGCATCGCCAGCCCGAGCGTCTTGTTGACGAAGTTGCCGGCGCCGACCGATGAGTTGGGAATCATGTTGCCCGGCAACCCGAGCTTGTTG
>Ga0182030_10018395_pt1 | contig 13395 bp, 17 predicted proteins | sample 812S3MmetaG_FD_121299 | JGI IMG/M metagenome (GOLD analysis project Ga0182030, IMG submission 121299) | Permafrost microbial communities from Stordalen Mire, Sweden - 812S3M metaG (Illumina Assembly) | ecosystem: Environmental > Terrestrial > Soil > Wetlands > Permafrost | place: Sweden... | reverse complement strand
GAAAAAGCGTACTGACTGGCAAGAAAGTCGTTGTCTCCATTCGCAGCAAGATCAATTCTATCGAACACTTCTGGCTCTGTGAGAAATGTGCAACCACCATGACCATCGAACTCAGCGATGCCGAAGAGGTACGATTAGTTCCGTTGGAAGCTCCCGTGCGGAGACCCAAGGCTGTGCCTGCTCCACAGACAGACACAGAACGCGGGAACTGCTCAGCCTGTCCTTTCCGGAGCGGTTACGCGCGATAAAGATGCTCGAAGCTGCGTAGGAGACCCGGCCCATAAAGCTGCCGCTGGTCGATGGGGCATAGGCGCTAGACTTTTTGGAAATGAACACGGCTTGATAGTGAGCGGTTAAACTGGGCTGCAGTCCCGGATATCCTGCTCCACGCGGTACCCGCGCGCTGTTAATGACGAACGTGTGAAATCCCTCAGCTTGCGGTTGAGGCTGTATCGACGACGGGGCATTCGGAAGCGACTTCCACACCGATGAAGGAAGCTCCTGGCACAAGGCCGTGCACCTAGCCAACAGAAAGAAAAAGATGACACGGATCGATGTAAGCCTCTTCACACTAGCTCCTTCATGCGGAGCTGCGAGCGATTTCCGGACCGCGCGACGGCTCGGTTTGGAAGCGCACACCGAGGTTAGCTGTTCAACGTTGCACTCGTCTGAGCAAGATTGCTCATTCACGGAAAATAGAGACTTCGTTAAGGGAACCGAGGGTCAAGTGGAGTCAAACTCACTGTCCTTGTTAGGACCACACGTAACATAAAGCCCAAATGTGAGCCATATTGAACAGTTCTCTAGCTCTCGATACGCGAGATTTATTTTGTGAAATTAAGAACGTACCAGGAAGGTGCTCGAAGCAGGGAATAAAAAATCAGGCCACACCGCGCTCCGGCAGTCTGAAACTCACATGCATAAGGCTCAGCCACTTCGCCCGCGGCTCTCCATGGCCATTAAAGAATCACGTTCTGCCTTATGGAGGTTTTATAAGACGAGCCACCTGCTTCAGATTGCTTCTCTGCTGGCTGCCATTCCGCTTGTACTCGCACTGTTTGGGATCGCCTATGTCAGCTTCGATCGAAGGGATTTACCCGATCTAGACTCGTTCATTCGCTTTGAACCTCCTACCAAGGGCTACATCTTCGATTCGAATGGCCACGTCCTCATCGAAATGGGAAAGGAACACCGGGAAATCATTCAGTATGCTGACATCCCTGAGGTTCTGCGACACGCGATCCTTTCGGCCGAAGACAAACATTTCTTCTCGCACGGGGGAGTGGACTATTCCGTTTTCCCTCGTTTGATTCGTAAGACAAACATTCACGCCTTGATCGCCCGTATCGAGAGCTCACTCGGCAAGAATGTTGCAGAACGCGCACCGGTGTTTCCCCAAGGGGGCTCGACGATTACTCAACAGCTTGTGCGTAGTTACTTCCTCCAGGCACTTATGAGCACATCAAGCAGCAATACGTTCCAACATCAGGGCCTTCTTCCGCACGTGCTTGCCTTGGCTATTGGTGTGCCGGGCGCCAACCAACTCTTGCGGAAGCTCGAGGAAATTCGTCTCTCCTTGTGGATTGAGGGCGAGATGCAGAAGCACTACGGATCGAAGCGCAGGGCGAAAGAAGAACTATTCGCGCGCTACGCCAGCTTCGTCTACTTGGGAAACGGCCGCTATGGTTTCGCAGCGGCCACACAGTATTACTTCGGCACACCGATGACTGCACTCACGGAAGATGACGCTGACAAGGCGGCGCTTCTAGCAGCGATTCCCAAGTCGCCAAGTGAGTATGCCCCCACCCGGGAAGATAACGAGAGACCACTCCACAGGAGAAATCAGATTCTAGCCCTCATGGTGAAGAACCATTTTCTTTCTGCGCAGACGGCTGCACGCTGCGAGCGCGCTCCGATTTATCTGGCCGCTCACGTCAGCGCTCCAACGGAGGCGCCCGCAGCGGTGGAAAATGTACTTAAAGAGCTCAAAGGTCTCGATGCCACTCTCTTCGCCGATATCGGCATGAGCCAACTACTGGAGGGACACATAGAGGTCCATTCAACGATCAATGGTCAGATCCAGAACTTCGCGAATGCAGCGCTCGAAAACGAAATAACACTCTATGAGCGGCGTCATCCTCAAAGTAAGGGACTCGTTCAGGGCTCGGTCGTTGTTCTACGGAACAGTGACTCCGCCATCTTGGCCGAGGTGGGTGGGCGGCGCATATACAAGAATCAGAACGCCACTTTCAGCGACTATAACCGGGCAACCCAGTCACTGCGCCAGCCAGGCTCAGCCATGAAGCCGATTGTCTATCTAGCCGCGTTTCGCCAGGGGACTCTTGATCTCAATACTCCCGTGTCCGACTCACCCATTTTGGTGACGGCTTCGGGCGGTCGGCTTCCAAAGTGGATCTCTAATTTTGATCATAAATTTAAGGGCATCATCCCAGCCCGGCAGGCTTTGGCTGAGTCGAGAAACGCAGCAGCCGTTTGGATTGTTCAACAGATTGGGATTGATCCTGTCTTGGATACAGCCCGCGACATCGGCATCCATACTGAATTGCACCGCTATGACAGCACGGCACTCGGCGCATCTGATGTCAACCTGCTCGAACTCGCGAATGCTTACCGCTTCATGGCTAGCGGTATACATGCGGACCCTTACGTAATCGCAACAATTCAACATACCGGAGGCGATGTTACATATACGCATTCTGTGTTCTGCTGTTCAAACAGCGACACCCGAGAGGAGTTATCGCTAATCCAGGAAGGGTTGCGTGGTGTGGTGCGTCTTCCATTGGGGACTGCGCATGCGCTCGATGCGCGTAGTTTTCCAATTCCCATAATGGGGAAAACAGGCACTACAAACGACTACCGGGATGCCCTCTTTGTAGGGTCCACCTACGGCCCGGATGGAATTACTGTTGCGGTACGCATCGGGTTTGATGACGACCGTTCATTGGGTGGAATGGAAACCGGAAGCAGAGCTGCGCTCCCGGTTTTCAGGGAAGTCATGCTCAAGACCTATCAAGCCAATCTGGTCGGCCCTGCACCCTTGTTTCCCGCAGAGATTGAGAAAAACATCGATGCATATCTGAAAGGTGAACCTGCCACTGAAAAGCCGGCGCAGGCTCTTGCCGTTCCGACTTCCGCAGAATCTGTGACTGCCCGAAAGAGTGCTTGCCCCACTACAAAAGTAATACAAGCTGCAAATCCTTGTGACCTGATGTCTGCTCCGGCGAGCGTCATATACCAGCGTAAAGATCTACGCGGCCTAACCGGATATACCAACGAGTAATGCTGCGATCAAGTTTGTCCCGGCGAACGATCTCAATGCCGGGATGATTATCTAGCCACGCTTTCACGCTGTCTGCGCTTCGATCCGGAAGAAGATCAATAATTTTACGACGTTCGAGATCGCAAAGGATCGTCCCGTATCGTTGGCCTTTACGACAAGCCTAGTCATCGATGCCCAGCATTCGCGGCGCGGCTGAAGTGACCAAGCTCCGATGGCGCAACTGCCGGATCAACGTATCGCCGCTGGTCAGCACGCCGACTCGTCCGACTTCGCCGCCGAGCGCAGGCGTGAACCACTCCATCGCATGGCTCAATTGCATTGTCCTGCGTGCATATGGAGCGACCGTACGAGGCAGCCGCTCGGTAAACACCCGCTGGCTGCAGCCGGCCGTACTACAAAAAACCGCCGAGTGCGGAGGATAATCTGAACCGGAATGCCATTCCTGGGCAGATCAGCCAGCTAGCGTTCATAGCGACTGTGAACTCGCGTGGAAAAATGAGACCAGAGCGGACACGACGATTCCGTCCGCGCAACGTGCACCAGCTAGCCGGATCGTGCTGCAGTCGGAACGAATCGATTCCAGAGCAACCTCGGCGACATCAGGTAACAGTGTGCTGGCCTCCATCGGGATGGCCGGAGTCTACCAGAACCACTCAGTTTAGCCGATTCGCCTGTTCAAAAAGCTGTATCACCAAATGTGCGGAAGACCCCAAACCAACTTGCCAAATGCACCGGCGAAATAAAACGAGATTTTGTGCCTTTCTTCGCAAGCGCGTTTTGGACAAGAATGGATGTCCAAACTCCGAAGCGCAGTTGAAAAGACATGGGTTGATCGCAGTTTCGCTACTCCCTGGGATCATCGCTGGACTACCGAGCGCAACAATCCAAAGTTTTCACATTTGAGCTATCTTGCTCAGCCCTGGAATGCCGTACCTGTCATTCTCTAGCCTAGGGCGTGTGTCCCGAGCGTGGAAGGTGCGGATCCGGAGTTCGCAAGCAAAGCGGGCACATCAATGAGAGGTCGGAGTTATGCCGCTGATCCAACTTGTAGGGATTCTCATCGTCGTGGGTATCGTCCTGTGGCTGATCAATCGCTTCATTCCAATGCAGCGGACCATCAAGTCAATACTCAACGCAGTTGTAGTCATCGCTGTTGTTTTGTGGCTATTGAACACTACCGGGCTCTTGCATTCCTTTTCCCACATCCACGTTGGACGGTGAACTGTGAAGTCATGGAATCTACTCAACAAGGCTAAACGCCACAACCCATATCGGCACAATATAGCTGATATCTGCTCTGAGGAGACACATTGAATACCAAGTTTTTGCTGGCAGCTGGAATTGTCGTCAGTTTGAGTGCGTTTGCTCAAACTAATTCTCAAACCATCGTTGTTGAACATACGACAAACACACCCATATTCCGGGTGAACGTAATCAGCCGGAGCGTGCTCGCTGTTAACTACGAACATCGCAGCGGATCCACGCATGTCGATTTTGTGGGTACGAACTTGATGCCTTCAGCCAACGGCGAAGCCAAAGTTGAGAGTGACCGGGGATCGATTAAAATCCGGGCGGACTTTGGCAACCTGCAGAGCCCTCAATCTTTTGGCCATGAGTATCTGACGTACGTTCTCTGAACCATTTCCCCGGAGGGCCGGGCATTAAACCTGGGTGAAGTGCTAGTAGGCGATAATGGCCGCAGTAAAGTGGAGGTCACCACCGATCTTCAGTCGTTCGCGCTGATCGTTACGGCGGAGCCATACTATGCGGTCCGCAAGCCCAGCAATTTAGTTATTCTCGAGAACGTAGTCCGTGAGAATACCAAGGGAACAACCGCGGAAATACATGCCAAGTACGAACTTATGGAGCGAGGCGCCTACATTCCTACTGGCTACAACTTCGACCCCGTGGTTCTGAACGCAAGGTTACCACTAGAATTCTTTGAAGCGCGCAATGCATTGCGCATCGCACAGTCTGAGGGCGCCCAGACATACGCCAGCAGCAGTTATCAACGTGCCGTTCAGTTGATGAGCACTGTGGATGAGTATGCCACCAGAAAGCACATCGAGACCAAGCAGTTGATCGCAGTTGCGCGCCAGGAAGTACAAACTGCCGAAGACGCGCGTGCAATCGCAGTCAAGAAGATGGACGAGCAGCGCCTGGCGGAAGAGCAGCAGGCTTCAACCGACGCGCAGGTAAGATCGCAAAGGCAGGCTGACGACGCAATCCGCCAGAGAAACCAGGCCCAGTCTGACACGGCAATTGCTCAGGCGTCAGAGGCTCAAGCTGATTCGGATGCGATGAATGCACAGGCCGCGACGGCGCAGGCGAAAGCAGACATGGCGGCAAGCCAGACTGCATCCGCATCCGCCCTTGCCGCTGCACAGACGGACGCGGAGACAGCCCGCTTAGCAGCAAAGCAACAGGCGGATGCCGACAAGGCTGCGTTACGCACAAAACTTTCCGAGCAACTAGATCTAATCCTTCAGACACGAGACAGCGCCCGTGGGCTCATTGTTAGCATGTCGGATGTCTTGTTCGACACAGGGAAGTATTCGTTGAAGTCTGGCGCCCGCGAGAAACTGGCCAAAGTGGCTGGGATCCTGCTCGCCTACCCTGGGCTCAACATCGCAGTCGGTGGCTACACGGACAACGTTGGCAAAGACGAGATGAATCAGAAACTTTCAGACCATCGCGCCGAATCGGTGCGTGACTATCTCGTGCGGCAGGGCGTAGCAACTAGTTCAGTGAGCGCAGAAGGTTTCGGCAACACTTTGCCGGTAGCCTCTAACGATAACTCTGCCGGCCGGCAGCAGAACCGGAGAGTAGAACTTGTCGTATCCGGCGAAGCCATCGGCAACTCGGCCACAGTAACGACGGGAAGCCTGCGCTAAAGCAGCATAACCAGCAGTAACGAAGTAAACCCGTGGCCAAGCAACTGGCTCTACACGCAAAACGTCTATGTCATCGAGATTGACGGCGTGTACTACCTGTGCAACGCGATGTATCCGGGCGTGAATGTCGGCGCTCAACATCATAATTGTAGTGTTTCAAACCGTGTGCTGGGAAAAGTTAGCACTTAACTATTGATATTGTGCGGGTCCACTTTGTGGGCTCGCATTGACACCGGCTGGCCGAACGAGATCGATGAGATGCCCGGCCAATGAAAGGGAGTCAGAAATGCTCGGAAACTATACTCATTGTGATTTTGATTTTAGCGCTTGTCGGCGCACTGCCAAGATGGTCGCATAGCAGAAGCTGGGGATATTACCCGACCGGAGGACTGGGTCTGGTACTCGTCATCGTTCTCGTTCTCGTCGTGCTCGGGCGGATTTAAATCATGCGCAGTGCGGCAATATTTGCAGGTGTCATAACCCGAGGATGGCGCTTGCTCGCCATACGTGCAGCGGCCCTCTTCTGTATTGTGTGTGGCCATGTGCAGTCTTGGCGCGCCCGCGTATTCGGTTCTGACTCACGAGGAAATAGTGGATCTGCTTTGGACCAGCGAGATCCGCCCTCTCCTGCTCGGCCGATATCCGGGCCTGACGGAAGACCAGATCCGGCAGGCTCATGCCTATGCCTACGGAGGCGCTGTGATCCAGGATCTCGGCAATTACCCGTTCGGGAGTAAAGAATTCAGCAACCTGGTGCACTATGTCCGCAGCGGAGACTTTGTTCAGGAACTGTTGCTCGAAAGCAGCGACGTTGATGAATACGCTTTCGCGCTCGGCGCGCTGTTTCACTATGCCGCAGATATTGCCGGTCATCAGGAGGCCGTGAACCTGGCAGTTCCGATTGAATATTCGAAGCTACGGGCGAAGTATGGCAAGTCAGTCCGGTACGCTCAGGACAAGAACGCACATCTGAGAGTAGAGTTCGGATTCGACACCTTGGAGGTCGCGAGAAACCGCTATGCCTCGCAGCAGTACCATGACTTTATCGGCTTCCAAGTGTCCAAGCCGTTGCTGGAACGCGTCTTTCCCGTCGTGTATGGAGTGGAACTGAAGGACGTGCTGACCCACGAGGATCTGGCCATCGACTCTTATCGCTTCGCGGTCAGCCGGTTGATTCCAGAAACGACCCGAGTCGCCCTGCAGACCCACAAGAAAGACCTGATACGCGAGAAGCCGGATTTTGCGAAGCGGGAGTTTCTCTATCGGCTTTCGCGCTCCGGGTATGAGAAGGAGTGGGGCAAGGACTACAAGAAGCCAGGCATTGGAACTCGAATCCTATCGACGCTGCTGCGATACATGCCGAGGATTGGCCCATTCAAAGGCTTGGGCTTCAAGAGTCCCACGCCGCAGACAGAAGACCTGTATATCAAGAGCACCAATACCACGGTCGATCAATACCGGGCATTCCTGGAGGAAGTGCGTACCAACTCCCTCGTACTGCCGAATCGCGACCTTGATACCGGCAACGTAACCCAAGCCGCTGAATATTCGTTGACCGACGACACGTATGCACAATTGCTGACTCAGCTGTCAGACCGGCAATTCAATAGGACGTCTCCCGCGCTGCGCACTAACATTCTCGACTTTTACTCTGAATTTCTTTGCCGATTGAGATGAAAAAGGATCAGGGTCACTGGCCCGGTCTGCTGATGTCACTCGAACAATTGAGACTGATCACGCCGGCTCCGGTCGTTCTGGGCAGCCCAAAGTCGCGCCTCCCATCCGCAGCTGAACCGAGCGTCGTCCTCACATCACCGCAAGTGCTGGTCATCGGCTTCGTCGGCGGCTTCATAAGACACGATAATCTGGTCCACAGCTCGCCTGCGCAAAACTTACCCCTCGGGTGCGGATGTCGAAACGTTTGAGAGTTACCGTGGGGATGCGGCCGAGAAAAATATCCTGAGTTTGCTTGACACGAAGCACGATCGCACGCTAACCACAGAAGAAAAAAGTAATGCCCGCATCGTTATTTATGGGCATAGCTGGGGCGGTTCGGAGGCCATCACTCTGGCGCGTAAACTGGAAAAGGACGGCATACCTGTGATGCTTACTATTCAGGTGGATAGTGTTGCCAAGATTCACCAAAATGATGCGATCATTCCGGCGAACGTAGTGCGGGCCGTCAATTTTTACCAAAACAACGGGCATCTCCACGGCCAGCCCGATATTCGCGCTGCCGATCCGACCCGTACTACCATCATTGGGAATTTTGTGTTCGATTACAAACAGAGCGCTTACAACTGCAGCGACTATCCCTGGTACGACCGAGTCTTCTCGAAGGCACACGCTCAAATTGAGTGTGACCCCAACGTGTGGAAACAAGTGGAAGCTCTGATCCGCACAGAGCTCCCTTCCAATTAGACTAGCTGCTGAAGTCCGGGACCCGGAAGCGACTGGTGCGAACAACCCACGGCAGCGATCGCTGCCTATCGCGCAACGGTTCCGAACAGCGCCCCGATCCCTGCGGTAATGCCCATGGCGAGTGTGCCCCAAAAGGTGCCGCGTATAGCTCCTACCATAACGCCAGCGCCACCAGCCCGCGCAGCCAAGCCGCCGAGAAACGCGAGCGAGACGAGCGAGGCTCCGGCGACAAGAGGAATCAGAAACGCAGCCGGGCCCGCAGCGGTCACCAGGAGGGCATGGCCGCTCCAAGAGCGAAGCTGCCAGCAGACGCCAAAGCAGCCTGAATTGGACGCGCACGGAAAATCTCCGAGATGCCGAGTTCGTCGCGGGCGTGCGCGCCGACCGCGTCATGCAGCATCAATTGCTCGGCGACCTGTTCTGCAAGCAAAGGGTCGAGGCCGCGAGCGACGTAGATCGCGACGAGTTCCTTGTGCTCGCCCTTGTAATCTGTTTTTAGCTCCGCGCGCTCCAAATCGAGGTCAGCCTGCTCCGTATCAGCCTGTGAGTGGACAGAGACATACTCGCCGGCGGCCATCGACATGGCTCCGGCAACCAGGCCGGCAGCCCCCGCCACGAGTATGCTGCCGTGGGTGGCATGTGCCGCAGCGACGCGGAGCACCAGGCTCGACGTTGAAAGGATGCCGTCGTTCGCACCTAGAACCACAGCGCGCAACCAACCGATGCGTCCGGTGCTGTGTCGTTCCCTATCGCGTATTGGGATTGTGCCCCGGCTCAAAGCGTCAACCCGCAAGCTCAACATCAGACTGCTCCTGCGGGGCGCTCTCGCGTAACAGGCAAGCCACACGGACTTGAATATGTCTTGGCAGGCCTTGATAAGCCTTCCTCAGCTCCGCCAGAAAATTCTCGGCTAAACAGCTCTCATCGTTCACGACATTTACCTGTCTGGGCGAATGCTCAAATCTGCCCCAATATGTTCGTTGCGTACGAAACCAAGTTTCCGGACCGAGCAACAGGCGTTTCCTGGCATATGAGAGAGAAGGTGCGTATTGCAGCTGACGAAAAATCACAGGCGGATATTTGTCCGTCTTCGCGTTCAGAACGTCAGCCTTCACTAGTATCGAAGGTCAGCGTCACAAGGACTGGTCAATAGTGAACACATCGTAATTATGACCGCCTGCGTTTCACTGGGAGCGTAAACTTTACTAAAAATGCTGCGTTCCTCACCCATATTTCACTTCCTGCTGCGTCATGGATCGAATAAATAGTACTTCGGTCAATACAGCTCAGCACCTTCTGCGGATCGGCTCGATGCTAATGATCGAATGACTCTCCAACGCTTTATGGCCACGAACGGAAACGGACCGGAGGGCATCTTGAGTGAAGTACGCATCAGGGAGCGTGTCTCCACGGAAGATCCATTCCCTTCAAGTGCTGCCCGAATAACTAAGCGTGGGATAAAGGAGCAAGCTTGTGATCGCCATTAACGTTTGTGCTCGTCTGTTGTTTGCGGCATCTGTCTTTTTCGTAATCTACGTGTCCCGGCGGAGACAACAGCAGGTAATGCCGGTTTTTGCCGCGCAAAGAATGTGTCCCCATTGCGGGAGGATCACACCCCGCTCCGAAGCCGCTTGCCTGGAATGTGGAGGAGCACTGGTAACTTGAGCGATGCGGCGGACCAAGATGCCCATGAGATGCATTGCTCTACATCGAGAGCGGCCCAGGTGAAGCTCACGGTTGTCTCTGCGAGCGGCAAAGAAGCTGTAGTGGCCGAAAACTTTTTCTCACGCATCGGCTGTTCAGCCCGGTACTACTGATTCGGCCCTAAACAGATGGAACTTTTTCTTATGGAGTTTTGTCTAATGAGGTATGGAGAAGATTGATTGACGGAAGTTACCGGAGGCGGCTTTGAACGAGCGCCGTCGGAGAGCGGTCAAGCTACGGCTGGCGGGAGTCACTGTCAGGGAGGCGGCACGGCAGTGCGAGCTGGCGGTGGGCACGGTCGTCAAGCGCATCAAGCGTACTGCCGTGGTGACCGGTCGGCGGTCAAGGTCACCCGCGGCCATCGGCCAATGGGTTCGGGACGCTTACTCTCTGAGACGGAAGAATGCGAGGTGCAGCGGCTGATTCAAGACCGCACTCCCGACCAGTTGAAGATGAAGTATGCCCTGTGGACGCGTCAGGCCGTCAGCGAGTTGATCGTTCATCGTTACGGAGTCCGGCTGCAAGTCCGGACGGTTGGCAAGTACCTCAAGCGCTGGGGATACACTCCCCAGAAGCCTTTAAAGAGCTCGGCGACTTAACTGGATTACTGTTTGGAATTGCGCGCAACACGTACCATGGCAGGACGTAACAACCGGTCGCCGATCTTGTATCCGCGCTGTAACTCGTCCAGCACGTGGTTGTTCTTGGTGGCTGCGCTGTCCACGATGTCGACGGCCTGGTGCACAATCGGGTCGAAAAGCTCCCCTTTTGCCTGCATCGCTGTGAGGCCGAGTTTGCCCAGTGCGTCGTATAACTGTCTTCGGATCAGGTCGACCCCTGCGCGGAATTCTTGTGGGCTGTAAGCGGAAGTCTGCAACGCCAGGTCAAAGCTGTCCAAAATGGGCAGCAGCGACTTGAGTGCGTCCGCCAGGGCATAATTCTTGAAGTCCTGCTGTTCCTTGGCGGCGCGCTTGCGCACGTTTTCGAACTCCGCCTGGAGGCGGGCCATACGATCGCGAAGTGCGTCTAGCTCGGCTTTGGCTTTCTCCACTGCGTTCTCTTCCGCAGATGCCGCCCGCATCGCTGGCCATTGGTCATGGCCGGTATTATCTTTCGACGAGGGTAATTCGTGGTCGAGATCTAGCCGTTCGCATTGAGAATTAGCGTTGCTCTCCGTCATCGGGATATTCCTTTTTTGCCTCGGAAATGGCAGCCGCACTACGCCCAGTTTGCCTGCTCGCGAGTTCACCGTGCGGACGCAACGCAAAGTTGTCGACAGTGAGCTTCCGCTTCGCTTCCCGCCGCGACGTGCGGTTCCATGATGTGGAACCGCTCTGGATAAAAGAGCCTGAGTGGATGATCCATAACAAAATCCCCATCCCTGGGTGAGCTATCGAACCCGTTTCGATACTGTCCCCTCGCAGACGGCGTGTTGACGGCTGCTGGACACCTTCAAGGTTCCGAGTAACCCCCTTTCAGTTTCGCCTTCTTCGCCTCGTCGTACTGCCGCTCCGATCCGTTCATCAAGAACTCGGCCACGTCACGGCATCTGCGGAGGGACTTACTGAAATCGTCCGCAATTCTGTCAAGCTCTGCTTGAATGATTGATTTCGCTTCAACGATTGTTTTCGGCCCGTAGAGGTTTTTCATCTGTTACTAACCTTTCTTGCATAATTCGGTCTATGACACGAATGAGCTGTTGTCCAACCAGGGTTGTTCGTCGCGGAATCGCTCTTTGCTTCGTTCGCGGGATCGAGCACTAACGTTCGACTCCGCCTGTTCGGTCGCGGCCCCATAAAGCTATGCCGCATATTTTCGTCCGGCATGAGGACCGCTGTACGGATGTCCTCTCGCCTTCCCCAACTCACGCATGCCCAGTCATATCCACTTCCGTCGATGATCGTCGAATCCACCTTGACCCAGATCATTCGCCCAGTCTAACTGCAACTAGAGTTTGTGCGACCGTTTCTAGGCAGCACTCGCCGCCGCCTGTCCCATGAAGCTGACGAGTGTCTGCTTCAGTTGCGAATCACACTCATCGGCTATGGTCATCACGTCCGTAAGCAATAAGTCGAAATCCACGGTGCTCAGGTTCTTCTGCAAGGTATGGAAGATGCTGACCTGCAAAATACGGGACTCCTCCACTATCATTGGGAACGAATAGCCCTGTGACTGGCGAACTTTGCCGTGCTGGACGGCGGCTTCCGATACCTGTTTCGTACCGAGGGCTCGCGGCACCCTTAAGCGGTGAACAAGTTCCTGAAGAAGTTTTGGAAGGTGACCTGTGCGCTGCTCCTTGTTCAGCGGAACGCAGGTTAACTCGCTCTCGCCGTCAACCCGCTCCAACCAGTCCTTGATTGTGACCGGGACGTCACGTTCCAGTATTGCGGCTACTCGTTCTGTGTTCGTTATTATTCGCGGCGCACGTTTCTCCAGACGCTCCCGAATTACTGCAATAAGCGCAGGTATTCCCATCGGTTTCAGCAAAACCTCGTCAGCTTGCAACAAGATTGCCTCCGCCGCCTCCTGCAACGCCGGATATCCGGTGAACACCAGGGTGACCGCCGTTGGGTTGGTGTGGCGCATGGCGCTCACCACGGTAAAGCCGTCCCCGGCTTCCGGCATGTGCAAGTCGGTTAGAAGGACGTCAAAGGGCTTCGTGTCGATCAGATGCAGAGCCTCGGCAGCGTTGGCAGCCGTTGTAACCTGAAACTTGTTGTCCTCTAAAACCGCTGCTATTGCCTTCCTGAGCATCTCATTGTCGTCGACCAGCAAAATCCTGGGTAGCTTCGATTTGCTGATTGGTGCTTTCACATTCGCCAGCTTTCTCCCGATAGATGTCACGACGGGTAGCGTTAAGTGTCGTGCTTTAGCTCCTTGGCAACTGGTCTATATTGACCGCATGGCACTGAACTAGATGTGCCTTAGCAGCTTAATCGCTCCATGGTCAATCACTTGGGCGAAGAATTAATTATCTGCGAGTTACAGGAGAGCTGTGTTCCAGCACACTCCGAACTTTCACCCCAAGACGCTTGCGATGCCTGATGCAGCTTTTTGCCGGATTTCACGATCTAG
>Ga0182030_10018394_pt1 | contig 13396 bp, 10 predicted proteins | sample 812S3MmetaG_FD_121299 | JGI IMG/M metagenome (GOLD analysis project Ga0182030, IMG submission 121299) | Permafrost microbial communities from Stordalen Mire, Sweden - 812S3M metaG (Illumina Assembly) | ecosystem: Environmental > Terrestrial > Soil > Wetlands > Permafrost | place: Sweden... | reverse complement strand
TTCGATGCCTTCCACGCGCAGCCAGCCGGGTCCGGCAGTAACCTTGGATGGATCCGGCATGCGGCTGCCATGCCAGCCCGACCCTTCCACCAGAATGGCCGTGCCGCTTCGTAGCAGAGCGGTATCCGGCTTGCCCGGCAAGAGGTTGCCGCTGAAGCCCTGGCCCGGCCAGCCGGGTTCGCGGTTCAGGGCGAAACTCGCGAGGTACACTCCCTCCGGTCCGGCGTGCAGTTGCAAGCGAATGGCTTCGTTCTGCAACTCGTGGCCCGGCGCAGCGGGGGCGGTCAGCAGGGTGGATGCGGTGGAATACAGAAACACGCGGCGGGTCAGCGCAGAAGGCAACGGGAATTCCGAATGTGCCATATCTTCACACGATGCTAACAGGCTGCAAGCGCAGGGGACGGGCGATTGGCCGTAAAGAAACGGAGCCACTCTGATTCCCATGCGCAGTGAGGCCGTGCACGATCGCGTCCTTCCAGATGCCCTTGGCTGCCTCCGATTTACGCTGTGGCGCCGGACAGGATTTATCAGGTGGCACATGAGAGCGATGGGCGTTATGCGGCCAACTGGCGGCCGGGCAGCCCCAAAGTCAGTTACCGATATGCCCACTTTCGAGGAACTTGCCATGGGCGCTCCCAACTGGGTTCGTAAACGCTACGCCGTCAGACAGGATCTATCCCGCTGTGCCCAGCAAATGTCAACAACGCGCGTGATACGGCCAATTGCATTGTGTCCTTTCAGCAAGCGAGCGTGACCCGACCTCGCGGTAGTTGTAAACGTCGGTCTTTCGCCCGGGAAAGGGAAAGGAGGGTTGGCTATGGCCGGGAGTGCGCCAACCCCCGCGGCATGGATGCCCCGGAACTACCGCGAGAAGCTCGCCGGCGCCAGGGGTGGATTCCGGGTTCTGGCGCTTCGTCTCAGCCCACGATCAGCCAACACCTCCCTGTAGTCTTGCGCCACGGTTGATTAGGTTGATTAAGACCTTGATCTAGAGAGTGCCTTCATATAGAATGACTCTGTATGGAGCTGCTGCAAGGCACTCTGGACATGTTGACACTGAGAACGTTGCTTTTCGGACCCCTTCACGGATATGGCATCGCGAAGGCGATTCGCAGCACATCCAACGAGATGCTGGAGATTGAATTCGGCTCGCTGTATCCGGCGCTCAAGCGGTTGGAGGCAAAGGGCTGGATCGCTTCGAAGTGGGAAACCTCCGAGCACAACCGGCGCGCAAAATACTACCGGCTTACCCACGCGGGGCGGAAGCAGCTCACGCGGGAACATTCCAAGTGGACGGAGTTTGTGGACGCGATAACCCGGGTGATGGGGAACGCTCCCGGCGAGGTGGAACGATGATTTGGAGAAGGCTGAAGCACCTTTTGCCGTCGCGCAGGCGCGCAGAAGAGCGTGATATGCAGGAGGAGCTGGACGCGCTAGTGCAGATCGCGGGCGAGCGAGAACTCGGCAACCTGACGCTGGCCGCGGAGAACGCGCGGGAGACATGGCAGTGGACATCGTTGGATGCTGTTGTTGCAGACGTGCGCTACGCGTTTCGCGGGCTCCGGAAGAACCCGGGCTTCGCGGCTGTGGCGATCACGACGCTAGCAGTAGGGATCGGGGCGAACACAGCCATTTTCAGCGTGGTGAACTCCTTGTTCCTTCGGCCACTACCGGTCCAAGACCCATATCGGCTGGTTGTCTTGGCCCCACGAGAAAGAGGCTCTTCGGAGTTCCACGATCTCTCCTACCCGGATTATCGGGACTATCGCGCTCACGCCGGAGCATTCTCGGACATGCTGGGCTTCGCCGTTGGGATGGATGGGATAGCCGTGGACCAGGGGACCCACCAAGTGCTTACCAGTTATGTCACGGGAAACTATTTCTCGATGTTGGGCGTGCGGCCGGCACTCGGGCGGTTTATCGAGCCGGCGGAAGCGGAGACGCCCGGCGCTGCGCCGGTACTGGTGCTCGGATACACCTGCTGGCAGCGGCAATTCAACAGCGACCCTGGAGTCATCGGCAAGAGTGCGCGGCTGAATGGGCACGCCGTCATGATCGTGGGCGTAGCGCCGGAACAGTTCCACGGTACCTTCTCATTGGCGGAGACGGATGCTTACCTGCCGGTAGGCATGCTTGCGATCGAGGACAGCAGTTTCTGGACGGCACGGGGCAAGCGAGAACTCCGGGCCATTGCCCGGCTCAAGCCTGGGATGAGCCTGAAGCAGGGACGCGCCTCACTTCAAGTAATAGCGCGAAGCCTCGCCGAGCAGTATCCCGATACGAACAAGTACACTTCGATGGAAGCCTATCCAGAGTGGCGGGCACGGCCTCAACCCGACTCGGCCGGCTCCTGGCCTGCCATGGTGGGCATCTTCCTCACTCTGGCATTCATCGTTCTGCTGGTGGCTTGCGTGAATCTCGCCAGCATTCTGCGTGCGCGAGGGAACGCCCGCGAAAGCGAGATGGCCGTCCGGAGCGCCCTGGGTGCGGCGCGCGGCCGGCTGGTGCGGCAGTTGCTTACTGAGAATGTGCTGCTAGCGATTGTGGGAGGCGCGGCTGGAATCTTGCTAAGCACGTGGATTTCCATGGTGCTCAGCTCGATTTGCACGCCGATCGATCTCCCGATGGTCCGGTTAAATTTTCGCCCGGATTGGCGGGTTTTTGCTTATGCGTTCGGGGTCGCGTTGCTGGCCGGTCTCATGGTTGGCCTTGGCCCCATGCGAAGTGCTTGGCGCTCCAATTTGAGCATCGTGTTGCATGAGGGCGGACGCGCGCTATCCGGTAGCCGGAGGAGAAATCGCCGCAATGTGCTGGTCGTTACCCAGGTTGCCGCATCAATGGTGCTGCTGATTGCGGCGGGCCTGTTAGTCCGCAGCCTTGAAGGAGCGCAGCGGATGAACCTGGGTTTCGATCCCCATCACGTGCTCAACCTCAGCATGGATCTCCACCAGATCGGCTATGACGAATCCCGAGGGAAGAATTTTTACGGGGAACTGCTGGCGCGGGCTCGGGCGCTGCCCGGCGTGGAATCGGCCGCTTTCGTCTTCTCGGTCCCGTTCTTTCACGATCGGTTCCTGAGCACCGTTCACATCGAAGGCCGGCCGCTCTCGCCAGGTGCGGCGCCTTCGGACGTGTCTTACAACGTTATCGACCCTGCCCTCTTCCAGACTCTGAGGATTCCCATCCTGCGCGGTCGCGGGTTTAACGAGGCCGACAACGAGACGGCACCACCTGTGGCGATTGTCAGTCAAGCAATGGCGGAGCGTTTCTGGCCGGGACAGGACCCGGTGGGGAAGCGATTTAGGATCACGAAGCCGACCAATCCCTTGCTGGAGGTGGTCGGCGTGGCGCGAAATGCCAAATTCGTAAGGCCAACTCCCGAAGCAGAGCCCTACTTTTATGTACCTCTATCGCAGAACTACACAGCCCGCATGACGCTTCAGGTTCGGAGCTCACGCCCTGCGGAGGCCCTTGAGCGCGAAGTACTGCACGAGATCCGTGCGCTTGCACCAGACCTGCCCACGTACGATGTGCGCACGATGGAAGAATCCCTTGGAGGAACGATGGGCTTCTTTCTCTTCCGGGTAGGAGCAGACCTGGCGGCGGGACTCGGAATACTTGCTTTGTTCCTGACCATCGTTGGCGTTTACGGCGTAAGCTCCTATGCGGCGAGCCAGCGCACTCATGAGATCGGCCTTCGTATGGCCTTGGGCGCAACCGGCCAGGACATCCTCCGGATGGTACTTGGCGAGGGGTTGAGGTTAATCGGAACCGGAGTGCTGATCGGTCTGGGGATAGCGCTGGCCGTGTCACGGGCGATTTCCAGCTTGCTAGTGGGAGTCAGCGCTTCTGATCCGATGACTTATACCGCAGTTTCCGCGCTCTTGGGCGGTCTCGCGTTGGTGGCCGGATATATGCCGGCGCGCCGTGCGATGCGGGTGGACGTGATGGTTGCCTTGCGCCATGAGTGAGGAGATCGCGGCCAAATACGTGGAGAGAATCCAGGACGAGGTTTTCACCTCACTGTTCCTTTTTTAGGAACTCAACCCTCCGGGCGAGGGCCCGAGAATCCACATGGGCGTATAAATCGCCATCTCGGACTTTTGGCTTGGCGGGTGGGTCCCGAACCTGACGTTCTGAGCACATAGCTCCTCCCTGGTCCCGAAGTGTTTACCTATCTTTCGGTCTGGCACAAAAGCGTTAGGGGCAGGAAAACGGGGTTATCGGTAACTTGACGTGCTCACTTGGCCGTATTGTCGCCGACTCGTTGATTGGCCGAACGGCGTTCGAGGAGATTGGCAGCGATCGCGTCCGCGCGGCGAGGGCCGCCGATGTCAATCTCCCCCAAGGCGACTCACGGCTAGCGTCAGCTGGCAAATCTACGGGCGGTGCATCGACTCGGACAGCGCTAGGGCCAGTTCCCGTCACGGCAAAGGTCATCGGCACTGCTGACACGAGTTCCTCAACTTCGGTGCGCCGGCGGCGCACAGCGACCGGCTTACATGTGCTATGTTGCACTCGTGCGTTTCGCATTTCTACTGGCGGCCTCCGCAACCGCGTGCTTCGGCGCCGCGCCCATGGGATGGAACTCCTGGAACAGTTTCGCCAACATCGTCAATTCTCAAATCGTTCAGCAGCAGGCCCAAGCTCTAGCCGCGAATGGCATGAAGGAAGCCGGTTACGAGTATGTCGTCATCGACGAAGGCTGGTGGCTGGGCGAGCGTGACGGCGCAGGCAACATCGTCGTGAACCCCAGGCAGTGGCCCGCCATCAGGCCCGGGCAGAAAGACGGCGACATGGCCAACATCGCCGATTATATTCACAGCTTGGGGTTGAAGGCCGGGATCTACACCGACGCCGGCCGCGACGGTTGCAGCATGTACCCCGACTCCGGACCGAAGTACCTCAATACCGGCAGCGAGGGGCATTACGAACAGGACTTTGTGCAGTTCTCGAAGTGGGGCTTCGACTATGTCAAGGTGGACTGGTGCAGCGGGGCGGAGGAGAAGCGGGAGGGCGCGGTCCAGTATGCGCAAGTTGCCCGCGCCATCCAACATGCGGAAAAGACAACGGGGCGCAGATTGTTCCTCTCCATCTGTGAGTGGGGCAGCCAGAATCCCTGGTTCTGGGCTCCGGGAGTGGCTGGCACGGAGAGCACCATCTGGCGCACGGGGGGCGACATCATCCCGCCCGTTGTTGAGAGCCTGGAGGATCCCGAACATGCAAAACGCTTCATCACCCTCAAGAATGTGCTCGACTCGTTCGAGGCCGGGATGCATCCGGAAGCACAACACACCGGCTACTATAACGACCTGGACATGATGGTAATGGGTATGCGCGGCATGACCGATGCCATGGACCGCGTGCACATGGGTCTCTGGGTGATGGCGAGCGCACCGATGATGGTGGGCTCCGACCTGACGCGGCTTTCGCCGGCAACCTTGTCTCTGCTGAAGAATAGGGAAGCGCTCGCAATTCACAATGACCCATACGGTTTACAACCCATCAAAGTCGCCGAACCCACGCCCGGCCTCCAGGTTTGGGCGAAGCCTATGGCAGTTGCCGGAAGACGCGCGGTCGCCATACTGAACCGTACCGACAGTTCCGCGCCAGTGAAGATCGATTGGGGCAAGCTTGGCCTGGTGGGCACTCCGCGATCGCTGCGCGACGTGTGGAATGGACGGAATTTCACCGCGGCTGACCCGGCTTTCTCCATACCCGCGCACGATCTCTTGCTACTGTCCGTGGACGGCGAAGATAAGAAACCGGCCGAGTATCCGGCAAACCAATCGGACATCGCCGGCATTCAAGCGACGCACGGTCCGATGTTCGCCCGGCTCGAGTACGCAAACGCTTCCGGGCAGGTTGCAGTGGTCCGCGTGAAAAGCACATCGGGCCTTTCCACCGCCCTCGCCCTACCTCCCACCCATGGATCAGACACTGGCATGGCTGGCTTCCTCTTGCCCGGTGGAACCGCTGACCTGTCGTTCGAGGCACAGATAGTAGCGGTGCGCAAACTCGCCGTTTACTCCTGGTGATCGCACATCACGCGGCCGGATAGACGAATTGAATGGCTTCCCGGGGGTCTTTATGAAATGAAATGGAGGAGGCGGCACGAAGACACAGGAGCGAAATCCTCCAAGTTCGTCATCGACCGCAAAGACGGCAAAGTGAAGTCCTACTTCGCTCCATAAACCATACGCTCAAACCCTTTGCTGGAAAAGAACTTGCGCTCTATCACTCACTTGGCAAATTACCCGAGCCGGAATCGACCCACGATTTCTTCTGACGAACCAGATTCAAAAGGCGCCAGTCAATTGGCATCTGGCCGGCCAGGGGGGCCTCCCCACCTGAGTTTCGTAGGAACTCCGCTCCTGGGAAAACTAAGCGACATTGGCATATAGGTCCCCGCCCCACCGAACGGCCCACCTACCACTTATCGATGTAGATGGGACGCGCCGGCGGCCTGCCTTCGCACCAGTAGTGGTCGAAATTCGTAACGCCGGCGAGTTGCGTGAGCGCATCCTCATCGATCCACTGACGCCCGGTAGAGGTCCGAGGCTCCTGCGCGAAGATTGCCATAGAGGCATCGCAAATGATCTCCGGCGTGCGCCATTGGTCGCGCCCGGCCATGTTCCAGTTGATGGACGCCTGGCTCTCGATAATGGTGCGCGGCCAGAGAGTGTTGCCGGCGATGTTGTCCGCGGCATGCTCGGCCGCCACCCCGAGGGCGACATAGGCCATCCCCAGCTTGGAGATCATGTATGCCACCTTGCCGGGCGATGGCTTTAGGGAAAGACGCGGGCACATATTCAGAATATGGCCCCACTGCTGTTTCACCATGTGCGGCAGCGCGTAATGGCACGCCAGATAAGTGGCACGGACGTTCACCCCCATCACCAGGTCGAAGCGTTTGACCGGCGTGTTCAGGACGGGCTGCAGCCAGATGGCCCCGGCATTATTCACCAGAATATCGAGGCGTCCAAACTCGTCGATAGCGCGCTCAATCATCCTGCGGATGGCTTCCTCGTCGCGTATGTCTGTAGGAACGGCGATGGCCCGCCTTCCCAATGCGCGGATTTCGTCCGCCGTCTCATGAATGCTGCCGGGCAGGCGTTCGGTGGATTGTTCGCTCTTGGCGGCGGCCACGACGTCCGCCCCCTCGCGGGCCAGCCGCAGAGCGAGCGCTTTGCCAATCCCGCGGCTGGCGCCGGTCACCAGGGCGACGCGCCCGCGGAGATCGGGATGCAATGCAGAAGTCGGGTCTGGCATAGGCTCACGCTATCTTCGCATGGTCCAGAGCTGGCGGGAACTGCGCGGCAACCGGCGGTTCGACCGGCGCGGGCTCTACCACGGGCCTTGGCTTCCGATGCGCCGCCGGCTTCCGCCGTCTGGCAACGGACCGGGGCCGGCCGGACACCAGCCGCCCGGCAGAGTTCCTCCCAGGAAATGCCAATGAAATCGCGGAGGCGCTTGACATCGGCGGCCGCCACGGCATCCGCCGTCAGCCCGAAGCACATCTTGCCGTTGTAGCTCTGCACCGCTACGCCCACGCCCAATTCGTAGCCCGTGGGCACGTGAGGATAGGAGGAAAGCATCCGTTTGCCCACGCAGTAGAGGGCCGTCGGAGAACCGGGCACATTGGTGTAGATCAGATTGAGCAGCGGCGCCGGCAGCGGCACCAGCGGGATTCCCTACCAGAATAACGCCTGCGCGGGCGGCGGAGCGACGCCCAGCCCGCTGGCCGCGATGCCCACCAGTTCCGCCGCGCGGACGCTTTTCATGATGGCGGTGCGGAGAGCGATCTCCTTGAAATGCTGCAGCGGGTCCGCCACATCCATAGGGAGCGTCAGGGGAAGGAAGGAGATCCGGTTGCCCAGCGAATCGCCCTTTTCGTCCTTCCGCAAACTCACCGGGCAGACCATCCTCAGCAGGCGGCCGGCGGTGGATTCCCCATGCAGCTTGACATAGTGAGCCACGGCGCGCGTCACCACTGTCAGGATGACGCCGTTAACGGTGCCGCCGGTGGAATTACGGATGGCCTTCACGTCGGCAAAGTCGAACTCGGCCCAGCAGAACTTGCGTTCACTGCCGCAGGGCCGGTTAAACGGGAGTCTCCGGACGGGGCTCGCAATCTCCGGCAGTAGCGCCAGGCCCTGGAGCCCTTTGCCCGCGGTCGCTCAACAATCCTGCGCCAGGTCCAAAAGCCCGGCCTCGGCGGCCACCAGATTTTCCAGCGAACTGTGGATGGCGCTGGCGATGGCGTCGCTGAGGGAAGGCTCCTTAGCCGGCGCCGGAGGGTGGAAGTGCGGCTTATGGATGGCGTGCGATCCCTCCGCCGTCGGGTCCAGCATGATGCGGAGCAGGGAAGCGCCGGCCACCCCGTCGGCCAGCGCGTGATGCACTTTGGCGATCAGGGCGCCGCGGCCGCCCTCTAAACCCTCCACCACGTAAACCTCCCACAGCGGCTGTCGCGGTTCATCACGGTGGAGAAGACACGGCCGGCCAGTTCCTCTAACGCCTCCTCATCGCCGGGAGCGTTGACGGTTAGTCTTATGATATGGCGGCGAATGTCGAAATGCGCGTCGTACTCCCAGTTCGGATAACCGATATCGAACGGTGGGGAAACGGCCACCTGGCGATAGCGCGGCAGCAGGTGCAGCATGGAATCGATAGTGGCGACGAAATCCTCGAAGGGGATGGCTTATTCAAACGTGCAAACGCAGGCGATGTGTAAGGGAATCTCCTTCCGCTCCAGGTACAGGAAAGCGGCGTCCGCGCCGGAAAGGCGCTTGCGTAATTGCGGACTCTTCTCGTCCATTTTTTCATTCTCCGTCGAATTTCAGACAGGAAACTCCGTTTGTAGATTAGGCCGGAATAGAGACGCTGTCAATGCCCACCGGGGTGGCCCGCAGGCCAAGGCCGGGCTGTTCGCCCGGCTGGGCAAGCTAAAGCTTACCCCACATCAGGAAGGCCGGCGTATTTGTGGGATAAGCTTCAGCTTGTCCAAGCGAGCGGAGCTCGTTCCGGCTCTTCGGGCCATGATTCGCAAGCGGTTCCGCGAGTCCGGAAAACTCGTGACGGCGCCATTTTCCGGTGCTATGCTATCGACCGGGTGACGAATACGTGTATCGCAAGCTGCTTGCGCAGGTGACCCTGGCCGATGGCGCGCACGATCAGATCGCGGTCCAAGCTCCTTTCACCGGCGGCCTGACGAATATTCCGGCCGGCACCGAGGCCGATGTGGAACGGGCCGTGGCGCTTGCCCGCAGCGCGCAGCCTGCCTGGGCGGCACGATCCTTCTCTCATCGCGCCGCCATCTTTCTGCGCTTCCACGATCTCCTGCTCGATCGTCAGGACGAGATTCTCAACCTCATCCAACTAGAGACGGGAAAGGCTCGCCGGCACGCTTTAGAGGAAGTTCTGGACACCGCGATTGTCTCCCGCTATTACGCGTTCCACGCGCGGCGGTTGTTGCGGCCGCGCCGCCGGAGAGGCGCCCTGCCCCTGCTGACCAAGACGTGGGAACTCAAGTCGCCGGTTGGCGTTGTGGGCTTCATCGTGCCCTGGAATTATCCGCTCAATCTGGCAATTACCGATGCGGTGGGAGCATTGATGGCCGGCAACACGGCGGTACTCAAGCCCGACCTGCAGACCAGCCTGACTGCCCTTTGGGCGGTCGACCTGCTCCGCCAGGCGGGCATGCCGGCCGATGTGTTCGCGGTGGTGACAGGGGACGGCCCGGTGATCGGCCCCGCCATGGGCGAGCGCGTCGACTTTCTCATGTTCACCGGCAGCGGACGCACCGGCAGAACGGTCGCGCGGCAGGCGGCCGAGCGCCTGATCGGCTGCTCGCTGGAACTCGGCGGCAAGAACCCCATGATCGTGCTGCCCGATGCCGATCTGGAGAAGACTGTGGAGGGCGCAGTACGCGGCTGCTTCTCGGCCGCCGGCCAGATCTGCGTGTCGATCGAGCGGATGTTCGTCCATGAGGCGATATGGGACAGATTTGTGGGCCGCTTCGTCGAGCGGACCAAGGCGCTGCGTCTGGGAGCGGCGCTCGACTATTCGGTGGAAATGGGTTCGCTCGCCTCCGAGCGGCAGATGAAAGCCGTGGAGGACCACGTCGGCGACGCGCTGGCGCAAGGCGCCAAGGTTCTCGCCGGCGGGCGCCGGCGTCCCGACCTCGGGCCGCTGTTCTATGAGCCTACAATCCTGGTAGACGTGCGGCCGGGCATGAAAGTATATGCCGAGGAGACCTTTGGGCCGGTGGTATCCATCTATCCCTTTGCCTCCGAGGCAGAAGCCATTGAGCAAGCCAACGCGACCCGTTATGGCCTGAGTGCCAGCATCTGGACGCGCGATACGGGACGTGGCGAAAGGCTTGCTCAAAGGATCCGCGCCGGCAGCGTCAACGTCAACGAAGCTTACGCCGCCACCTGGGCATCGGTGGATTCGCCCATCGGAGGAATGAAGGAGTCCGGCCTGCGGGCGCGGCATGGGGCGGAAGGCATTCTGAAGTTCACGGAGTCGCAGACGGTCGCCGTCCAGCGACTCTTGCCGGTGGCGCCCCTCCCGGGCATGGATGTCGAGGTTTACGCCCGCTGGATGACGAGAGCTCTGAGGCTGATCCGCAAGACGCGATTACTGGGGTGAATGAGGCGTTTTTCCGGCGCTCTGCGCGGTGTAAGGTGTCGGGAGGCCTCTGTGAACACGACTCTGACCGGAGTTCTGATAGCGGCTGCAGTCTTGCCGGGCGTCATTCTGGCCCAAGGCGCCATCAATACCTACGCCGGGAGCGACGCTTTGTTTGCCGGCGCCGGCAAGCCCGCAACCTCAGCCCAATTAGTGGCGCCGAACAACATCGCCGTCGACAGCGAGGGGAACATCTACTTTTCCGACAGCGGACTATCCCAGGTTCTCAAGGTTGCCACCAATGGAGTCATCTCCATTGTCGCCGGAACCGGCCTGACCAGCGGCGGCGGCGACGGCGGACTGGCTACCGGCGCGGCACTGGATTCGCCACAGGGTTTGGCCTTCGATTCGGCCGGCAATCTCTACATCGTGGACTCGTTCAACAGTAACGTCCGCAAGGTGGATACCAACGGAATCATCACCACGGTGGCCGGCGGTCAGGGCCAAGCGGGTTTTGCGGGGGACGGCGGCCCCGCCACCTCAGCCCTGCTTACGAATCCCACGGGGATCGCCATTGACCGCTCCGGCAACCTTTATATTGCGGACCGCGCCAACAATCGGATCCGCTTGGTCACCGCCAGCACCGGGATCATCACCACCATCGCGGGCAGCAGCAAGACCGGTTTCACGGGCGACGGCGGACCGGCGGCCCAAGCCACTCTCACACTCCCGACAGGCCTGGCGTTCGATTCCTCGGGAAACTTGTACATCGCCGACAGCAACAACTGGGCGATCCGCAAGATCTCCACCAGCGGGATTATCACGACCGTTGCGGGGACCGGCCAGCCGGGCTCCGGCGGCGACAACGGGCCGGCCACCAAAGCGCAGTTGTCAGGGCCGCAGGGGATCGCGGTGGACGCTTCCGGAAACTTGTACATTGTCGATAGCGGCAACCAGCGCATTCGCTATGTCAATGCCGCCGGCACGATCGTTACCATCGCAGGAAGCGGCGCGGCCGGCTTCAGCGGTGACGGCGGCGCGGCCATTAGCGCCCAGTTCAGCAGTCCCATGGGAATCGCACTTGACGCCTCCGACGCGGTTTACGTGGCCGACCTCGACAACAATCGGATTCGCCGATTTACGGTGGGCGGTGCCATAAACACATTCGCCGGAACAACGAGATCCATCGGCGATGGCGGACCATCCATCCAGGCGCGTTTGAACGCTCCCTGGAGCATCGCGGTTGACTCCACCGGCAACCTGTACATCGCCGACCGCTCCGACAATCGGGTACGTAAGGTGACTCCGTCGGGCACCATCGCCACCCTGGCGGGAAACGGCCAGAACGGCTATGGCGGCGATGGCGGCCCGAGCACCATGGCGATTCTGAATACGCCCAACGGTATTGCCGTCGACTCCGCCGGGAACTTGTATATCGCCGACGCCGGCAATAACCGAATTCGCCGGGTGAGTGCTTCTACGGGAATCATTACCACCTTCGCCGGTAGCGGCGGTTACTCTTACACCGGCCCGGGGACGGGCGGAGACGGCGGCCCGGCTACCGCCGCGACTCTTACATACCCTGGGGCCGTGGCCGTGGATGGCTTGGGAAACGTATATCTCACCGATGTGGTGCAATCCAATACATCCCCAGCGGCGCTCGCCATACGCCGGGTCACAGCCGACGGAAAGATCAATACCTGGGTCGGCGGCAACCCCGCACCTGGATTCAGCGGAGACGGCGGGCCGCCACTCGAGGCCCAGCTCAGCACGGGGATTAATATCGCGGGCGGTAGCGACGGGAGCCTGTATATCGCGGACCAAGGTAACAACCGGATCAGGAAAGTCGACCCGGCGGGGGCGGCAATCAACACCATCGCAGGCAACGGCAACGCCAGCAATTCCGGCGATGGCGGGCCGGCACTATCGGCGGGTGTGTCCGGGCCTTGGTCGGTACTGGTAGACGCGGCGGGGAATCTTTACATCGGAGATATTCCGGTGGTGCGCAAAGTCTCGCCCGGCGGCGTGATCGGGACCTATGCGGGCACCGGCCGATACGCCTTCTCGGGCGATGGCGGACCCGCAACGTCGGCATCGCTCACCGGGATGCCCGGCTTGGCGCTCGATACCGGTAACAACCTGTATATGGTGGACGCGGGCAACCGCCGCATCCGCGAGGTACAGCCCGCGGCCAGCCCCGCGACAGCTTTGTCCGCCACTTCTGTGACCTTCAACCTGGCGGCTGCCGGGTCCACGGCGACAACCCAGACCTTTGCGCTAACCAATAGCGGCCAGGGCACGCTGAACTGGGCGGCGGCTGCGACCACCACTGCGGGCGGCGCCTGGCTTTCGGTTTCGCCGGCCATCGGATCGGTCGTGGCCGGCCAGCCCGGAACCACCCTGACGGTCACGGCGAATCCCGTCAGTCTCAGCGCGGGCGATTACTACGGGGAGATTCAGGTCACCTCGCCGAGTGCGGCGAGCCATGTCCAGATCGTTACGGTGCGCTTGACGGTCGGGACAGCGGGCGAAGCTCCGCCCCAGGTCGCCGCGGGTGGTGTGCTGAACGCCGCCAGTTATAGCCTGCAGACGCCGGTGGCGCCGGGATCGCTGGTCTCCATCTTCGGCTCGGGCTTCACGGATGCGGCCGGCTTACAGGTCGCCACTGAGTATCCCTGGCCGACGGTGCTGGGGACAACGACGGTCACGGTTGGCGGCGAGTCGGCTCCTATCTATGTAGCGACCGCCGGCCAGATCAACG
>Ga0182030_10018393_pt1 | contig 13396 bp, 11 predicted proteins | sample 812S3MmetaG_FD_121299 | JGI IMG/M metagenome (GOLD analysis project Ga0182030, IMG submission 121299) | Permafrost microbial communities from Stordalen Mire, Sweden - 812S3M metaG (Illumina Assembly) | ecosystem: Environmental > Terrestrial > Soil > Wetlands > Permafrost | place: Sweden... | reverse complement strand
GTGCAGAGGCGCTCGTCCTGGCGGATGGTCACGGTCGCGCTGGCCAGGGCCCGCCCGGTGTGCATCGCGTCCACCTCAATATCGAGCGGCTTGTCCATGGCGCCGCCGCGGGCGAACACCGTGTGGATGGTCTTCACTTCCTTGGAGGGATCGATGGTCGCCCCGGCCACGATTGACTGGGCCAGGAGTTGGCCCCCGAAGACCACGCCGCCCGGGCCGTCCGAGAAGTTCTGCGCCACGAAGCGTCCCTCTCCGACCTGTTCGAGATCGAGGACGCCCAGCAACTCCGACAGCTCTGCCACTTTCCCTCCCAAGTCAAGGACGCGCGCACGCGCCCGAGGTCGTCTTTGCCGCCCTTATCCTGCCGAGCCCCTGGTGCCGAATCGGAAGGCCCCGGGAGCGATCATGCCACAGGCACTGCGCCGGCCGTCACTCCGGCGGCATCCCCAAGGCGAGGTGCAGGGCGGTGACATCGGCCAGGGAACGCAGGCTGTCGTTGAGATGCGTGCAGGTGCTCCGGCCCACGAACTCCTTGCGCACCCGGGTCCGCAGCGCAGAGAGATCCATGCCGTCGATACGTTGCGCGCTGGCCAGCGCGCCCGGGCACTCCACCCAGGGCAGCACGTGGGCCCGAGCCGAGACAGACCCGATCCTGCCGACCCCCAGGTCGACCGCGCCGGACATCGTGTACTCGTGCATGATCGTCTCGCTCCCCCGGCCGTCCACGTGACTGTCGCGGAAGTGCAGATCGATCCCATGCTCCCGCTCGCCTGCGAGTGGCGCGAGCAGGTCGAGTCGCCGGCGCCGGCGCACGGCGTGCGGAGCCAGGTCCGCCATGACGTGCCACGACAGCGGATCGGTGTCGTCTTCGAGCGTCGGGGCCGGCGGGCCCAACGTCACGGGGAGCGACCCCGTTTCGCGCACGTGGACCATCATGGTGGCGTCGTGGGCCCACCCGGCGCAGATGTCGTCCTGCGCGCCCAAGTCAGGGAAGGGGCCGGTGACGGATCCGCCAGGGGGTGCGGGCCGGAAGCGGTCGGTGTCGGTGTGGATGTCGCTGTGGGGGCCTTCGTCGAGGGTGGCCCGGACCAGGGCGTAGCCCGAGACCAGCGTGGCTCCCGGGAGGTCGTCGAGGAGCAGGTAGAGCAGCGACCCGTCCTCGCAGCCGTCGGCCACGATCTCGTTCACACGGGAACGGAACCCCGGACCGACCGACGCGCCCAGAAGGCCCCGCAGCGCGGGGATTTCGGGAGAGGTGCCGAGCGACAGCAGCTCACGGGTGGGGCTGATGCGGGCCTGCAGGGTCACCTCGGCCACCACCTCGCTGGTGCCGTCGACGTTGGTGCGCAGGTCGCGCGCCCGGGCCTCGACGACGGCGTCGGCCCGGAGCCCGTCGGGCCGCAGCGTGTCGATGTTCGTGGTGCGCCGGATGGATCCGGCCCGCCGGGGAGTCGTGGCGGTGATGGCGTCCTGGGGGCCCGCCGCGTGCGGGAGGACCTCCATCAGGGTGCCGGCCTCAGCCGCAGGCCCGACCGGGCGCCGGTCGAGCATCCCTGGCGCGTCGCCACCACACCGTTCACGACGCTCATCTCGATCCCTTGCGCCTCGGTGACCAGCCGCCTTCCCCCGGCCGGTTGGTCGTCGACGAACCGGACCCCGGTCGTGGCGATCCGGTCGGGGTCGAACAGCACGAGGTCGGCGGCGAGGCCCGGCCGGACGAGCCCACGGTCGGCCAGCCCGAGCAGCCGGGCCTGATCACCGGTGAGCATGGCCACGGCACGGGCCAGGGAGAGTACCTGGCGCTCGCGCACCCAGTGCTGGAGCGTCCACACGGCATAGCAACTGTCGGTGTTGGCCAGCACGTGGGCACCCGCATCGGAGGCGCCGATCATGGCCGCCGGGTGGGCGACCAGCCGGGCCACCGCGTCGTCGTCGCCGTTGCGCATGACGACGGCGACCTGGGTCTCGAAGTCGTCGGCCAGGGCGAGGTCGAGCAGGAGGTCGACCGGGTCGGCGCCCCGCACCGCACCGAGGGCTTCGAGGTCCATCCCTTCGACGTCGTCCTGGTGGGAGTAGCGCACCCGCACATGGTCCCACCGCCCGTTGAACACGGGGTTCGGCGGCATGGTCGCGCCTTCGCGGCGCAGGAGGGCCCGGGCGTCGGGGTCGGCGGCCAGTGCCCGCACCCCGTCTGCTCCCGCGGTGCGGACGGCCGCGAGGAGTGAAGGGAGCGACCGCACCAGCGCACCGGCACTGTCCAGCCTGGTCCACAGCTCGAAGGGGCGGGTGGAGATCTGCGGGACCACGGTGACCCCGGGCCGCCGACCCGCCAGGGTGAGGTCCAGAATGGCCGCGCCCCCGCCGGGGTCCTCGGTGGAGTCGAAAATCGGCCCGACGACCACCGGGCGTCCCGAGGCCGCGGCGAGGCGCTCGTGCCACGCCAGGTCGGCCATCCGCTCCTCCCGGCCCAAAAGGAGCGCCGCGTTGGCCATGGTGAAGAGACCGGGCCCCGGTCCCTCGCCCAGCACAGCGGCCAGGCTGAGCAACTCCTCTTCACCGCACACCTGGCCGGGCAGCTCGGTCCCGTCCGGACCCGGGTTGCCGACCACCTGATCTGTGGAGAACCCGAGCGCGCCGAGCGCGGTGCCCTGGCGCAGGAGCCGGCCCATGGCGTCCATCTCGGCCGCGGTGGCGCGCCGGGTGTGCGCCGCGGGCACCCCGAGGACGGCGGCGCGCAGGGGCACGTGGCCGATCAAAAAGGCGTGATTGATCAGCACGTCGAGCTCGTCGAGCCGCGCCGCGTAGGAGGCGAGGTCGGACCAGTCGAACGGCACGCCGCTCTCGAAGGAGGCCGCCGGGATCTGCTCGACGGTACTCATGGCGGCCACCAGGTAGCGGCGGGCTTCCTCGTCGTACACCGGCGCCAGCCCGTAGCCGCAGTTGGTCGTGACCACGGTGGTGACGCCGAAGCTCGACGACGGCGTGACGTCGGCGTCCCAGAACAGGTTGGCATCGAGATGCGTGTGGGGGTCGATGAACCCCGGGGCGAGCACCAGATCGCGTGCGTCCACCTCCTGGTCGGCGCGGCCGCCGACGTGGCCACCCACCTGCGCGATGGTCCCGTCGCGCACCGCCACATCGCCCTCGTGCACCGGGCCGCCACTGCCGTCGACGATGGTGGCATTACGGAACAGCAGCTGGTATGCGTCGCCTGCCACGGGCCGCTTTCAGACCGCCACGGCGCTCGTCGTCGCCGACAGCATGCCGGTGAGGGCCGGGATCGGGGCGGCCCGGTCCCACCCCGGACCCAGGTGGGTCAACAGGCCGTCGAGGTCGATGCAGTAGAACCGGGCCGGGCCGTCGACGAAGATGGCCCGCTTGTCCGCCTCGGAGAGATCGGGGCGGTCCCGGAGGATTTCGATCGGATCGGGCCACGCCCCGTCCTGGTGCGGCCAGTCACTGGCCCACAGCACGTGGTCGGCGCCGACTGTCTCCACCGTGAGGCCCAGTCCCACATCGGCGGGCTCGCCCGAGATCACGCACTGGTCACGGAACTGCGCCCGCGCGCTGCGGCGCCGATCGCCCCCCACGAGCGCCATCTTCTCGTAGGTCTCGTCGAGGCGGCCCAACCAGTGCGGCAGCCATCCCACGTCGCCCTCGAAGAAACCGACGCGCAGCCGCGGGAAGCGTTCGAGCGTGCCGCCGTCGATGACGTGCAGCACGGCCAGCTGGAGCTGCAGCGGGACGCCCATCTGCCACTGCACACGATTGGCCAGGTGGCGGATGAGGCCCAGGGTGGGGCTGGCCGGATTGGAGGCATGGACCACGGCGGGCAGGCCGGCATCGACCAGGCGTCCCCAGAGGGGATCGAGATCCGCGCTGCCGAGCGACTGGCCGCCGGGAGTGGGTATCGGCGAGAGCATCACGGTCGTCGCCCCTTCGCCAACGGCCCATTCGAGCTCGGCCGCCGCCCACTCGAGGTCGGTGAGCGGGAGCACGGCGGCCCAGCGCAAGCGGACCGGGTCGGCGGCCGCGAAGTCACGGATCCATTCGTTGTACGCATGGGCGGAGGCGTTCACGAAGCCCTGGTCGGGAAGATCGTCGAGGCCCAGCGTCATGGTCGGGAAGAGCACGCTCACCGCGATGCCCTGCGCGTCCATCAACGCGAGCCGCCGATGGGGATCGGAGATGCCGCGGTCCACCTCGGTCTCGAGATCGATATTCAGCCGACCCGACGCTCGCAGCGCTCCCGGAGTGCACAGCGAGCCCAGGCTCCATTCGAACCGGGTGGCGTGTCCGTAGAACTGCACCGTCTCGACCCCGTCGACCGTGACCTGCCGCCAGGCCATCTCCCGGTACTGCGCCGGGAGGCGTTCCTGCCACAGCGTGAACGGCTCCATCACGTGTCCGTCGGCATCGATGATCGGCAGTCTCACGTATCCCCCATGCTGTTCCTCCGGGGCCGGGCACCCCCCTGCGAACCGCAGCCGACTCTAGCCCTGACCCTGGGAAACGGACTCTGCCAGCGCTTCATGAAAGGATGCAGCCCGGCGGGGACGACCGGCTGTGGGTGCGGTCACGCGTGTGAGGGGAGGGCCGTAACGGTGGACGATCTGACGGGCAAGGTGGCACTGGTGACCGGGGCCAGCCGGGGGGTCGGGGCGGCCACTGCGGTGGCCCTGGCCGAAGCGGGTTGCGACGTGGCCTGCGCGGCACGGGCCACCGAGTCCAGCCCGCAGCGGACGGCGGGCACGCTGGACGAGACGGTGCGCCGGGTGGAGGCGACCGGGCGCCGTGGCCTGTCGATTCCCACCAACCTGGCGGTGGACGACGAGGTGATCGCCATGGTCCGGACCGCCCACGAACACTTCGGGCGTCTCGACATCCTCGTCAACAACGCGGCCATCACCTTCATCGGCGACCTCGACATCCCCCTCAAGCGTTACGACCTGGTCATGCAGGTCAACCTGCGCGCGCCCCTCATCGCCATCCGGGAGGCGGCGCCCGTCATGGCCGCGCACGGGGGCGGGACCATCATCAACGTCTCGTCGGAGGCGGCCCTCTACCCCCACGCCTCCCTCTTGGCCTACGGGATCTCCAAAATCGGGTTGGAGCGGCTGACCGTCGACGCGGCGCGCCAGCTGGCCCCGTCCCACATCTCGGTCAACTGCTTCCGCATCGACGTCGCCGTGGCGTCAGAGGGGTTCGTGGCCAACACGCCGGGCGCCGACCACTCCGAGTGGGAGCCGTCCGAGGTGGCGGCCGAAGGCATCGTATGGATGGCCCGCCAGCCCGTCACCTACTCCGGGCGCCGCGAGAGCATGCTGGCACTGCGACACCGAGAAGGGATCATGGCCTCGCGGTTGGCCCACCCGACCACCCATGTGCCCCGCACCGAGCTGTTCGACGGGCTGGCTCCCGCGGTCGGTCCGGACTACTTCGAGGAGCCCTATCCCGACGATGCGGGTGAGGATGCGGGTGAGGGGGCAGGCGGCGCGGCGGGCGACCGGGCGGGCGAGGGGCGATGAAGATCGGCATCTCACTGGGGACGCTGCATCCGAGCCTGTGGGTCGAGGCGACCAAGGAAGCGGACCGGCTCGGCTACGAGTCGGTGTGGATGCCCGAGCACCTGGTGATCCCGCTGGCCATGACCGACAGCCCGCACGACGGCGAGGACCACCCGCCCATCCCGGCGAACGTGCCGGTCTTCGACGTCTTCTCGTATCTTGGCTTCCTGGCCGGGCAGACCGAGCAGATCCACTTCGGCACGCAGGTCTACAACATCGGGCTGCGGCATCCCTTCGTGGTGGCGCGCGCCGTCACCACGTTGGACATCATCTCCGGGGGGCGGCTGGAGTTCGGGATCGGGGCCAGCTGGCTCCGGGCCGAGTGGGAGGCGGTCGGTCTCGACTTCGACACCCGTGGCCGGCGGGTGGACGAGGCGATCACCGTATGCCAGCGGCTCTGGAGCGAGGACGTCGTCGAGCACCACGGTGAGTTCTTCGACTTCGGCGCCGTGATGTTCGAACCCAAGCCGGCCCATGCGCCGTGGCCGCCGCTCCACATCGGGGGAGACGGGCCGGCCGCGCTGCGCCGGGCGGCGACCGTCGGCGACGGGTGGATCCCGATGAACCACACGGTCGAGCAGATCGAGGTCGATGGCAGACGGATCGCGCAGCTTCGTGAGGCCGCCGGCCGCGATGGCGCCGTCGAGATCACGCTGGGGGGCGGCCAGGATGCGGACGAACTCCGCCGGTGGGCCGATCTGGGCATCGGCCGGGCCTTGGTGAAACCGTGGCAGTCCACCAAGGGTGCCCTGGAGGGTCTGCGCCGCTTCGCCGAGGAGGTTCTCCCCGACGTTCGCGACCATCCGGTGCGCACACCGGAGCCCTGAGTTCGTCAGTCCTCGAGGAGGCGGGCCAAGACGTCGTGAGGCGGGTGGTTCAAGAAACCCTCGGTCGGCCAGTTGAACCAGCCGGCCGACGCCAGGGCGCCGCCGTCGGGATGCAGTGTCGTGCCGGTCACGAACGACGACAGGTTGGACGCCAGGAAGAGGGCACAGCCCCCCGCATCCTCGAACGTGCCGACACGCCCCATCGGGGTGCCGATGCGGTGCTGGAGCGCCGACGTCTCCTCGTGGGCGGCCGAGCCGGCGAGCGAATCCAGGCCCGGGGTGGCGATGTAGTCGGGCGCGATGGTGTTGACCCGGATGTGCTCGGGGGCGAGCTCGACAGCCAGCGTCCGGGTGAGGCTCGTCACCGCGGCCTTCATGGCGGCGTAGACCGCGTAACCCGGGGCCGCCCGGTGCGCCTCGATGGAGGTGATGTTGATGATGCTGCCGCCCCCCTGCGACCGCATACGCGCCACGGCGAGCTGGGTGGAGTGCAGCAGCCACGTGAAATTCGTACGGATCAGGGCATCCCACCCCCGGGGGTTCGACTCGGCGAAGTCCTGGCGGAACGTGCCACCGACCACGTTGACCAGGACATCGCACCGGGCGCCGAAGCGGGTGTCGGCCTGGTCGAAGAACGCCGAAAGCGCATCGGCGTCCCGGGCGTCGAGCGCGGAGGTCATCACCTCCGCGCCAGCCTCGGCGATCACCGCCGCCACCTCGTCGAGCGCCGCGGGGTCCCGGTCGGCCAGCGCGAGATGCATACCGGCTCGGGCCAGGTCGACGGCGCAGGCGCGGCCGATGCCACCCCCGCCGCCCACCACGACGGCCACACGGCCGGCCAGGTCGGCCCGTTCGTCGAGATAGCTCATGGTGGCCCCGTTCTCCTCGTGGTCATTGCTGTGTCGTCATTGCTGTGTCGTCATTGCCGGGCGAACTGGGAGCGCAGGTGCTTGCGATCCACCTTCCCGAAGTCGGTGATGGGCAGTTCGGTGAGCACCAAGAGGTGCTCGGGCTGCTTGAAATTGGCGATACGCCCCCGGCAGAACTGGCGCAACTGCACCAGGTCGAGTGGTTCGTGCACCACGACCGCTACCCCCACCCGCTGACCCATCTCGTCGTCGGGCACACCGAACACCGCCACGTCGCGCACCGCCGGGTGCGCCCGGACCACGTCTTCGACCTCGGAGGGCGCGAACTTCTCCCCGCCCCGGTTGATGGTGTCCGAGAGGCGGCCGGCCGGGAACAGGTAGCCCTCGCTGTCGGCCGAGACCATGTCCCCGGTGCGGAACCAGCCGGGTGCCGTCGCGGCCTCGCCGTCACCCCCCTGCCCGTCCGGAACCACCACGACGTCGCTGCGCACCCACAGCTCCCCGACGGTGCCCGGCTCCGCCTCCGCTCCGGTGGTGGGGTGGACGATCCGGATCTCGACCCCGGGGAGCGGCTTGCCCACCGAGGCCAACCGCTCGGGGGGGTGATCGCCCGGACCGAGCGCGGTGATCGACCCCATCGTCTCGGTTTGGCCGAACGTGTTGGTCAACGCCACACCGGGGAGCGACTCCATGGCCCGCCGGATCAATTCGGGGGTGGCCGGTGCCGCGCCGTAGGTCAGGCTCGTCAGTGAGCTCAGGTCCGTCGTGGGAAAATCGGGGTGCTCCAGAATCCGGTACAGCATGGTGGGCACCACGAACGCAGTGGTCACCGCGTGCCGCGCGACCAGGGCGAGCCACTCGCCCGCGTCGAAGCGGGTCTGGACCACGGTGGTCGAGCCCCGGGCCAGGGCCACCAGCATCCCCAGCATCCCCCCGATGTGCACGAGCGGGACACACATGATCGACACGGCGGGGACGGGATCGACCGATGGGGAAAAGGACGCCACCCGAGGAGCTATTGCGCCATGCGTGAGTGGCACCACCTTGGGGGTCCCGGTGGTGCCACTGGTGAAGAGGACGACGGCGTCGTCCGTCGGCGCCGGATCCGACCGTGACGGGTGATCGCGGCTGTCACCGGTGAGCAGGGCGGGACCGGTGAGCAGGGTGGGCGGCCCGAGCACCGGCTCGAGGCCGGACGCCGCCGCCACGGCGGCGTAGGCGGGCCCGGCGACCCCGGTCGACGCCGTCCCGGCCGCCTCCATGAGGACCGCCAGTTCGCCGCTGGTCAGGCGCGGGTTCATCAGGGCGGTGGCCGCCCCGAGGTGGGTGGCGCCGAGCAGCGTGGCCACGGCGAGCACGCTGGTGTCGTCGACGAGAGGGATGCGCCAGCCCGCGGAGACCCCGGCCGCCCGAAGTCCCGCTGCGGCCTGGGCGGTGGCAGAGGCCAGTTGGCCGAAGCTGGTGGCCTCCCCGGCGATGATCAGCGCAGCACGGTCGGGGTCGACCGCCACGACATCGTCGAGGACGCGGCCGATCTGCTTGCCTTTCATGGCCACAGTCCCGTCATGGCGACGATCCCCCCTCCCCTGCCGGTCAGAAAATACCGCTGCCGCTCACCAGGCGGGACCGCAACAGCCCCGCCAGCCGTTCCCGGTGGTAGACGGCGTCACCGTAGCTGAGCCGGTCGAACTGGGACCGTTTCATGTACAGGTGGAGGTCGTGCTCCCAGGTGAACCCGATGCCTCCGTGCACCTGCAGGCCCGACGCCATCACCCGCTTGGCGGCGTCCGACGTCCACACCTTGGCCGTCGAGGCCGCCGCCGACGCGTCGGGGTCGCCGGCCGAGATGGCCCAGGCGGCATACCAGGTCGACGAGCGCATGCCCTCGACGTCGACCAGCATGTCCGCACAGCGGTGCTTGATGGCCTGGAAGCTGCCGATGGGCTGATCGAACTGGACGCGGTCCTTGGCGTACTGCACAGCCATCTCGAGCACGCGGTCGGACCCGCCCAGCATCTCTGCTGACGCGCCGACCGCGCCCCGGTCGAGGATCTCGGTGGCCAGGGCCGCGCCACCGAGACGCGTGGCGGGGGCCTCGTCGAGGGTGAGCCACGACAGGACCCGCGTGCCGTCCATCGCCGGCTCCGGCGGCGGCCGGTGCGTCGCCTCGATCTCGACGGAGAAGACCGCGTCGCCGGTGACGACCACCGCGAGGTCCGCCACCGCCGCACCCTCCACCGGTCCGATCCGTCCCGACACCGTCCACGTCGGGCCCGACGTCACAGCACGCAGGGCGTCCGGATGCGTGCTCCAGGCCACGCAGCCCAGTCGCGCCCCGGAGGCCAGCCCGTCCACCCACTCCCGCTGAGGCTCCTCGGCCCCGGCCAGTGCCGTGAGGGCCAGGAGGCTCGGGAGGAACGGGACGGGTGCGGTGTGCCGGCCGATCTGCTCGAGCAGGACCGCCGCCTCCACCCAACTCAGGCCGACGCCCCCGTCGGCCTCCGCCAGCGCGATACCCAACCACCCCTGATCGGCCAGCGCGCGCCAGAGGCTCTCGTCGTACGGACGGCCGGAATCGAGGTGCGCCCGGACCTCACTGTGGCCGGCGCGGTCGTCGAGGAGGTCGCGGGCCGCGTCCTGGAGGGCCAGTTGGTCCGGTGAGAGTTCGAAGTCCATCGGGGGTCATGGTAGGGCGGCATCCTGTGCGAAGCTGAAATCGTGGACCTCAGCCCCACGCCCGAACAGGAAGCGTTCAGAGGGGAGGTCCGCGCCTGGCTCGTGGACAACCTCCCGTGGGAGTACGGCCGGGGCCTCCCGCCCCGGTTCGAGGACCTCGGCGAAGAGGTGGCGTTCCTGCGCACGTGGCAGGCCTCCCTCGCGGCGGGCGGCTGGGTCGGTGTGGCCTGGCCGGAGTCGTACGGGGGGCGGGGCGCCGGGCCCGCCGAGCACTTCATCGTCCAAGAGGAGCTGGCCCGGGCGCGGGCCCCGGAAATGGTGGGCCGCATCGGGCTCAATCTGGCCGCCCCCACGCTGCTCGCCTGCGGCCGCGAAGAGCAGCAGGTGCGCTGGCTCTCGCGGATCCGCACCGCCGACGACCTGTGGTGCCAGCTGTTCAGCGAACCCGGAGCGGGGAGCGATCTGGCGTCCCTGCGCACCAGGGCCGACCGGGTCGAGGGCGGGTGGGTGGTGAACGGGCAGAAAGTCTGGACGTCCTACGCCCAGTTCGCCGACTGGGGGGTCTGCCTGGCCCGCAGCGACCCGCAGGCGTCGAAGCACAAGGGAATCTCCTACCTGGTGATCGACATGCACCACCCCGGTGTGGAGGTGCGGCCCCTGGTGCAGCTGACCGGGGAAGCCGAGTTCAACGAGGTCTTCCTCTCCGACGTCTTCGTCCCGGAGGACCAGTTGATCGGGCCCGAGCACGAGGGATGGCGGGTGGCGAACTCCACCTTGTCCCACGAAAGAGGGACCAACCCGCGCCAGCTGGTCATCCACATGCAGCTGCTCGAGGAGCTGCTCCGGCTGGCCGAGGAAAACGGCTCCTTCGACGACCGGCGTCTGCGCGGGGCGCTGGTCCAGGCCTACGTCGAGATCCGGCTGTTCCAGCTGCACAACCTGCGCAGCGTGAGCCGGCTCTCCCATGGGCTCGAGCCGGGCCCCGAGGGCAGCGCGCTGAAGCTGTACTGGAGCGAGATGTCGAAACGCTTCCACGAGACCGTCATGGCCGTCCTCGGTGATGCGGCACCGCTGTGGAAGGGAGCGACGGGCAACCCCGGGGAGGGCCGGTGGCAGCGCTCCTGGCTCTACTACCAGGGCTCGTCGATCTGGGCCGGCACCAACGAGATACAGCGCAACGTGATCGGCGAACGCGTCCTGGGACTCCCCAGGGCGGCCCGGCGCTGAGCACAGAGACGGGGGCAGAGAGAGGCATGGCGGAGAAAGCTCAGAACGACGACAGCGTGCTCTATGCCGTGGCGGGTCATGTGGCGACCATCACCATGAACCGCCCGGATGTGGCGAACGCGCAGAACACCGCGCTGATCGACGGGATCGACCACTTCCTGGACGTCGCCGACGCCGACGACGAGGTGCGCGTGGTCATCCTCGCCGGCTCGGGGAAGCACTTCTCCGCCGGCCATGACCTGAAGGCACTCGTCGGTGGCGAGGCCGATCCCTGGACCGCGGTGCGCGAGACGCCCGAGGGGAAGTTCCGTCACGAGCAGGTCATGTATTTCCAACGCTGCCAGCGCATCTACTCGTTCCGCAAGCCGACCATCGCCCAGGTGCAGGGCTCTGCCATCGCGGCCGGCCTCATGCTGGCGTGCATGTGTGACCTCATCGTGGCGGCGGAGGACGCCGTCTTCTCCAACCCCGTGCTCCGGATGACCGGTGCCGGGGTCGAGCTCCTCGTGGAGCCATGGGAGCTGGGTATCCGCAAGGCCAAGGAGTTCCTGTGGACCGGCGAGAAGATCGATGCGCAGGAGGCGTGGCGACTGGGCCTGGTCAACCGCGTCGTTCCCACCGCCGAGTTGGCCGAACGAACCCGCGAGCTGGCCGAGAGGGTGGCCCTGGTGCCGCCGACCACGGCGCAGGTCACGAAGGACACCATCAACAACAGCGCCACCCTGATGGGCAAGGAGGAGTCGTGGAAGTACCACTTCATGGCCCACCACTGGATGCACAACACCCGGACGGCCCTCGACGCCCTGGAGGCCCGCAAGACCAAGACGTCGATGAAAGAGGTCTTCGCCGAGCATCGCGATGAGTGAGGAACGTGAGGAACCACTCCCCTTGGCGGGGCTGCGGGTGATCGACGTGGGGACACGCATCGGTGCGCCCTTCTGCGCCGGTCTCCTCGGCGAAATGGGCGCCGAAGTCATCAAGGTCGAGGATCCCCGTGGGGGCGACTTCATGCGCACCATCGGCCCGTTCGTCAACGAGAGCACCCCGGCGGCGGACGGGGCGCCCGGCAGCGGCGGCACGGCCGAGGCCACGGGGGGCTATTCGCTCTGGTGGTCGGTCGAAGGACGGGGCCGCAAGGGCGTGACGCTCGACCTGCGGAAACCGAACGGCCAGGCTCTCTTCCGGCGCCTGGTGGGGCAGGCGGATGTGGTGTGCGAGAACTTCCGGCCGGGGACGTTGGAAGCATGGAACATCGGGCCGCACGACTGTGACCCGCGGCTCGTGTGGGCCCGGATAAGCGTCTTCGGGCAGGACGGACCGAACGCGAGCCGCCCCGGATTGGACCGCATGGGCATCGCCTACGGCGGGTTGCTCAACCTGACCGGCTATCCCGACCGCCCGCCGGTTCGGCCCGGCGTGACAATTTCGGACTACCTCACGGGCGTGTTCGCCGCCGAGGCGGTCACCGCGGCCCTCTACCGGCGGGATCGTCCCATTACCGGCACGGGGCGCGGCGGTGTCGTCGACGCCCCGCTGTACGGCTCCATTCTGAGAATTCTGGAGTGGACCATTGCCGGGCAGGACCGGATCGGCCTGACCCGCCGTCGTGAAGGCAACCGCCTTCCCAACTCCGCACCACTGGACAACTACCTCACGGCCGACGGTCGCTATGTCTGCATCGTGGCCGGATCGGATGCCAACTTCTCCCGGTTGTGCACCGCCATGGACCGTCCGGATTTGTTACGCGACCCCCGCTGGACCACGCTGGCCCAGCGGGCCGCCAACGCCGACGAGATCAACGAGATCGTGGCGGAATGGGCACAAAAACAAACGGCACAGGAGATCGAGGCGCAGTGTATTGAGCACGGTGTGCCCGTGGGGACGATTTACGATGCCAACGACATCATCGCCGACCCGCACATGCGCGCCCGGGGCGACCTCGTCACGGTCGACGACCCGGTCGCCGGACCGCTGCTGCAGCAAGCTCCCTTTCCACGCCTTGACGGGAGGATGCCGGTGGCGCCGAGTCCCGCTCCCCTCCTGGGCCAACACAACCACGAAGTGTGGTGCGATCTGGTCGGGTTGGACAGCGATACGTTCGCGCAAGCCGTAGCGGAGGGCACCATCTGAGCCTGCTCCGGTTGCGCTCGTCCGCCTCGCCGGTCAGGTCGGCCTTCGTCGGTCGGGTCGGTCTGGTCGGTCAGGTCGGCCTTCGTCGGTCAGGTCGGTC
>Ga0182030_10018391_pt1 | contig 13397 bp, 7 predicted proteins | sample 812S3MmetaG_FD_121299 | JGI IMG/M metagenome (GOLD analysis project Ga0182030, IMG submission 121299) | Permafrost microbial communities from Stordalen Mire, Sweden - 812S3M metaG (Illumina Assembly) | ecosystem: Environmental > Terrestrial > Soil > Wetlands > Permafrost | place: Sweden... | reverse complement strand
TCGACCCCACCGACTGGGTAATCGCCGCGGCAACCGCCGATCCCGCCGCAGTTCCCGTGGCCGAAGCCGTGGAATCGCTCCTGCCATCTGCGCCTGAACCACAGATCGCCGCTTGGCCGGTGACCGCCGCCGCACTGCCCCGCTTGCCTTTCGACCCCACCGACTGGGTAATCGCCGCGGCAACCGCCGATCCCGCCGCAGTTCCCGTGGCCAAAGCCGTGGAATCGCTCCTGCCATCTGCCGCGGAGCCATCCGCGCTTGCGCCATCCATCGCGGCCCTCCGTCTGCCCGATTTGACCCTCATCGCCGCCCAACCGGACCCGTTGGAGGAGTTCGTTCCGCCGCTGGTTGTCGCGCCTCCTTCCGAGACCCGGATGCCCGGTCCGCCCGCCTGCGAGGCAGTTCGAGAGGTGATTCCCGCGTTCGCCGGCGCTCTGCCTGCGTTGGCCGCCGCACCGAACCCGGCCGCGCTGACTTTCGCGCTGGAGCCGCCCCTGTTGCGCTGGGCCGGCGGTTGGCGGACCTCAGCCCCGGCGGAGCCCGTATGCTCCTACATTGCACCGCGACTGGAGACGGCACTCCCCGCCAGCTTCGCCGTGTGTTTGCCGGATATGCGCGTTCTGCAAGGAACGCCAGACCGGCACGCCGCGTTCCTGGCGGCGCCCGCCGACGAGCGCCACCCGGACGCCACCGAGCCTGCGGCAGCCGATTCTCTGGCGATCGCGGCTTCCTCCCAAGAGCAGTCGCCGTTGATGCTGCACTTCCCCGGCCTTGGCATGGAGCAGACTACCGGTAATCGGGCGGCGCCATTCCAGCCCGGCCATCCGTCCGCCGCCGAGCCGCTGGCAACCGCGCCCAATCCGTGGTCCGCCTTGCCGCGGGATCCCACCGTGCAGACACCCGCCGCGCCGGAAGCGGTGCTCCGTTGCGGCTTCCCGCTGGCCAAACCGGCCGCCATGGATTTCATCTGCCAGCGAACGCCCATGGCGCCGTTCCAATCGCTCGACCCGGTGGTACGCGCGATTCCCGCCCAAGCTCCGAAATTCGTCGTCCGGCCCCTCTTCGAGCGGATCGAAGAAGCCGCGGCGCCGCCCGATCCGGCGTCGAAGACTCCAGCTTTCGCCGAGATCTTCGCCGTCCGCAAAGCCTCCCTACGTCACAGCAGCCCAAGCAGTCTCTTTTCCGCCGGCAAGGCGATCGCGGCCAGCTTGCTGGTCGGCGTCGGGATCTGGTTTGGCGCCGGCTCGGTGAGGATCGGCACGCAGATGTTGGCCATCAATACCAGCATCCGCGATATGGGTTCCGGCGGCTCCTCCGGTATCGACAGCGGATCTCGCTCGCCGGTGCCCAGCTTGCCTTCGGCGCACGTTTCCCCGCCCCGGTCGCCGGAAGGCCTCGTCGCCACGGTGCGCCGCGCCATCCAGGGGCGGGCCGCCGTCGAACTCACCGATACTTTCCGCCGGATGGAAGTCTGGGGCGCCGGTGCCGTGTCACTGCCCGCCGGCTGGTCTCGCCATCCCAACGGCTACGTGAACACCGGCCAACTGGCGCTCTATCGCCCGGCGCAGACTTTCGCCGACTACCGCTTCGAGTTCTTCGGTGAAATCGAAAAGAAGAGCATGGGTTGGGCCATACGGGCGCGCGACACCGAGAACTACTACGCCATGAAAATGACCGTGATCGAGCCCGGCCTGAGGCCCGTGATCGCGGCGGTGCACTACTCCGTGATCGGTGGCAGGAAAGGGCCGCTCGTGGAAACGCCGCTCAGCGTCATGATGCACAACCATGAGCCCTACCATGTGGAGGTGGACGTGAAAGGCGACCACGTGGTCACCTCGATTGAAGGACAGGAAGTGGATTCGTGGACCGACGACGCCCTCAAGGTGGGCGGCATTGGCTTTTTCAGCGATGCCGGCGAGAGAGCGCGGCTCTACTGGATGAAGGTCGCCAGGAATCAGGACTGGCTGGGGCGGGTTTGCGCCTATCTTTCCAGTGGATCGGGCGCCGATTCGGCCGAATTGTGGCCCGGCCAATTTCCCAACGGCCCCTCGCAGCCGTCACAACCCGCGTTGCCACCCTCCGCGGATGTGACGCTGGCCGCGGGCGAAGATACCGAAGAATTTTTGCACGGAGGCCCCCAGCGGGCCAGGACTTTGAAATACGGGAGGACCGAACTATGCAGGTCGTGACCAAGACAACCGGCGGCGCCAAAGCGTTACCGGCAGCCGTGACATCCATTGAGGAAGCCAAGCAGCTCAAGCGCCCCAATCGAACGCTTTCGAAGGCCGTTTCCCTGCATCTGGAAGGCAAACTGGAAAGCGCCGCTAAGATGCTGAGCAAGGCCATTGAATCGGGAGAGCGCGATCCATCCCTCTACTCCGCGCTCGGCCATATCCTTTATGAGATGCGCGACTTTACGGCCGCCGCGGCGGTGTACGCCCAACTGGTGGAACTGGAGCCGCTGCATCGCACGGCGCATTTCAACCTGGGGGTCTGCCAGGGCAATTTGAAGGAGTGGAGCGCCGCCGCGGAGTCCTTCCGCATGGCCGCCGAAGTGGATGCCACGCGCAGCGACGCGCTGTTGGGATTAGGCACCTCCCTCATCCACATCGGGCAGCCCGGCGAGGCCTTGCAGCCGCTCGAAAAATACCTCAGCCTGTACCCCGACCACGAACAGGCGATGTTCGGCAAGGCCGTCTCTCTGCAGCAGGCGGGCCGCTACGCCGAAGCGGTGGAGGAATACCGTAAAGTGCTCAAGCGCAACCCCCGCTGCGAAGAGGCGCTCTCCAACCTGGTGGCCTTGTTCATGGAGAAGAAGGACCACGGCTCGGTGCGCCGCTATGCCGAAATGTTGACCGAGTTGCAACCCGAGTCGACCGTTGCCATGGAGGCGCTGGCGACGTTGGCCTTCGGGGACGGCGATTTCCCGGCGGCCGCACGCTATTGCCGCAGTCTCGCCGAGGCGGTGCCCGACCGCTTCGAGAACTGGTTCAATCTGGGCGTGGCCTATCACAAGCTCGGTCAGCATGAGAAAGCCATCCAGGCCTACCGGCAGGCCACTACGCTGCGGCCCGATTGCGCCCAGGCGCATCTCAATTTAGGCGTGGCCCAACAGGAGATGAGCGATCTGCCCGCCGCGCGCGCCTGCTACGAACGGGCCCTGCAAGTGGATCCCAACCAGCCCGGCGTGCTGTGGAACCTGGCGCTGGTGCTGGAGCAGCAGGGAGAGCGCAACTGGGCCGAGAAACTCTACGAACGCATTCCCGACGAAGCGCCGGAGTCCTGTGACGCCACCTTCCGCCTGGGGTATCTGCGTCTTCTGCGCGGCGACTACCAATCGAGCGCCATGGCCTTCCAGATCTGCATCGAACGCCGGCCCGATTGGCCGGAAGCCTGCCTCAACGCCGGCATCGCGTTTGCCCGTTGCGGCAATCCGGCCGCCGCCCGCCGCCATTTCCAGGAAGCGCTGGAGATCCGCCCGGACTCTTCCGACGCCGTGCGCGGCCTGGCCGCCCTGGCCCTGGAGCAGCAGGACTACACCGAAGCCTACGACTTGCACCACCGTCTGATCGAGATGGGAGAACGCGGCTCCGAACTGTTCTACAACGCCGGCCTGATCTGCCAAAAGCGCGGCATGACCGAGGAGGCGGTGCAGTTCTACCAGCAGGCGTTGAGCGAAGATCCGGAATTCGCCGAGGCGCTGCTGAATCTGGGCCACGCATTGATGACGCTGGGGCAGGAGGAAGAAGCGCGGTCCTTCTGGCGCCGCGCCATCCGCGAAAAGCCCGAGTTGGCGCAGACTTATTTTGAGCCGGCATGACGCGGCGCGGGCGCTCTTGCACGCGGGGTCGAGACTCTGGACTCCTGATCTCATGGAATTTGCGGTAAGGAGCTGTTAAGAAATAAACTTGCCTAACGCTCCCTTACGGGGCGCCCCCTGGGCCCGGCTCCGATGCGCATTCAGAGCCGCGACCGTAAGGGAGCGTTAGTTGGCGACTGAATAGGTTATTTCACACAGGCCCTAAGCCCGGAGGTGGGGCAGGCGAGCACCGCCTGCCCCACCTGCGAAGCTCACTGCAAATTCCACGACATCAGGAGTTCTGACCTCCGGGCCCGTCAGGAGTTCGGAGTCCCGGCGATTTCCCCGGTAGCACCTATTGCGCATTCGTGTTACCGTCGTCAAGTAGCACGAATTTTACTTTCGTGACATTATGGCCCGCAGATCGAGTTCCGTACTCCAACGTCTCTTGACAGCCCTGCCTGTAGCTGTTGGAATCGGGTTCGCCGCCGGCGGCAGCATTACCGGCCAACTCACCGACCCCCAAGGAAAGCCGGTTGCCGACGCCGCGGTCGGCGTTCTCGAAGGCGGCAAAGCAATCCAGGAAGCTCACACCGGCGTGGACGGCCGATTTGGCTTTTCCTCGCTGCCCGCGGGTTCCTATAGGATTGTCGCCGAAGCTTCCGGCTTCGTTCCCATCAGCCAGCCGGTTAACGTCGCCGGCAGCGTCGCATTGACCGTCAACCTGGAGTTCGCCCACCTTGCTCCTCAGTCCGACGCCATCACGGCGACAGCCGACGTCAGGGATCTGAATATTCAGAATCCCGATCCCGCGCAGCGGGTCCTGGTCCGCGACGAGATCCTCGACGCCAACCCGGGCCATCCGGGCGCTCCGGTGTCCATCCCCGGGCTGCCGATCGAGACCGCATCGAGCGGCATCAAAGCGCCACAGTACTTCGCTCCCGGTGTGGCCGGAGATCACGGCGAGCCGATCGCCACGTTCATCCAGGTGGGCAGCTTCCTGGCGCCCAACAATCTGAGCGCCAACGCCCACGGCAACGGCTACTCCGACCCCAATATTCTGGTCCCGGCCATCGTCGAAAGCGTACAAACCGATGGCGGCGCTTTCAATGTCCGCGAAGGCGACCATTCGGTGGACCTCGCGGAGACATACGGCATTCGGCCGCGTATCGAACCGTTCGCCACACTGACTGCGGATTACCGCGACGCCGACTGGAGCGCTGGCTGGAGATGGCTCGCTGTCGAGGCGTCCTTCGGCAATGGCTTCCTCGATACTCCGGAACATCGCCAACAGTACAAAGTCAACGTTCTGAAGGGATGGAATTGGGGCGCGCATACGCTTACGGCACTCTTCATCGGCTACTATGGCCAGTCGAAAATTCCCGGATTGGCGCCGATTGACGTCCCCGACCTTCATGACACCATCGACCCGCGCCAGCGCGACCAGACTTCCACCGGCGAACTCGCCCTGAACGACGTGTGGCATCTCACACCGCGGAGCGAACTGCAGCTTTCGGGCTTCTTCAGGGCTTACAATCTGTCGCTCTACTCCGATTTCGGCGACGGATTGATCCGGCAAAGCGAGTTCCGCACCGTCACCGGTGGAAACGCCAATTACATCCGCAGGATCAATCGCCATCTCTCGCTCATGGCCGGCATGGACTATTTCCGCGAAGCTCCCCGCCGCGACGACCTGGATCGCTACCTCTCGGCTAACCCTGCCGTCTATGGGCCCTTCGAAAGCGTGACGGCGAACAACATCACCCTCAATTTTGCGACACCGTTCCTGGCCATCGACGGCGATATTCTTTCGTGGCTGCGGTACGACTTAGGATGGCGGCGGGACCAGATCGGTTTCGATAACTCCGATCTCCTCAATCCGGCAAATTCCTTTAATCGATGGCGGGGCATCAACTCGCCGAAAGCCACCCTCGCCATCGTGCCTCCCGAGCGCATGGGGCTCCCCACCATTTCCTTCAGCTTCGGCCAGAGCTTCTTTACCAACGACCCGAGGATGGGCGCCGGAACCCAGCAGGGCAGCCTCATCAGCCAGGCCCACGCTTATCAGTTGGTGGTCTCCAGAACCATCGGCCGGACCGATTTCCGGGTCACTCTGGGGCACGTGACGCAATCGGCGTCGCTTGCCAAGATCGATCCCGATACGGGTCTTCAATTCGACGAAGGTCCCAGCCGGAACCGCTACATCACGGCATCCGCCCGTCACTCTTTCCGCTCCGGGTTCCTGCAGGCGTCGCTATCCCAGGCGGACGCGCGCGATTTATCCGACGGCACGCCGGTGCCGGAAGCGCCTCGCCTGATCATGGATGTGCTCGGGACGCTCGACCGGTTGCCGCTGCAATTGCACGCGCGCGCCGAAGTCGAGGAAGTCGGCCGCAAGCCGCTGGGGGATGGGTTCGTGAGCGTTCCGGTCCGCGAATTTCGGGCCGCGCTGATGCGGAACTTTCGGGAAGGCAAGATCCAGGCGGGCCTCCACCTTCAGATCGCGAGTGGCTACACCGGCCAGACTACCGAGGTGCTGGCTCTCCCAGGCGAGGGCGAGCCATTCGAGCGAGTGGTGGGAGTCCGCATACCGTCGTACGCTACGGCATCGTTCAATTACAGGTTCGGAAGGGTGCGGTGAGGGTGGGCCAGCTTTTGGCTACTGGCCGTTGGAAAGCGGGCTCTTGCCAACTTCAGAACTCCTGATGTCGGCCGGGGATTTCGGATAGTTGGGGAAATTTACCTGAGCCATGACGTGGCGCAGACACTCGTGTCTGCGGCGCCGAGACTGGCCCTGGGGGCACCCCCGGCGCTCCGGGACGGTGGATGCCGCTCGCGAAGAGGGTCGAGATGAGTCTCTGGACTCCTGATGTCGTGGAATGAGAGTGATCTCTTCGAGTCCGGGCAAAGACATTATTGGTCACGGATAAACACAGATGAACACGGATAAGACAAAAAACAAAGATTGCTCTTATCTGTGTTCATCTGTGTTCATCCGTGGCTAAATTTGTTCTGCGAAGTGATGGCTCAGTCTGATTCCTCGGCGGCTCCAGAGTGCCGGGCGACATCAGGAGTCCAGAGTCTCGACCCAGCAGGCAGGAGTGCCTGCGCCACGAAAACGGGCTCATCCCAAATTCCACGACGTCAGGAGTTCTGAACTTATTTGGGCCAGATGGCGATGGCGCCCCGCTGCGCGTCCACGGCGCGTACCAGGTCGCCGGGCGCCAGTAACATCTGGCAGCCGCGTAGACCGGCACTTACCGCGACGATGTCCCACAGATCGGCCGTTTCGTCCAGATATAGCGGGTACGGTTTCCGCGTGCCCACCGGTGAGACGCCGCCGCGAATATAGCCGGTGAGACCGAGCACTTCTTTCACCGCCACTAACTCCACCTTCTTATTTCCACTTACAGCCGCCAGCGCCTTAAGATCGAGCTCGCTGTTAGCGGGGATGCATGCCATCAGTATGCCCGTGCGGTCGCCGCGCAGCACCAGCGTCTTGAAAACCTGCTCCGGAGGCATGCCCACGGCCGCCGCTACATGCGGCGCGCTCAGATCGTTTTCGTCGACTTCATACTCCCGCAGTTCGTAGTGAATGCCCGCCCGGTCGAGCATGCGGGCGGCGTTGGTCTTAGTCATTCGTTCCTCTGGAACGGCTCATCCTTCCCTCCCGAGTGGGCCGCCACGTGCACCGCAGTCGTCTTGACGATGGCGCACAGCGCGTCATCGGGCTGGAGTGCCAGATCCTGGGCCGATTGCGTCGTGATCACGGCCACCAGGGGAAAGCCGCAATCCAGTTCCACGCGCGCCAGCGGCCCTTCGAGCGTTACCGACGTCACGCGGCCCGCCAGCCGGTTGCGCATGCTCGAAGCCGTAGACAGCTCGCGCGTAAGTGCGATATCTTCGGCGCGAATGCAAGCCACCACCGGGCCCGCTTCGCCCGAGTCCACCGACTGCAATTGCGCCCCGCCGGTTTCGAGTGTCAGCAGGCCACCCTCGCGCGTTACGATGCGTGCCGGCAGCACATTTTCCACCCCCACCGATTCCGCTACCTGCGCGTCGGCCGGGCGCCGGAAGACTTCCTGCACGGGTCCGCACTGGCGCACCCTTCCCGCCGCAATCACGGCGATCCAATCGCCTAGCGCCACGGCCTCCATGCGGTCGTGCGTCACCGCGATGCAGGGGACGCCGCTCGCGAGCAGCATCTGGCGCAACTGCTGTCCGGTGCGCGTGCGCGCGGCGGCGTCCAGCGCGGAAAGCGGCTCATCGAGCAGCAACAGCGCGGGCTCGGCGGCCAGTGCGCGGGCCAGCGCCACACGCTGCCGCTGGCCGCTCGAAATGGCGCGCGGATGGCGCGCGGCAAGGTCGGCCAGTCCGAACGCCTGGAGGTACTCGCGGCCCTTGCCGGGGCGCGCGGCGTAGGCGATATTGGCGGCCACGGTGAGGTGCGGGAATAGCGCGTAGTCCTGCGCCAGGTACCCGGCTCGGCGCTTCTGCGGCGCCAGGAAAATTCCGCGCGCGGCATCGAACCACGTCTGGCCGCGGAAGGCGATGGCGCCCTGGAGCGGGCGATCGAGGCCGGCCAGCATCCGCAGCACGGTCGTCTTGCCGGCGCCCGACGGGCCGAACAGCACGGTGATGGGCGCCCGGTCGAGGGGCAGTCGCAGGCTGGCGTCCAACTCGAAGGCGGTACCCAGGCGGGTGCGGCAGACGCAACTCAGTTCATCGGCCATACATGCCAAACCCGGCGCTGGAAGGAGTAGGTGAGCGCCAGTACGGTAAACGAGAGGGCCAGAAGGAAAAGCGAAGTCTGCGTGGCGGCGGCGTAGTCGAGCGCCTGCACCTGATCGTAAATGGAGATGGAGACGGTGCGCGTGACCCCGGCGATATTGCCGCCCACCATCAGGACTACGCCGAATTCGCCCATGGTGTGGGCGAAGCTGAGAATGGCGCCGGTGGCGATGCCGCGCAGCGAGAGCGGCACTACCACGCGTCGAAAGGTAGCGAAGCGGGAAACGCCCAGGCACCAGGAAGCCTCCACCAATGCGCGGTCCACGGCCGCGAAAGAGGCGGTTACGGGCTGGACGGTGAAGGGCAGACTGTAGAGCACCGAGGCCAGCAGCAGTCCCTGAAAAGAGAAGGGCAGCATGCCGCCGGTGAGCTTGCCGTAGATCGCCCCCAGAGGACTGCGCGGTCCGATGGCCAGCAGCACGTAAAAGCCGAGGACGGTGGGCGGCAAGACCAGAGGCAGCGCTACCAGGGCTTCCACCAGGAATTTCCAGCGCCGCGGCGAGAAGGCCAGCCAGGCGGCCAGGGGTGTGCCGACCATCAGCAGGATGCCGGTGGTGGAGACGGAGAGCCGTACGCTGAGCCAGATCGCTTGCCAATCCATATGGTTCGATTACTGGCCGGGCAGGAAGAAGCCGTACTGCTGGAGCAGGCTTCGGCCCGCGGGCGCGAGCAGCCAGTCGCGAAATTCGCGCGCTGCCGCGGATTCTTTCAAAATGACGCCGCCTTGTTCCATTTTCGGATACGACTCCTGGGGTACCTCCCAGTATCGCCCCTGCCCGCGCACGGTGGGAGCGATTGCCAGGGAGAGTGCCACCATGCCCACGTCGGCGGCGCCGCTTTGGACGAACTGCAGCGTCTGCGAGATGTTTTCGCCCAGCACGAGTTTCTTCCGGACGCTGTCGTAGAGGCCCATGTTGCGCAGCGCGGCCTCGGCGGCGCGGCCGTAGGGTGCGTGTTGGGGGTTGGCGATGGCGATACGTTTGACGGCGGGATCGCGCAGGGCGGTGGCGGGGTCGAGCGGCGAGGATGCCGGGACCCACACCGCGAGGCGGCCGGCGGCGTAGATAAAAATGGAGTCTGCGCGAGCGATTGCGTCGCGGGCCAAGTCGCGCGGATATTGGACGTCGGCCGAGAGGAACATATCGAAGGGCGCACCGTTGCGGATCTGGGTGGCGAAGTTGCCGGAGGATCCGTAGTTCACCTGCACATCGGTTTGGGGATGCTGTTGGTGGAATTGGCGGGCGGCCTCGGCGAGCGCGAACTGCAGGTCGGCGGCGGCGGCGATGGAGAGCTTGCGCGGTGGCGCGGGGTGTCCGCAAGCGGCGCCGAGAAGCACCATCAGGCTGACGAAGGCGGCGGCGCGTCGCGGTGACATTTCGAAGACAATGGTAGCGTATCGAAGACAGTGTCTGCCGATTAGGGCTCCATCCATAGTTGCGGAATGCCCGAATATTCAGCCACCCGCAGCAGGTCGTCGTCGCGCGTAATTATGAAATCCGACGCCGCGCAACTCCAACCGCGCAAAATGCAGGCGGTAGCCGTCCCAATGGAACTTGTCCCGGAGGACGCCAATTGTTGCTCGGGCCATGTTCAACAACCCAGAGCCGATACGTAGATGTTGGAATCGAGGGTCGCGCTAATCACTGACCGCGCTGCTCGCGCCGCCACTCTTTAATGAGGCGCGGAACGTCCTGTTCGGTGTACGCGGAGGCCGTGCCGGTTCGATATCCGTAATCCAGCAGGTCTTGCCATGCGCGGTCTGCAAGGCCTTTGCGGAGAGTTTCCTCGGCGAGTTCATCCAGCGTCTTGCCCTCGGCCTGCGCTTTTGCCTAAAGTTCTGTCAGAAGCGCGTCGGAAACGTGGATGCTGTTCTGGGTTTCCATAGTACAAATGCTGGCGGAGAGGGGGAGATTCGAACTCCCGGTACCCTCACAGGTACTCCCGCTTTCGAGGCGGGCGCGATCGACCACTCTGCCACCTCTCCGCGACTGAAAACCAGTTTACCACGAGGCTCCCCTCTTGCCGCCGCGTCCCCTTTGCCAGGCGGCAGTTTGCTACCATTTGCGATCTGCCGACCAAAAGGAGCACCACAACCATGCGTATCGCTACTATGCTTTTCCTGTTCACCACTCCGGCCCTCTTCGCCGCCGCGCCGGCGCTGATGCCGATGCCGGTAAAGATCGAGACCGCTCCCGGCAAGCTGGCCATCAATGCGAATTTCGTGGTGGAGACCGTGGGCGGCTCAAACGCCCGGCTGGCGCCGGCAGTGCGATCGTTTCTCGCCCGCGTGTCGCGCCAGACCGGCGTGCTCTACGCGCCCGTGCCCCCGCCGGCGGCGGACGTGCGGCGACTGACCATCGAGTGCGCGGGCGGGCCAGCCTATCCCACCCTGGGCGAGGACGAATCTTACACCTTGGATGTCTCCGAGGCGGAGGCGCGCATCAAGGCCGCCACGGCGGATGGCGCTATCCACGGGCTGGCCACGTTTGCCCAGTTGATACAGCCCGGACCGGACGGTTTCCAGGTGGCCGGTGTACACGTCGAGGACCGGCCGCGGTTCCCGTGGCGCGGCTTGATGCTGGACGTTTGCCGCCACTGGATGCCGGTCGACGTGATCGAGCGGAACCTGGAGGCCATGGCGGCGGTGAAACTCAACGTGCTGCATTGGCACCTCTCCGAGGACCAGGGCTTCCGCGTGGAGAGCAAGCGGTATCCGCGGCTCCACCAATTGGGCTCGAACGGCGACTACTATACACAGGACCAGATTCGCGATATCGTGGCCTACGCGCGCGATCTGGGCATCCGCGTGATTCCCGAATTCGACGTGCCGGGCCACAGCACCGCCTGGTTTCCCGGCTACCCGGAGCTGGCCTCCTCGCCCGGTCCGTTCACAGTCGGCGACAGGGGCGGATCGGTGATGGACCCCTCGAAGGAGAGCACCTACGATTTTCTCGACGGATTTATCGGCGAGATGACGCAACTCTTTCCCGACCCCTACTTCCACATCGGCGGCGACGAAGTGAATCCCAGGGTGTGGAACCAGTCGGAGAGCATCCAGGCCTTTGCCAAGGCGCATGACCTCAAGGATGCGCCCGCCATTCAGGTCTATTTCAATCAGCGCCTGCTGAAGATCGTGCAGAAATACGGCAAGACGATGGTGGGATGGGATGAGATTCTGGTGCCCGGGCTTCCCACCGACGCGGTGATCCAGTCGTGGCGCGGGCAGAAGTCGCTCTCCGAGGCGGCAGTGAAGGGATATCGCGGCATCCTTTCGTGGGGATACTATCTGGATCATCTGAGCCCGGCCTCTTTTCACTATGCCGTGGACCCGCTGGGAGGGCCCGACGCGGCGGCGCTCACGCCGGAACAGGCATCGCGAATTATGGGCGGCGAGGCCTGCATGTGGGCCGAACTGGTGGGGCCGGAGACGGTGGATTCGCGGGTCTGGCCGCGCACGGCGGCGATTGCGGAGCGGTTGTGGTCCGCCGCGGACGTTACGGACGTGGACGGCATGTATGCGCGGCTGGAAACGGTGAACCGCAACCTGGAGTTCACCGGGGCGATGCATCGGGCGTATTTCCAGCCGATGTTGGACCGGATCGCCGGCAACCAGGCAGCGGCGCCGTTGCGCGTGGTGGCGGATGCGGTGGAGGCTCTCGGCTTGGGTACGGGCCGCACGGGACGGCCGACGGGAACCATGCCGCTCGATCGGTTTGTGGATGCCTGTCTGCCGGAGAGCGAGTTGGCGCAGCGGCTGGAACGAATGGCGCGGAGATTTGTGGCGGACCCTGCGGGCCATCGCGACGATGCGGCCGTCCTGCGCCGGCAATTTGAAAGCTGGGCCGCCAACGACGCGCAACTGGAGCCGCTGGTGGAGAATAACAAATTACTGGCGGAGGTGGCGCCGCTATCGAAGGACCTGTCCGCTCTGGGAGAAGCCGGCATCAAGCTGTTGGATTACCTGACGCCGCCTCCGCCTGCCGATGTCAAGCCGAAGAAGCTCAGCCGCAAGGCGCAGAAGGCCGAACTGGAGGCGCAGCAGGCGGCCGAAGCTGCCAAACAGGAGTTTCTCACGCGGGAGAATGCCGAACTGGCGCGTCTGGCGGAACCGCCTCGGCGCGGGAGTAGCGGCGCGGACGTGCGATTGGCTGCCTTCCGCCCGATCAAGGTGCTGGCCGACGCGGCGGCACAGAAATAATTTCAGAACTCCTGATGTCGTGGAAGTTGGAGTGAGCCCGCAGGTGGGGCAGGCGGTGCTCGCCTGCCCCACCTGCGGGAATTTCGGGGGAATTTCGGGGACAGGCTACATAACCTCGAAATACAAATCGGTGTGCGGAACGGAGTTTCGAGGTTATGTAGCCTGTCCCCGAAATAGGCTCCGCTGTTTTTCGCCGATGGCCCGCCAGTCGAAGTTGCGGACGGCATGATCGTACGCGGCCTTGGCGATTTGCGCGCGCCGCTCGGCATCGGCCAGCAAGGTGGCGATTCCGGCGGCGAACGCCTCGGGTGTATCGCCGATCCACACGCTGTGGCCATGCATCAGGCCGAGACCGGCGCAGCCCGACCCGGTGGAGACCACCGCGCGCTGCATCGCCATGGCTTCCAGCACCTTCACGTTGGTACCGGCCGAGACGGTGGTAGGCACCAGCACCAGGTTGGCGTCCACGTAGAGCGGGCGCACGTCGGCGACGAATCCCAACATGCGGATGCGCGGGTCCGGGGCGGGTTCGGGCGAGTCCGTGAAGGCGCGCCAGTAAGTGAGATGGCCCGGACCGCACACCACCGTCAAGGTCATCCGCGGGAACCG
>Ga0182030_10018390_pt1 | contig 13397 bp, 5 predicted proteins | sample 812S3MmetaG_FD_121299 | JGI IMG/M metagenome (GOLD analysis project Ga0182030, IMG submission 121299) | Permafrost microbial communities from Stordalen Mire, Sweden - 812S3M metaG (Illumina Assembly) | ecosystem: Environmental > Terrestrial > Soil > Wetlands > Permafrost | place: Sweden... | reverse complement strand
GCGCGCCGCCGACCAAAGCGAGTCGGCCATTGGCGTCATCGACGTCACCGAGTCGATGTTGCTCGAAGTGAGCCAGAAGGGCCTCTCGCAGGGCTTCCAGAGCCTCGATCAGATCGTCCAGAACTCCTTTGGAAGCATTGACAAGCTCTATGAGCAGAGCCGCGAAGTCACCGGCCTGGCCACTGATTTCACTGAACTTGACCGCATGACGAGCGGCTTTCAAAAGGGCGAACTGATTATCCTGGCCGCCCGTCCCTCGATGGGCAAGACGGCGCTGGCGATGAATATGGCCCAGAACGCCGCTGTGAATCACAATGCCATTGTGGCGGTGTTCAGCCTGGAAATGAGCAAAGAGTCGCTGTTGCGCCGCATGTTGGCCTCGCAGGCGTGGGTTGATCAGCGCAAGCTGCAAACCGGCTTCCTGGGCCGTGAGGACCACGACAAGCTCACCAACGCGCTGGGACAACTGGTCGAGTCGCACCTGTTCATCGACGACACAGCGGGCATCTCGCTGGCCGAAATGCGAGCCAAGGCGCGGCGGCTCAAACAGAACGCCGGCGGCCTGGACCTGATCGTGGTCGATTATTTGCAGCTCATGACGGCCACGGTTCCCTCTTCAGGCAAGAAGAATTACGAGAACCGCACCCAGGAAGTGTCGGCCATCTCGCGCGGCCTGAAAGCGCTGGCCAAGGAACTGAGCGTTCCGGTTCTGGCCCTGTCGCAGCTTTCCCGCGCCAGTGAGCGCCGCGGGGACGACAAGCGCCCGCTGCTGAGCGATTTGCGCGAGTCCGGCTCGATCGAACAGGATGCCGATGTGGTGGCTTTCATCCACCGCGAAGCGTACTACAACCGCACCGAGGAGATGTCGGAAGCCGACAAGGCGAAGTCCGAGATCATCATCGCCAAACAGCGCAACGGACCCACCGACACAGTCCACCTCAACTTCATCTCCCGGTTTACGCGCTTCGACAATCCCGACTCAGTGCACGAAGAGTAGAAGTGAGAAATAAGCCATAAATTGGCCAAATGGCCGATTTATGGCTTATTTGTTTTGAGTTTTTCCCTGGCATAGGAATCGCGTCCACTCCACTTTCTCGCTACCCGGAATCAGGTGTTGTCAGACGACTCCGAAGATGCCTAGTGCTGCGCCGTATGCGGGGATCAATTTCAGTCTTCGCCACGCAAGATACGCAAATTGAGCAGTTTGATCCCATTGTCCCAACAATCGATTGTCGGGACAATCGGCCCATGGAAGCGAATCGGGGAGCGCTTCCCAAGCGTTGCCACGAAAGAACCCTTTGATGGTTTCTCAATCGAAAGGACGTAAATGTCGGAGACTGTCGGATCATTCGTTGGAATCCTGTCGAAGGGGTAGGATCTCTCTCGCGCACGGCAGGGTTGGGGCAGATGAGGCTCCCGAAGCTTGGGGCGTTACCGATCCCAGGAACCGGTCTTCGACCGACTGTGCGTCACAGACAGCCAATCTGAGGATAAACGCATGAAATCGGACTCTCTTCCTACGATTACTTTTGTATTTGTCTTGGGTTTGGCTCCCAGCCTAATTGGGGCGCGCTCCGTGATCCGCGTTAGGTGGACAGGCACAAGGGTTCTTGTGATTTGGTGCTCGGAAAAGGTTGCTGAGGGCCGAGCTGTCTTGGGGCGTTATCCTATTCCCACCATGAACAAGCGATTTCAGGTCTTCGTTAGTTCCACATACACCGATCTACAAGACGAGCGGCAGGCAGTCGCGCAAACCCTCCTAAAGATGCAGTGCATTCCGTCTGGAATGGAGTGGTTTCCGGCGGATACGGAAGAGCAATGGTCGGTCATCAAACGGGTCATAGATGACTGCGACTACTATGTCCTCATCATTGGCGGACGGTATGGCTCTAAAACTGCGGAGGGTCTGAGCTACACGGAGAAAGAGTTCGATTACGCTTTATCGAAGGGATTACCAACTCTAGTATTCTGCCATGAGAACCCGCAAGACACCCCGGTTAAAAAATCTGAATTGGACACGGAAGCACGGGCAAAACTTGAAACGTTCAGAAAAAGGGCGATGACGGGTAGGACGGTCAATTTCTGGATAAACCCAGACGAATTGGCTGGAAAGGTTGCGGTAGCCATTAGCACCGCAATCACAACTAAAGAGGGAATCGGCTGGGTGCGCGGGGATCAGCTTACTTCAACTGAAACCCTTACAGACCTCAACAAGATGAATAAACTTGTTCAAGGATTACAGGAACGCAACCGAGAGCTTCAGGAAAGGATTGCTGCTTTGCGGCCGAGCTTTGGCGATATTGCAGAATTCGACGAATCATTCCTACTGACAGGGAGCGGAAAACTTCCATCTGGTAGGAATTCAAACTGGAAGCTTGCCTTAACATGGTCTGAACTTTTCGGAATAATTGCACCGCTAATTATTGTAGACAGAGCGAGTCTGACATTCACTCTTTGGTTGAGGCCTTCATTCTGCACGAATTACTGAAGAAGCCTGCTCTTGAGACCCTCAAAATCAATTACGAGGACTTTCAGACAGTCAAGATTCAGATGATGGCACTGAAGCTGATTGAGATTATAGGATACGGCGATGCATGTAGTTGGAATCTCAGCTCGAAGGGGAGGGAGACCTTGTTTCAAATAAGGGCTGTTAAGTCAAAGAAATCGAAGAAATAGCGGGGCAATTCCAGGAGTTAGTACCGGGAAGTCGCCAAGTGTTCTGGGATCTGATGACCGAATCTAGTGTAGTGCGTCACACAGATAGGCGTTTATTCCGTGCAGCCTGGGCACGAGTGACTTTTTCGAGGATGTCGTTTGCCTTGGCGGTCCAGATGAATGGCTTTGGGTTGTCGTTGTGGCGGTCGATGTAGTCTCCGATGGCCACGATGAGTTGTTCGAGATCCTGGAAGACACCGCGCCGAATGCGGTTTTCGGTCAGGTCGCGGAAGAAGCGTTCAATCATGTTCAGCCACGAAGCTGAAGTCGGCGTGAAGTGCACGTGGAAGCGCTTGTGGCGAGCCATCCAGCGTTGCCCCCGTTCATGTTTGTGTGTCGCGTAGTTGTCGCAGATGATGTGGATCTGCTTTTCGCTCGTCACGGTATGGTCGATCAGGCGCAGGAACTTCAGCCACTCGTGATGACGGTGGCGCTGCTGGCACAGGTGGTAGATCTCGCCGGTCGCGGTGTTGAGCGCAGCAAACAAGGTGGTGGTCCCGTTGCGCTTGTAGTCGTGGGTCATGGTGGCGCCACGGCCCTTCTTCATCGGCAGACCGGGTTGGGTGCGATCCAGCGCCTGAATTTGACTCTTCTCGTCGACCGACAGGACAAGCGCGTGCTCGGGCGGGTTGAGATAGAGACCGACAACGTCCTCCAACTTGGCGGCGAAATCCGGATCGTTGCTGACCTTGAAACTTTCAACACGATGCGGCTTGAGGCCGTGAGCGTGCCAGATGCGCCGCACGCTGGCTTCGCTGATGCCTGTCACACGAGCCATGCTGCGCGTGGACCAGTGGGTGGAGTTGGCCGGAGTGCTTTGGGTAGTTTTGGCAACGACGGCATCGACCATTTCGGCCGTGATCCTGGGTGTGCGTCCAGGGCGGGGCGCGTCCTTCAAGAGACCTTCGATCCCATACTCGATAAACCGGCCACGCCATAGCGCCACCATGCGGGTGCTGACCCCGAGCCGCTCGGCAATCTGCTTGTTCTGCATTCCTTCCACAGCCAGTAACACAATACGACTGCGCAGCACCACGCGGGCCGCCATCGAGCGCTTGCGGCTCAGCCGCTCCAACTCTCCGCGCGTGGCTTGGTCGATCACAATGGGAGCAGCGATACGCATGACGAGGTCCTCTCATCATAAGATGGATCTCTCCATATACTTGATTCTATTTATGACGCACTACACTAGGAAGGAAACTAGGACCGGCATGCACGCACTTCAAAACATCTGTCCTTTGGCTGAATTCGCGGTCAGGTGTCACGGCTGCGAATTCAGCGACGTATTCGGGTAATAGTGCGCGAGAATCTCGCGGAAGTCTGCGCCGGATACGGCCATGCCGACCGCACCATGTTGACACATACCCAAGCCATGTCCCATGTTATGACCTTCCAGCAGCCAACCTGAGCCGTCCTGGATAGCGGAAAAATCGTTGCCTGGAATCGCGCTCCAACCCCACTGACGCGCCTCGACAATCCTTCGGGGCTCATCGCCAGGCTGGGGCGCCGGTCCGCTCTTGCCGATCCTGCTCCGCCAAACCAGCGGATGTCGCGAGCACCAGGTGCATTGCACTCCGTAGTAGGGATATCCTTCGCCGGGCTCCATGCCCGCATCGCGCAGGCCGCGCGTATGGCCGCCGCAACGACTGGAATACATAGCCGCGAGTGGGCTGCCACGGTAATCAAGCACCAGGCCCTGCGTGGCCTGCACGGCACTGGTGACGCGACTGGTCGCCGGTGGCGGAGATTTCAGAAACTGGCAATGGGTAGAATCGCAGAAGTCAAAGTCCAGGTGCCTTGCCCCTGCGGCCAGAAACGAGCGTGTGGCCACCGCCTGGGCCTTGAGAGCCTCGATCGGGGCGCTCTCGTCCATCTCTGAGGCAACGATGGAGGCAACTGCCGTCTCGCGGTCCATGATTGCGACGGCCACCAGTTCGCCGTTGCGGACATGAATGGTCAGGCGGCCGCGATAAACGCGGTGAAGTTTGCCCGGCACGGTGAGCCGAAAAGTTGCCGCTCCGCCATTCCGGGCCGTGGCCGTCCAACCGCTGGCCGACTTGGCGCCGACGATGACCCGGTCGCCCACGGCGCGGAAGAGGACAAGACGGTGTCCAGGTTCACCGCTGAGTACCAATTCCGGAATTCCGGCTGCCCCGTCGGCGCGAATGGAAATCACTTCTCCGCTCCCCTGTTCGAGCACGAGTTCCCTGGGATGGAAGAGGCCAAGCACACTGAAACGGATCTCCTGTTGCTGCGCCCCGGCGTCTGTCGAAGCCAGAAGCAGGACGGGCAGAAAGAGGCATAACCAGCCGCGTTGGAATGCGCACAGTGTCCCGACCAATGACCGGATGGAAGAGCGAATCAACTGCGGACTCTCTGTGTGCGTCTTCTCGATCATCGCTCACTCGCTTCGAGGGAGCGCAACATGTCGCCAGCCACCTTGGCGCTTTCCGCTCCAGTGAAACCATGCACGCGAAGCAAGAGCAATAACCTCGGTTGAGCGGCAGGATACAGCACGACAGCAAAACCATCCCCGGCTCCGCGTGGCGTATGCGAGCAGACCGCCGTCCCGGTTTTGGCCAAGGCTGCATTTCTGCCCAGAGCCGCGTCCACTGCACGCGCCGTGCCGCGCATCGCGGAGTCGAGCATTCCCTTCGCGATCCTGTTCTGGATGGGTTGCCGCCGTTCCTTTGCAAGCCTCAAGTAGGCTCTGGCCAACGCCAAGGGCGTTTCTCTCCAACCCACCCCCAGCCCAACGAGACTGCCGTCTGGCATCTGCGCATCGGGTCCGGCCAGCCCGTAACGCGCAAAGGTCTGCGCCGCGCGCGTACGATCCAAACCCGCTGCCAACTCTAGAAAATAGGTATTGCAGGACTGGGCCAGCGCCTCCTCCAACTCGAGGGTTCCATGCCCGGCGGGAAGCCAGCACCGGCTGCGTGTGCCCAGGCAACGCACCCTGGGAAATTCGCCTCCGTGCTGTTCCCCGTAAGCCATGGCAAGAAATGGCTTCACCAGGGAGCCGGGAGAGACGGGCTTCTGCGTGGAATTCAGTTCAGACACGGCCCGTGGGTCGCAGCCCGCAGGCCCAAGCCATCTCTCCGCGACCACATTTCCGGACGCATCCATCAGAAGATAGGAGATCGCGGGACTGGCGAAATTGCGATCGAGATTGGCCTTTGCCGCCTGCGCGAAGAGTTGAGAATTCTTTATTCCCTGAGCTGGCGATTGAAGGGAGGCGGCCAGAAGCAAAGCGCTCAGTAGCGCAAACCGCACCGAGGACGCCGAGCGGTCGATGGGAATTGCCGTCCGAAACGAACACGCATCTACTGAGACCATTGATATGTGACCGTTTGCATCACTCTGGAGCCCTGGTCCCTTTCTTCGATTCGCTCCGACTGCACCTTGGAAAAGACCCGGCCGAGGCTGGCCATATTTCCGGAGAAGAATGCCGGGGGTTTTCCGTTTGCCGCAGAAGCTTGGTCACTGGATCCGCCGCTATGCCCAACCAGATCCAGTTGTGCCATCAGCAAGCGAAAGTTGTTTTCCTCCTGCGAATGTCGAAAGACAGCTGCATAGGTTACGCCGTCGATTCCGTTCAGCGGGCTCGCATTTTGCCGGCGCTCAAGCAAGCTCTCCAGAAGAAGGGAATCGTTGGCAAGCAGCAGTTGCTTTCCGTTGACCGCCGCATAGAGAGGCAGGGCGCCATCCAGGGCCAGATAGCCGCCGCCTGCACTCGAACGTCTTTCCCATTGCACTCCGAGTTTTCCGGCGCTCAACTCTGGCGGCAGAGCGGCAGCCAACGCCTCTCGCACAGTCGGCTCGTCCCAGTCTCGCGTTGCGGCCAGGACCATTGCTGCCTGCAACGACACGAAGACTCCGTCCCGCGGCGCACGCGCGGTAAAGACTTCGAGCGATGCATCCGGCTTTTGTGTACGAAGCAGCGTGCGCAGGGATTCGAAAGCATCCTTCTGCCTGATCGACACAGGAGCCTGATCGATGCGCACATCCAGTTGCGTGGCGCTGCCTGCATTCTCTGCCGAGACAGTGGAAGGCGCATCCGCATCCCGAACTGCGGGCTGAACCGGCTTGACCTCCAGCAGATTGTCCCGCAGGCGTTTCAACAGCGAATCCGGATCGGGCGCAGCCTCCGCAGCAAAGAAACCAGCATTCTCGGGCGCCATCGCTTCCAGCGCCTTTATGTCCCCTTGTTTAGCCGTCGTCTGCGCGGCGCGACGCAGCAGCACGCGCTCCTCGCGATAACTCTTCCCGTTGCGGTACAAATCGCACACAGCCGAGGCGTACTGCTTCATCTCGGTGATGTTGTTCTGGACCCAGTAGCTGCGGAAATAGGGTGTGCGGACAATCTTGTCCAGGTTCAAAACCATGCGAAGGTCGCCCTGGTCTCCGGCTGCCTGCTTTACGGCTTCGGCATACCATCCCTCGGTTGAGAGATTGTGCGATTCCGTGCCTGCCAACCGGTCCAGAACGCCTGCCAACAGGTCCTCCCGGGTGCCCAGGATCAACCAGCCATCCTTTGCAGCAAAGGCCGCAGTACGCGACGATTGCGCATCCTTATGTACATAGAATGCGCTTCCCGCCTCGGTGCGCTGCTCGAACTTGCTCCGTGTCTGCCAAAGCGGCGTGCTTTCAATGGCCGGCTCATCGAGGCGCGTGAGATAGACAAACTCCAGGTTGCCGATGTCGTAGAGGCCCAGGCAACTCTCCTTGCCCGCAATCTTTTCGAGCAGCCCGCTATCGACGGGAAGTCCTGCGGCAGCCGAGAACTCATCCTCTGCCCGAGACAAGCGGCCGAAGAGCCGGGAATTACTGAATGCGGCATGGTTGCTGCTGATGAGCCAGGTTCGTTTCTCTTCCGACGTATTCCAATCGCGCAACAGCGATCCGAAATCCCGCGCCTCGATGGAGAGCAACGCCCCTTCGGGAAGCAAGGCCGGCAATTCCGGCTTCGGCTTGAAAACCTGCTCCAGCGCACCCACGGCAAAGACCACGCCGCAACATAGCAAGATCACACCGGCAGAAATCCACAGGCGTCGTTTCATTCCGCACCTCCCTCGTTGGTTGCCGCCTTCCTGGGAACGAACGCCATGCCATGCAGCAATCGCGGGCGTACCACCCGGTCCTGGTCCAGCTCGACATGAATCTTCGGTGCGCGATCTTCGTTCTCTCGTTCGCGGGCGACTTCTGTTTCAAGCCGCTTGGTTTCGGTTTCGAATGCCTTCCTGCGTGCAGGATCATGTTCCTGCGCTGACGCAATCTGTGCGAGCTTTTGCGCCTGATCATTTTCGTGGCGCTTTTCGCGGGCATGAATCGCCCACCAGGTCAGTTCGGCCGCGTCCTCCGCTTGCAACGTCGAGAGAACGGGTAACGTGTGCTGGCCATACGACCCGGCGCTTAGGAGAGCGTCGTTTCCTTCCGTGTAGCGCTGACCATAGAACGCTCCGCTTTCAAGAATCGGCTCCGCGGCAACCAGGGCTTGTGCATCGAGGCCGACCCTGAAGGCCGCTCGCACATACTGAAGCCGCAAGGCAGTATCGCCTGGCGCGATGGCGATGGCGGTTCGCAAAATGCGCTCATTCGTCTTGTCGTCGTGCGCACATGCAGTAGCGGCCAGGCGTGCCTCCACATAGTACGGCTTGCTGGCTTCCTCCGCGCTGGGGCAGCCCCGGACCAACTGGTCCAGTTCTCCGCTGCCGGTTGCGGGGCGGACCTGGCCGCGTCCCTCCAACGCCCGGGCCGCAGCCAGGCGTTCCGCATAGGTTGCTTTGGGATCAGCGGCAGCGGCTGCCAGCATATCCAGAAACTGCTGCGCGTGCGGATTCCCGGCCAACTCGGCAGTCGCAAGGCGAACCCGGTAGCTTGCTTCCCACGGAAGAGCCTCTGCCAACGGCTGAATGAATTCTATTTCCTCAGAGAATCGCTGATGCTGCCTCAGCAAGCTGGCCGCCGAATCCATATCGACGTAGGCATTGCTACTGATGAGGATCAGCCGCTTCAGCAGGGCGACTGCTTCCGGCACGTTGCCCTCATCCAGGTCGATGGCCGCCAGGCCCAGGAAATTCGAGGATGTCAGTTCACGCACATCCAGGGCCTGCTCGTAGACATACCGCAAAACAATCCGCCGGGAGGGTTCGCTCAAAAGTGAAGCGGCATTGCGAAGGTCATTCGATGCGGGAGACGCTTCTGGCCGCTTTCGCCACTGTGCAACCGTCTGCGGCATGAGACCATCGGCCTCGTCCAGGCGGAGTTCCGCACCGAGCCACGGCGGCGATTTGCGCTTCTTCTCCGGAATGCGCGCCAGTTCCGTGCGCGCCTGGGCGAATTTCTTTTCGTCGAGCAAGGCATCGATCAAGTTGGACTCTGCGTGCTCAAGATTCCAAACGTCCTCGTCTGGCTTGGCCTCTGCAGCGCGGCGGTCCAACTCGACGATGCGTCCAAGCAACTGGCTTGCCTGGCCTTTCACAATCCAGGGGCTCTGCCGAATCGATCCCAGCACATAGGCCGGGTCGCTGGCGGCGGTTGCAATCTCCAGCAGCCACTCCATTTGGTCTCCATGGGCGTGGTAGCCGGCCTCCAGCAGGGGTTCCACCCGGTACCAGCCATTGCGAGCCAGATAGATGCGCAGCATCGCATCCACCTGTGCGCCGATGGCCGCATACTGCCCATGCGAGGCGGCGTCGTCGAGCACCTGGCTGAAATCGCCCCAGAACGATTCCGGAACATGGCGCGCATCCATTTCGGCGGCCAATTGCTTGACGGCCAACTGCCAGGTGGCCAGCGCCTCCGCATGTTGCCCTTGCTTCCATTGGAGTGCGGCAATTCTGTCGAGAACCGCGGGCTGATCACTCTTCAGGTCGAGGGAGTGCCTGAAGTCGGCGAGCGCTGTATCGGCCCGGTCAGCTTGCGCGGAGTAGTCCGCCAGTTGTGCATATGCCTGCGCGCTCTCCGGCGTGTGCTCCAGTTCCGCCTCCAGATAGCTCTCCGCCTGAGCGTCCTTCTCTTCATCGAGGTACTCGCCGAATCGCGAGCCGTAATAGAACCACAGCTCACCCGCCAGTTGCTCATTGCGATCCGCGGGATGCGCCACTCGCTCGCCGATCGTCATGTCTCTGCCGAGTGCGCCGTCAAAGCTCTGGCGAACCTGCGGCGTATGCTCGCGTAGATAGAGCCCGGTCAGTGCTGTGTACGCCCTCTTCCACACCGGAGGCAGGCCGGCCGATCGAGCTCCAATCGCCGCCAAGGCCTGGTCGCTCTTGCCGTTGGCCAGCAGATACTGCACCACGCTGTCCGCCGACGCAGGCCGCGCTCCTGAATGACCGGAAGCTTTTTGAATCAGATCCTGCGGCCGCACGGCCAGCAGCAGTTGGTAGTAGCGCGAATTCTCGCCCCCGCCGTTGCTCATTGCCGCCAGTCTGTCCAGCGCGCGAAGTTCTGCGGGTGCATCTCCGAGAGTTCGGTAGATCTCAACCGCGTCGGCCAGGATGGATGCCCGCCGCCGCGCCGGGTACGACTCGGCCAAGGCCTCGATCTTTGGTCCGGCCCCTTCCAACTGCACCCGTTGCCGCTGCAACCGCAACCATGCGCCCACGTCGCCGCGATCCTGTCCGCCGCCTTTTTCAGCGAACTCCCAGAGCAGCCCTTGTTCCATGTCCACCAGTCCCGCCGCCTGGATCGCGGGCAGATACACCGCGCGTAACTCACTTTCGTCGGCCGCCCCAGCGCATTTGGTCCTGAGCCACGTTTCAAACTGCGCCTTTTCTTCCGGGGTCCCGTAGTCGCCAACGACAGACGCCATAGTGTGCAGGGCCTGTCCAAACCCCGACTTCGCGCGCGCCGCGCGTTCCGCGGTTCGCTGCTTACGCCACTCGGTATCGGTTACCGCGCTGAAGCCTTCCTTGATCACCTGCTCCTTCATCGCGGAGAAAGTGACGTGTTCCGCCTGTTGGCGGGCAAGGGCAAGGCGCGTAAAAGCCCCGTCGCTCTGACGCAGCCGGGCCATGATCCGTGCATAGGTCACCGCGCCGGACTGATTTCCTGGATCCACCAGCAGATCGGCTCCGGCCGCATCTACTCCCTGCTCGGCAAACTTGCGGGCTTCGTTCAGCAGCCCCCAGCTCTCCAGTCGCGCGGCAACCTGAAAGTAACTGCCAGACGTCGCGGGACGGCCGGTGATCCACGCCTCTTCGAGCGCCTTCACTACATCAGCATTTCTACCCTGGCGCGCCCGTGCCTCCGCCGCCTTCTCCATCCATTGCGGATCGCGGTAACTCAGCTTGTAGAGTTGTTCGTAGTCGGCAACGGCATCGTCCAGCCGATGCAGGCGTTCTTCCAGATCGGCCTTCGACTGGTAAAGATCCTTCTGCTCCGGCCGTACGCGAATCGCCATGCCATAGGCTTCAATGGCTGCCGGATAGTCCTCGAGCGCCGTCTCCAGACGCGCCAGCACGATAGCCCAGCGCGCGTCTCGCGGTGATGCCTCCACTGTCTTGCGATAAAAATCGATGAGTCTCGGACGTTGGCTATGCGCCCCCGCCACCAGCGCTGCTTCCTGGGCCAGCGCTGCGTCTCCGGGATAGGAATTGATCAGCTCGACGTATTGATCCACTGCGTCGCCCCAGGTGCCAAGCAGTGTGGCCGCTCCGATCATGCCCCTCCGCAACTGAGCCAACCGCATCGCCTTTTCGCCACCAGCCAACACGGAGGACTTGAGTACCGCAAGTTCCGCACGGTAGAACGACGCCAGTCCTGCCTGATCGCCGGAGCGCGCGTAATTGTCCGCCAGTGCCGCCTCAACGCCGGCATCGAGCGGCTTCTGACTCAACAACGGCTCCAGCAGCTTCTTTGACCGCGGATAGTCGCCTAACTCTGTCAGTTTTCTCCCGGCCTCCAATTGGAATTGCTGTTTCAGTTCGGGATAAGCAATTTCGGCGGAGTCCAGCAGCACGGTCACGGCCTGCATCTTTCGCTCATGGCTCCAGTTGAAATCGACTGTGGCGCGCACCACTCCCAGCATCTTGCCGTGCTGGCGATAGATCGATTCCACTTCCGCCGCCGCGGCCGCCGGATTGTGCTGCTCGAGCAGGCTTACCAATTGATAGCGCAGTTCGAGACTGTGGACGGGATCGGTCGTGAGAGCAATCTGCCTGCCAAGGGCCAGCTCTTCCACTTCAGGCAGAGTATGGGCGCGCGCAGCCTCGCTCACCGCGTTGAGCACATCGAAGGACTCCGTTCGTGCGGCAGCCTGCTTCAGCTCCCGCGCCATGTCTTCGGTGCGATGCTGGGCATCGAGTACTCCCACGCGAAGACTCAACGCCACGGCGCTGGGTGCGGCAGGCTTCAGAAGATCCGCCGTTTCCGATTCCACCGCCGCGCGCAATTGAGGCTTGCGCGCAAGCGACAACAGCCGGCTTCGGCTTTCTTCAGACGGTTTGTCTCTGAGCGCGCTGGCTACATATTCCCTGATTGCGGCTGGTTGATTTCCCTGGCTCTCTTCGATCGCCCCGGCCTGATAGCCGAACGCGGAAGAGTCCGCGAGTCGCTCCCGGCCTTTGCGCAGCTGCGCCAATGCGGAAGGAAAGTCGAAGTAGTCCCAGAACACCGTCGCCGACTGCACGTAACCGTTGGCGTCTCCGGGGTGAGCTTCGGCCATGCGCGTCCAATACGGCGCAGCCTCGGCCATGCGCCCGCGGTCCGCATAGATGTCGCCGATCCGCGCCATGGTATCCAGGTCGCCGGGCTTCGCATTCAGCAACCGCTTTTCAATCTCGACAGCCTTGTCGGTATCTTCGGGATGGAAATAGGCAAGCGAACGATAGAGGGACGAGGCCTGCCGGCCGATCGATTCATCCGCCGGATACTCGGCCGCCAGCGCATCGGCCGCTCCCACGGCCTGTTCAAACCGCGACTGCCACAAGCACGATTCCAACCAGAAGCGCTCTGCCGCCGGATTGGATTGAGCAAGAGCGGTCCAATTCGCGTTGCCGATCTCCGGAGCTTGTTGCTTGAGCGCCTCCAGTTGTGCATCCAGCCTGCCGCTGCTGCTGAGCAGTTCAAACAGTTCGTCGCGCAGATCCGCCGACTCCGCCCAGTGCTCCCACAGCAGCTTCTCAACTTCGCCATACTGATGGCGGGAACGGTATTGCGCCAGCAGGTTGCGAACGAATGTTGGGTCGTGGGGAAAGCGATCATGGGCGTAGCGATCCACTTCCAGCGCGAGCGACCGGTCTGGAGCCGGCGCCTCGCGCAGATACTCTTCCAGCTTGGTTCCGGAGAAGATTCCGGTTACCTTGTGGCTCAGAGCGGAGTAGTCCGCATTCCGTTTCTGGCGCAGATAAAAGCGCGCCAGTTTGGCGTACCACCCGGTACCGAAGCTGGTGTCCTGGAACTGCTCGATGGCCCGCTGGTAGACCTCTTCTTCATGAGCATTCAGGCGATTCTGTTCGAGAAACGAAGCCAGCTTTTCATAGAGTCCGGGATCCTGCGGGTTGCGATCGAGCTCTCCGCGCAACACCTCCAGCGCATCGGGCAACCTGTCCGTCGCCACCAGCCGCGAAAGATAGCGGTCCAGCACCTCCTGGTAGTCGCTCGACCGTGCTCCACCGGCTGCATGCGTGGCCAGCTGAGCCTCACTCATGCCCGCGACCGGCTTGCTATAAGCCACTCCT
>Ga0182030_10018389_pt1 | contig 13397 bp, 9 predicted proteins | sample 812S3MmetaG_FD_121299 | JGI IMG/M metagenome (GOLD analysis project Ga0182030, IMG submission 121299) | Permafrost microbial communities from Stordalen Mire, Sweden - 812S3M metaG (Illumina Assembly) | ecosystem: Environmental > Terrestrial > Soil > Wetlands > Permafrost | place: Sweden... | reverse complement strand
TCCGACTCCCGCTTCCGCTCCTTTACATAGCGTGAGACGTACGTGTCAAACGCCGCTGATAGAGCGGCCCGTACGTGATCGGTGCGGCCCACTTTCCGACCTTCGATTTCCACCGCACGGAGCAGGTTGCGTGTGGTTGAAGTGATGAAGACCTCGTCGGCGGCTTCCAGGTCTCCCGGGGTCAGGTCCTTTTCGATCAGCTCAATTCCCGGGACGCAGACTTCGCCCAGAAGCAGCTCGCGCGTGATGCCGGGCAGGCAGCCGGCGCTGAGCGGCGGGGTCCAGACCTGATTGCCGACAGCGGCGAAGATGTTGGCCGACGTGCATTCGGCTACGTGGCCGTGCTCATTGAGCAGGATGACTTCGTCCAGGCCGCGCGCCATCGCCTCTTCCACCCAGGTGAGGTTGAAGGCCCACGAGAGAATCTTGGCGCCCGAAAATGGATTCGCGGCGAAACGGGCATTGGGAACATAAGCCAGTTTGACGGCCGCGCCCCATTCTTTGGAATCCGCCGTCAGCGCAATGACGTCGGCGGCGCGCCCGGTTGACGGACCCGCCCACATGCCGCCTCCGTTCCGCACAATCACCAGCCGCAGGGTGCAATTGCGGGCGTCGTTGGCTTCCACGAGTTCCAATAGCTGGCGGCGAATCTTATCCGGTTCGGCGGGCAGCGGGACGTGGAGGGCCATGGCGTCTCGGCTGATGCGGGCCCAGTGACGGTCCCAGGCGAACAGAACGCCATCGGCCACGCGGATGGTGGTGAAGACTCCCCACCCGCAGAGCAGGCCCACCTGGCCGGGAGAAAGGCTGGTCTCCGAGGCTTCGCAAATGCGGTCATTGTGGAGTACGAAACGGTGCAGCACGACGACCATTTTAGCGCGTGGCCGGTTGAGGTCAGCGCGGAGCGTTCTACAGCCAGTTTGGAAAAGGATTAACGCGTCCCTGGCGGCAGCCGGCGATGAGTTCCGGCAGACGGCTGCGCCGCTTATAGAGACGCTCCAGCAGTTGCGAGAGCTGGTCTTCCTCGCCATCGATCCAATCCGGCGGCAGGCTCTTCCAGGCCTGATCGACCACCTCTTCGGGGAAGTGGACCACCAGGTCGAGCCACGGGGCGAAATCGTCGAGAGAGCGGACGGAGTCATACACCAGCCTGCGGTGATAGAGACCCTGGACGGCGGATTCCGGGAAATCCCAGTGCGGGCCGTTGAAGGCGAAGCCGTGGTCGATCATCAGAGCGACGAAGCCGGGCCGGGCCGCCGGTGCATGGTATTCGGAACTGTGGACCAGGGCGCGATGAAAGATGGTCTGGCGGCCGTCGGCATTGGCGACCCACTTGTCGAAGACCAGGATGGCGAGAAAATCGGCCAGGTTGACAACCTTGGAGAGCAGGGCGTCGGGCAAGTAATCGTAAACAGCCATGCGATCGGGGTCGCCGGGGTACTGCGAACCGAAATGCCAGCCGGGTTCAATCGCCACGCGGCGTGTTCCCAGGTTGAGGTGCAGTTCCGGGTTGTCGGAGAGAAAACCGGGGCTCACCTGGATGAGCGCGGTTGGCGGGACGGCGATTTTCAAGTATTGCAGCAGCGCCGAAGAAACCAGTTCGTTGACTAGGATGCGCCGGTGCTGTGGGTTGTTGCGGAACTTGACCACGTACCAGCAGCCGTCGTCCGCTTCGAGCAGATGGGATTGGGCGCCCCCTCGCATTTTTCGAACATAGCGGACAGCCGTCAGCGGCATGGGAATCGGGTAACCTAGAGTTTTACCACACAGGAGGATGATTGATGGCGGACGACGAATCGAAGGACAAGGACGAGGCGGCGAGCGGGCCCGCGCGGAGCAAGGATGAAGTTGCGGTAGAGTTGATGAAGTTCATCGCAGTGAGCACGGGATATGGGAAGTCATCGTCGGGTTCGGCGGGATTCTCAGGGAAGCCCGCCACGCGAACTCCAGAGGAGCATGCCGATGCGCTGCTGGAATTATTCGAACGCTGCCGGCGAGTGGTGAACAAAGAATAACGCCCGGGGGCGGGCTGAAGCGTTCCTGGTTCCGGGGCCCAAAGCACAGCTGGCCCGGCCGCGGCTGGAGCGCTGCCGGTAGTGGCGGCTCGCGCAGCGGTTCCCGGGCCCGATGAGGTCAGCGTTTCTTGGCCTTCTTAGAGGGCGCTTTTTTCCTGGCAACCGGTTTCTTAGCGGCCGGTTTCTGGACAGCCTTCTTGGGCGGTGCTTTCTTGACGGCCTTCTTGGCGGGCGCCTTCTTGACCGGTGCTTTCTTCGTGGCCTGTTTGGGGGCGGCCTTTTTCGCGGCCTTGGGAGCCGGCGCTTTCGCTGCCGCTTTCTTGGCCGGCGTCTTCTTGACAGCGGGCTTCTTGGCGGGAGCTTTCTGCAACGCCGAGGCGGTCTTGACGGGCTTCTTGGGCGGCGGTGCCGGCGAGGTGGGCGGCGCTCCGCGTTCGGCTGCCACTACGGGCGCCACGGGCGGAATCAACGAAGTGACGATCAAGTCGATTTCCACTTCCTCCTCTTCTTCGTCCTCTTCCTCGTCTTCATAGTCGTCGAGTTTGGAGGTCAATTCCGAGCGCTCTTCATCCTCGTAGTCGTGAAAGTCTTCCATCTCTTCTTCGTCCTTCGCGGCGAGTTTCCAACTATCAGCCATTTCGGCAAGCCTCCTGTAGCCAGCGCGTAATCACCCATAGCATACCCCTTTTTCACGTCGAGGCAATAGTGAAAAGCGGAATTCAGCGAGATTTAGGGGAAGGCTTATTCAGCGCCGGAGTGAGCCACCACGACGGGGGTCTTCGCGGCAGGCTTGGCGGTTTTGGCTTTTGCCGCAGTGGCTTTCGAAGCGGCTGGTTTGCGGCGGGCAGATGTCTGGACGGGTGGGCGCTTGGCGGGTGGTTCGGGCCGCAGAACAGCCGGAATCACGAGCCGGTCGCCGGCTTCCGCCTGGGGGCTGGCCAGGTTATTGGCGGAGAGAATGCTGGTGGTGGAAATAGAGTACCGCTTGGCGACGTCGGCCAGCGTTTCGGAATCGCCCAGCAGGTGGATGCGCCACGCATCGCGATGCTCGGGCGGCACGGCCTGGAGCACCGCCATCAACTGGTTGCCGGAACCTTTGGGCACATGGAGTGAATAACCGGCCGGCGCGGCCGATCGGAGGACACCTGGATTCAGGGCAGCCAGTTCGGAAAGCGGGGTGTCGGTGATGTCGGATACCAGCGCGAAGCTGGTTTTCGCGGCGAGTTCGACCGAGTCATACTCCAGGGGCGGGTCCATTTGAATGGTGTCCAGACCATACTCGGCGGCATTCTTCTCCATGATGGTCATGGCCAGAATGATGGGCACGTAGTTGGTGGTCTCAGCCGGCAAGACGCCGCGGCTGCGCAGTTCCCAGAAATCGGCGTAGCCCGTGCGGGCGACGGCGCCTTCCACCACTACCGGGCCGCAATTGTAGGCGGCGATGGCAAGATACCAGTCCCCAAATTCGGAATAGAGGTCGTGGAGATGGTGGGCCGCGGCCCGCGTGGCCATTTCGGGATCCATCCGGTCGTCCGTCAAGGCTGTCTGGCGCAGGCCGTACTCATTGCCGCGAAACTTGACGAACTGCCACATGCCGCCGGCGGCTTTGTTCGACATGGCGCGGGGAATGAACCCGGATTCCGCCTGCGCCAGATGGATTAGTTCCTGGGGAACTCCCTCCTCATCCAGGATGCGCTGGATCATGGGGCGATAACGGCCGGACCGCTGGATGGCGTTGACGATGGTCTTGTGGCCGTGGTTCATGAAGTAATTGATATACCCCAGGACGGTGTCGTTGACCGTGAGCGGCAGCTGGGAGACGGTGGCGGCCACCTGCTCCCGAACTTTGTCCTTAAGCTTGGGGTCCACCGGAAACGTCATGTCGAGGATGTCTTCGAGAGGTGGCTTTTCGACCTTGCCGTCGTCCAGAACCGCGGAGGCGCCCATGCCGGCCAAGTCCAAGCGGTGGATGGCGTCGGCCATTTCATCGAGCTTGTTGTCCAGATCCTGGCGGCTGGCGGGGTCCTGGTCAAAGGCATCAAAGAGGAGGTCGATGGCGGAATCGAACTCTCGGCGCGCGGCTGGGATTTCACCCGATTGATAAGCCTGCTTCCCGCGCAGGAAGGCCTGGTTGGCGCGTTGCACGGTGAGGTCGGCGCGGGAAGCGCGATCAGTCAACTGGAAGCTGGTGAGCAGCAGCGGTGGCATCTGATCGACAAACGGATTGATTTCGGGCGGGTCGTCGAAGTGACCGAGGGCTGGAACAGCCAGAGCGGGAGGCAGGAACGGTGAACGGAAACGCGCGGGCTGATTCAAGGAACAAGCGGCAGTGATCAGCAGCCCAAGCAGGGCCGCGGAGCCTGACAGCGGTTTCCTTGGAAGGTGCATCAAAAGTCCCTGGCCTTGAAATGAAAAGGCTTGCGCGGGCGAAAGCCCGGCTGAGCCTCCTCAAGGCTACAACACCGTCACGAGGCTGCGCAACCCGGGCGGATCTGGCCGGAGAACTGGTCCCTTTCAGATCCCTTACAGTTGGTGCCCCGTCAGCTCGCCTTACGCAAGACGTCTTCGACCGCTTCCGCGTTCGCGCCCGCTCAACGGCGGCGGCGCGCCGCTACTCTTCCTCTTCCTCTTCACCCGCCTTGGCGGCCTTGGCGGCGGCGACGATCTTGTCGGACTGCAACTGCGGCACGTAATCGTAATGGTCGAATTGCATGTGGAACGAGGCGCGGCCCTGCGTCATGGCGGTCAGGTCGTTCTGGTAATTCAGCATTTCCGACATGGGGACGATGGCGCGAATGAACTGCGTGGAGCCCTTGGTTTCCATGCCGGAGATTCGGCCGCGGCGGCCGTTGAGGTCGCCCATCAGGTCGCCGGCGTATTCCACGGGCGCCTGAATCTCAACGGTCATGAAGGGTTCGAGAAGCGCCGGTTTGGCTTCCAGCATGGCGGCCTTGAAGGCTTTTCGGGCGGCCAGTTTGAAGGCAAGCTCGGAGGAATCCACGTCGTGGTAGGATCCGTCGTACACGGTCACTTTGAAATCCACCATGGGGTAGCCCGCCAGGTAGCCCTTTTCGGCGATTTCGATGATGCCCTTTTCCACGGCCGGAATGAAGTTCTTGGGGATGGATCCGCCGAAGATCTCGTTGGCGAATTCGAACTTGGCGCCGCGCGGTAGCGGCTCCATCTTGATCCAGCAATCGCCGAACTGGCCGTGGCCGCCGGTCTGCTTCTTGTGCCGGCCCTGCACGTCGGCCTTGCCGCGAATGGTTTCCCGGTAGGGGATCTTCGGGGCTTTGAGAGTGACATCCACTCCGTACCGCTTCTTCATGCGGCTAACCACGATTTCGACGTGCTGCTGTCCGGTGCCGGCCAGAAGAAACTCGCGCGTCTGCGGGTCGCGGTAGAAGCGCAGGGATTGATCTTCCTCCAGGATGCGGTGCACGGCAACGCCCATCCGATCCTCATCATTGCGGGACTTGGCTTCAATCGCAAAGGCAATCGAAGGCTCGGGCAGGACAACCGCCGGGTAGGCGATGTTGATGCCCTTTTCGGCCAGCGTGTCGCCCGTGAGCGTATCTTTCAACTTCGCGACCGCGCCGATATCCCCGGCTTGCACTTCGGGGACCGGTTGCAGGGTTTTGCCTTGCGGGCTGGAGATGTGGGCGAAGCGCTCCGGGGCGCTGCGGGTCAGGTTGTCGAGGTGGACATCATTCCTGACCACGCCGGTGTAGACCTTAAAGAACGTGATGCGGCCGGAGAAAGGATCGGCGGTGGTCTTAAACACGAAGATCGAAGCCGGGCCGCCAGCCGTGATTTTCTGCTGTCCTTCAGCGCCGTTGATGGTGGCCGTTACCGTGCCGCGGTCGAAGGGAGACGGCAGGTAATCGACAATCAGATTCAGCACCTGGTCCGTGCCGATGTTGTGCAGTGCGGAAGCGCACATCACGGGGCAGATGCGCATTTCGCGAATGCCCTGGCGCAGGCCATCGATGATGTGCTCGACGGGCAGCGTGCCTTTATCGAAGAATTCTTCGAGGAGCGCGTCGTTACCCTCGGCCACCAGTTCGATGAGGGCTTCGTGGGCCTTCTGAGCCGCATCCGCGAGAGAGGCGGGAATGTCCGCCTCTTTGCCCTTACCATCGCCGTCGGGCGTATAGGTGTAGGCCTTCATCCGGATCAGGTCGACCACTCCGGTGAAGTCGCGTTCAGAGCCGATGGGGATCTGAATGGGAATGACGGAGCGGCCGAAGTTTTCCTGAACACTGGCGAAGGAACGATCAAAATCGGCGCGCTCGCGATCGAGCTTATTGATGATGACGGCGCGAGGCAGCTTGAAGTCTTCGGTAAACTGCCAGACCTTTTCGGTCTGGACTTCCACTCCGGCCACGCCATCCACCACGACCAGCGCCGAATCGGCCGCCACCAGGGCGGCGCGCGCATCGTTAATAAAGATGTTGTAGCCGGGCGTATCCAGAATATTGATCTTGGCTTTTTTCCACTCGGCGACAGCCACAGCGGTGGTGATGGAGATCTTACGAGCGATTTCCTCGTCGTCGAAATCCGTAATCGTATTGCCCTCATCGACGCGGAGCAAACGATTCGTGGATCCGGAAGTGAAGAGCAGGCCGGCGGTGAGCGTAGTCTTGCCGGAATCGCCGTGGCCCACCAGACCGACGTTCCGAATGTCCTTACCTTCGTAGACTTTCACGGAGTAGCCCCCTGAATGAAACGGAATGGTAACACACGGAACGGCACTACCCCTGCCCAGCCGCGCCGCTCAATTCAGACGCGGCCGCGGACGAAAACTCAAGCATGGATTTCGATGTGTCACCATGAAGCTACATGTCATCCAGGAAAGCGAAAAGGCGGCCTGTCTTGCCTGAGGCGGAATTCCCCGCAACCCATGCTGCTGGAACTTCCGTCGCCCCAGGCTGGCTGGGGCGCCATTCCCTGGCGGTCGCTTTGGGTCTGATTCTGATCGCTACGCTCCGCATTGTCTCGACTTACGCCGTCTTTAGCCATACCTCCGACGAACCGAATCATATTGCCTGCGGCATGGAGTGGCTGGACAAGGGAACCTATACCTACGAAACCCAGCATCCGCCGCTGGCGCGCATCGCGGCAGCGCTCGGTCCGTTTCTCCTGGGGATTCGCTCGCAGGGCGTGGTGCAGCCGGACACCACGTCCGTGCCCAGGGAAGGCATCGCCATCCTCTATAGCGGCCATCACTACGACCTGACTCTGGCTGCGGCTCGCGCGGGCATTCTTCCCTTCTTCTGGATCGCCTGCCTGGTGGTGTACTGGTGGGGGCGCCGGTACTTCGATGGAGCCGTCGCCGCCATCGCCGTGTTCCTCTTCAGTTTCATGCCGGTGATTCTGGCCCATGCCGGCCTCGCCACCACCGACATGGCACTCACCGCCTTCACCGGCGCCGCCTTCCTCGCGGCCATCGTCTGGCTGGAGCAGCCCAGCGTTCGCCATTCCGCAATCCTCGGGACGTGCATGGCGCTTGCGGTCCTTTCCAAGTTATCGGCTCCGGTTTTCCTGGCCGCGGCGTTTCTGCTCGCAGTCCTCTGGCATGCCTGGGCCATCCGCCCACGGCCCATCCTGCCGGCCGCCACAGCCCGGCGAATTGTGAGGCCGCTCGCCATCGTGATGGGCGTCACATTCCTGGTGATCTGGGCGGGTTACCGTTTCTCAGTGGGCCGGGTCGGAGGGATTCCCCTGCCGGCGCCGCAGTTGTTCACCGGTTGGGAAGCCGTGCTGCGCCACAACCAGGAGGGCCACCCCAACTATCTGCTGGGCGAATTTCGCGTGCGCGGATTCTGGGATTATTACCTGGTGGTGCTGGCGGTGAAGACGCAGTTGGCGTTTCTGCTGCTGGCGGGAATCGGGACGTGGATCCTACTGCGCCGGCCAAACCATTACCGGATGGCCTGGCTGCCGCTGGTTTTCTCGCTCGCCATACTCGCCGTGGCGATGGGGAGCAACATCAATATCGGGGTCCGCCACATCCTGCCTATCTATATTGGACTCTCGCTTGCCGCCGCCGCCGCGGTGGAGCGCTTGTGGGAACTCCGCGCCCGGCGGAAGTGGGTCCTTGGCGTTCTCGGCGTTCTGCTCGCCTGGGATGCGGGCGCTTCTCTGATGAGCCATCCCGACTACCTCGCCTATTTCAATGAACTGGCGGGCAGCCACCCCGAAAATATTTTGGTGGATTCCAACCTCGACTGGGGGCAGGACTTGAAACGGCTGGGCGCGCGCCTCCGCCAGGTGGGCGCCCGCGAAGTCCATTTCAACCAGTTTTGGATTGCGGACCTGGAGAAGGAACACGGCTTTCCGCCGGTCCATGAGATGGACTTTTCGCGGCCGTCGCCGGGCTGGAACGCCGTGGGCCTCACGTACTGGAAAATTGTGCGCTTGCAATTGCTGCAAATGTACCCCCAAGCTCAGTTCTGGCCCGATCAAATTCCGCCCACCGAACGTGTGGGGAAGTCCATTCTGCTTTGGTATTTCCCGTACCCGCGCTAGTTGCGCGGCCCATCCGAAAACAGATTCTGCTGCGTTTCCTCCAGGAAATCAAGTTTTTCCTTCAGGTGGGTATTTTCGGGAAAAGGGTAGACTCCACCGAAAGCCCTGTCGCAGCCCGCAACGTCGTGAGTGGACAGATAGCAGGCACGCCACGCGGCCTTTGCCTGGCTAAACTTCCGCATGCCGAGTGTGTCATTCGGGGCCACTCTCAGCGACGGGAGCAACGCGATCAGCAGGACGATTGGCGCGGCGGCCCGCCAGCGCGGGTGGGGCGCTGCCAGGGCGCATAAATACAGGCTCAAAACGCCCAGTTCCAAATAGCTCGAATACCGTGAAGCGTGCGCCGCAAACAAGCCGATGCAGGTTCGGCCCACCGCGGCGAAAACGCAGAAAGCCAGGGTATACATGCTCAAGGTGGCCAGCACCAGGTTCACCGTCCGGCTGGTTCCGGTGTCGCTGAAAAGGCGTTTCCCACTAAGCACCGCAACGCCCGCGACCAGGGCGAAGACCGCGGCGCCCGTGAAACTGGCGATGAGGCCAATCCCTCTGGCGCCAAATGGGTGCGCGTACATCAGATCCATAAACCAGAAATACTGCTTGAGCGAAGGCGAAAACAGGGAGGCGCAGCCGGAAGATGGATCCGATCGATACCCCACAAAAAAGGATCCCAGGGAACCAAGCGATGCGATCACACAGGCCGCCCAATAAGCCTTGGCCTTGCGCGACCTATTCAATTCTCCGCGGTAATCGAAGACCAACAGTACAGGCGTCAGCAGGCCGATGAATAGCCCGAAGCCGGTGTAGAGGATCGCAAAATTGAGCAAGGTGATGAGCGCGGGCCGGACTCGCTCATTGCGCCACGTCCACGCCAGGCAATACAGAATGATCAGCAGCAGCGGCAGGCTGCCATGAGAGAAATTCACTGTGGTCCACAGACTGTCCCACTGAGCCGGGGACAAGATGATGATGGGGATCGCCGCATCCGTCCAGGAGAGAGAGCCGAATAGCCGGTATTTGAGATACAGGGCGCAGAACGCGGCCATCACGACGAGGCTTACAGCCACAAACGCTTCGGTGTGGCTGTTCCAGCTCAACCAGGGTTCAACCAGCAACGCGAAGAGGCCGCCCAAGCCTTGGCGGTGGGGCCCGTGCTGCCATCGAAAAATCTGCCAGAGCGAGCGTTGCTCGAAGAGCGTGGCGTCGTGGATATCCCACTGGTCGTGGAAGAAGACGTTGACGGCGTAGCGATCGGCCAACCGGAAGAGACGGAATGCCAGGGCGGCAAGAACCAGGAAAACAAAAAACGGTCCGCTTGTTTTTGATAAATCTAGGCGTTCGTCTGGTGCGCGGCGCATGGCGGATTGCATCATTGAGGCGGCGTGTAGGGCGTTACGCTTGGTGGCTGGCGGTCGGGCTCGACCAGCCAGACGGTTCGGTTGTGGAAGTAGCGGAGAAGTTGGGGATCGTCCGGAACGCCCATTTCGCGAGCCCAGACCACCTTGGCGTGGTCGATATCCGCGCGGTTGTAAACCCATTCCCTGGCCGGTGGATGATCTGGTGAATAGCGGACGATGGCCAGTTGCGGGCCCGGCAGGTTTTCGAGACGCCGGAGAATGTTGGCGCGTTCGAGGTCGCCGGGATAGGGCGCCGCGGGGTGGGGGTCCGCCACCTGGCGGAGAAAGGCGGCGACGCACAACACAACCACGGCCCGAACCAGAAAGAGGCCGGCGCGATGGCCGCGGATACGCACCTGGCGCAGGTGGCGCATCGACTGGATCAGAATCACGTAAATGGCCCCCGCCATGGGTGCGATGTAATGGGGCTGCAGGAATCTTTGGACGCCCAGGCCCAGGAAGAAGATAACGCCTGCGAGCAGCCAGAAACGCATCCGGCGGTCGCCCAGAGCCAGGCGGAGCGAGAGTAGAGGGACCGACAAGACGATTCCCAGGTAGAAGCTCCAGATGCCGCAGATTTTGTAAACGGCTGCCACCATCCAACCTTGCAGCGTGTCTTGCAGGTATGCGCCCTGCAGCCCGGGCTCTATTTGCGTGTAGAAAGTCCGCATCACGTCGTTGTGATAAACCGGCTCCGGACGCGGCGATTGGAAAAGGAAATAGGGAGTCACGGCATAGGTCTCGCGGTTCACCTGGTACGGCATGCGAAATGGCTGGCCTGTGACGCGCCAGAAGTAAAACGAAGTGGCTGCAGCGACGGGCAGCATCACCAGCGCCACGGGCAGCGCCACTCTGGTGAGGGCGATGCGGATTCCCGGCTTCTTGAGAATCATCCAGGCGAGTAATGCGAGGGCCACGGGGATGGCTGCAATCAGGCCCTCATACGGGCGGGTATTGACAAGAATCGCCAGGCCAAGACCCATCATCAGGGCGTGACCAATCCGCGGCCGGCGCATGAGGCGAGGCAGAGCGCCAAACAACAGCGCGCCGCCTATGCCTGCCAGGGCCGTGCCTGAATAGGAATTCATCCATCCGCTGAAGACGCCGACGCGCATGGAGACCAGCAGGCCGCCCAGCAAGGCCCATCCGGGCGGCAGCCACCCCTGCAACATCCAACACAGCGCGTAGCAGAACAGGGCCGCTGTAACATACACACCGAGCCATGGCTGCCCGGACAGCACTTGGCCGGCCGCCAGAACCAGGCCCTGGCCGGGTGCATACATCGACATGTAAGTGGGCGTCTGAATGATGTGGAAGCTCTCGAAGTGCTGCCACATGGCGTGGGTTGGGTTGGTGAGCCGGCCGGAAGCGAAGGTATCGGCGGCCAGCAGGAAGGAAAACTCGTCGTGGATGGATGGTTCCGGCGGCGGCAAACGCGGCAACTCAGCGGCGCGGACCAGCAGCACGAGCATTCCGCAGGTGAGTGCCGCCAGGCGCTGGCGGCGAGCCCAGCGGGCACACCAGTGTTCCAGGGTTGCGAAGGGAGGGACGAATGGCGTGGCTTGCCGCGGCGGCGTGGACCGGGTCATTCGATTTTCCAGACCTCGAACACGTTAGCGTCCCCCTTCGCCCACACCCACGGAAGCCAGCCATAGCCGTTGGTAAAGAAACCGGCTCCGGCGTGCTTGTCCATCACGCGGCCGGGATGGTCATACGTGACCCGCGCCACGACGCTTTTTTGTGTCCACTTCTGAACGAACGGGCCCTGATCGATGAGGCTGACCACCACCGTGTCTCCCGGTTGCGGGACATCGCCCAGCCACACGGCCGGTTGCGCGCCCGCGGCTTCCGCATACCACTGGAATCCCCAGTGTCCGGTGAACCATACGCGCTCACCGGCCTGGACGCGCGGCGCAACCAGTTCCCGGGCGGCTTGACGTTGGGCGAGCGCCAGGTCCCGCGTTCCCACCAGCACCAGCAGGCTGACGGCGACAGAGGCGGCCAGGGCCGCGCCTGTGAGCCAGCGTTCGACGGCGGCCCGCGCCGATGGCAGCATGCCGGCTAACAGGATTGCGGCGGCCGGGATAGAGGGCACGATGTATTTGCATGGCAAGTGAACATAGTATGCCAGCGACAGGGCGGGAAACAGGCACAAGCCCAGGGCAAGCTGATCGCGGTCGCGATGGCGGACGGCCTGGAACAGAAGATCATACAGCGCAACCGCGCCGGCGGCTGCGACGAACGACACCCAGCCGAATTTCAGCGCCACCACGACCGCGCCCATCAGGGCGACCATCCAAATCTGCCAGGGTATATTGCGCCACCGCAAAAGCAGCCAGGCAATGCTGAAGGGAATCATCACCACCCAGTGGGCGAAGAACGCGCAGGCATTGAACAGGATGGGCGCGAGGGAGCTATAGGTCTGGTGGATGGCGACGGGATCGGTGTCCGCCAGCGGATCGGCGGCCAGCCAAATTGCGGACGGAACAATCAGGAGGACGGCGGCTAGCGGGATGAAGAGTTGGTAGCCATTGCGGATGGACGTACGGACGGCAGGCCACGTGATGCCGTCGAGAAGGAATACGAACGCGGGAGCCAGAAACAGAATGGTCTGGATGCGAGTCAGGGCACCCAGCGAGAGCCACACCGCCGCCAGCAGCGCCTGCGGCCACTTGCGTTGATCGCGCCAGGCGAGAATTCGTTCCAGGCCGAGGACGGAATACATCATGGCGGGGACATCGGGCATGGCCGTCCCGGCCATACCGATCACCGCCGGCGCGGCGCCGGCCAGAAGCGCGGCGATGGTGGCGCCACGTCGATCCAGGCCCAGGCGGAGCGCGATCAGGGCAGTGGCGAATAGCGCCACGGCTAACAGCAGGATCTCAGTCAGATGAGCCACCCACTCGGCATTGCCGGCCAGCACGGTGGGGACCAGTAGAAACGGCTCGGCCAGCCCGCCATGCGACAAATTCGAGACTCGCGTCTGGATGTCGAAGGACCAGACAATGTCGAACGCCAGCGGATGAAGCGGGTCTTCCAGCACATGCTGCGCTTCAGCGAGGTAGATCGGGTCGTCGATCGTGAAGGGCGTGCCGAGGAATGGCAGCAGCAGCAGCGCCGCAAGAGCGATGGCGGGCAACGCGCACCCCAGAGCAGTGAGCTTGAGATTGATATGGCGCGGAGGCTGCAATGACCAGGCGCTGGACATGATCGCTACATGGTAGCGCGGCCGTAGCGCCTTCGGTCTTGCCGCTGGTGTCTGGGCTATCCTCTTTAGCCCTTCGGGCTCTCGTCTGTGGCATGCCCGCGGCGCCTCTGCAATTTGCTGGTTTACGCGCCCACCACGCCGGCCAGCGGACTGCTGGCGGTGGCGTAAAGCTTCCTGGGCATGCGGCCGGCCTCGAAAGCCAGGCGGCCGGCTTCCACGGCCAGGTTCATCGCGCGGGCCATCTTTTCG
>Ga0182030_10018388_pt1 | contig 13398 bp, 8 predicted proteins | sample 812S3MmetaG_FD_121299 | JGI IMG/M metagenome (GOLD analysis project Ga0182030, IMG submission 121299) | Permafrost microbial communities from Stordalen Mire, Sweden - 812S3M metaG (Illumina Assembly) | ecosystem: Environmental > Terrestrial > Soil > Wetlands > Permafrost | place: Sweden... | reverse complement strand
GCAAAGCTGGGCCTAACGCTCGTGCAACCTACAATCCTGGCTGCCTATCATCCGGTCACCATTCTGCAAGACACAACCACAGAGGCCGATGCGCTGTTCGCTGCATTTGCGCAGGCTCCCGGCCAACTCCTCTTCGTCTACCCCAACAGCGATGCCGGGAGTTACTCGCTTATCGAATGCACCAAGGCACTCGCCGCCACACGCCTCAACACGCACCTCTTCGTCAACCTTGATCCCATCACTTACTGGAGTTTGCTGGGCCAGGTGGACGCGCTGGTCGGCAACTCCTCCAGCGGCATCATGGAAGCGGCCTCCTTTGCTCTCCCCACCGTCAACGTCGGTATCCGCCAGCAAGGCCGCGAGCGCGCCCGCCACGTGATCGACACGCCCGCTGAAACCGCCGCAATTCTTACCGCGATCCATCAGGCTCTCAGCCCTGAATTCCGCGCCAGTTTGCTTGATATGGCCAACCCTTACGGCAACGGCACAGCCGCCCAGACCATCGCCCGCGTGCTAAGCTCGGTTCCGCTTGAGAACCTGCTTATCAAGCACTCTACGCCCCTGGCAGAAGAGGCAAATACGCATATGTAACCTGCGCCATGGCGTCATATTTTTTCTGTTTTCGATTCCCTACATCATGCCTTTTCCCCCTATTTTTAGATAGAAAACGTTTGCCTGTCCTTATTTGCACAAAAGTAAACAAATTCTTGAAAATAACTCCTAAGTTACCTTGACATGGTGACCAAAGAAGTTCAAGATCGTCCTAAATCGACCCTTGGCCACTCGGTGTTTTCCGAAAATGGAATCTGCAATACGAATTTCACGGACCGAATCCGGCTTCACTTGTTCCAAGTCCCTAGACTGACCATATTCAGCAATGAAGGCAGGTTCGTATGGTAGTCAAAACGCAGAGCAAAGCACGCGGTGTTACCGGGCTGCACGTGGGTGCAAATAATGTCCGGCGCTATTTTCCCAAACATGTATCCGTCATCGAGTTGCAGTTGGATCATTTGCAGATACAGTGCGGGTTGAATCCCGGTTTCTGGCAAGGCCAGCCCGAGATCTTTGACCCTCGGCTCTGTGCCTGGTTAGAGTCCAGACATCTGCATGGAAAGCCAGATAGAAATCCCGTTTCGCTGGCGATGGTTCCAGCCGGCGAAAACTCCTTCCGACTCCAACCGGTCTCGGTCAACACAGGTATCAAAGCCAAGACTGCGGCCTGATCCAAAACTGCACATCAACCTCTCAAAGGGAGCCGATTCGTTATTCACACCTTCGGCTCACACCCCTTCCACCCCCATTTTCCAGTCACTCTTCCCTGCACATACCACTCACTCTTCTCTGGCGGGTGGCCCAGGTCTGACCCTCCCAAAATGTATGGGTGCCCCACCCTTTTCACGTTCTTTGCGACAAGGGTGGGAGACCTCAATCCTCATAGCTTCTGATTTGTAATCTTCGCAGGACGCGCAGTCCCATAATTGATAGACTCTTATTGTCATGTCCAACAAAGACCTTCAAAAGGCCATTGAGCGTCATTTTGCCGCTGGCCCCGCCGCCTTAGGCGATCCATCTGCCGCCACCGCCTTTTTTGCCCTGCGTGCCGCACTTGAAAGCGGCGAGGTTCGCGCGGCTTCGCCTGACCACACCTCGCCCATTGGATGGCGCGTGAATGCCTGGGTCAAGCAAGGCATTCTGCTAGGCTTTCGACTTGGCACATTGCAGGAGATGCCCAGCAGCGGTCTGTCGTTCGTTGATAAACACACTTATCCGGTGCGCCGCTTCAGCCACGCCGATGGGGTGCGCATTGTTCCGGGTGGCTCTTCGGTGCGTGCTGGTGCTTACGTGGCGCGTGGAGTGGTCTGCATGCCGCCCATGTACATCAACGTCGGTGCGTATGTGGATGACGGCACCATGGTGGATTCGCACGCTTTGGTCGGCTCGTGTGCGCAAATTGGCAAGCAAGTTCACTTGAGCGCCGCAGCCCAGATCGGCGGCGTGCTCGAACCAATCAACGCCAACCCTGTGATTATTGAAGACAACGTGCTGGTCGGCGGAAACACCGGCATTTATGAAGGCACCATCGTACGCAGTGGAGCGGTCATCGCCGCTGGAACCATCCTGACGCGTGGCACGCCAGTTTACGATCTGGTCAACGGAACCATTCTGAAAGCCACCGCCGAGATGCCACTTATCATCCCAGAAGATGCCGTCGTCGTCCCTGGCTCGCGTGCCGTCGGCAAGGGCAAGGGCCACCAACAGAGTCAGGAGTGGGGTCTCAGCCTCTATGCGCCGGTCATCGTCAAGTACCGCGACGAAAAGACCGACCTCAGCACCGCACTTGAAGATTTGTTGCGATAGCCACCCGCGCTGTGGCCAACCACCTGCGGTGGGACCCACTGCCTTCGGCATTTTGCACTGGCAATATAACTCGGTGTTACAAGGTTTTGATCGCTGTTAGGTCACGGTTTCGCGGTCGTGTAACTGGGTTTTGACCAGGTTTTCCTCAACCGGGCATTCCGAAAAACCAAAATCTTTACAGGATATTGATGTGATTTATGTAGGGTGATACTTAGGAGGTCTCCGCCTCTGGGGTTCCCCCATGGATTTTTCTCAATCGTGGAAAACCATGTCTGAGGATGCGGAAAAACTTTCTGGCTTGGCGCGCTGATAGTTATGCCTATTTGATCGCAACGCAGCGCTGCCCAACACTAACGACGTTCATTGTGAACTTTGATTTTCTTTTGAAGGAGTGCCTCTATGATTTTGAATCGACTACGTCAGGGCTTTTTGAGCCTTGCCGTGCTTATGCTGTTCTTCTCCTCGGCTTTGCTATCGCTGCATGCTCAAACCACCACCGAAGGCGCAATTGCCGGAACGGTCTCTGACCCCACTGGTGCCGTGATTTCGGGAGCTTCCATTACGCTGCACAACGATGGCACCAATGCCGAGTTCAAGCTTGAGTCCGATGCCAGCGGCTACTACAAGGCTCCGCTGGTGCCGCCAGGAAGTTATACGGTTACAGTGAAGTCCACCGGCTTTGGAACCTACACTGCCAAAACGGTTCCTGTCACCGTCGGTTCACTCACAGAGGTCAATGCTTCGCTCAAAGCCGGCAGCACAGCCGAGTCAGTTGAAGTCAGCGGCGAAGCGCCAGTGCTTCAATTTGAATCGCCTGAAATTTCAGAGACGTTAACGGCCAAAGAAATTGTGAACCTGCCGTTGAACGGTGGGCGCTGGTCGGACTTGGCCCTGCTTACGCCCGGCGCAGTCTCCGATGCAAGCGGCTTTGGACTGATCGTCTTTCGCGGTGTCAGCCCATTGTTGAACAACGTCGAGATCGACGGCGCGGATGACAATCAAGCCTTCTTCTCTGAAGAGCGCGGCCGTACGCGTGAAGGCTACTCCACCTCGCAGATCGGCATAGACGAATTTATAGTAAATACCGGCGTCTACTCGGCTGAATATGGGCGCGCTGTTGGCGGCGTCATCAACTCGATCACCAAGAGCGGCACCAATCAGATTCACGGGCAGGCTTACTTTCTTGACCGAGACAACGAGTGGGGTTCCATCAACCCTTTTACAACTTTTACCAGCGTCACTGAGCCATCTGCTGGCGGCGCGCCCACCATCATCGCCGGCGTGGCCTTCAGGCCCAAGGACTGGCGCAAACGCTGGGGCTTCGGCGCAGGCGGTCCGCTTATCAAGGACAAGCTCTTCTGGTTCTATGCCTATGACCAATACAAGCGCAATTTTCCCGGCGTGGCCAAACCTGCAACGCCTAGTGTCTTCTTCAACCAGTATGCTGACTTGACACTGCCCGCTGGCACCACATGCACGGCCACAGCCACCAAGGCTTCGTTCACCGGAACCGGATCAGCTGGCGACCTGAATGCCTGCGCACTGGCCTATCGCGTCTACGGCGGCAACTATGCCAAGGCGGCCGCTCAGTACGACCAGTTGCTCTTTGGTTCGGCTGTCTCCAGCATCACAGGCCTCAAAACTCCCGGCATCCTTGACGACATGGGCAACACGCCCCGCACCGGCGACGAAGTACTGAACACGCCCAAAGTTGACTGGCAGATCAACGAGAAAGAGCATACCAGCTTTCTCTTCCATCGCCTGCGTTGGGATTCACCCGGCGGCGTGCAGACGCAGACCTCGAACAACTACGCAACTGACACCTTTGGCACCGACTTTGTGAAGCTGGACTACGGTTTGGCCAAGCTCGACAGCCTCATTACCAGCAGCCTCTCCAACGAACTTCGCTTCCAGTATGGACGCGAACTCGATGATGAAGGCCAGCAGCCGCACAGCAGCTTTACCAATTCTTATCTGAGTAACTCGACAAACACTCCGGTGCAGATAGCCATCTACGGCGACCAGGGCACCAGCACCACCAACAATGGCTATACCGGCGGTATGCCGTATTACTCCTTCCGCGCCGCTTACCCTGAAGAATACAAAAAGCAGTTATCGGATACCGGTAACTGGACGCACAAGAACCATAACATCAAGTTCGGCTTTGACATCTTGATGAATCACGACACCATCAACAATCTCTACGAGAGCAATGGCGTGTATACCTACACCACATTCTCTGATTTCTTTGCTGACATTCTGAAGCCAAGCGGCAGTTGCGACAGCAGCCAGTCGCAGGCTGGCCTTGGTGCCGATGCCTGCTATTACGGTTATACCCAAGGCTTCGGCACGCCCAAGTTCTCCATCACCACGGTTGACTACGCAGGCTTTGCACAGGACGATTGGAAGCTCACTCCGCGCCTCACCGTGAACATTGGCCTGCGTTATGACTACGAGCATGTTCCGCCGCCGTATCCATCGCTGATCGCCAGTTCCCTACTCACCACATTGCCGGTTGCTGGCGATGCCGATCCGACCGCTGCGATTGCGAATCAACCGAGCGACAAGAATAACTTCGGTCCGCGCATCGGTGCCTCATGGGATCCATTCGGCAACGGAAAGACCGTCGTCCGCGCCGGATACGGCCTCTACTTTGGCCGCAATCTGAACGGCGTTATCTTGAATGCGTATGAAGCCACCGGCAGCGCCAACGGCCAGTACACCATTCCCAGCGTCTACGGCAAAGTACCCAACGGAACAACCGCTCCGGCCTTCCCGCAGATCATCCCCAACAACGGCACTTACTCCACGCCAAGCGTTGATTTCTTTGCCAAGGGATTCCAAAACCCCGAAGTCAACGAGTTCGACCTCAGCATTCAGCGCGAGGTAATTCGCGACACGTATCTCTCGGTCAATTACGTGGGCGCTTTGGCTCGCGAACTTCCTAACTTCCTCAACCTCAACCTGAATCCGGCAACCATGAAGCAGACCACACTTACCGTTGCTGCCGGTAGCGACGGAACCTGCGGTCCGCTGGCCTGCGGAACTGCAATCCCTACCAGCTACTACGTCAAGCCGTATATCAACGCTAACTACGGAACTGTAACTGAAGTCACAAGCAATATCAATTCCAGTTATAACGGGTTAGTGGTCGACGTGCAGAATCGCGGTAACAAGTATGCGACATTCGACGCAAACTACACCTGGTCGCACGCGCTCGACTTCAACCAGAATGAGAGCACTTCGCCCAGCACCAATAACTGGTGGGATCCGAATGGCAATCCTCGGGCTAACTACGGTAACTCGAATTTCAACGTTCCCAACCGCTTCGTCGCCTGGGCGCTGCTCACTTATCCTGGAACGGCAACCGGCTGGAAGAAGTACGCTGTCAATGGCTGGCATCTCAATCCAGTCTTTCAGATACAAAACGGACTGCCTTATTCCGTCGGCGTAAGCGGAACCATCTCCGGCGCAGCGGCATCTGGCCTTGTTGGCTCCGGCAACTCCGGCTATCTGCTGCAAATCGGACGCAACACCATCAAGGCACCAACGACCATCGTTACCGATACTCATCTACAGAAAGACATTGCGATCAACGAACGCTATAAGGTCGAGCTGGTCGCCGATGCCTTCAACCTGATGAACCATCGCAACGTCACTGGCGTCAATGGCACCGCCTACTCCATAACGTCGGCAGGCAACCTGACCTATCAGCCTTTCTCCGAAAAGGGTGGCTATACGGCTGAGTCTGGCTTTGGCGCCATCACCAACGCAGACTCGAACTTCGTCTATAGCCAGCGTCAGATTCAACTGGGCCTCAAGCTGGATTTCTGATCGCCGAGTTAAAACTCAAACAAATCTGGGTGCCATCTTGTTCAGCGGAAAACGAACAAGATGGCACCCAATTCTTTTTCATTTTGGAACAGAAAAGTGTAGCCATTCAAAATGCTTCATGGGTGCGATCCTTCCCACTGAAGGTGAAGGTGGTAGCATCGAATGGACAGATGCAAACAAAAAAACTGAAAATAATCCCCCTCGGCGGACTAGGCGAGTTCGGTATGAACTGCATGGTTTTGCGCTGGGAAGACGACATTATCGTGATCGACGCCGGTTTGATGTTCCCGGAGTCGGAGTTGTTGGGCGTCGATGTCGTTGTTCCTGACATCACCTACCTGATTGAAAACAAGCAGCATGTGCGCGCAATCATCCTTACCCACGGGCACATGGACCACATCGGTGGACTCTCCTGGATTCTGAGCGAGATCAAGGTTCCGGTCTACGCCACCGAGTTCACGCTGGCCTACGTGGAAGGCAATCTCGAAGAGCATGGTTTGCTGGACGAGACAGAGTTGGTCGAGATCACACCCAAAGAAAAATTCACCATCGGGCCATTCACCATCGAACCGATCCATGTGACCCACTCGATTGTGGACGCTGTTTCGCTGGCCATTGAGACGCCGGTCGGCGTGGTCATTCACACCGGCGACTTCAAGATCGATCTGGCTCCGCTCGACGGAAAGAGCTTTGATCTGCACACCTTTGCCGAGTATGGAAAAAAGGGCGTGTTGGCGCTGCTGCAAGATTCAACCAACGTGGATCGACCCGGCTTTACGCCCAGTGAGTCTGCGGTTATTCCGCGACTGGACGAGATCTTCTCGCGCACCAAAAAGAAGCTCTTCCTCAGTTGCTTCTCCTCGTCGGTCTTCCGCATTCGCATTGCACTGGAGTTGGCGCGCCAGCATGGACGCAAAGTCGCTCTGATTGGCCGCTCGATGATGGAAAGTACCGAGATAGCGCAGGACTTGGGCTACATCGACGTTCCCAACGGACTCATCATCAACCCCGGCCAGATGCGCGACTACGCGCCTGAACAATTGCTCATCATGATCAGCGGCACGCAAGGTGAGCCGATGAGCGCATTGAGCCGCGCCGCTGTTGACAACCACAAGCACGCACACATCGATGCGGGTGACACTGTAGTTCTAAGTTCGCGTGTTATTCCCGGCAACGAAAAAAGTATCTTCCGAGTTATCGACCACCTTTATCGCCGCGACGCCAATGTTATCTATGACAATGGTGCCAGCGGCCTGATTCATGTCAGCGGTCATGGCAGTCAAGAAGAGTTGCGGATGATCATCAACCTGGTCCGCCCAAAATTCTTCATCCCCGTGCACGGCAACTATGGCAACCTGCGCAAACATGCTCAAGTCGCAATGGAAACCGGGGCCATTGAACATGCAATTGTGATTGAAGACGGCGATGTGCTGGAGTTGGATCAGAACGATGCACGCAAGAAAGACAAAGTAACTACCGGCCGCGTGTTGATTGACTCCGGCTCGAACTCCGATGTCGTTGAAGATCTGGTTCTGCGCGACAGACGCATTCTTTCAGAAGATGGAATCGTGCTGGCAGTGCTTGCAATCAACAAACGCACCGGCCAGGTGGAGCAATCGCCAGAGGTTATCATGCGCGGCTTTGGCGGTGCCGATATTACTGAACAAGCCCGCGAGTTGGTGCTCAAAACTCTCGACGGACTCAACGTCGAGCAAAAAGCCGACTATGGCATGGTGAAAGATAAAGTCCGCGCCGAATTGAAGCGACTGATTCAGAAAACCACCGGACGCAGACCCATGATTATGCCAGTAATTCTGGAAATCTGAGTTAGCCGAGTATTCGTGAGGCAAAGCAAATACCCCATTCTTAGCCTCACTGCTCTCCGGGAAATATTGGTATGAGTTATCTTTAAGATCTGAAAACAAGCGGCAGTTGGTCTATGATTTTCCTTGTGATGCATCCCCAAATCTTCATCCCGCAGAAACTCGCATTTGCCCTGGCTCTGACCTGCGCCGCACTCACCGCCAACGCCGACAAGAAGCCACAGCAGCTTGAGAAGCCACTTGCCGGACCACGCGCTACGGCCTTGCGCATCACCATCCTCTATGTTGCGCCAGACACAACCTCGCAAAAAGTGGACCGTGTGCAGATTGGCCGCGAAATGGTAGTGGCGGAGAAAAGTGGACCGTGGCTGCGCGTTTATGCCAATACCGACATTCAAGAAGCACGGCAGAAGGATGCACCGGAGTTTGGCACCGACACCACTCCGCCGCCAATCTCAGGCTGGATCGAGTCACGCGGCGTCATGATTGAGACCACGACCGGCGGTGACCTGATCCTGTTGGGCGAGGCAGCCAATCAGGAGTCGCTGGCCAACGATCCGCGCGGCCCAGCCAATGCGGCGCAGAGTGCACGGCTGCTCTATCGCCGTTTGGTTGAGATGTTCCCCAACTCGCCACTGGTCCCTGAAGCCACATGGCGCGCAGCCGATATTCTGTGGCAGTTGCAGAAGGCCGACGCAGCATCGCGCCCCTCAGCAAAAGAGAGAGACCCGTACCTGCGCGACCAGATGGATGAAGACGAGTTGAAGAAAGTCATCAAGTTCTATCCGCACACAAAAGAAGCCGATCTGGCAGCCTTCGAGTTGATTGACAACAAGCTTTGCGGGGATTGGCAAGGTTCGCCCAAGTGCCCTGAAAAAGAGGCCGAAATTTACGAGAAGTTTGCCGCCGAGTTTCCCGATGGCCCACGCACCGCGCAGGCACTTTATCAGGCGGTTTATCGTTGGGCTGTACTCACAGATATGTTTGCCGCCGACGGCAACAACAAGAAGAGCGATGCTGCCCACAACCAGGCTCGCTCGCTGGCCGCCCGGTTAAAAGACAAGTTTGCACAGTCCGACTACTCTGCCAGAGCCGCCGCTCTCGTGTACAAATTAGATGAGGGTGTTCCTGTCTACGGAATTGACCGGGAGTCTACGGAATAGCCCGGGAGTAAGCGCAGCTTCCCTCTGCGAAGTCCAAATCTTTTTATAACTGCATCAGGAGGCTTTTTGAACGACTATATTCTGTCTGTCTTGTTAGGCATTGTGGAAGGCTTGACCGAGTTTCTGCCGGTCAGCTCGACGGCGCACCTGCGCATTACCGAAGCGTTGATGAACCTGCCGCTCGACGATCCTTACTGGAAGATGTACACCGTCGTGATTCAGTTGGGGGCGATCCTCGCGTTGGCACTGCTCTTTCTCAGCCGTATTGTCGACTTCATGCGCACCTTTCCCAAAGGCGAAAACGGAACGCGCACCTGGCTCACGCATCCCATCTCGCTCACATTTATCGCCTTTTTCTGCACCTCAGTGCCCGCCTTGGCGCTGCATCATTGGAGCGAGAAGAATCTCGGCAGCATCAACGTCATTGCCATTGCGCTGCTGCTGGGCGGCATCGTGATGTGGGTCATCGATGTGCGCAGTGATCGCCAGGACCCAACCACCAACGACGTAGAAGAAATGGGCGTGGGGCAGGCCATCTGGATCGGACTTTGCCAAACGCTTTCGGCAATCTTTCCGGGAACCTCGCGTTCCATGTCAACCATCGCCGCCGGCCAGGTTGTCGGACTCAGCCGCCCCGCCGCGCTCGAGTTCAGCTTTCTGCTCTCAATCCCCACCATGATCGCCGCCACAGGCTGGGATCTCATCAAAGAAATTCACCCCAGCAAAGCAGCCCTGGCCTCGGGAGCCGCCGCCCACGTCGTCATGAACTCCGAGCGTTGGATTGTGCTACTGATCGGCATCGCCGTCTCGTTCATCGTTGCCCTCGGCGTCGTCGAATGGTTCTTGCAATGGGTGCGCAGGCACGGCTTCGTTCCATTCGCAATTTATCGCATCCTGCTTGGCACCGCACTGCTCATCTTTCACAGCAGGTTTTAGACAATGTTTTCATATGGCGCGGCTTCACAGGCCGCGCCCCAATTTGTGAGCATCATCACGCATAGATCAATCCCCCGCATAAGTTGATCGCCACAAACAATCTGCATGCAGTAATCTACCCCTATGCCCAGCATTCGCAATGGTTCGCTCCATCTCTTTCGCTTCAAGGGAATTGATGTCTTTCTCAACTGGTCCTGGTTACTGGTTGCTATCTATGGCATCAGGATTCGCGAAGCCAAATACTCATCGCCCGCTTGGGCCGTGTTTGAGTATCTCGCTCTCTTTCTGATTGTGCTCACCCATGAGTTTGGCCACGCACTGGCATGCCGACAAGTGGGCGGAACGGCAAACCGCATCATGCTCTGGCCCTTTGGCGGTGTGGCCTATGTCGATCCTCCGCAACGTCCCGGTGCCACGCTCTGGAGCATCGCAGCGGGACCGCTGGTCAATGTGGCTTTGCTGCCCTTTCTGATTGCGTTGTTCATCGTGGCCCGTATGTCTGGTTGGCAGCAATCAATGCACGACGTCTATGTATTCGTGCGTGCGGTCATGGCGCTCGATATTGTCTTGCTGGTCTTTAATATCCTGCCTATCTATCCTCTGGATGGCGGCCAGATGCTGCGCTCGATGCTCTGGTACATTTTTGGCCGCGCGCGCAGTCTCATGGTGGCCACGATCCTCGGTTTTCTGGGAATCATCCTTTTCATCGTTCTGGCCGTTGTTACCCGCGATACATGGTTGGGCTTGATCTCGGTTTATCTGCTCTTGAGTTGCTGGGGTGGATTGCAGCAAGCTCGTGCGCTGTGGAACGCCGAGAAGCTCCCGCGCCGGGAAGGTTTTGCCTGCCCGAGCTGCCACATGGCACCACCTCTTGGAGCCAGATGGAAATGCGGCAAGTGCGAGATGCCCTTCGACACCTTCGAGAACCGAGCCATTTGTCCCACCTGCGAGACCCAATATCAGACCACTGTCTGCCTGCACTGTGGAAAGCAGCACCCCATGACTGAATGGGTGGTCGGGAATCCCATGGCCGGACTCGGCGTATTAAACGGCGCTTCTCCCCAAAACTGACCAATGTGGGTACCCCACCCTTGGCGTAGTTTTATCGCGACAAGGGTGGGAGATCTCAACTCTCCACCGTCCGTCCCCACGCCGAAAGCTATTCGCTGGACGCGTAGTCCACGCCGAAGGCAGTTGGCCCTACCGCAGGTGGTTGGCCCTACCGCAGGTGGTTGGCTCCACCGCAGGTGGTGCAGATTAATTCAGTGGAGCAGAAGCCTGTGTCCAAGCGGAATGATACAAGTAGCTCAACAGTTGCAAAGCTTGCCAGACGAGGCAATTCATCGCCAACCTCTCGTGAGCTTAGCATCAGTACAATTTCTCGTCGCGTTATTCTGGTGCCATTGATCGCACCCCGCGATTCTTCGGCAAAGCGTAATATCTTGTATAGTAGCTTGTAGCAAGCGATGCTGAATGTTGCCGGTTTGATCCCGGTCTCCCGCTCGAAAGAAATTGACAGTCTACATAGACCAGCTTCTGTCTGCGCTGAATTCAATCAAGAGTCAAGACAGAGTTGTCCCAAAGGAGTAACAACACACAATGGCTCATTCTCATGCCATGCCTTCTCCAGTTGCCTTGCCCGGAGTCTCAAAGATCGTCGCAGTCGGATCCGGCAAGGGCGGCGTTGGCAAAACCACCGTCGCGGTTAATCTCGCCATTGCGCTCAGCCGTCTGGGCCAGCGCGTCGGACTCATCGACGCCGACATCTACGGACCCAATGTGCCCCTGATGATGGGTTCATCGCAACAACCAGCTATCGGTCCGAACAGCCAAATCATCCCCAATGAAACGCATGGCCTGAAGACCATCTCCATCGGCTACATCTCTCCCGGCGACAAGCCGTTGGTAATGCGCGGACCCATGCTGCATCAGATCATTCGCCAGTTTCTTCAACAAGTGGATTGGGGCGAACTAGACTATCTCATCGTCGATCTGCCTCCCGGCACGGGCGATGTGGTTATGTCTCTGGTGCAGACTGTACCGCTGACCGGCGCTGTGGTTGTCTCCACACCCAGCGACGTAGCTTTGCAGGATGCGCGCAAGGCTCTGGGAATGTTTGCCCAGGTCAATGTTGAAGTGCTGGGCATCATCGAAAACATGAGCCACTTTACCTGCCCGCATTGCCAGAAAGAGATTGATATTTTCTCCAAAGGCGGCGCCGAACGCACCGCGCAGCAGTTCAACGTTCCCTTCCTAGGTTCCATTGAGCTCGTTCCCGCGATTCGTGAAGGCGGCGACCGTGGGATGCCCGTCGCACTTGCCGGTCCCAAGAGTCCGCTAGCCGCCGAGTTCTATGCCGCCGCAGAAAAGCTGATGGTCCGCGCCGAAGCCGCAGCAGCCGCAGCCAAAGACGTCATTGAAATCAGCTAACCACCACCTGCTGTGGGGCCAGCCGCCTTCGGCGTTAGTCTCGGAGCGGTTTGGTTTGGCCTCTTTGAAAATTTGCCACGCAGTGCGAGCGCGAGGAGTTCTCCCCGCGCTCGTTTTGCTTTGAATTGTGATCTACCGCCAGTGTCCTTCCACCAACTCCCAGTGGTCGTGGCGATGAACCCAGCGGTGTGCAACCCAGTGTGCGCCAGGATGGGGTGGACGATCATAGTGGCCGGGTGTCCATATGTAGTGGTCGCCTTCATAGCGGTGATAGCCGCTAACCCATACGTATCCCCGTTCGGGCGGTGGACCACGGTGCTCGTAAACAGGAGCCGGTGGGCCAACACGAATTGCAATCTGCGCAAACGATGCTGCTGGGCATAGAGTCAGAGCAAACAGTACTGCCAATACAATCTTTTTCATGACGATCCTGTCCTCCTCGGTTTGACTGTCTCCGCAAACGAGCGCTCGTTGCGGCCTTACAGTCCTATCAACGTATAACAAGCGAAATAGTTGCGCGTATGTCGAGAAGTGCTCATATTCTGACAAGAGATCATTCGATGCCGAAGTGCCATTCGACAGTTATGATGAATCAATGAAACGTGTTTTGTTGTCCTGGAGCAGCGGCAAAGACAGTGCCTGGGCGCTGCACATCCTGCGCCGGCAGCCTGAAGTTGAAGTGATCGGTTTGTTGACTACCGTGAACAATGAGTTTCAGCGCGTGGCCATGCACGGCTCGCGTCACTCTGTGTTGCAGGCTCAGGCCGCAGTGGCGCAGTTGCCGCTGTGGGATGTGCCTCTGCCCTGGCCATGCTCAAACGAAATCTATGAGCAGTTGATGAGAGAGGTCTGCG
>Ga0182030_10018387_pt1 | contig 13399 bp, 13 predicted proteins | sample 812S3MmetaG_FD_121299 | JGI IMG/M metagenome (GOLD analysis project Ga0182030, IMG submission 121299) | Permafrost microbial communities from Stordalen Mire, Sweden - 812S3M metaG (Illumina Assembly) | ecosystem: Environmental > Terrestrial > Soil > Wetlands > Permafrost | place: Sweden... | reverse complement strand
TTGCCATGAAAAGAGTGGGTGTGCCGACGCACCCTAACGCGCGCTGAGGATGCGCCCCGGCGCCCCAGACGCCGGGCTCCGGGGGAGTACTTGGTGCATCCGAAACCCGCTGCGTGATAGCGTCGCCGATGCGTTTGGACCCGCGCCGCCACCCGCATCGGGCCGGTCGATCGGGGTCGGGCGATCGGTTTGCGTCCTGGCGGCAGTTGCCGCGGCGGACGCGCCGGCAACCGAAGTGTCCGGCAGCGACGCATGGCAGGCCTGGCTGTGGAGACTGCGCCGCTCGATTTGGGTAATATTGATTTCCCAAATCAGGGGGACCAAACTTCCAGTGTTCAGGCGCCCGATGCTGACCTCGTTTTCCGCGCTGCCGTGCGTGCGTTCCATCCACATTTCGCCCGCCCCGCTCGAGCGCACCGGTGACGCCGATCTGGTCGGCGGCGCCGAGGGTTCTGCGGGGGGATCAGTGTCGGGTGGGTGCCGATGAGTCGCCGGCGTGGGCTGGCGCTGGTCGCGGCGCTCGTGATTGTGGCCGGCGTCCTGGTCGGATGCGATTCCACCGGGTCGGCCAACTCGATCACGCTGTACAGCGGCCAACACGTACAGACGACCGACGCGCTGGTCGCGGGCTTCGAGAAGGCCACGGGCATCCAGGTCAACGTGCGCAGCGATGACGAGGATACCCTCGCCGACGAGATCATGACCGAAGGGTCCAATTCACCCGCAGACGTCATCTACACCGAGAACTCGCCGGCGCTGGAATACCTGCAGGGCCAGGGGTTGCTGAGTCCCGTGGCGCCATCGACGCTCGCCGAGGTCCCCTCCAAAGACAACTCCCCGGAGGGCCAGTGGGTCGGGGTGTCGACGCGGGTCAGCGTGATCATCTACAACCCGAGCCTGATATCCGCCAGCAAGCTGCCGACCTCGGTACTGCAGCTGGCCGATCCGCAGTACAAGGGCAAGATCGCACTGGCTCCCTCCGAGACCGATTTCCAGCCGATCATCACGTCGGTCATTCGGACCTACGGAGCGTCGGCGGCACTCACGTGGCTCAAGGGCGTGGCCGCGAATGCCGGCGGCAACATCTACCCCGACAACGAGACGATCGCCAGTGAGGTCAATCGGGGCAGCGTCGCCTTCGGCGTGATCAACCAGTACTACTGGTACCGCATGCAGTCCGAGATCGGCAAGTCCAGCATGCATTCGCAGCTCGCGTACTTCGCGCCGCACGACCCCGGCTATGTGATCGACGTGTCCGGTGCAGCGGTGCTCAAGTCCAGCAGCCACAAGGCCAACGCGCAGCGCTTCCTGGCGTACTTGGTCTCGACCCAGGGCCAGGAGATCATCGCCCACTCGACCAGCTTCGAATATCCGATCGTCGCCGGGGTGACGACCGCCCAGCCGGAGACCCCCTTCGACCAGCTCCAGCCGAATGCGATCACGATCGCCGATCTTGGCGACGGATCGACGGCGATCGCGCTGCTCAAGCAGGCCGGGCTCCTATGATCGGATGCCCGGCGGGGTCGATCTGGAGCGTCGGCGGCGCGCCATGGCGACGGTAGCGCCCGCACCTGCGGCGGGAACGCCGTCGCGCATCCCGCCGCCGGGGATCGCCGTCGCACGGCGCACGGCGCCGTCGTGGATCCTGCTGGGCCTGAGCATCGCGGTCGCGCTCGTGCTGGCGACGCCCCTGATCTTCCTGCTGCTCGAGGCGCGCGGGGCGGGAATCGACACCGTCGCACATCTGATCTGGCGGCCGCTGACCAAGACACTGCTGTGGAACACGGTCCGTCTGACCGTGGTGGTGACGCTGCTGTGCGCGGTTCTCGGCACCATGACCGCGTGGTGCGTGGAATGCACGGACCTTCCCTTGCGCCGGCTCTGGGCGGTGCTCGTGGTCATCCCGTTCGCGATTCCCGACTTCGTGATCAGCTTCGGATGGGCCTCACTGACGACGTGGGTCGAGGGCTTCCGCGGCGCGATCCTGGTGATGACACTGGCGGTGTACCCCCTGGTGTATCTGCCGGTGGCGGCGAGCTTTCGCAGCGCAGATCCTGGGCAGGAGGAGGCCGCGCGGAGCCTCGGCCTCGGTAGGATCCAGACCTTCGTGCGGGTGACCCTTCGCCAGGCCCAGGGAGCGATCCTCGGCGGGTGCCTGCTGGTTGCGCTGGTGATCCTGGCCGAGTACGGCGCCTTTGAGATCCTGCGCTACCGGACCTTTACGACCGAGATCTTCAGCGAGCTGCAGGTGTCGTTCAGCGTGGCCACGGCGTCCGCGCTGTCGCTGGTGTTGGTCGTGTTGAGCATGATCGTGCTCGGCGGCGAGGTGCTGGCACAGGGCCGGGGCCGCGTCGTGCGAACGGGGGCCTTTGCCCAGCGCACCACGCGTCGTCACGCACTGGGCCGGGCGAAGCTTCCGGTGGTGCTGGGGTTTGTCGCGTTGGTCGGTCTCGCGCTCGGCGTGCCGATTGGCTCAAGTGTCTACTGGATGTTCGAAGGTCCTGCCGCGTCGATCGGCGGCGTCTCGATCCTGGACGCCGGCTGGCACACCGCCTTCTACAGCGCGGGGGCGGCGGCGCTGGCGACGCTGATGGCGCTGCCGGTGGCACTGCTCGCGGTGCGCCACGGCAGTCGCGCGGCCCGCCTCCTGGAGCGCAGCACCTACCTGGTGCTGGCGATGCCGGGCGTGGTGATCGCGTTGGCGCTCAGTTACTTCGCGGAGCGCTACGCGAACGGCTTTGGCTATCAGAGCGCGTCGTTGCTGGTCGTCGCGTACGCGATCCTCTTTTTCCCCTTGGCCCTCGTCGGCGTACGGGCATCGGTGGCTTATGCGCCCGTGGCGCTCGAGGAGGCGGCGCGCTCGCTCGGGGCGGGCCGCGTGGCCGTCTTCCGGAGGGTCATCATGCCGCTGATCGGTCCGGGGCTCGCGGCGGCGTTTTGCCTGGTTTTCCTGGCGGGCCTGACCGAGCTCACGGCGACGCTTTTGCTCGTCCCGACCGGGGTGCAGACGCTCTCGACGCAGTTCTGGGCCTACCAGCAGAACCTGTCCTATGGTCAGGCGGCGCCGTTCGCGCTGGTGATCATCGCGGTCGCTGCCGTGCCGAGCTATGTGATCGCACGCTATTTTGATCGATTGCCGGCCCGCGCGACGAGGTCCATGTGACGAACCCTCCCGCAGATCTGGTCATCGCCGACCTGCACAAGTCCTTCGGCACGCAGCCCGTGTTGCGGGGAGTGGATCTCGTCGTGCCGGCGGGGACCTTTGCGGCGATCGTTGGTCAATCCGGCAGTGGCAAGACGACTCTGCTGCGGATCCTGGCCGGTTTCGAGCGGCCGGATCGCGGATCGGTGACCGTCGGCGGGGTCCCGTTCGACAGCCCGGACACCCATGTGCGCGCCGAGATGCGCCGGATCGGATACGTCTCCCAGGAGGGGAGTTTGTTCCCGCACTTGAGCGTCGAGGAGAACGTCGGCTTCGGGCTCTCGCGCCGCGAGCGTCGCGGCAATCGGGTCGCGGAACTGCTCGAGACGGTGGGGCTCGACGGCCTGGGCGAGCGTTACCCGCACCAGCTCTCCGGCGGTCAGCAGCAGCGCGTGGCGCTGGCACGGGCGCTTGCCGTGCAGCCGCGACTGATCCTGCTCGATGAGCCGTTCGCGGCACTGGACGCCACGTTGCGCACGAGCGTGCGCAACGACGTGCACGCGATCCTGCGGGTGGCCGGCACGACCGCCATCTTGGTGACCCACGACCAGGATGAGGCCCTCTCGATCGCCGATCTCGTCGCGGTGATCCGTGATGGCGTCATCGCGCAGGCAGACTCGCCGCAATATCTGTACACGCATCCGGCCGATGTCGAGCTCGGCGGGTTCATCGGAGAGGCGAATCTGGTCGAGGGAATCGCTCGTGGCGATCGCGTCGAGACGCCTTTGGGCATGCTGGAGGTGCGCGGCGGCCTCAACGCGCCGGCAGGGCAGGCGATGACGGTACTGGTGCGGCCCGAGCAGGTCTGGGTCTTCCCGCATGAAGACGGCCCGGGGGTCTCAGGCCGGGTGGTCAGCACCGGTTTTCACGGTCACGACTCGGTGATCGCCATCGCGATCGATGCTCCTGCGGTGCCGGAGCCGATTATTTCGCGTGTGCTCGGGGCCCTCGCGCTGGCGATGGGCGCGCGGGTGCGCATCAACATCCGGGGCCCGGTCAATGCCTGGCCCGCGGGGTCCGCGGCACCGGGTGGCGAGACGACGCGCGCCCCCGACCTGGATCACACACGCTCGTAGCGCGCGGAGGTGCGCGCGCTGCCCGATCCGGGCGTGGCGCGCAGCCAGGTCATGTTCCGAGTTGGGACGATTCACGCGGGCAGATGCTTGCTCTAGCATTGAAGAGGTGATTTACTTGCTCTGACAATCAGATTCGCGCCCGCTTGGGCGTCCCCCTCCAGACTGGGAGCACACCGTGTCCGCAACTGTCTCCGAAACACTCATCCCCGCCGGTACGTGGGCGATCGATCCCGCCCATTCTCGGGTCGGTTTTTCCGTCAAGCACCTCGGCATCGCGACCGTGCGCGGAACCTTCAATCGTTTTGAAGGTGTCGTGAGCGGTGGCGACGACCTGTCCTCTGGTGCGATCTCGGGCTCCATCGACCCCGCCTCTGTGGACACCCACGAGCCGCAACGCGACGAGCATCTCCGCTCTGCCGATTTTTTCGATGTCGGGGCATTCCCGCAGATCACGTTCGCATCGCTGGCGCTCAAGCCGGTCGACGACGAGGAGTTCGAGATCCTCGGTGAGCTGACGATGCACGGGGTCACCCTCCCGGTGAGCCTGAAGGCGGTCGTCCAGGGCCGGGAGACGGACCCCTGGGGCCAGGAGCGGGTCGGCTTGGAGATCACCGGCCAGCTGAGCCGGGGCGACTACGGCATGAAGTTCAACCAAGCGCTCGGCAGCGGCAACGTGCTCATCTCCGACAAGGTCAAGATCACCCTGGACATCTCGGCGGTCAAGCAGGCGGCGTAACGCCGGGTGTGGGGCGGTCCCCGCGCCCCCGCCCGGCCCCCTTTGTGGAAAGGCATGCGCATGACCAGTTCTCCAACGACCGCGCACCCATCCTCGGTAACTCCGGACCGCACGGACCGGATCACGTACGGCGCGGTTCACCTCACTGTCTGCGATCTCGATCGCTCGCTGGTGTTCTGGCGCGATCTGATCGGTCTGCACGCACTGGCGTCCGATTCGGGCCAGGCTCGCCTGGGCGTCGACGGGCGGTCGCTGATCGTGCTGCATGCAGGCGCACAGCGTCCGGTCGGGCAGGGGCACGCCGGCCTCTATCACGTCGCCGTTCATCTGCCGGACGCGACGGAGTTCGCACGTGTCCTTGCCCGGCTCATTCTGGCGCGGACCCCGCAGTCGCCCACCGACCACGTTTTCTCGAAGGCGACATACCTCAATGATCCCGACGGCATCCTGCTCGAGCTGACGCTGGAAACGCCGGAGCGCTTCGCCGCAATCGAAATCGGCGCCCGTTCGGTTGTGATGATCGACAGCGAGGGCCGCCGCCGCGGGCCCACCGAATCACTGGACATCGACGAGGCGCTTGCGCCGCTGGGCGACAATAACCCCCAGGCGCGACTGCCGGGTGGCACCCGTGTGGGCCACGTACACCTGCACGTTCCGGACCTGCAGGCCGCCCACGTGTTCTACCGGGATGTCGTCGGCTTCGACGCACACGCGTACATGCCCCCGTACGGGATGGCGGATCTGAGCGCGGGTGGCGCCTTTCCTCACCGCCTCGCCCTCAACGACTGGCATGGACCCGGAGCACGTCAGCCGCAGGAGGGCGTCGCCGGCATGTCGCGGTTCGAGCTCGTGGTCGGCGAGGGCGGACAGCTCGATGCGCTTGCGGGGCGGCTCGACGCAGCCGGTGTCGTCTGCGCGCCCGAGCGGACGGGAGCGCTCGTGTTCACGGATCCCGCCGGCAACACGATTGCAGCGTCCGCGGCGGTGGTACCGTCTGGCACGTGACCACCCGGCCGAACACGCCCGCCCCGGTTGCCGAGGAGATCGACGGCGTCGCTGCGCGCGCGGTCCACATGATGGGCGCCGACGCCGAGCGCGCCTGGACAGGCGACGAACCGATGGCGTGGGAGGGCCTGTTGGAGATCAGCAGGCGCCTGCGCCGCGGCGCCGAGGACCTGCTGGCCGAGGATGATCTGAGTGTCAGCATGCTCGGGATCATGGGGCGGCTGCTGCGCGCCGATGCGCAGACGCTCCGCCAAACCGTCTTGGCCGAGGCCCTGGGTCTCAGCGTGAGCCGCGCATCGCGTGTGATCGATCTGCTCGAGCGGCGGGAGTTGGTCGAGCGCCATGCCTGCCCCACCGACGCTCGCGCCACCAATGTCACCCTGACCCGGCGCGGGCTCGAGCGCACCGCGCACGCGCAGCAGCGCCTGTTCGCTTATGTGCAGCCGGCATTCGTCGAGCAGTTGACGCCCCGGGAACTCGCGACGCTCGCGTCGGTCTTTGCCCGCCTGATGACCACCACGTCCTAGCGGCTGCGCCGCGGGGGTTGGCGGCAATGGCACGCCCCGCGGCGTGCCACGTGCATCGGTTTCGCGAGACGTCGATTCGGGAGGGCGCGCGCTGTGCGATCGATGACCGAGAGCGAGTGGCGGACGTTTGTGTCTGTGGGGACGCATCCCGCGAAACTGGCGAGGACACGCCGAGATATGGCGCCGCTGCGATCCGTGCTCGAGGGAGGCAATCTCGTGTTCAACATCGGGGCCGACCCCATCAGGTGTCGTTCGCTGGCCGGCACGGGGTGGGCACGTCCCTGGGTCGGGAGGATGTTGGCTCCGCGCGTGGTTGGTGATGATTGACGCGTCGTCGTGATGCTGGGCGAACAACCACGAATGCACGGAGGAGTGCCGGGCCACCCGCTAGGCGAGCTGTTGCGGCTGTTCGTGGAGCCATGGCTCCACGAACCTCGCCGACTGTCCCCATAGAAGTCGCTCGTTCTCGGGGTCGATGGCCTGTCTGTCGACTGAGCTCGAGATCTTCCGCTTGACGTAGTACTCACCCGACTGCCAGTCCTCGCCGGGAGTGCCGCTCGCGAGCCAGACGAGGGCGTCGGCACCCTTGGCGGGAGAGACGAGAATCAGCTTCCGGAGCGGCGTGTGGTACACGAACCGCAGAAGGCTGTTCGTGTCGTTGGCAAAGTTGCTCGCCACGTTGCCTGGGTGGAACGCTGCGGTTGAGATGCCTCTGTTGTGGAACCGCTTGTCCAGCTCTCTGGTGAAGAGGATGTTCTCGAGCTTGGCGTTCCCGTAGGCGCGTCGCTGCGTGTATCCGTGCGTCAATTCGAGGTCGTTGATATCGAAGTCGCTGAACACCCGGTTGGCGATGCTCGACGTGTTGATGATCGAGGCATTGCTCGCGATCAGCACATCCAAGAGCAGGTTGGTCAGCAGGAAGGGTGCAAGGTAATTCACCTGCATCGTCTTCTCGTGACCATCGACGGTGACCTCGCGTTCACCGAAGATCCCGCCGGCGTTGTTGGCGAGTACGTCGATTCGAGGGAAGTCCCGCCGCAGTTCGTCGGCCAAGCGGCGAACGTCGCTGAGCCTGGCAAAGTCGGCCACGTATCGCGGCGCACGAAGCTCATCCGCCACGGCCTTGGTCTTCTCGGACGAGCGCCCGACGACGACGACGGTGTTTCCCTTCGCGTGGAGCTGGCGAGCAGCTTCGGCACCGATTCCGTCGCTTGCTCCAGTGATGACGATGACTTTGTTGTTCCCCATGTGATGTCGGTCCCTTGGGTCCTGGGTTGGCTCGTGCAGTCGACGATCCGCCTGAGGTCCCGATGGACGACCGGAGCGTCGCGATCACTTCCGGACCGCGTCGATGGCCTCGTCGAGGAAATCTTCGATCCGCCGTTTGCCGTGAACGCGTGCCCACTCCACGAGGGCGGCGTCGAAGCAATCGCGCATCGAAGAGACGCGCGCACTGGCGCGAAACTCGCCGTCGGGATGGCCGGACCCGATCCGCTCAACCATGTTCGGCACACGCATCCCCTGCCAGATCAGCTGCTTCTCGAAGATGCGGCCCCGGAGGCCCGGCGTCTCAATCATCATCGACGACTTCTGCACAGCGAGGACCGGGGCGGCACGGATCCTGCCGATCAGGACGTCCATGGCACGGCGTCGTGCCGCCCACGGCTCCCCGGTGAGTGGCCGCTCCTCACGCGCGTGCTGGAGAGCGATGCCAGGAGGTACCGGGTCGCCGATGACCACGTCCTCTTTGGTCGGGAAGTCGCCGAAGAAGGTCCGACTCTGAATACCAGACGCCTCGGCGAGCTGTTCGACCGTGGTCGACGAGACGCATTGCTCGGAGAGGAGGTTCATCGCGCCGACCGTGATCTGCTCGTGCACCGATCGGCGGGGCATCTCCCGTACCGTCGGTCTTGCGCGCTTCGGTATCGGCAGAGGTTTGGGCGACCCGAATATGGCAGTGACGGTCAAGAACGGCACTCACTGCCAACCGCTGACGCAGAGTACGCGTCCCTCTCCGCAGACCCCATCACCTGCGTCACACCGCGGCGCCTCTGATGGCCTCCGCCGGAATGGCTGCCGCGGACATTGCGGAGCGGATGGAGCACAATGGCGCAGGCGCGCTCCTCCACACGGCCTGCCCGCATCTCTGCAAGGGGCAGGAGCGGATTCAGGCCCAGCGCCCCGGAGAATCTGTCCAGGCAGAGTTGGACGGGGAAGGGGCTTTTCGCAGTGGGCAGTACTGGCACCTAACCTGCCCTGCAAATGGCGATTTCCCGCCATCCCATAAAGCACGGGTGCAGGCACCAGCCGAGCGCGCCCGGGCATGCGTGGCCTACGTCAGCAGTGCGGCGTGGCCAATTTCGCGGTCGTCCACCAGCACATGCGCGTTGGTCGTGAGCGTCATGTGGGCGTTGGCGTGCCCCGCGTGCGCGGTTGGGGCGGTGACCTGGGTCAACGCGGCGCGAACGCGACGAACGTCACCGTCGGGATGCCGGTCGCCGACGCATAGCCGTCGATGACCGGGCTCAGCTTGGGACCCGCCCGGGCGACGACCACCGTCAAGGTTCGGGACCGCCCCGGCCGGATCGCGCCAATGTTCCATGCCAGACCCGAGGCCGAAGTCCTGTGTCCCTTTGGGCTGGAGCACATCACGCTGGACTTGTACACGGCCACCTTGAGATGGACGGCTCCAGCGGTCGCCTTTCCGCGGTTGCGGACGGTGATCGTCCAGCGCAGGCTATGCCGCCCCGCCAGCCAGTGGCCGTCAGCCGTCACGGCGAGAACCGGCCGTGGCACGGCGTCGTAGCTGCTGGCCACGGTCCACGTGTCGTGGGTGTAGCTCGCCTCAAGCGCGAGGGCGTCACCGGAACGGTCGAGCGCGAGCGTGATGCCGTCTGTGTCTCCAGCGCCTCCGGGCCCCGACCACGCTCCGTTGGCGGCGGCCGATTCCACATCGGTTTCGACGGAGCCGGGGCCGAGGTCAACGGCCCAATATGCGAAGGCCCGGCCCGACTCCCCCATTGCGGCGTGTCCGAAGTCCGACTCGCTGAGGGCCTCGATCGCGTCGAGCGTCGTCGGAGTGCTCCAGGAGGCGCCGTTCGGGGCGATCGCCGCCTTGAGATCTGCCGCGGTGGAATACCGGGTAGGTACAGTCCACACCGCTGCGAGCGCCCCGGTGCTGTTGATCGCGATACTCGGCTCGACGCCGGCGGCAATCGCGATCGGCGGCGACACGTGTCCGGTCAGCGCGTCGCCCGTGGCGAGCACCACGTGGCTCATCGTGGGGTCGGTCGTCGCGTCGACGTCCCACGCGAGCGCGACGCGCCCGTTGGGGGCGATGGATACCGACACGGGGGCATCCATGTAGTACCACGGTGCGTATGCCATCGTGCCGACGGCGTCCGGCGTGCCCCATGCCCGATGGGCGGCGCGCAGTGCGACGTACACGGTCCCGGTCGTCGATCCGTTCGGGACGACGGTCCACGTGGCGATCGCATCGCCTTCGGCATTGCCGCGCACGGTGACGTTCACGAGATTCAAACCGGCCGGTGCCGTCGGGAGCAGTGCGGGCGTCGCGCGCCAGATGGCGTTCGTGCCCGACCGAAATGCGCTGCGCACCGCCCAGCCGTTCTGTTCGTGCGCCACCCACTCAATCGTAGCTGCGCCCTTGGCGGTCATCGACGCAGACGGTGAGAAGAAACCGTCGCTGCCTACTGCCGCCGCCCCGGATGGGACGGCAAGCGTGTGCCATGCCCCGCTGCGCGTGGCCCGGACCGCCGATTGCACTGCCGCTCCCGGTGCGCGCCAGAGGACGACCGCGGCCCCGCCATCGCTGATTGCGCTCGTGGTATTCGCCGCGCCTCGCAGCGCACCGGTGAGTTGCTGGACGCTCCACGGCGCAGCGAACCCGTGCCGAGTCGCCACCTCGATGCGCCACCGGCCTTGGACGTAGCTGTCGCCCGAGGCCACCGCGTCGCCGTTGGCGGCGAGCGCGCCGACGGTCAGCTGGGCGCTGCGGGTGACCACAAGCCCTGTGTGCCACGTGCGGACGGGTGCGGCCGCCTGCGCCGTCACCCCAACGAGTGACACTGCCGCAGCCAGACCGATCAGTCCCAGCGTTCTGCGCATCAACCGATGATGGGCCCGCCCGGCCGCGGGCGCATCCGGGCTGGCAATCGGTCACATCCGGGAAATGCCCGGGGGGCTCGAGGCCGCAGCGCGCGCGGGCCCTCGGGGGACCCGGCATGCCGTGATTCTCCGACGTCAGCGACCGGAAAGGAACAGGCGATCAACATCGTCCGGCTCGTCGGCCCGTCTCGGCGCGGGCGCTGCGGCCTCCATGGCCACCTCGGAGCTCAGGAATGCGGACTGGGTGATCGGCGCCGGCCGCGCCGCGCCGATCAGCACCGACGGGTCCGCACTGAGCAATCGGCCGAGGAGCGCCCAGAGCCGCGGGCTGACCCCGGCCGGGTCGAGCAGGCCCGCCTCGAGGTCGCGGTAGTAGTTCTTGACGCGCTTGCGTTTGACCGGGTTGATCGAGAACGCCGCGAGGATCTCGTCCACGAGCCGGTCACGTTTGACCCCCGCCTTTGTACGCAGATCGCGCAGCGTCGGCTCGGGGATAAGCGCACGCACGCGGCGACGGGCGGCCTCGCCTGGCGGCGGCGGGATGGCCACGACGAGATACCCATCGATCAGCGCGGCGAGTTCGCCAGCACCCTCGCCGGCTTGGTCGAGATAGGCGAGCACCTCGGGTCGCTCACCCCGGGCAAACGACGCCGCGAACTCATCGAACAGCACGTGGACGGGCTTAGGCATCGGCCAAGCCTCGCAGTTTCTCGTGCCCCCGATGAAGTGCCTGGTCGATCGCGTTGCGTGTCACACCCTCGCTCGCTGCGATCTCTGCGATGTCGACGCCCTCGAGGTAGCGCAGTACGAAGATGCGCCGCTCTCGCTCGGTGAGTTCCGCGAACAGACGCTCCAGGGTGAGGCGCTCCTCAACGTCAGCGAAGCCGCCATCTGTCGGCGCGTCCCACTCGTCGAGCGGGTCAGGCTCGCCAGGCGCGCCGAAGTGCGCCTTGATCGTCCAGCCGATCACCTGACGCACGACCACGCGAAAGGGTGCGCGATAGCGCTTGCCCGAGGTGAGCTCCTTCCAGAGACGAAAGAGCACCCGCTGGGCAACATCCTGCGCGTCGTACTCGTTCCAGATCCTGGCTCGGCAGCGTCCGTCGATCGTCTCGACATAGCGGGCCAGGAGGTCTTCGAGATCGCCCGCATCCCGTAGCCGAGTGTCCTCGGCATCCCAGTCATCGCGGCTCGGTGAGGTCGTCACTGGAGGCAGATTTCCATCCTACGCGCGGCAGGCGTAAGACCCCGCCCGTCACAGCGTGACTTCTCATCAGAATCGAAAAGGAGCCGCACCATGATCGAGACCAACATCCAGCTCGGCGACCCGGTAGAGCACCGAGGCATCGTCATCACGCCGCTGTTCCCGCGCCGTGCGCCCGAGGCCGCCTACCTCACCCTCGATGAGGCCCTGCCGCTCGGGCTGCGGGTCACGGAGATCGACACGGCCGGATCTGTTCCGGAGCTCGCTGTGGCGAATCCGCTTGTGACCGACGTGCTGCTCTACGACGGCGAGGAACTGATCGGCGCAAAGCAAAACCGGATCCTCAACGTGACCGTTCTCGTCGGCGCCAAGAGCCAGACACGGATCCCGGTCTCGTGCGTGGAGCAGGGCCGCTGGCACACACAGTCCGAGGCCTTCACTGCCGCGTCGCATACCGCGTCACCGGAGGTGCGCTCGCGCAAGGCCGCGCAGCTTGAGGCCGAGCCCCTTGCGCGCGGCATTGCCCAGCGCGAGGTCTGGGATGCCGTCGCCGCCACGGCAAAGCGGCACCGCGTCGACTCGCCGACAGCTGCCCAGTCAGACGTGTTTCGTGCCCGCGAGCACGACCTGGGCGAGCTGCGTGCGGCGTTCCCGCTTGTGACCGGACAGTCGGGTGCGCTACTTGCCCTCGGGACGGAAACGCTCTGCCTCGACTGGGTGTCACGCCCGGCGGCGTTCGCGCGGCTGTATCCGAAGCTCCTCGATGGGTATCTGCTTGACGCGCTCGAGCGCCCCAGCGGGGTTGCGATGTCGCCCGAACGCGTTGAGGGCTTTGTGTCCGCGCTTGCCCAGGCGATGACCACGCGTCGACCGTCGGCTGGGCGCGGCGACGATGTCCGTCTGCGCGGCAATGGCTGTCGCGGCTCGGGGTTGGAGCTCGAGGGCGAGCTGCTGCAGCTGTCGGCCTTCGTGGCACCTGGTGCGCCCGCCGCTCGGATCGCTCGTCCCAGCCAGCGCACTTAGGTGTGGGCGTCCGGAGGAGACGATGGGATCCGCGAGGCGACGCAGTCTTCCAAACGCGGCGCCTGGCTCTCGATTGTCGGTTAAGTAGTGTCGGTTCTGGAGAGCATTCTCTCCCCTGGGTGCCAATGGTCTTGGGCGCCGTGGTGCGGGGGCCGGTAGGGGGGCGGATCACACACGCGACTTGCAATAGATCTCGCAGGGCGGGCTGAGCACAGCGGTCGCCATTAGTGGTGCTAGGACCACTAAGTCCCATCAAGCACCGGTGTCGGCACGCCCCCCGTACCTCCCTGGCGCGTCTGGCATGTCGCTCAGCAGGGAAATCCCATGACCGTGGGGATCTGAATGGGCAGTACTGGGATCGAACCAGTGACCCCTCGCGTGTGAGGCGAGTGCTCTCCCGCTGAGCTAACTGCCCGGGAAACGGTGCGTGCGTGCGATGCGGTGGCGATGCCCGGCACCGCGAGTGTTGGGCTGGCACACGACACTGCGACAGCAGAA
>Ga0182030_10018386_pt1 | contig 13401 bp, 18 predicted proteins | sample 812S3MmetaG_FD_121299 | JGI IMG/M metagenome (GOLD analysis project Ga0182030, IMG submission 121299) | Permafrost microbial communities from Stordalen Mire, Sweden - 812S3M metaG (Illumina Assembly) | ecosystem: Environmental > Terrestrial > Soil > Wetlands > Permafrost | place: Sweden... | reverse complement strand
TGATCACGATGAAGTTTCTTTTCTTGCTACGCTTAATCTGTTGGGTCTCGTAAGCGCAGACAAGTCCCCTAAGTGTTAGGATACTTGCGCTTCAGTTGTTCAGAACCCTTCTCTGTAAAATGATCAAGTTTTTCTTCAATGAGAACCGAAATTCTGAGCTCAAGACATTCTCGTACGAAACAGGATATTCGTGCTTCGCTAAAGGTGGGAATAGTTTGTGCTCAGGTGCGGGAAGAAGTATTTTGAGGATGGCGATTTTGCGGGTTCTTTACCTGGCAATTTCACAGGTCCAGAGATCCAGAACTTGTAGTAGTGGATGCCTTTTCGGTTAGAGGTGTTGCCTGTTGACTTTGCGAAAATTGAAGATGAGGAGAGCGACCAAAGCTACAATGAAGTTGATCCTGAGTGTGAATATGATCATGGGAATAGGGATGCTCTTCATCCTGAGCTTGAACCGAACGAGGATGGTAAGAAGGTTCCATTCAAGGAATAGTGGGCGTTGAAGAATGAGGGGTAAGCACGAGGGATAGGCTGATTATAGGGAAACACTCGCCGGGTTATGTTAATAACAGGCGGGTTATCAATGCATTGTATTACCGCCTGGCTTTTCCAATCAAGATAAAACAAGCTTTTATTTCCTTTCATCCAAGATTTTAGACCCCATATTGTGATTATGCCCATAGACTCAGAAATTCACTGAACCGGCATTTGTACATTGCCAAGATTCCCACTGAGAACTAGAGTCTTTTTTTTAACCACCACCCATCTCCCTTACAACTTAGAATCTAAATCCATTCCCCCCTCAACAAACTCCCCATCCGTAATACACCCGTGACTAGCATCACTCACCACCCTCGCATACTTCGCTAACGTTCCCTTATTATACTTCCACGGCTGGGGCACAAACTCCTTCCTCCGCCTCGCCAACTCCTCTTCGTCGACCACCAAATCCAACACCCTCTTCTCCGCATCAATAATAACCTTATCCCCATCCCTCACCAACCCAATCGGGCCCCCTTCTTGCGCCTCCGGCACAATATGCCCAATCAAAAACCCATGACTTCCCCCTGAGAACCTCCCATCCGTTATCAACGCCACATCATTCCCTAATCCCGCGCCCATTATTGCGGAAGATGGTTTCAACATCTCCGGCATACCAGGTCCGCCTTTGGGCCCTTCATACCGGATTACGACGACGGTTTTTTCACCTTTCTTGATAGCGCCGTTTTCAAGGGCAACGATGAAGTCGTCTTCCGCGTCGTAGCATTTAGCTGTTCCTTCGAAGCGGAGACCCTCTTTACCAGTTATCTTCCCGACTGATCCGCCTGGTGCAAGAGAGCCGCGGAGGATCTGGATATGTCCAGTTGGCTTAATAGGGTTTGAGAGCGGACGGATAATTTTCTGATCCGCAGGGAAATCAGGCACGTTTTCGAGGTTCTTGGCCAGTGTTTGTCCGGTCACCGTCATTCCGGATCCGGAGATTATGTTTTCTTTGAGGAGGAATTTGAGGAGGGAAGGGGTGCCGCCGATGTTGTAGAGGTCGTGCATTACGTATTTGCCAGAAGGTTTGAGGTCTGCGAGGAAGGGGATGCGGTCGGATACGGATTGGAAGTCGTCGATTGTTAGCTTGACGCCTACGGAGTCGGCGATGGCAATTAGGTGGAGGACAGCGTTGGTTGACCCGCCGGTGATATTTACGACTATCATGGCGTTTTCAAAGGCTTCGCGGGTCATAATGTCTTTAGGTCGGATGTCTTCTTTGAGAAGGTTGCGGATGGCACCGCCGGCGGCGAGACATTCAAGGTATTTGGCTTTGGAAGCTGCGGGGTTGGAGGATGAGCCGGGGAGGGACATGCCCATTACTTCGATAGCGGTCGCCATGGTGTTGGCGGTATACATGCCTCCGCAGGCTCCTTCACCTGGGCATGCGTGGCGGATGATATCGAATCTATTTTCTTCTGAGATCTCTCCTGTGATGAATTGACCATAGGCTTGGAAAGCAGAGACGATGTCGATATCGGCGTTGTCTTGAGTAACGGCACAGCCGGGCTTGATGCTTCCTCCGTAAACCATAAGTGCAGGTCGATTGACACGTCCTATTGCCATCATCACACCCGGCATATTTTTGTCGCATCCTGGAATGGAGATATTGGCATCGTACCATTGACCTCCCATGACCGTCTCAATACTATCCGCAATCAAATCTCTCGATTGCAGAGAGTACCGCATGCCCTTTGTGCCCATAGACATTCCATCCGAGACCCCAATTGTGTTGAATTGATATCCAATCAAACCAGCTCTTTCCACACCTTCTTTTACTCGATTGTTAAGGTCAAGTAGGTGCATGTTGCAGGGGTTTCCCGTATACCATACTGAAGATATTCCAACTTGTGCTTTGTTCAGTCCCTCTTCGGTCATGCCAGTGGCGTAGAGCATAGCTTGGGAAGCTCCTTGTGATTTGGGTTGTGTGATGGTCGCGGAGACCTTATTGAGCTTTGGTTCGGAGTCATTGGTACGGTAGGAGAGTGTTGATGAGAACGATCGACTGTTTGCAGTATTAGCTGTGATCTTGAAGCTATTACTGTATACTTACACATATTGGGAAGCTCTTCTCGAGGTCAAGAGAGAAGCATTTGCCCTCGTCCTTAGCTGTGGAAGAAGCATCTTGCAAACGATCTCAATTAGGTCTTGTCAACCTGGCGGTATGCAACCCTCCCTGATAGTGACGTGATTCTCTTCGACCTTCCTGTCGCGGAGCGATTACTTCTTTGAGTAGTCCCAAGATGATTCATAAAATTAATTTCGACATCGGAGGGATGATCGGCAAAATGCAGCCTTGCACAATTGGCTTCACAGTGATTGGTGGATGCTAAAACTGCGGGGATGAGTGAACTTCAAACAGTACGTCGCAAGGGACAGTTGCTATCTGCATCACCTCGGCTTCATGTGGGGAAGTTTCTCCCCCAAGTCCTGATCTACAAATTCTAGTTTGCTCCTGAGTGATAAATACTCCTTCTGCCCTCACTCTCCTTGGGTTCTTGTCTCACTTTACGAATTTGGATCTAAAACTTTCACAGCAGTTCAATTGATACCCCGCAATAGGCCCTTCACGTTAACAGAAACAACACAATGGCAGCTCCTCCAGAGAAAACCTTGAAGGACCTTTCAGGCAAATGGGTCTTGGTAATACACCAGACTGTTATTGTATTCAAATCCATCTGCTAACTATCCCAGAACAAAACCCTCTCCGATGACACCGAACCCGTCCTCGCCCTCCAAGGCATTGGCTGGATCACCCGCAAAGCCATCGGTCTCGCAACCATCTCCCTCGACATAAAACAATACACCCAAGACGGTGTCGCCCACATCGACATCGACCAAACTGCAACCGGGGGTATCAAAGGCACAACCGAGCTCCGAACACTGGACTGGGAATTCCGCGAACACGAAGACCATATTTTCGGGCGCGTCAAGGGTAGGACCCGCTGGGTCACTTCGGCAGATATCGAGGATGATTTCTTGAAGCAAGGTTGGTTGGAGGGTGAGGAGGAGAAGGCTGGCCCGAATGGAGAGTTGTTCATCGAGAGTTGGGTTACGAATGAGGAGAAGGGATGGACGGGCGATCAGATCTGGGGCTTTGCGATCGTGGATGGGAAGAGATATTATACCCGCAGAGTTGTTGTTACCAAGGGCGATACGGCGTTGAAGGTCAGAATGGTGTATGACTATAGGGGATAAAAGGCTCTGAATGTGGATTTGACGGAGCCTGGTGTGGGAGTTTGTCTGCTATTTTCCTTCGCGATCAACTCGCAATGCGATAGCTGGCTATCGTAGTAGATAGCTTGGTGGCCATATCAGGCCTTTCAATAAATTGCAGTGTTTTCTTCTGATGTTCCTGCATCTCGTGGTTGTCCGTGGATTTATTAGGCTCGCTCTTGTACTCCCGCATTGCCTTTTCGACCAAGAGCTGTGTCACCAATCATTTCTTACACTTACACAGCTTCCCTCCACAGCATCCGGTCTCTGAAGCAGCAGCCGGACACGCGTCAACGTAACACAAGCATTGTATTACTGCCTCTCTGAGCTCTTTCAGGCGTTCGGCAAGCCCTCTCATGGCTTGAGGTCGGAAAGTTGGAGTCATACTTGTAGACATTGTTAAATTTTGGTTTATTTTTTTATTTTCAAAGTGGTTCCTTTAAAGTCTAGAATTCACTTCTAAATACTACAGTAGGTACCTTATACTCAGCTCTAGGTAACAGCGCAAGGCTGAGTCACTATTGAGTCAACTGCAAGGTTGTAAGGCTGTGTCGTTTTAAATCGTGGATCATGCTGTGTTTATTTTTTGTTGTATTCTTTGTTGCTTTTCTGTCATTGGAAATTTGATTCTTCCTTCTTACATATGGTGGATGTGTGAGCCCCTAGTTGAAATGGAGGCTGAACCGATGAAGTGTCGGGATTTAACAAATGAAATTTCTATGGCTAAGAAATGCTAGAGTCGCTGATAGCTTGACATGAATGTACCTTCTTTAGTCACGATTTCAATAAAAAGGTCTCGGGACCGTGGGGGCAGTATCTGAGCCATACCCTGTGAACAGATGCCTAAAGTGGAAATCTGACGGATTCACAGCCACGCGCCAGCTGGAGGAATCCAGTATCGTTTGAAGTTGACGCGATTGTTCCTTCTAGATATGGGATGAATATCGCAATATCGCCATATGATATCAAAAAGGAGGAAGAAAGGTTGCAGAAGATGGTAAACCCAGGCTAGAACCTACCTCTAGATTCCTGAGACTCATTGCTCGAGAGGATAATGCGTAACGAGATGATACGAAGATATGATATCAAACCTCGCGCAATTTTATCTGTCTCCTAAGGTTTGTCTTCGACATCCTTTCCTTTAGCTTCACAATCCGAAGCCTTCTCATTCCCAGTCGCACAACCATCCGTCCTCTCAATGCCCCACCCACTATACATCGGCGGACTTAATCCTTATTTCTTAGTGAGCTTATCCAAAGCTTCCCTCGCACATTCCACTTTCTCCTTATTCTTCGGCGAAGGAATCGGACTGACCAAAAATCTCCCGGCTTTCTCTCTATTCCTTCCTTCCCAAACTTCGCATCAATCCTTGCAGACTGTTCGGCTTTAGACAGGCCTCGATTACCCAGTTTTAACTTTCGTTATCGAGGCCTGGACGGAGAACCGAGGAAGAGAGGCTTGTGGTGGGGGTTGCCGCTGAACGGATCGAAGAGACCCATGAATTTGAGGATTAGTTTAATTAGTTTATCTTCATACCTGAAAGAAGGATAATCAGCGCATGAAAGCTTTTGAGTAGGTTAGGATAGTTGTGAGAAATCTTACTCAATTATTTCGACCTTTAACTGTAGCTTGTCCGGGCCTTCCTTGCCATCTGTTTTAGGGAGGGTGTGATCAATGGTGGACAAAGTGGAAAATTTGGCTGAGGGAGCTTTAGGTATACTAAAATTTGTCTCATAACCATCAATGTTGGGTTCCTGACTCTTCGGATCATGCAGTTCGTTGTCTGAATCAGGCTTAGGGCTTTTAGGAGGCAGAGTAATGGATTAAACGGATTCTTGATTCGCGATCAAGGCGTAGGACGGATTATTTGACGAAGCCCCTTTCCAATCATTTGTATCTTCTCCATCTTTGAGTTTCCGACCTTCCTCATTAGACAGTCTTTGCGTTTCGGGGCCAGGTACCTCGCTATCCAGATTGGTCTTAGGGCGTTTAGGGAGAGGAATGGAATCAACGGATTCCTGATTCATACTCAGGGCGCTTGAAGGGCCTTCGATAGAGTTCTTTTTTCTTTCTATTTCACCGTATCATCCCCATCGTCGAGTTCCTGATCTTTCTCACCGGATATGTTTTCTCTTTTTTGGTTAGGAATGGGCCTTCAAGGAGAGAAAGGGGTTCAACCTCTTGTTGATGCACAATGTTGGGGGTAAAAGGGCTCCACGATGAGACGGATTTTTCATTCTTTGCAGTTTCGAGAGGTGGATTTCTTTCACATCATATGGTCGTGCATCAACAAGTAAACATAGAAGGGCAAGGCAGGCCAAAGTGGAGAAATGCATTTATAGTTGGTGAGAAACGCGTTTTCGATAATGCCCTTGCCAGTGGAAAATTTTGGGTCGATCAGAGCAGGATTAAAAAGCCCTTATACTTTTCTTTATAGCTATGCATTTGATGGATAGACTATGGTATTCAGGATCAATGGATGCGCAGCCGCGCCCAACCTCGTGATATACTTGCCAAATCAGCATAGCCCGATTTCTGCTCGATTTCACAGCCACAACCTTGAGATAATCTAGAAAAGAAGACCTCTCACTGCCTTTCTCTGCAAAGTTCTTAGTTCGGGACTCTGCAAAGGGATTTGGTAGTTTTCTGCAGTGCGGCCAAGCGTGCCCAATCAAGAACGACCACGAGCAGGGCGGGGTTCTCAGCCTCATGGAAGTTTTCATCTTTCTTACTTGATTAAAAAGTGGAAACCAAAAGCCATGAAGAAGGAAATTTTCTTCGCGTTTGGCCCTGACGAATCGTATTTCTTCTCTAGTCCTCCGAGCCGTAGACAGTAAGACTTCCTTCTGTTGTCATCTTTCGCCAATGGCTTCACTCACCGCTGCGTGTTAGAAAAGGATTCGATGATATTCTGAAACAGCCAGCCATTAAACGACCATGGGTAACTCGTTCACCTCAGTCCGGCTTTGAGACATCAGCTCTATCTGAGTGACGATAGTGATCGGGAATACACCGTAGGTGAGCATCGCAATCTAATCCTGATTGACTTCTTGCTGTAAGCTAGTAGGCTTGAGAAGAACATGGTGGAAAACGAGGGAAATAGGGACCCGAGACATGGCTTCACGAGAGGGCATACTCGCCAAGACGACTAGTCTTTGGTCCCGAAAAGGAGGGGAAACTGGCTTATGTGGCTTGGATTCCATTTGCTAGTCACAGCTGTAGTCCAGTGGCTGCAACATCCGTTCTAGAGTTCGCGAATTCAGTCACGATGTTGTATACAAGCGTCCGGGTGGTTGTTTTGGGAGTGGGTGATACCTATGTGATGATCTTGGGAAGATTGTACTATTGGGTGGGATTTAGAGCATCATTATGATGCGCTTGATGAGATCTTGGCAAGAGTGGACAAAGGGGAAGACGTGGGCGTGAGCGCTGAGACATTTCAGCTTGAATTCCAATGCCATTTTCTGACACAGCAACTTCGAGTTTGTGGCCCTCAACCCCTCAAGAGCTGGTGACTACTTCATCTATTTCGAGAAAGAACAACTCGCAAATTTTCAAGCCAGTGAAGCCTTCGGAAACGACGTTGAAGAAGTATCGAAGGCTGGAGGAGTACGAAGTCAAGCAATTGTTCGACGCAGAGAGGAAATCACAACTCCTATTCCACCTACAATCGTACCTCCGGAGCGGGCTTCCGACTTTCTGCATGGTCTAGCGAAGACCGTGGGTGTAGGAGCCAATCTGGTTGGTATTGGGCTGAGTATTGCGGGGCTGGCCGCTTGTAATGTCATGTAAGTTATCAGCTGGGAGACTGGACTCAGATGGGGCGCTAGATTCAGCAAACCTTGTCATGAATGTGTATCATTTTTAGAGATTGACGTATCGGAAAACCCGTATTTCTGCATATATATCTCATCCCGCTCCCGCCACGGTTACACTACCGAGATCTAAAAATTAGCTGGAAGTGTGGCGTTCTTTTTTGAGTTTGGATTCTCCAATCATTAGTCACTTGTCGTCTCGTGATTTCCCTGGGCTTGCATCGAAATGCAGTCCTGGTCTGATACCAGCATCCATATGTTCCCGTAACCCATCAAGGTGATCATTGGGCAAGTTCGGCCACGATAAAAGGGACGGTACATAAGGAGGTCTCGGCCCTTTTCGTGCTTCGTTCCTCCTCCAATATTTCGTGGTCAACTATTTTGGATCCTCCAACTTCCTTTCTTTTCCCTCTTTTCACAGTTGATCAAGGTCAGTGATGAGTGCACACCCCGGAAAGAGATGCCTTGTACCTGTCACAAACTCCTCCTAAAAACAATCGGAGCAAACAGAACCAATGCTGAGCATAGTAGTCTCCAACCACTTCCTCCATTCCTATCATCAAAATGCTATTCCCAAAAGTCCTCTCCCTAGCTCTCGCAACGCTCCTAGCAAGTGCCACGGCCCAAGACGACAACCCAGTCGTCGGCTCCAAATGCAATGACAACGGCGACTGCTCCGTCAACAGCTCCCTCTACTGCTCGCCAGAAAAAGGCAACACCTGCCAATTACGCTCTGGTCCCAATGAAAAATGTGAAATAAACGAGGCATGCTACGAGTAGGTCCTTCTTTGCCTATGATCTTGCGATAAAGCAAGGGTTGAGCTCTTAGCCATGTCTTGAGATGCACAGCTTCTGCAACATCTGTGGAAGATCCATACTAATTCACATACAGAGGCGAATGCCGCGGCAACGTCTGCGGAGGCAAAAAGGCCGGCGCAGAATGCGCCAGGGACATTGACTGCGAAGTGAAGCTCAACTGCATCCCTCTCCCAAAGAACTTCTACAACGGCGAGTATGAGTGGAAGTGCGAGACACCAAGAGAAGCACGGAATGCAGGTGCTCGGTGCCAGAGTGACGAAGATTGTGGATTCCCGTTTTATTGTTTGATTAAAGGTGGTACGAGGACATATTGTGGTATTAATCCGGGGTGTGTAGCAAGTAGGGAGAAGTGTTCGGAGGATAAGGATTGTTGTCGGGCGAGGTGTGTGGAGCAGTCGAATTCGGTGACTAGTTGGTGGGAATGTGGGTATCGAGATATTGTTTTCCAGGAAGAGCTTTGAAGAGGGTGGTTCTTGAAAGACTGTCTTTTGGGATGGAGCTGTGAATTACCCCGTCTCCCGCAACCTTGCAATAGGGTTGTTTCTTTCGTGACGATTTGTGGTCCAAAGCCGCTGAAATTGAGATTCTTTTTGTAGGGATTTCCAAGTAGTCCATATATTAAATCAAACCAGAATGCAACATATTCATTGAGCATGCTCAAGCCTCAAGCTATCATATAACAATGGTATACCCCTCCCTCACCCCGCCTCTTCTTTCCCTCGCTATTGCATTAACCAGATGTTGTTGAGTGGTGAAGGTCCATACGATTTGTCACCTTGCAAGCCTCCTCGAATGGGTATTTCAAGGCTCGATTTACTCGGATTCATGCGTATTATCCCCTCCAGTTTGTCGAGTTCGAAGGTAGCGTAAAATTGACATGTCTCATCTTCTTCTCAGTACACATTCAGCTTGTAATCGAAGTCATCGAGGTCAATCGACGTTGAGCATTCAAGGATGGAGTACTTCCCCATCATATTCCATTTCTCACGAGGCCTGTCAACCGTAGCTGTCGTTAAAGCGCGCTTCGGCTAGTTTTCAGGGCCTTGAGTAAGGTCAATCGGTCTTGGTCATTTGAAATTGGCATTTGGCAACATGGGATTCAGGGCAGCTCGAGCAGGCTTATAAGAGGGCTGGTTTTTGAGAGGCATTGCGGGTCCTTGTACTTTCCGCGCGTTGATACTTGGTGATGTTGATGTTTACTTGGGGAAATGCGAAGCGTGTTTCTGAGGTCGACCTTGCCTTCACATGGTTGTCTCTTCAGGTCATTTAGGACCTACTTAGGTAAGACAAAAGGTAAAAATTCTCACGCTTGTCAGATTCTTCAAAGGTGTGTTTTAGAGCGAAGTAATAATAGAAGTTGTCACCCTGTCACATCCGGCAAAAAGCAGAACTCACCCCGCTCTTTGGCGCTGTTCTAATGGAGAAGTTTCAGGCCACGTTAAGTCCTCATCTCTTTAACCTCCTCGTCAATTTGCTGAGCTCGAGCCAGAGAACAACATTCTTTACGCCATATCACTCGAACAGCTACCTGCGGAACTTCTCATTCGAGTCAGAGCTCGTTGGTACGGGCATTTGGTATGGTCGTGTTATGAAAGACCTGTACCATCTAGCGCTCTGCTCACGCCGCCTCAATTCCTTCACAACTCCAAATCTCTATAAAACAGTCCGTCAAGCAGGCGATGGGACTTTGCTTCATCGTCTCATCACAAACTATCATTCAGGCATTCGAGATGGCTGCAGGAGGTTCATCGGGTCTTCCCTTGATTTAATTGGAGGCTGGGATCCGCTCTCAATACCATCATTTACTGAAGCTAATTTCCAAGAATGCGAGAATATCATCCACGAAGTTTGTATTTTGGAAGATAGAGTATCGGACTGGATTGAAGAGCTCCGAGCTGAAGACTGGGACGCTCGTACCGCGCTTGGGATTATTTTAATGACCAATTTGGAGGAGATTGAGATGGAATTTTACGGCAATTATTGGAACGCCAATCCAGATGAGAAGTTTATCTACCATGTTTCGGATCGAGCTGTAAGACTGCAAGGTCGGGGGGATCTAAAGCACCGAGGATCGCTGAAAAAGCTACGAAGTGTCGACTTAGCCTACCAGACACCGAGGAGGGCCTATATATCCGTACCATCCTACCTTTTCTGCGAGCGAAGAGCCTGAGAAAACAAACATTTATATGCTTGGCAAGGATGAATTTGTACCTGGAGACAAGAAATTCTACGGGGAGGACTTGAATCTTTCGTACAGTTGTGTGGAGGGTGATTGTATGATACGGTTCTTGAGTTGTTTCAAAGATCTTAAAAAATTCACATGGAGGTTCAATGGTTGGACATCATGATATACTCCCACAGAAAATCGGAGTAGCGATCTCTCGTCTCAAGTCTTGTGTGGAGAGGCTGATCGTGACATATGACGATGAACATACATATGGAGATAAAGATCCATCATCATTTGGACCTCTCACTGATTTTGAACGATTGAAGGAAATTGAAACAAAGTCAATCTTTTTATTAGGTGATCCAGAATCGGCGCTAGATGATGAGCTCAAATTGGATAGTGAGGAAGAGGAAGATGACGGTGAGAAGCCGGTCAAGGAGTTGAGTCTAGTTGATGTTTTACCCAAGTCTCCGAAGAGGCTCTCTCTTCCATTGCGCTGTGAAAGAACAGAAAAATTCCGTGAGCTTCTATCGAGAAGGTAGACGCTTTCCCCCAAGCTTGAATATGTGCGTTTTGAATACACTGATCATCGAGCCCAGAACGCACCTTCAGAAGAACCTTCGTTTCCCCCACACTTTGATCAGGAAGATGGAGAGATATTGAAGAAGGAATGCAAAGCTGCAGGTATCAAGTTTTTAGTCCGCTATTTCCTAAAATGATTGGATTTGAAGTAATGTTCCTGCAAAAGATTGTATAATGATGAACGGGTGGCCAATCGCGGGAGCGTGCTTTATGTGATTGTTTGATTGTGAGTTTGGCAATCATGGTCCGTTTTCATCTGTTATTCTCTCAAGAATAAAAGTCATCCGCTACCCCGCACATCCAGATTCACTCGCATCAAAATAAATAAGAAAGATCCCTCTCGGTAACAACTATGATTCCGCGCTAGTGAGGAGGTATATAAACTTCGTCGTTTACTCGTGAACTCGCAGGTATAGCAAGTTCATCTTACCACTTTTGCTCTCTCAAACCAGAAAAACACTTTGCACTTGTAAGTACATATCCAGTCGGTTTATGCGCGCTCTGTACGAATGTCGCAGCATTGTTCCGACTCGACTAAGACTTTCCATTTTCAGATCTCGGACAACTTGAAAATGCCTGTCATCAACGCGGCTGCGCCAGAGACTGTGCCAGACCTCGTCAACAACATACTCAATACATCATCCCGACTTCCTTCAGACAATATTACGCCAGTCACCTCCCAACCCAGCGCTGGATCTAGATCAGGAGTTGTGAACACGTCGGCAGCGTCCGATTCGATTTCAGACAATGTCGCAACGGAGTTCACTTGCTTCCCGAAACTCCCGATTGAGCTTCGGTTCAAGATCTATAAGCACTCCTATGAAAACCGGATTGCCGAAGTGCGTTTTGCAAGACACTATAATTCCCGAAAGCACGACTTCGTTGGCCGACCTCCACCCCTCCTTTCTGTCTGTAGAGAATCTCGGCAGGAAGGCCTCAAGGATTACAAGTTTCTTTTCAAAACCAAGCATACTATCGCACAGACCTACTTCAACCCTCGGATCGACACGCTCTATCTAAGAACTCCACACTGGTCTGAGCATGATATTACCTCATTCATCCAAAACCTTCCTGACAAGCACTTGATCCGGAGTATCGCATCTGCTCCATTTTTGATTACTGGGCTGCGCTACGGCAATGGTCTACCACCTGTCCTATCTTTGCCAACACTGGAGGAGGTAATTCTAGTTTACCCTGTGTCATCGGGTTACGACCTCATGGAGTACGACCATGATTGCAACAGTCACCATGGCAGTCAAGAAGCGTTCCCCAATCAGACACAGTTTGGAGAACCTCCTGAAAGCATAGGTAGCTCATGGAGCTCAATGAAGTTCGTAGGAGAAGTGGCTCGGTTGTTGGAAGATGTTAAGGGACAGAGGTGGGGGCATATTGATTGGAAGGTGCCTAAATTTCTCCCAAAGCTAGCCTGCCACCAGGAGATAGATTCAGAGAAGTTTCACTGCCCTATTCATGGACGAAATCAGCATTCAACAAGGGCTCGTGCAACTAGAGAGGTTCGGGCTTTCAGATAATTGTGTACATTGCTTGAGTGCCTTACAGGTGGTGAAATAATGGGAGGGAAATAGCACACGGCGAGAATGGATGCAGGAAGGAGAACTGAAAGGTGAATGAGTGTACGATAGTAGCTAGGACAATGAATGCTAGCATCACGAACGCAAAGAGACATAAGTGAATATGGCTAGACGATTGCAAATCAGAAAATAACTTCAGCAGTCCTTTCCTAACACCACAAGATGTTCTTAGTAAAGCTTCTGCAAAGCAATCAACCACAAACAAACTCCGTTATTTCTATCCTCTAAATCTCATCTAACCTCTACCTCAGTCCTTTGAACTCCATCAAGTACCCCTCAACTCTACACCCCTCCCCTTAATCCCCACTCTCTCCTCCTCTGTCAAGCTAATCCCAAACACACTTTCCAAAATATCCACCCTTTCCCCCTCATCTTTACAGACCCTCTCCAATACGGTCTTACCGCCCCCATTCCTCTTCACCTCCCCGTCAACCAACATAACCTTTCCTGTAATCGCCTCCCCATCCCCCGCCCTCAAAAACCTAACAACCAACACCGTCCTCGTCTGAAAATTCAATTCCCCCTGATACTGACTCGTAAAAAAATTCATAATCTCAAAGTCCGGAGCGAAGAATTCTAGTTCAGGGAAGGAGTAGAATGAGTTCCAGGGTAAGGAAGTGGAGTTGCGGTATTGGTAGATCCACATTGGTTGGGCGGGGGAGAGGTGCGG
>Ga0182030_10018385_pt1 | contig 13401 bp, 19 predicted proteins | sample 812S3MmetaG_FD_121299 | JGI IMG/M metagenome (GOLD analysis project Ga0182030, IMG submission 121299) | Permafrost microbial communities from Stordalen Mire, Sweden - 812S3M metaG (Illumina Assembly) | ecosystem: Environmental > Terrestrial > Soil > Wetlands > Permafrost | place: Sweden... | reverse complement strand
GTTTAGGAGGTGGGTTGGGATGAAGTGGGCGAAGAGACGCTGGTGGGGGGGTATTATTGTGGGAGTTGGAATATAAGATAAAATTGTCTGAAATAACATGAGGTATTTTGCGAAATAATAATAATTGAACTTCTATTCGATGTCTGAGTATCTCATCATCAGGCTGTATAGTGCTAGATTGACTTTTGATTAAAGAGTAAGGGGAGGTGGGAATGACCCGCAAAGAGTCTCTTGTGCCACGAATTTTGAGAAGACGATATTTTTTTCCCCAATTGCCATGGTAGAGGTGGAATGGGTGGGAATTCATCTAAACTCTATTATTCCTATGCCATCTAAATTCACTTCTTATTTGCGTTGACCCATGTCCAATTCATGCTGTTTGAGGCGGCGGGGCATCAGGAGCTATATTATATATACAACACCTCAAGTCATTGTGGAGAAAGATTCGTCCCATTTAAACGACAACTAGGTAACGGGGGTTCTCGAGATATAGGTAGGTAGGTTTGTATCAGACTACACGTGATAGATGAGGACTCTTGACACAGATGAATGAGCATTGATTTCAGCTATATGAGATTCACCGACTAAATCAACGAGAAAAAACATCATGCAATGCGAAAATCATCGAGTTTCCTAATCCACGCAATGCAGAAACAAAATCATAATCATAATGCCTATTACGTCCATCATTCCCCAATCATGCAATTTAATTTTTTCCTGAGAATCCCACGCCCGTATGGCGCTCATATGTTCTTATACATTTCTCCTCTCCCCAGCTCCATATCCTTCCAGGTTCACCTACTGCTTCCCGCCGAATAATCCCCCGACAACGGGAATCCTCCTCCCTTTCCTGTGGCCCGTAGCTTTCTTCGGAACGACAAGATACAACACCCCGTTCTCTACGCTCGCTTTCGTGTCTCCCTCTACAATGCCGGTGGGGAAGGCGAACGTGCGGTGGAATTCGCCGATGATACGCTCTGAGAGGAGGACTCGGTGTTGATTTGGATTTGTTTGCTGCTGCTGTTCATTTTCGCCTTGGGTTGGTGGGGGCGGGTATGTTTGAGTTTGGTTGTTATTGGTACTAGGGGCGGGATGGCCGGCGTTTGAGACATCTACGTTGACGACGTTGTCGGGTCGGGGAGCAGGGGGGTTGGGGTCGGAGTAGTCTTTTGTGGGATAGTGGGTGGTGTTTTCGGGAGGGTTGTGTACGGTTCCTGGCGCGGGATGGCCGGCGTTGGAAGCATCGACATCAATATACGTATTGCCACCTTCTTTCTCCTCTCGTTTCCTATTCTCATGCGAATTGCCCCCATCATTCACGACCTCATTCCTTTGCCCCTCTCCCAATGGACCCGGTCTCTGTGTAACCCCATGAATAACAAGCGTATGCTCATCCGTCGCCTCGATGTTGATATCCTCTACTCTCGCGCCCGGTACCTCGCCGTAGAGATAGTAGTTGGAAGCGTCTTCCTCGAGATCGAAACGCGGGATGAAACAGTTTAGGAAACGGTGCCGGTGCGAGAAGTGGCGGTCGAATTCGTCAAGGTAGTTGATGATGGGGGAGAAGTTGCGGTCGATGCCGGGGTGGGAGGATTGGGATTGGAAGGGGGAGAGGGCGGAGGAGAGTTGGGTGAAGGGCGACATTTTTTGTGTTTTGGCGGATATGAGATGAATCAATTTGAGGTTTGATTTTGATTTTGATTTTTCAGTTTGGATTGAATGGTTTACAAACAATTATGGTTCGGATTATGTTGAGGTAGTGATATGGTGGAGATGGCGATTCTTCTTTTCCTTATACTGCTAGAAAAGGACTTAATCCGGTACCAACACCGAATATCAGCTGTTCCAACTTCAATTACCATCATCAGATCATGCAAAAGTGAACACTAAACATGACGTAGAAATTACTAGCAAACAAAGAAATATCACCCCATCATTCAGAGATCACACCACATTCTCTCCCCACTATTCACGTGGGCTGCATATCCCTTCCAAACAGGTACCACGAAGCGGGGTTGATATAAAAGAAAGCTTGATCTCCTGAGAATTTCTTTTCTTGCAAGAAAGATCATCTTCAAGAACGATCAATAACTATTCAATCAACGATACAAAATCAACAACAATAAGAAATATGTCGGCCACTGCAGCAGCAACCAACGAAGCTGAGGCCGAGTTCCTCTACCATATCAAACGCACCATCACGGATTTCGCTGAAGACAAATCAGGCGCTACTCGCACAACTGATATTCTCGGAACCTTCACGGATCTTGCTGCTGCTAAGATCGCAGCCCGTGGAGCTCTTGCTTCTGAGGGTTATATCAAGGATGACTTCGAGACATTAGAAGTGAAGGATGGCGCAGAGTGGAAGCATGAAGATGGAGTTCTTGTGTTCGCCAAGGCTCCCGCAGGACAAGAATTTGATGTTCGAATTGATACGAAGCCGAACGTGTTGAACTTGAAGGGTAATGCTGATGGTGAAGTTGAGGGCTTTTTGCATTATGGTAAGTTCTCCGTTTTCGTCACTTGAGAGATGAAAAGGACTGATAGAAGACAGTTCTCCAAACAACCATCAACTACAACAATGACCGTATCGGCGGCATCCAAACCACCGAAGTTGAAGGCACCTACCCAACTCGTGCCGCAGCCTTCAAAGCCGCCGCCACGGCCCTCCTCGACGACGAAGTCACCAAGGAATCCTTCGCAGAATACGATGAGAAAGAGAACGAGCAGGGCGAATGGCCCTACGGAGACGATACACTCATTCACGCCGTCGCCGAGACAGGAGAGAACTTCCTCGTTCAAGTCAAGGCTCAGCCGCATAGCCATCAACATCATTCGTGCAAGCATCACGGCGGCGCGAAGTGCGAGTGCAACTGTAAGCATACTGAAGGAGAATGCAAAACCAAGGCCTGCAAGCATTCGGACTGTGATTGCAAGTAACCTCCACGGGAATGAGATCCGCGCTTGCGATGCTCTTCTTGGGTGCTGTTCGGGGCGTTGGGCAATTTGCATTAATTAATATGGTGTGGTCAGCATTGGGTAGGGAACGGATATCGGTGGGGTAATTGAAAAAAAAACTGAAGCATAACAAAATTGATACAGAAATTAAATGCCAACTCAGACCTTGAGGTGTCGTGGAACGTGAAGACCATACCCTACCCTAGCCTATCCATGCACCCCGCAATGATCCCCCCGTGTGATATTTAAGCATGTGATGATCCCGAAATAGCTGATGAGGCTGCTGGATCAACTCTCCGAATATTCCCCTTCAGGCTTTCTCATTTGTACGTTCGTAGTCCTCATCTGTTGATGCACGTATGACATACATACATGTGTTGTACATATTTGTGTTATACATAGTTGAGTATGTAAGATGGAGTAATCTTCTTTCCTAAAGAAAGACTAAAAAAATAGTTGACCGACACTACGCGGGATGACACTGATTACCTGAAGCACATGCTCATCACCCAGGCCAAATGAAGCGATCATCAGCTGTTGGGGGCCTCCGAATCTAGAAGCTGGCACCAGAACACACCTCACCAACGCCAACGCCAACACCACATCACCTGTACATCAGCTCCCAAAGATCAACCACCCACCCTTCCACCCTTTCCACCTTTCCACCCTTCCATCCTTCCCATGGCTGCCTGACCGCCCTTTTCCATCTGCTTTTCGCCATGCGTGTCATCCCACCCTATAAATAATAAATAATAAATAATAAATATTCGCAAAGCCATTTGGACGGACCTTACGATCTATTTTCGCTTCTCGCAGGAAGGGGACCAGACCCTGAATCTCTCGCGTGTGTGACCTGATCGAGATCATGCTCCTCAGCTGAACTCCCCCTCCAAAAATACCCGACCCAACTTCCCTTTCTGATGAAGCCATCCAGCTCCCAATAATCAAACCATACATACCGCCATGCCATCCCCATCCCATCCCATGCCATACACCCATCAGATGTGTCCGGAGGTGACGGGCGGGCCGGAGCTCAGCGAGAACGGAGTCGTCGGGCTGAGGGGAGTGATGATCATATTTTTGGGCATGTCCGGGGGAGTCAGACACTGGGATACTTTGTATATAAGTTGATCGATCGCCCATTCATGACGAGTGTTGAAAAGAATCCCAATTCTTGGTTTCGGCACCCGAATATTTAATGATTACGAGAGGCAAATCAAATCAAATCAAATCAAATCAAGATTCGGAAAAATCAAGATCACGCACGCCCTTTCGAAATCCCCATTATTGATTCATCGTATTTGTGTTGAGGCATTTGAACATCGGTCTTGCCTCGGTGCGAGTCAACGTCACGTCACCTAACTGCCAACACCACGTACCTACAGATATCTGGATATATACATATATATTTACTTAAATCCCTCAACGTCCCAACCACCACCACTATTTCCCACCAAATCCAATCCAATCCTAAGATTTAATAATAAATATCCAACCTTCCATCCACGCCACATCAACCAACAACACAACACAACACAACACAAGAAACAAAAACTCAACATGTCGCACACCCCCTCCAGCTCCAAACAGTACTACCTCATCACCAACGTCTCCTCCCCATCACAAGACAAAAACAAAGAAATCGACCTGCACACCCAGTCCTGGAAACTCCCATATTCCATCGAAGATGCTGATCTCACCTTCGATGGGAAACCGCTGAATATGCTGTATGAGGAGAATCGGTGGCAGGCGGAGCATTCCGGGTCGTCACGTGATGCGAAGAAAGGGGGACGGGGGAGGAGGAGAGAGAGTAAGAAGTGAGGGTAGAAGGGGAGAGACATATGTTTGAGGGCTATGACTATGGTTTTGAAGAGAAAGTCGCGCCGGGAGGAATTCGATTGGAATCGTCAAGATTCATGGTGCCTGGGTACCTTGGTCGGAATCCGAATTGCGACGAAGAGAGCCTTGTTCGTGGAAGCGGTGGGAGATGTTGGGGTTTCACGAAAAGATGAGGGTGTCGTCGGGCTGAGTGGAGGAGGCCTCGATCGGAGTGGCGGGGGAGATGATCAGCGAATGCATGTCGAGAGGAAGGCGTTGGTGGACGGTTGTTGAAGAAGGCGGTGGTAGCATGTGAATTCACGGATCTTATTTTGGATGAGACGGAGAATGAGGAGGGAGAAAGGAATCAGAAAGCTTTCCGGTCAGAGATTATCTCGAGCGTTTTAGAATTGTCACTTGGAGTGGGAGTTTTATACCTTTGAGAATTCAATTTACTCTTCCTTCAAACCAATGCTATGCTTCAAATTCATGCTGCAAATCCACGCTTTCAGTAACTTACAATCTCTCTTTTCATCCATTCCCTACTTCAATCTCTGCTCCACAGTCTTCCAATTAATCACATCCCAGACCGCCCCAAAATACTCCGCCTTCCGATTCTGATACTGCAAATAATACGCATGCTCCCAAGCATCAATACCCAGCAGCGGCGTATACTTGCCCACAACCGGATCCTGATTCGCATATGTTCGAATCTGAACCTGTCCTGTCTCGTTATCCTTGACCAACCATGCCCAGCCACTACCTTGGATACCGGCGAGAGCGGTGTTGAATTTGGTCTTGAAAGAGGAGAAATCGCCGTAAGAGGCTTCGATTGCGGTCTTTATTTGCCATCAGCTTTCATCCCAAATGATCATCCCTCTCTGTTATGAGGGAAAGAGGAAACACACCTTAACCTTCCCCTCCGGCTCTCCACCCCCACCATTCTTACTCGGCGCCAAATTCTCCCAAAACAACGAATGATTCAGATGGCCCCCACCATGGAAATTAATCAACGGCTGCAACGCAATCTGAGCCTGAATATCTTGCTTTTGTTCTGCAGTTGCCAATTGTTCGCTTGCGGCGTTGAAGCCATTGACGTATGTTTGGTGGTGGTTCTTGTGGTGGAGTTCCATGATCTTGCCGGAGATGGAAGGCTCGAGTGCACCGTAGTCATCTATAAATTCGATATCAGTATTCTCTCTTCATTAAGATAGTTTAAAACAATAGGGATTGGGAATGAGGACGTACAAGGAAGGTCAGGAAGCGTGGCTTTGCCTCGTACAAAGCTCGTGCTTGCCATACTCGCAGCTTTCTTCGAAGCTCCCGCTCTAAGAGCTATTCTCGCAGCCGTCGACGAACGGAAGAGTGTTGCAGACATGATGACCGATTTCAATTGATTTATTGTTGTCTTGATACAAGTTTCAATTGTATGAGAAGAGGAAGAAGTGGGATGTTGATTAATGAATCTTGAGCTCGGAAGCTTCAACGTCACTGCCGAAGCGAAAAGGGTAGGGATCGACAACCGCGTCTTTCAACTTCGATATCGTGTCACACTCCTTCTCTTCCAAAGCACACAGAAATTAATGCCTTTCAATTCATAACCTCACGACAAGGTAGCCATTGCTACCTCTTACGACATCTCAAAATGTCCTACTACGACATCGACGCCATCCTAACCGACGCCCAAGTAGGCTGCCCCCTCCCGTCCCTTTCCCCCACCACCCAAACCCTACTGACACTCCTAGAAAATCCCCACAACATTCACCCACACCAACCCTCACCTCGGCTACCTCGACAACACGCCCTCCCTCCCCCTGAAATCCGGCACGCAACTCCAGCTCCCCCTCTGGCTCTCCGAAATGCTCGCCGTCTCATCCCCAACCCCGAATTCCACTCTCGTGACACTCGACCTGCCCGCCTCGCTCTCACCGCGCATTCTCAACGCTCTCAAAGCATCCCCAAAAAGCGTCGACCTCCGCCAACTAGCGCAGAACTTTTACGGTTTGGGAGCACGCATATTGGAACTGTTTGAGGAGGAAGAGGTCTGTGATGTGTTGATGGAGAGTTGGAGGGTGAGGGCTCAGGAGATTAGTGATCAGGCGGGGAATGTGGGCGCGAGGGGGGGAGCCGGGCAGGCGGCGGACGGGGTGGAGTTTTTGAGGGGGTTGGATGAGTGGGAACGGGGCCTGTTTAGGGCGGGGCATGAGGGGGCGAAGGCGATGAAGGTTTGGATGGGGGAGGTGAAGAAGGGGTAGGGGTGATGGTGACGGGAGATGATTGGTAGGGATGGAGGAATATAAAAATAGGGTTTGGAGTTATGGGATAGGGGGAGAGTGCATTATACCAGGTATGCTGTTATGTTGATATATTGTCTGGGAGATAGGAATGTCAATAATATTTATGCAAGGTCGTTTTTCTCAGATTTTCCACATGTTGATTGTTCAAGTTGGGTTGAGGCAATAAGAGACTTTCTAGCATGTTCTAAGCTACGGTATCTAGGCAAAAGCAAGCCTCGCCGTTGATATGATTGTGTCAAAGCAGTCTATACATTCAGAGAACAAGGCCCAACGTGGATGGTTCTGAAGTTTGATTGTATCAAAGTATTTCACACATTCAGGTAGATGGATAATATTCAAGCTGACCAACAGCACCCTGTGAATCTGGCTTCATGCTCAAATTTATACTAGAGAAAAAAAATTCCATTTTCTGTAGTCTACCTTTGTTCTTCTTATTACTTACACATTGAAGCCTCAACATCCGGACTCTAATACTAAACCAAATGACCTTGGATTCTCCACCACATCTAGCGGATATCAAACCAGGGTAATTTTCTCCACATCTCCCAAGTCCCTTCCCCTAGATCGCATAATCCCATGGATATAGCACTCACCCACAAGCTCGTAAGTACCCGCCTGGGATTCACTCGGCCTCACAATAAACGGGACGTCCAAACCCGCGAAAACACAAACCAAATCCCCCACATTTGTGTACTTAGGCACTAACCCCACATCCCCCTTTTCCGTCACACAAAACCTCCTTCCGGCCGCTGACAACGTCAACGCTACCGTAAAGCGATAAACATACGCGTCCGTTTCAGGCTTCTCATATTCTTCGATCCCCGGATATTCGTTTCCCTCGCTGACACCCAGCAGATGGCGGACGGCTTGAAAATACGTCCGATAGGCCGTGGGAGCCGTGATATACTGGGCGTTTTCGAAGACGCGATCCGCGATCAGGGATCTCCACTGCGCATCGGAGTGTGGATCCTGGAGAGCGTGTCGCGAGGCCGAGAAGAGAATATCAGCTTCGTGGAGGAGTTCAGCTAGGTTCATGTTCCCGCCTGCTCGCATGGTTAATGGCGTGCTGAGGGATTTCGCGGCATCGATCTTCACGCCGTGGAGAGTGAGTTTGTTTCCTTCGCAGTGAAAGCGCCGTTTTTCTAGCGGAGGTTGCGGACTTGATCCCCATCCGCCGTAAGCGTAGAGTCCAAAAGGCGATACCGGAAATTCCTTCGTGGTGAAATCTGGTACCCAAGATGGTAATCCCTCTAACGATCTGTGGTTTCCAATTCCAGCCAAACTTAATATGCCCGTTTGCTGGCCCTCGAGAGTGAGTTTTGTGGCTAGGGTATAGACATTCTGAATCGTGTCTTCATAGTTCGGTTCCAAACGAAAATGAAGCTGCGAGTCTAGAGCCAGCATAGCAAATACCTTATCCCTTGGATCAGTAGCCTGTGAGCTCCAGAAACTGTAGCTAAGGTATGGGAGCGCGACTTTATCGCCGCTTTTTCGCCAGTTCCAGATGTTGGTCAGACGAATGAAGGTAGAGATTGTTGCCCAGTTGAGGTTGAGAGAACGGAAGAGCTCACTACCCCCGAGATAAAAACCGCGGATGCTATTCATGATACTGCTCAGCTCTGAAACTGAGAATGTGCCCTTGCCACACAGAATTTCATGCCTCGTGCTGACGACCAATTCTTGGATCACCCAGGTGCGGTTGAACCATGGACGTTCGAACAACTTCTTTAACGCAACCCACTCGGTGGCATCCCTACTCGTCTGGGCTTTCAGGAGGATGCTCTCCTCGTCATGGACGTTGAGCTTCCTGCATTCCGACAATGCATCCGCAAGCCTGGGAATAAACTCTTCTAAAACCCCACTATCATGACCTTCTGGACCCAGCCAAATCGTAACCTGAGACGCTATTTCATAGATCTGTCCCATTAATCGCACCTGCTTATTCCGCTCTTCAAGATTTGCTTGATTGATACAAAGCGCGTCGATCCAATAAACCTTATCCTTATCCTCCTCCCGCAGGTGCTCGAGCATAATTTTTACATTCTCGGTCACGCCCAATTCTTTTCCATCACATTCAATCTTATGCTTCAGGCTCGGGTCTTCCCATGCATAAGAGATGGCGACATAATCTGGGGGTGAGGGGCGGAGGTAAGAGGTTGTGAATGTGCACTTGATAGGCTGGTTTTGTTTCCCGCGGAGTAAGGTCAGGAGCCGGATCTGTTTTGTAGCATCGATTTTGGAGTGGTGGTAACTCAAATAGTGAATGTGGATGGAGATGCGTTTTGATTGTTTGTGTGACCACGAGGCTCGAGTGAACGAGGCTGAGAAGAGAGTAGTTCTGATACGAGGGAAAAAGAAGTCCATTATTTCACCACAGTGGGGACATTGAATGTACAAGATATTGGCATCGGTTGCATATCGGGGATGATCACAAAGGTTGTTTGTGTTTTGAGTGAACAGTTGCCCCTACAAGATATGTAGTCTAGCTTCGACTTCTAGAATCTCAGCCGCACTTGCGCCCGGTGAATCAAGCCAATTGGCTTTCAAGAACCTTCCCAACAAAATTGATATGGTAGGCTGGAATTGATGATAATGGATTATCTAAAAAGAGAAAAAGCATATGTATTGACTTATTCAGACCGCAAAATAAATAAATATGGAAGGTAGAAAACGGATTGTCGCGTAGGGACGCCAAGTGTGTTGTGTAAAAGGTCTGGCCTTGTCAAGGTAAGCCACTAAAGGTCTATATGGCCCTAGAGATTAAGCCTTAATGGGACTACAAGAGATCCCTAGTCAACCGATAATGGTCCTCTACCGATAATGTGCCATATAAGCCCGCTAGAAATCATAGGGGGTTATAGAGTAGTGACCACTAAAAATTCAGGATTATCGGTTGTGGACGGTTATCGGTTGACCAGTGAACTCTAGTATGCTCCCGTGTTTCCGCAACGGTCTTAACGAATCATGACTGTAGGTCTGTGTGATCGTCCAGACCTATGGTGGTGGGCTGTACGGAGTAAGCGTTCCCAGCGGCCAGTATCCTGGGACAGCCACAAAGAGACATCGGCGAATCCGCGGGCAGTAGTTCTATGGCTGCAAGCACGAGCCCTTCCCCTGCTGACAAATACCGTGCCGAGTCGGCTGCGGAAGCGGTCCCCGGTTGGCCAGTGTCGTGCCGAGTGGGTCCACGGCGCTCTTACTGGTTAGTACTTCGTCCCAGGCAAAATAGACAGCACGGACTGACTTCGCGACAGGGGCTCTTTTGGGAGTAAACAAGGTGAATGAAATCAATTGCGTACTGTTTATTACACCTGAGACGAAGTAAGTGTTTCTAGGGCCAGGAGTCGTGGAAAGGCACAAAGACATGCGTAATTTCGATGGGCAGCTGTAGAGGTGGAATCACTAGACAGGTGCCCAGGATCTGCTCCGTTCTGGAACTTGGCGTACAATCCTGGGGTGCTTCAGACCATTGCGAATCAATGTGGCTTTGCGCTAGTTGCCGCAAAAGGGGCCATACATTCAAGCGTCTCTCCATTCAAGATCTCGATTACTTCTACAAGGAAGTCGTGGTATCTCTTCCCAGTTTTTAATTCATGACCTAGTTCTGTGATCATCCTTCTCTTTGCCCCAGCGACCGCAGCCCCCCATCAGTCAAAACCAGACCAGACGCATCCGAAAGCAATGGTTGTCCAGGGCCCACCCGCTGCAGCTGTCATTTCAACTGATTGGCTGCTTCTTTCCATATCTGTGGCCTTGATTCTCGCTCGCCTTTACCTAAGGCTAAAAATCAAGCGTAGGAGCCTCGTGATTAGCGATGCCTTCATCTGCCTAGCATGGTGTTCAAGCGTGTCAACTTGGTCTTTCGACATTGTCTTCGCTCACATGGGTTTCCTGCGTCCGGACATGGACTACTTTTTTTCTGCGTTCACTGGTGATACAAAAACATTGCAAACCGCACTCATGGTGTGTGACTACAATTCCCTTTCCACATGAAGGTAAAATCCCTCAAAAGGCTGATGAGTTTCAAAGTACTCCTGGGTGACCGACTTCCCATTCTTCACGACCTTTTACCTGACCAAGGCCGCCATTTTATCCTTTTACCTCGAGATATTTCCGACGTATATGCATGTCCGTAGAATGATCTTATGGGCGGCCATTGCGTATGCATCTATTTGCTATATCGTCACTATATCGCTCAACGCCTTCCTCTGTTTTCCGGTAAAAAGAAATTGGTACGCCGCTCGCGCGCTGTCATTGACTGACTGGAATCTGGTTTCATAAAGGCTGACACGCTTCAAGGGCGCTCGACAACACCGTTTGCATTTGGCAACCTATCTTGGTTTTCCGAATTGGATGGGCGCTACACTTCTCCTCTGATATCATAGGTAAGCAACTTGCTACCCTTCAATTGTTTTGAGCTGCAGCAATATCTACTAAGGTTCACTAGTTTTCCTTCTTCCTTTCTTAATCCTTCACCAAATCCAGTTAAAGGGACTGGTCCGGCTCGGGGTATACTGCACATTTGGATTGGGCGTCGTCAATATTTCCTTTACCCTAGTGCGATTTTTGGCCATCCGGCTGGCAGCGCACTCTCTTAAAGATGCCCCCTCATTTACACACATCGGTAAGTATTGAATTCAAGTCTATTGTTCACCAGCCCAGGTCGAAGGGGTTCGCACTACAAGTCGACTGGTTCCAATAGTGCTCCGTTTACCTATAATGGAAACTCCACCCAACAAGATGAATAAAATGCTAACGTTCCCACAGAGCTCTGGAGCTCCCTCGACGCTAATATTGGCGTAATTATTGCCTGTCTACCGTCGCTTCGCCCTTACCTTCGCATTATGCAATCGAGGTTATCCTCCTCGCAGTCGGCATCCTTCGAAAACTCAGTCAGCAGGGCTTTTAAACGGTGGAAGAGCAAATGCAGGCGAATGGGAGATAATGGACCACAGTCTGTGATCCAGAGCCCGGCGGCATCGAGCCGTGCGGCCCGCTCGTGGGACGCTGCTCTAGAGGAGGGATTCGATGAAAACACCAGTAGAATGTCGAAGAAAAATAGTAGTCGGCAGGGTGAGGAAACCGGAAGTGAGATTGAGCTGGTGCGTACTATAGGGGCGTGACAGGCTTGCTTATTTCATAGCGTTCTTTGGCCTATAAAAGGTCTCCCTTGTGATCTAAAACTTACAAGTAATCAAGACTTTTACAAACGTAGTTCAGGACGTGATACAGGTGACAAGTGACGTGCTTTTCTAGTGACTAACGCAGGGAGGCTAGAGCTCTACCTCGAGGTCAACCTGCTTTTATATCTCTTGAACCTGGCTCTAGGTGCGCCGCCAAAAGCATATTTTGGGGCCTAGCCTTTATACTGATCTACGACTGCGATCTTTGAGCTACTTCTAATATACGATTTGATACCTTTTACAATACACAATTTAAGTCCTTTATTAACAAATGTAGCTTATAATTTAAGGTTTTGATATATTATCTTTAAATCTTTATTTTTTTAAGTTATATTTACTTTTGTGACGGTCCTGGCACTTTGGCCCGTCACGAGGAATTGAAAGGTCACATGATGTTAGAAGCCCATGGTATCACGTGATATATATGTGTATACCTACCTATATATACAAGGTACGCTGCGAGCACACAACCTAGCCTTTAACTTTCTTACTGCTTCTAATAGGTATTTAGATACTAATATAGGTATTTAGATACTAATATAGGTATTTATTAGATACTAATAGAAGGGGGGGTCTTCGGCGTCTATCTGCTGCCTAGCCGAAGGCCTTCTAGGTATCTATAGGTAAATGGCAAAATCTATTCAAAGTAGAAGGCGGTATATTATGTGATGCTCTAGCCAATCAGCGTCAACTAGGACGCGTGATGACTTTTCTTCAATCTATATAATACTGTAATATGGCCCAAAGTCGTTCCGAAAATTGACAAATCAGCTGACTTTCATATTCTATACAAGAACTTTTCTTTTCTTCTAATAAATATACTTAATGTATTTGTAATCTTAATCTCTAATCTATATCTTTTAATAAATCTTTTATACTATTATATCTATTATAAATAATATTAACTAAAAGATTTATTTAAAAGAAATTACTTAGAAGGTTTTTATAGAATCTATTAGTTTTATAAGATTTTTTATAAATATTTATATTTTTTATAGTCTATTCTACTAATTTACTTTCTTTTTACTAGAATTACTACTATTAATACCTTTTAAAAGAACTTAATTTAAATATACTTTATTAAATCTACTTTAGTAGTTTATAGACTATTGTAACTACAAGAATCTTTGTTTATATAAATATAT
>Ga0182030_10018384_pt1 | contig 13401 bp, 14 predicted proteins | sample 812S3MmetaG_FD_121299 | JGI IMG/M metagenome (GOLD analysis project Ga0182030, IMG submission 121299) | Permafrost microbial communities from Stordalen Mire, Sweden - 812S3M metaG (Illumina Assembly) | ecosystem: Environmental > Terrestrial > Soil > Wetlands > Permafrost | place: Sweden... | reverse complement strand
TTGCTTTGGCGTTGCTGGTATGATTGGTGATTCCGGTTCTGAAGGCTCAACATGCTCCGAATGAATTGAAGACATTGACAACGGGACTGCCATAGGTTCAAGTCCATTGAGGCTTGCCATTGGAGTATGAGCCCGAGAGCTCGGGGGTGAGGGGAACTTGGCAAGCTTTTCCTCCATGACCTCTGGGTCATACTGAGAGCTCATGTCGCTGTAAGTTGAAGTCGAAATCGGTCTAGAGCTCTCGGCAGACTCAACCTGAAGGTTGCTCAGTTGTTCACCATGCCATTGGTTAGCAGCGTCGGATATCGGTACTCTGACCTGGGAACCCGTTGAAGTATGTTTGTCGTTCAACAAATGCGCACCTTCTACGAGAGAGGCACCGGCAAGACCTGCACCGGCAGCGTATGATACAGCAGTCTGGGGGGTAGCTGGTGTAGGGTCCCAGGGTTCGGTCATTGTCCCAGAGTCAATCATCGGCAGTCTTGGTAGAGGTGGGGTTGTAATTATGGGGGCAGGAGTACTCTTCGCAGTGCCGGGTCTCGAGGCGGGGGTCGCAGATTGAGACACGAACGTGCTGCGGCTTGGGGTGCCTTGTAGTGACTCGTCTTCGTCACTCATGTCGCCAAGTTCCGCGAAGAGGCTCTGTCCCACTGCTTGAGGGGTTCCATTTCTGCTACTATTCGCAAAACTAGCCGGGCTGCTTTGAAATTGCGGCTCTTCACTTGCCACTCTTGATCGTCGATTACCACGACTTACTTTGAGTCGCAAGCGTTGTGGTTGTGAAGCAGTTGGCGTCTTCACCTCCTCGAAGCTGTACTCGTCACCAGAAGTTGACGCAGTACTTTGGAAGGAGTTGCGATTTCCTGCTTTGGAAAGGGAGAGAGGCGTCGGCTTGGAGCGAGAACTGCTACTAGGACCTGCTTCAGTCTCAGTTAATTCATCGCTGCCGCTCATTTCTTCTACACCGGTCTGGAAGTCATCCGTCTCTGTCCCACGTTCGTTCGCTGTTTCAAAGGCATCGGTCCCTTCATTAGCCGTATCGAAGTGGTCACTTGAGTCAGTGTTTGGTGTAATTGCAGTTCCAGTAGTAGCTTTAACAGCGATTTGAGCTGCTGTAACTGCAGCAGAATGAGTTGGGCTTGCTTGTCCATTATCTTCTTCCCAATTGATATCATCAATGAAGACCTCACTTCTACTGTTTCGGAGTCCACCAAGCTGGCCAGGTTTGAGAGGCTTTTTGAACTCTTTGGAGTCCACTTTACGGCTTCTCTTTCCATTACCAGAGCCCATGACACCGTCATTGCGGCGGCTATCCAATTCATCCCTAGCATCTTGCAACATTCGTTTCAGCTCAAGCTTTTCAGTCTTCTCCCTGTGGATGTTGCCCTTCAGATTTTGGATCATCCGATGAGCGTGGTGCAAAGAACTCTTCAAAGTCTCCGATTCCAGCATGCTATGCCTCGGCGTTCCCTTCACAGGCGAAGGAGGAGGCGAGTGCTCAGGGGTAGCATTATCTGGTGCAGTGTCGAAGTCTTCATCACTTAGCCCTCGGATTTGGTCTCGTTCTTCTAATCTGCCTCGTTGATGAGCCACAGCTTTAGCAAGCTCTTGATTTTGTCCAGTTAAATCTTCCACTTTGCGTTGAAGAGCGCCACGCTCATTCTCTGCCATAGTCATATTTCGCTTCGCGCTTCCCAGCTCTATATCGTGGTGCTTGATTGCTGCAGCATGGTCTTCTGTAAGCTTAGCATGACTCAATTTGATTTCGTCGAGCTCCTTTTGAGCAGAACTCTTCTCGGCTTGCAAAATGTTCAAGCTCTGGGTCAGTTTCTTTTCCCTATCTGATGCTTCCTTAGAGGCTGCCAGAAATTCGTGGATTTGGGTCTCCAGGTTCCAATTCTCGTCCTTATAACGCTGTTCACTTTCATCAAGACTCCTTAAGCGCTGGTTAAAGCCTTCTGCCTCTACCTCAAGCCTGGACTTCTCGTGGGTAATTGTCTTCAGCGCCTCTTCCTTCTCAGCGAGCAAGGCCTGGAGAGTTCGAACTTGGGAGAGAAGTGATGTACTGATCTCTGTCGCAAACTCGATGTCATGTACGCGATTCGATGGCTGATTTCGTTGCCTCCGATTGGGGACACTGAGTTTGGAAGGCGAACTGGTGGCTTGGCTTTCGAACTTGGATGGGCTGACGGAACACTGTAGTACATTAGCAAGAAATACAATGAATTATTGAACACGCGTACTACCTTTGCATCACCAGCAAATGGCGATCCACCCAACTCACTGCTCGAGACTCTCGATTTGGGCAAGAATGCCCGAGCACTCTCGCGCCCGACTTCATTGTATTCCTTCTCGATTTCCACAAGCTTTTGGCGTAATTCCGGAGTAATGTCCCCTTCACTTTGTTGTTTTTCAACATCCTTTAATCGTTCCGCGAGATCTTTGCGTTGCTGTACAAGGGTAGTGCCCAGCTTTGAAGCTTCTTGTATGCGTTTCTCCGTCTCAGCAAGATGAGCTTCTAAAGCTCGCTTTGCTTGATCTGGAGATGTGGCTGGGCCAAGAGCAAATAATTGATTGTCGAAATGGGAGAAGCGATGGTGATTTGAACTTGTAGACGCCGCCAGGAAGGGATCATTTAGCTCAGACTGTACCAAATCAGCCTGTAAAGCCAACGATGGTTGATCTGCCGCCAGTGAAGTTGACATTGTCAAACCAAGGACGCCAACACGCCAACTTGCTCTAGATTTGGCTCAGCTCATACACTTTGTCCAATCCTCCCCAATCGCGGGGCAAGGGGTGCAGGCGTTGATTCGTGAAATTCCGGCGCTTCGTAAATGATGAAATATTGATCGTGGCACTCAGTGTGACGCTCTGGGGTACAGGTGGTGGTGGTTGTATTGATTGAGGAATGTTTTTTTTTTAAGACAGAAGTTGTTGATGGGCGCGTTTCTGCTCCCGATAACGCGTTATCGCAGATTATTATTGATCTGCAACCTCCCACAAATGACGAAAATTTAGCACTCAGCTTCCCGACTTGTAGACAGAGAAGTGGTGGTCACTTCTCGAGCGGGGGAATATTCAAGTGCCGTGGTGTAATAGCTTCGGTTGTTCTTGCGTGTTGAGACTTGTTGATCATAAAATAGGCTAACACAACAAATTATATTTCTTTCGTTTCTAAATTCCCCTCGTTTCAAAAAATCTGGTTGGTAATTAATGTCCTGGCGTCTAAACAAAACAACAACAAAGACTTCTAATATTTTGCATTGACAAATTTTAGAGTGCAAGGATGAAGTGAGAACATCCTTACAAGTCACGGGTGTCGTCGTACCTAGGTAGTGGGTGTGAATAGAGATTCTTTTTCGCCTTGCCTAATGCGGGTAAGTATTGAGGCCTGAGGCTTTATTACAAATCCAAGGCTGATCAAGTTCTTTTGGCAGCCTTCTTCGAGAAATTCACATTCCCAAGTTCCTCCAACACAGCCAACCGCGCTTCACAAATCATGGAGTCCAGAGAATCTCCACTATTGTCTACTGAACCAGTAGCGATATTTAAGAAGCGCTCAGCCAAAGGCAGATCCAACGTTCGTAAACGAGCCGCAACGTCACCTCCTGATAGCGATTCCTCAGACTACTCAGAAGATGAATCAGGGCGGAAGATCAAACGGCAGAGGAAGGCTGGAGCGGTGGTTGCATCATCAAAGAACAACAAATCCTCGAACTCCGATCTCACAGCTACGATATACACCGCGGATCGAAATACAACCATCAAAAGCGTCAATGATGCAACTAAACAGAGTAATTGGTACGACGAGACTGCAAACGGCGCTCTTTCCTGCAAAAATCTACTTGGGACTACAAGATCTGCTCCACCAGAAGCCCCAGATGGAATTTATAAAGGTCTTGCGAACGCAGCCTCATTCATACAGAAGAATCCCAATGCTCCCGCGCGAGTTGTCGGACCCATGAAAGCACCAACAAATATCCGAACCATTACAGTCACAGATTATGCACCGGATACATGCAAAGACTTCAAAAAAACTGGATTTTGTGGTTTTGGTGAAAGTTGTAAATTCGCACATACGAGAGAGGATTACAAGCAAGGTTGGCAATTAGATAAGGAATGGGAGGATGTGACAAAGGGCAAGAAGGTTACGGGTGGCACCAAAATTGCGAGTGCCAACCGAAATGCGGAAGAGGAAAATTCTGAGGACGAGGATGCCATGCTGGAAGGAATACCATTTGCATGTATTATTTGCAAAGACAAATATAAGGACCCTATAGTTACAAAATGTGGTCACTACTTCTGCGAGAGCTGTGCGTTGAAGCGTTATAGGAAAGACCCGAGTTGCGCGGCTTGTGGAGCAGGCACAGGAGGCGTTTTCAATGTTGCGAAAGGATTGAAAAAGTTACTTGACAGGAAGAGGGAACGGGCTGCGAAGAGGCGTCAAAAGGCTATTGAGGTAGGAGAAGAGGTCAGCGAGGAGGAAGAGGAAGGAGAGTAATAGGATGGGTAGAGCATTACAAGACGAACATGAATCTCATGGATCTACAGAACAGGATAGAATCCGCCCCTTCCAAGTGCAACCAGGTTTGAATGATGGCTGACGCCAAAAGTTTTCCCGGTTTTTTGTTCCCTCTCAAATGATTTTAATGGCTGTATGAGATAAATATCTCGAGGTCTGTGTATGATTTTCGTGTAAATTTATCATGCACTTCGACACGGACATCAGATATCACTAGTCATTCAAATTGAACTTCTATTTGGTCACTTCGTGGTAGTTGCATTTTCTCATTGTAATGGGAACTTTTGCGTTTTGGAGCAAGCGAACGATTGTCTCGGGTAGAATGACACAATCAGGATATTTGAAAACCCTCCCCACACTTCTCATTGTACATTGTAAACTGATACAATCAAGTAGTCCGGGTGCTTCTCTACAATATTCCAATGCTCACAAAGACATCCACGTTTTGTTCCCTTATTGGCAATTTCGCACTTCTCATACAAGGAAAGCGCCTTCCTTCGACTCCCTCAAGTGGAAGTGGCTGTCGAGAATGGCCCCGTATAAGCACATGGTATATATAATGTCTTATAATCCGTCGCACAAGCCCCATCACACGTTGTCTTACAACTCGTAGTTGAGAAAATACTCGCACACCCACAGCCTGAAAGATCGGGGGGTTAGCAATTGCTTCTTTGGGATGGATTTAGGATTTGACACATGTTCTATCAGTAAACAGAGAACTACTTCAGCGGCCTTATGTCTCAGGAGCAGGCATTTCTCTTTACACATAAAACAGCCCCGAATAGGAGATTCTACTCCCGGGTGTTCCTTACTCTGCGTGATCGTCGACAAGGCGATGCAATCCGGAGTTAAGCAATTATTTGTCGGACAACCTGATCCTGTTGTCTGGGTAATAGTGACGCACGTGCTTTTGGTAATCGTTGGGGTTGTTGTAGTAAGTGTTGTTGATGGTGGAGGAGGTTGTGTGACGGTGGAGCAGTCACGGTTGGTAGAATAGATGGTGCCACAGGCACCATAACATGCAGTTGGGCAGGGGGTATAGATTGTATCTGTGGGAACAATTTCAGGGCATGCACACGGGACATCGATAACGTCGAGAAGGACGCATTGTGGCTGGGGGCAGATCGAGGGAGTAGGCTTTGGACAAGATGCTCTTGATGTCGTTTTTGTAATGGTGGGGCAAGATATGGGTATCTCTGCTGATGCGAGTATTGGGGAGCTCAGCAGACTATTGGATGTTAGATGAAAGAAAGTAGTCTTCAGGAGCAATACATACGCGAAGATGAGAAAAAAACTTGAGATTAGAGGATAACGCAACATAATGAACGATTTTTGACAGGCAAGTATGAGTTGATTGAGTCAAGGAGCAGAAGAGGCTGCGAGTTTAACGCCAATATATCTCTTCCATTATAAAACTGACTTTAATCCAGCCCTCCTTCGGAACAAAACGCCTCAGGCGGGGTAAGAGCTATAAAAAGCATTTTCGGGTGAAGCAACCGAAGGATAATCATATCGAGGTCATAAAAAGCCACAATTTCGTTAAATGACCAGAAAATTGTCTTTCTCCCATTAGCCAAATGTCCGAAATGGTGCAAGTGCCCGTAGGACAAAGTGCACTCGTTCGGTAAAACTCGTATTTTCCTGATCTACCTTGCATGACCGTTGAAAAGGACCGCTCAATGCGAATGATTCATCCGCAACAATCGTCGACTCCAGTCACATAACAAGCGATAAAATCCGATGCATACTTTCTCCGCTCTTAGGTTACATGGAGATGCTGGGTATCGGAGTCCGCAATTCGCCAATAGGATAAGGGGTTTTCTTGTACCGCAGCTTGTGGATAGCATTAGGGAGTAAATCTCACCTTGACGTACACGAGAAGCAAAAGACGCTATCTCCGACAGGACCTGGAGTTCGATCGTTTAACTCGATGTATTGATGAAGTCCAACAAAGACACTCGAATTTTAAAGGACAGAAAACTAAGAGATCGAGTAGAATCATCCCTACCGATAACACTAGTTATGGGATATATCACAGTTTGCTCTTTGGATCTAGATCGGGTTCAGTTCATGGCAGATACAACAGAGGAGCTTGCTGGATTTCGCCACTACCATAACAAGATTGTAAGTCGGGCGCAAGTACGGAGGAGTGTTTTCTCGTTCCCGCGACATCGATGGCTGGACTGGCGGTGAAGAAATCGGCTGGACATAACTGGAGCTGATGTATATCAGCCGGCCTAGATAGTTGGGCAGGCTTGCGGTAAGAGAGGGGTTGCACTTCATGTGTCTTACAGGCCAACCTTCGACTATTGGATTGTGCTGGAGGCTAACAAACAATAGAAGAAACTCTTAAAGAGTAATAACTCACTGTCAGCCCAAACACGCTCCACTCAACAACGTCGTCAGTCGCAAAATTCTCGTTTCTAGCCACAGGTTCTGTGACGCCATCTAATTCCTTCTTGCTTTGGTTTTTAGATTCACCTCCTTCCTAAATCTCACCATCTATATATCTCATTACCCAGGTACGACGCTGAGCAAATTGTGGACGTCTAGCCATGATTCTATTGGAGTGTGTTAGTAAAAGCCGTGGAGCTCAAAGAATGAGCTTGTATACAATTGGTTTTCCAGATATAGGATTTAGCTTCGAAAGATTGTCGTTTTTATAGTTCGTCATTGGGGAAGCATCAAGGAACTGTGTCCTCTGGATTTGAGTTCGTCTGACGTATTCCAAACTTTAGCATTCCCAATGAGTAAAAGACAAGTGACTGATATTAGAGCACGCACTTCGTATCCATTGCCCAGCGGATTCAGTTCCTTCATCAGTGGCCAAGGTAGAGATTCCTCGGTTAAAACTGCGTCGAAATTCGTAAACTTTACCAGTTTATTAAGAAATACTGAGCAGGAGCCCAGAGTTGACTTACGTGGTCTAATCAGCTTGATCGATCTTGTCAACCACTCTGTGCGTGATTTTCTTCCCAGAGACGACATCCACCCATTAATCTGTATATTCATGATTTTATTGGCCCCGAATGATATCATACTGTACCTTTGTTAATCTTTAGAGGTGGGTGTTGGCCGTAACTCTGCCAGCATGCTCGAAGTCAAGGAAATTACAGCGTTCCTTCCTCAATGGCTCTTCAAGAACCATCGATCTATATCGTAAAGCCGCATCAGACCCACGAGCATCAAGTATAACTTGATAAGCTACGTTCTATTCAGCAACAGAGAGTTGGTCAAGTGGAAAAGGCGATGGCCTGGAAGATGAGCCGTCTGGCCATTGGCCTGTCGTAGATTTTTCTGCGGACATTTTAATATGATTTTCTAGAATGGTATTGGGAGGGAGGAAGGGAATTTTGGAAGTTTAGGAAAGGGAGAACTTACACTTGGTTAAATTTTTGGTCCATCGACCCAGATCATGTTCATCCATCTCCCCTCTCTAGTCGAGACAACAGCGTTTCCACCCTAGCACATCCCAATGAGGTAGGTCCAACCCATTTTTTTTTAATTGGATCATCACAGATACAGAGAGGTATCTGGAAAGTTATATGTTTGTGATGATCCAATAATCAAAATGAGTAGCACCGGTTTATCCATAGTTCAAGTACTGTGCAGAGGCCATTGCAAGGGAGGAAGTCAAAAGAGGGGTTGGTGTAAAATCTTCTATTTCTATCGATACAATCCCCAAAGACCTTTGGGTATCTCGAATGTCTTGTATGCAGATTACGACAATGATGTGTTTAGCTTGATTTCATTTTCAGTCCGCGCTTGAACCCTTTTATCTTGTTAGAGCTCATATGAACAAATATTATTTCTTATTCCTTCTGGTACGGAAACGACTCCGAAATTTGCTTCCCAGAAAAGCTTCGCGTTTCAATAATTGCACTCCATTATAATAGTAATACGACATATGATAATGACCAGGTGCCACGACAATAAATCACGTAGGTAGAGAAGAGCCAAATCTTTTGATTGCATTTCTAAGAGATTTTGCTTCGAAATAATAAAGGATAAAATCTGATTGCTTTGATAGGTACAGTGCAAGCGAAACCTACTTTAAGCCCCACTACTTCAAAAAAAGCAGCCTTGCGCGACAACATTCTCCTTCCTCAAGTCATAAGGGCTACTAATCATGGCGCTCCGCGATTATATCATTGCGACCCTTGATCCAGATACTGATGCTCGTCGGAGAGCCGAATTACAATTAAAAACCGTAGGTATCCATTCCAAAAACTATCATGCCGCCATGCCTAACAACGCTGTCCCTAGGCTGAAGATCACCCAAATTTTCTCAGTGCTCTGCTCGATATCGTACAAACAGAGCAGGAGGATCAAGTTCGTATCGCAGCGGTTGTTTACTTAAAGAACCGGGTCACAAGAGGATGGTCACCCAGCGAGGATGGTCCTCAAAACAAAGTCATCGCCGAGGACGAGAAACTACGATTTCGAGACCGTTTACTGCCTGTACTGGCATCTTCCCCACCACGTATTCGGCACCAGTTGGTTCCAGTCCTTCAAAAGATACTTCATTACGACTTCCCTGAGAAGTGGCCGGCTTTCATCAACATCACTGTGCAGCTTCTCAATACCAACGATGCCTCATCGATCTTTGCAGGTTTACAATGCCTCCTTGCTATTTGTCGAGTCTACCGATTCAAGTCAGGGGAAAATCGTGCCGATTTTGATAAGATCGTCGAGGCAACCTTCCCTAGGCTCTTGACAATCGGGCAGGGGTTGGTGAATGAAATGAGCGAGGAAGCGGGAGAAATGCTTCATATCGTGTTGAAGGCATACAAGCATGCAACATTCGTAGGTTTTTTGGTCAGCCTGTCATACTATGGAAGTGCTGACAGAAGATAGTTTGATTTGGCCCTTTCCTTGAGAGATCAACAAGTAGTAGTTGGGTGGTGCTCTTTGTTCCTTCATACGGTCGCAAAGGAATTATCTCCAAGTGCCCTACCGGAGGATCTTACGGAGCGTGAGGCGAATCACTGGTGGAAGGCAAAGAAGTGGGCATACTTCAATTTGAATCGTCTCTTCGTCCGGTAAGTCATACCACTGGGATCGCACATCTCTGCTGACCACATAGGTATGGCAATCCATCTTCCCTGCAAAAAGGCAATGGAGAAGACTATACGGAATTTGCAAAGAATTTCACGGCCAATTTTGCTCCCGAGATCTTGAAAGGCTATCTTCAACAAATTGAAAAATGGGTAGCTAAGACTACTTGGCTAAGCAGGCCCTGCTTGTCATACACTCTTGTCTTTCTGGACGAATGTGTACGGCCTAAGCAGATGTGGGCTCATCTTAAACCTCACCTCGATAGCCTCGTTACTCATTTCCTCTTCCCCGTAATGTGTTTGTCGGCAGAGGACGTTGAGAAATTCGATACCGACCCCGAGGAATATTTGCACCACAAACTGAACTTTTACGAAGAAGTTTCAGCTCCCGATGTTGCCGCTACAAATTTTCTAGTCACCCTCACCAAAGTTCGGAGAAAGCATACGTTCACAATTCTCACTTTTGTCAACACGGTCGTCAACGAGTATGAGACCAGCGAAGACGGGAAGAAGAATCATATTGCAAAGGAAGGTGCACTACGCATGATTGGAACCCTGTCGAGCGTCATTCTTGGGAAGAAGAGCCCAATCGCTGAGCAAGTAGAGTATTTCTTGGTTCGATACGTCTTCCCGGATTTCCGCAGCGCGCAGGGATTTCTGCGCGCTAGGGCTTGTGATACAGTGGAGAAATTTGAACAGCTCGACTTCAAAGACCCAAATAACCTCCTCATAATTTACCGCAATATCCTGGAGTGTATGGCAGATCCAGAGTTGCCGGTGCGCGTTGAGGCTGCATTGGCTTTACAACCACTTATTCGCCACGACATTATACGCACCAATATGCAGCAAAATATACCCCAGATAATGCAGCAGTTGCTGAAGCTTGCAAATGAAGTCGATGTGGATGCTTTGTCTAACGTTATGGAGGATTTTGTCGAGGTTTTTGCTGCTGAATTGACTCCCTTTGCTGTTGCACTGAGTGAGCAATTACGAGACACATATCTGCGAATCATCAGGGAACTTCTGGAGAAGAACGAGAAGCGAGACGATGACGATAGCTACGGAGAATTTCTAGATGATAAAAGCATTACCGCTTTGGGAGTTTTGCAGACAATTGGCACGTTGATTCTAACTTTAGAAAGCACCCCTGATGTTTTACTTCACATGGAGTCGATCTTGATGCCAGTGATTAAGATCACTCTGGAGAACAAGCTTTACGGTGAGACCTCAGGACATTTTCCTAACTCTTACTAATGGATTAGATCTGTATAATGAGGTCTTCGAGATTATTGACAGTTGCACCTTCGCTGCCAAGTCGATCTCCCCAACCATGTGGCAAGCTTTTGAGCTCATCCATTCCACTTTCAAAGCTGGTGCGGAGCTCTACCTGGAGGATATGCTACCCGCATTAGACAACTTTGTTCAATATGGTGCCCAGCACCTTGCTTCAACGCCAGCATATCTCGATGCTATGTTCAGTATGGTTCAAGACATGTTTGTTGATGAGAAAGTTGGAGGTGTTGACAGAATCTGTGCTTGTAAATTGGCCGAGGGCATGATGCTTAGCCTTCGTGGTCACGCGGACCAATACGTCCTAGCATTTGTAAGTTGGTTTACCTCTTTTGCGATCTCCGCACTAACAAGCCATAGGTCGACATGGCAATGCGAACTCTTCTAAACCCGGAACCCAAGGTGAAATCCTACAAGATTCATTTAATGGAGATGGTGATAAATGCTATCTACTATAACCCGGTAGGACGACACCAAGAACCAAAAAATGCTCAGGCTAATTACCTCAGGTCTTAACTCTTCACGTTCTAGAGTCCAATGGATGGACCAACAAGTTCTTCAGCTGTTGGTTTTCTAGTATCGATAGCTTCACCAGAGTCCATGACAAAAAGCTATCAATCGCCGCTATTGTCGCGCTGCTCACGCTGAACGCGGACCAGGTTCCTATCAGCGTTCAGCAAGGCTGGCCAAGATTGTTGCAGGTAAGAAATCAAGGCAACTTGATCATATATTCTCTTACTTATATCTCCAGGGAATTGTTCGTTTGTTTCAGACTCTTCCAGCAGCCACGAAAAGTAGGTATCGTTCTCCTTCGTCTCGGAGCGTACTAATCCGCTCCAGGCCGTGAAGAAGCTCTTAAGGATGACTTCCCACTCGAGGGTTCAGCCTATGAGGACGATGATGAAGATGATGAATGGGCTGGGGATGACACTACTTGGACTGAAGAGGTAGAGGCAGAAGAAGAGACAGATGTCAAAGATGAGAGCAATGCGTATCTTGAGTTCTTGAATGAAGAGGTAAGTCGTTTGATATATGCTGTTCCGGACCGGGCCTAAAACTTGTCAGGCACAGAAGTTCCAGAACCTGGAGGACAACGATTCCGATGATGAGTTGGGGGAAGAGAGTCTTCTCGAAACCCCTCTCGACAAAATAGAACCATACCAGCTCTTCAAAAACGCCCTTATGAGTAATTCATTTCCTTGTCCCCCCTCGGGGGAGATTGTTAACAATATCTAGAACTCCAACAAGAGCAACCACAACTTTATGAATCTCTGACCACAAATCTCAATCCCGAAGAGCAGAACATCGTCCAAGGTGTTATACACCAAGCCGACGCTCTTGCCACATCTGCCACTGAGGGTCAAGCCAATGGGGCGAGCTAAATTTATGATGATGATTATTGGAGCGGGTTGAGCGAATTGCAATGGGCGAACCAGCGGTGCATATTGCTGGCGTTTTATGTCGAGTCAAGATTTCTCCTATAGGATTTATAGGAACTCTGGTTATTGCTCTCCTTTCTAGGATAGGTGACAAAAGAAAATTTATTGAGATGGGGTTGGGCGACCAGCAGAGCAAGCAGAGCGGGTAGGTAGATACTTCGTTGCTGTGGATGGTAGATTTACATATCAAATGGATTCCATGCTTTCAGCCATTTATGTGGATCTACTATTAATTTATTGTCATTGTAATTGGTTGACTCGAAAATTTAGAGTCGGTGGGAAGGCGTCTGGACTAACCTCGGGTTTACGCCATCGTAAAATATATATCCAAGAGGCATGAGTATAAACCTTTCCTAAACATGACAATACACAAGTTCATATAATCACAAATCATGGCCACCGATTCGGGTGTCGTCAAAGGAACTTGCAATTGCGGCGCCATCGGGATCTCAATCCCAAGATCTTCATTCCCACCGTTCTGCGGATTATGTCATTGTTTAAACTGTCGTGCTTCAAGTGGCTCTTTGTATTTGCTCACTTCTGAACCACTGCCTGGCTGGACGAGCTAATATAACCCAGGTTCTCTGTGAATCTCGGCATTCCGACAAAGGAAGTCACCATAACCGGCACTCCCAAAATCTACGCAGACAAAGATTCTGCATCGGGCAACACAGTGAACCGTCATTTTTGTAGTGATTGTGGGACGTACGTTCTATCCCTAGCATTATATGCTGCTTGGTTGTTTTTACATTGTGTCGAGGACCAAGGGGAGCTGATTGAATGATGACCTAGTGCTATCATGTCTGTAGTAGTTGAGAATCCAGATATCGCCTATGTGAAGGGGGGGCCTTTCTCAAAACTGAGGGTTGATCTGCCACCGCCGAGAGCTCATGTGTTCTGGAGAAGGAGGGAAAAGTGGGAAAAGCCAGACAAAAGTATGCAGCTAATTGAGTGATTTGAAATATATGTCGAGGACCGGTTGACATCTTACCACTTACATTTTGAAAATCATATGACTATCAATTTTTTGTTATAATTTAGTAATACCGAAATAATAAGTATCTGCTACTAAACAAGTATTTAGATATTAAAG
>Ga0182030_10018380_pt1 | contig 13403 bp, 1 predicted proteins | sample 812S3MmetaG_FD_121299 | JGI IMG/M metagenome (GOLD analysis project Ga0182030, IMG submission 121299) | Permafrost microbial communities from Stordalen Mire, Sweden - 812S3M metaG (Illumina Assembly) | ecosystem: Environmental > Terrestrial > Soil > Wetlands > Permafrost | place: Sweden... | reverse complement strand
CGCAGTGTAATAAAGGATCGCAGAACCACCGGTGCTCGATGGTGCGCTAAAGCTTATCGTTGCCTGTCCGATGCTTGATGTTGCGGTGACACCTGTGGGCACGCCGGGGATCGTGGAGGGGGTGACCGAATTTGATATCGATGACGCCGCTCCCACTCCCTGCCCATTCGTGGCAGTCACTGTAAATGTATATGCCGTGCCGTTACTCAATCCGGTTACAGTGATCGGACTGCCGGTGGAAGTTGCGCTATACGTATCGGTACCGTCGATGACCGTGTAGCTAATTATAGAGGAGCCTCCCGTGTTGCCCGGTGGAGTAAAGGTGATCGTGGCTTGACCATTCCCTGCTGTCGCGACAACATTCGTCGGCGAGTTCGGAACGGTTTGAAAATTAAAGTAAGGATAGGTGGAACTTTGTATCACCCATATTGGCGTCGTAAAGTCCCATCCGGAAAATGTGGCCTGCTGTTCCATTTGTATCGTGGATGTTCCCGTCATGCCGGAAGGATTGCCTCCATTGCCCACGCCGTTCGATTTTCCTGAAGTGGTGATGTTCCAATAAGTAGAAACATATGTGCCTCCCAACGGGTTGCCAGTTACGCCGCCAACATATTGAAGTGCGGCGCCACCGCTTGCGCCTGATCCGCCGGAGCTTCCACCACTACCGCCCGTGCCTGCTGCGCCACCACTGCCACCAGTCGCGCCGGCAGTTTTAATTCCCGACGGAGTTCCAATTGAATACGTATCAGTGATAGTCGCTGTGTTGTTACTCCCTAAGAGACCGCCGACATATGCGTTTGCGCCTGCACCGCCAGTGCCGCCTGCAACGCCGTTGCCATTAGCGCCCACGGTGCCACCACCGGCAGCGCCGCCATTTCCTCCAGCGCCGCCAACGCCGCCGACACCAGGAGTGCCGGCAGTCGAGCTCGCATTTCCGGTTGCATACGCATTCGTGATTGTGCCGGTATTCTGACCGACCAAACCGCCACCGTATACATCTCCGCCCACGCCGCCGGTTCCACCAAGCGCTCCGTTCGTTGCAGCGCCGCCGTTTCCAGTGCCGCCTGTTCCACCGACGCCGCCACTGCCGCCTGCGCCGCCAGTTGCTCCGTTCGCTCCATTGCCTCCGGTCATAACTACGCTTCCCACCGCATAGCTTGTATTAAAACTTCCCGTCGTTATATTTGCCCCGATAAGTCCGCCGGCGTAACTTGCACCACCCCCGCCACCGTTGCCGCCCGCAACACTTGCGCCGCCGGCGCCGCCGGCGAGAGTTCCGCCATTGCCGCCAGTGCTCGCTGTTCCCGGACTTCCTGCTGCGCCACCATTGCCGCCGATCGTGGTCACATTGCTTGATGACCAAGAGTAGTTCACGACGCCTGCGGTAAAGTTATAACCAACGAGACCGCCCGCGTAGAGAGCTCCGCCCGCGCCGGCGGTAGCACTCGCGCCTTCCGCGCCGCCAATGCCACCTGCGCCCGATGCGCCGCCATTGCCGCCATTGCCACCCGAACCGCCCGCGCCCGCCGCGCCTCCGGCCGATCCGTTCACCGCAACCGCGCCTTCAGAATATGCGTTATAAATTGTTCCAAGATTTTCTCCCACAAAATCTCCGCCGTAAGCGATACCTCCAACAACACCAGCCGAAGTAGCGCCAGCAATTCCGCCGGTGCCTCCGGTGCCCGCAGATTGTCCGGCTCCGCCTTTTCCACCATTACCGCCTGCGCCGCCCGCACCACCGGCTCCACCGGTGAGCGTAAGAGTTCCCAGCGCATAAGAATCTTTGATTGTTATGCCAGTATTGTTCCATCCCGCAAAGCCGCCGCCGTAAGCGATGCCTCCGGCACCACCCGCTGCCGCTGCACCACCGGCGCCTCCGTTGCCTCCGCCCGCGCCGCTACCAACAGATCCGGTCACACCATTTCCACCTGCGCCACCGGCGCCGCCTGCACCCGCAACGCCCGTCACATTATTTGTTGCATATGAATAAAGTAAAACGGTTCCGTTGTTGTAACCGATGAGACCACCGGTATAAAGAGTTCCTGCACCGCCCGCAATTCCGCCGGTTCCGCCAGCACCGCCGACACCAACACTTCCCGGCGTTCCGCCATTTCCGCCCGTGCCTCCTGCGCCACCATTGCCACTCGTACCGTTTACTGTTGCACCTGTCGAATAACTTGTAGTGATCGTGTTTGTAGTGTTGACGTTATTACCAACAAGTCCGCCGGAATAACTTGCGCCGCCTGTGCCGCCTGTGCCGCCGGTTCCACCTGGCCCCCCGGCATGATTTCCAACACCAAGCGATCCATTACCACCAGTGCCGCCCACACCTCCTGCTCCGCCATTTGCTGCCAACGATGTTACCGTTCCCCCCGCGTATGAATTTAAAATGACACCGGTCGCGGAGTTGTTTGCGGTAAGTCCGCCGGCATACGATGCGCCGCCCGTTCCACCAGCGCCACCGGTGCCGCCGCTCGCCGCAGTGGATCCGGAAATATTTCCGCTCGCGCCCCCCGCGCCGCCGACACCCGTGGTGCCAACTCCCCCGCTCACCGAATCAACATTTCCTAACGCGTATGACGTTCCTTGAATGACTCCTGTGTTCACGCCGAGGAGTCCACCCGCGTACGATGCGCCGCCGTTTGCGGTAGCGCCTCCGGCACCGCCAACGCCGCCGAGCGCGCCTGAACCACCCGTGCCGCCAATGACTCCCGTCGCTCCGTTACCGCTCGCGCCCCCCTGGGCCGTCACGTTGTCCGTGGAATAACTTGTTGTGACGGCGAGATCGGTGATCGCGCTCGCGCTCGTTTGCGCGATGAGTCCACCAGCGTATGCGGCACCACCAACACCGCTTGAACCGCCGGCGCCCGTTGCGCCTCCAGCCTTAGTAGATCCTCCGGAGCCAGATGTGCCGGCGCTGCCACCGTTTCCTCCGGTACCGCCAGTTGAGGTGGCATTATTTCCAATCGAGAATGAAGAAAGATAATTGATCGCACCGGTTGTGACGCTCACGTATCCCATCAAGCCACCGGCGTCCGCTTCGCCTCCGGCACCACCGGCACCACCGGCACCACCGGCACCACCGATGGAACTTGCCGCGCCGTTCGAACCGATACCACCGGTGTTGCCCGTACTCCCCGTTCCTCCATTCGCGCTCACACTCCCACTCGCGTAAGAAGTTTCTACATCGATCTGTCCTGTCGTGATTCTATTATTACCAACGAGACCTCCTGCGTACGATGCGCCGCCAACCGCTGCGGTCACTGCGCCGCCGCCGGCGCCGCCGGTGACGGTGGTTCGCGACGGACCGCCGTTTCCTGATGTGCCCGCTGTTCCCGCGCCGCCTCCGAATGAAGAAACATTTCCTGTTGCGAAATCGTTGAGGAAGTTGCTCGTACCGGAACTGAAGCTATTGTATCCAACCAAACCGCCGGCATCAGCTTCGCCGCCGACACCCGCAGAGCCGCCGAGTGCGCCGGGCGATCCGGCGGCAGTCGACGTTGCAAGCGATCCATCGCCGCCATTTCCACCCACACCTCCATTACCGCCAAGACCGCCGGTCGAGGTAACATTTCCCGTTGCGCTCGAATTAAGAATTTGTAAAATTTGCGTGGTGCCCGTCATGCGTCCGATAAGTCCTCCGCCGTATGTTGCGGCACCTGCGCCGCCCGCACCTCCAGCGCCGCCGGCCGCGGCGGTGCCGGTCGTGAGAGTGCTTCCTGATGTTCCGCCGGTTCCGCCGTTACCGCCAAGTCCGCCTGCGCCGCCAGTGACGGAAATATTCACCGACGAAGTGGAAGATGCTTGAACGATGCCGAGGTTATCCCCGATGAGTCCGCCGTATCCGCGGATACCACCGGCGCCGCCGGCGCCGCCAACAGTACCAACACCTCCGATGAATGCACCTGCTCCGGCTCCGCCGCTTCCGCCAGTACCACCGGTGCCGCCGGTTTGTTCATTTCCAGAAATAGTGATCGCGCTGGAATATGAATTTGTGACAACGCCGGAACTGAATCCTAACAATCCGCCGACGAATGCTCCGCCGCCGGCACCACCAACACCGCCGGTACCCCCTGCACCGCCAACGCCTCCTCCGGAAAGACCAGTGTCGCCATTACCCGCCGCGGCGCCATTACCTGGAATTCCTCCGGTAACTAGAATATTCCCCGCCCCGGAAACAGGATCATAGGTCGCATATGAAGATATAATATCTGAGGTCGCATAACCCGCGAGGCCGCCTGCGTAGACGATACCCGATGCGCCACCCGCGCCGCCGTTGGAACCAGCTTCGCCGCCGTTCGTAGAACCGGTTTGGCCTATTGATCCATTTTGTCCAGAACCGCCAGTTATATTTAGCGCCGTCTCAGAATATGAGTTTGATTGGATCACTCCCGTGCTATAACCGACAAGTCCTCCGGCATACACACCACCGCCAGCGCCTCCGGCACCGCCAACGCCGCCAACTCCGCTCAGCGCCGTACCGGTTCCTGCGCCGCCCGCACCGCCTTGAGCAGACGCACCACCGGCGCCACCGTTTGCGGTGACAGTTCCAGTTCGAGCATAAGAATTTGTGATCGTCCCTAAAATATTTTGACCGACGAGGCCGCCTGCTTGTACCGCGGAACCGATGACTCCTCCGCCTGCACCTCCGGCGCCGCCAACACCGCCGCCGCCGCCAGCATGGTTTGTTCCCGCTGATCCATTTCCTCCAGCACCGCCGGTTCCGCCAGCACCGCCGGTTCCGCCGGTGGTCGTAACACTTACTGTTGCGTAAGAATTATTGATAATTGCTTTCGCTGAAGTATTGTATCCCACTAATCCACCGACATTGGTAGCGCCGCCGACTCCGCCCGCAGCGCCGTTGCCGCCGACCGCAGCAGTACCGCCCGATATATTTCCGCTTGCGCCCGCGCCACCGCCACCGCCACCGCTTCCCGCGTTGCCTCCGTAATCGGTAATAGAACCGGTTTGATAATACGAATTTTGAATGGTGTCGCCCGCATTTTCTCCAATGAGACCGCCAGTATATGTTGCGCCGCCGGCGCCGCCAATGACTCCCGCGCCGCCGATACCTCCGATCGCGCCCGATCCACCGGCGCCGCCCGTGCCTCCGGAGCCGCTATTTCCTCCCGCACCTGCGGCAGTATTTATGACACCGGTTGCATAAGAATTACTGATCACGCCCGACACTAAATATCCGGCGAGGCCACCGGTGTATGCTGCAGCACCGGCGGCGCCCGATGCGCCGGCGCCGCCGGCGCCGCCGGCAGCCGCATTTCCGGTTCCACCCGCGCCGCCCGATCCGGCAATTCCACCGGCGCCCGCGATGACCCCTACATTGCCGTTGGCATAAGAGCTATCAATATTGACTGTCGTGTTTGTGTATCCCACCAGCCCTCCCGTATACGTAAGTCCACCAGCACCACCTGCGCCACCGGTTCCACCCGCACCACCGACGGTAGATGTCGCAGCGTTACCGCCAGCGCCACCGGTTGCTCCAGCGCCGCCAATATCTCCGGCCACGGTAACATTTCCAGTCGCGGAAGAATTATCGACCGATGATCCTGCGCCGCTAAGATCTCCGATCAATCCTCCGGCGTTTGTTGCAGTGGCTTGAGTAGTACCGCCGGCGCCTCCCGCGCCGCCAGTACCGCCGAGCGCTCCGTTCGTACCCGCAGCAGGAGTTCCTCCAAGACCTCCCGTGTCGGAAGCGACGGTTACGTTATCGGTAGAAAAAAGATATGAAAAAATCACGTCAGCCAATGAGTTGTGGCCTACCGCGCCACCGATAAAGATTGCGCCCGTTGTAGCTCCAAGACCTCCCGTTCCCCCTTGACCATTTTTACCTCCACCGCTTCCCGGATTTCCTCCGGTTCCACCTGCGCCACCGGCGCCGGCAACACCGCCAGCGATAACCGCGATCGTTCCTCCGGTGCTCGTGGAGTTTGAAATATTTCCGTTGCCTTGCCCGGCCAATCCTCCTAAATATACGTTGCCGCTTGAACCTCCTGTTCCGCCAGTACCCGCAACACCGCCGTTGTGTCCACCGGTTCCAAGCGTTCCATCACCACCTGTACCGCCCGTGCCTCCCGCACCGCCCGATGCGTTGCTGGTACTCAAACTACCCGTGACGACAGAATTGCTGATCACTCCCGGATTGTCACCAGTAATTCCACCCATATATGTTGCACCACCCGCGGCACCATTTCCTCCGTTGCCGCCGCTCGCCGCAGTGCCTCCCGATATATTTCCGCTCGCACCGCCATTGCCGCCATTTCCCGCGAGTCCCGCGATGCCGCCTTCAACACTAATGGTCGTGACCGTGTAGTTGATACCGGTGATGATGCCCGTGTTCGAACCGGTGACCCCGCCGCCGTACGCAGCGCCGCCTGCACCGCTCGCTCCGCCCGTGCCACCAGCACCGCCGATCGCTCCAGCGGTGTTTCCTCCGGCGCCGCCAGCACCACCGGTTCCACCAGCGCCGCCCGTGCCACCGGTTGAAGTGATGGTTCCTGTCGCGTTCGCAATGCTGATCGTAGTACCAAGAACTCCGTTCCATGCAATAACTCCTCCGGCGTACGCGGCGCCACCAGCACCTCCGGCGCCGCCAGTAACTCCTGCGACTCCCGCAACTCCTGCACCGCTCGATCCGCCGGCGCCCGCAATGTTTCCTGAACCACCACTACCACCCGATGAAGATGCATTGCCCATTGCGTAACTACTCGAGCTTACAATCGCAACATTGTATCCGACCAATCCTCCCCCGTACGCCGCGCCTCCGGCACCGCCACCGCCGCCCGCAATGCCCGCAGCACCCGCGACCGCGTTGCTCGAGTTGCCGCCACTCGGCGATGCGCCGGGCGTAGCTCCGGTGCCGCCGATCGCTGTCGCATTTCCTGTTGCGTAAGAATTACCTTCAACGATGCCGTTCGTATTATTGTAACCAAGCAATCCTCCGACGTATGCCGCACCACCAGCTTCCGAAATTCCGCCGGTTGCACTAAATGCGCCGCCGGTTGCACCGGTGGATCCATTTCCTCCAGCGCCGCCCGCGCCCGCAGATCCTCCCGCACCGCCGGTGGCGATCGCATTTCCTGTTGCGTAAGAATTTTCGATAACGCCGTTACTCAAACCAACCAAGCCTCCCGAGTACGCAACGGCTCCTACAAAGTATGCACCGCCAACTCCTCCGACTGCGCCAGTACCACCTGCGCCGCCTGCACCACCGCTTCCCGAACTGCCGCCATTTGCGGTGACAGCAACCGACGCATAAGAATTTGATTGAATGACACCGGCAGAATTATTTCCGATGGCACCGCCGGCATACGCGATCGCGCCCGCGCCTCCCGCGCCGCCGACACCGCCGGCGCCGCCAAGCGCGCCTGATCCACCGACACCGCCAGTACCACCGGTTGCGCCACTACCACCCGCACTTGCAGTCGCGGTCACTGAACCGGATTGAATATATGAATTAGTGATTGTGGCCGTGTTGATTCCTGTGATACCTCCAGCGTATGCCGCAGCTCCGGCGCCGCCAGCACCACCGGTTGCGCCAATCGCACCGACATGACTCGCTCCGCCGGCGGCGCCACTGCCCGCAGTTCCCGCTGCACCACCGGCGCCGCCCGCTGATGCGATGGCAGTCACGATGGTCCCACTTGCATAGGCATTAGTAATCTCGTTGCTATTATTACCAACGATGCCTCCGGCATAAGCGATTGCTCCGGCGCCACCGGCTCCTCCGGCGCCACCGGCTGCGGCTGTTCCTGAATTAAAGGTGGCAGTCGTGGCGCCGCCCGTGCCGCCCGTGCCGCCAGCTGCGGCAATTCCGGCAGTCGACGTTACATTTCCTGTGGCGTAAGAATACGTTGACGTCCCGGCCGTGATGACTCCTGAACTTTGCCCGGCAAGACCTCCAGCAGAAGCAACTCCGCCAGCTCCGCCGTTGCCCGCGGTTCCTCCAGCACCGCCAATCGCACCCGCACCGCCATTACCACCAAGGCCGCCGTTGCCCGCGGTTCCTCCCGCACCACCCGTAACCGCGACACCCCCAGTCTCGTACACCGTATTTATTGGTCCTAAAATATAATCGCCGATCAGACCTCCGCCAAACGCAGCGCCTCCGGCACCACCTGCTGCTCCAGTGCCTCCCGATCCACCCGTCGTGCTGGTAGCTCCAGTGCCTCCCGATCCACCCGCGCCACCAGTACCACCGGCACCAGCAATAGAAGAAATATTTCCAGTCGCATATGAATAGAGTATTTCTCCATTGGTCTGATAACCAACTAATCCTCCGACATAAGAGATGCCTCCCACGGCTCCGCCGCTCCCTGCTACACCGGCGATACTCGAAGTTCCATTCGTACCGGTTGCTCCCGCACCACCCGCTCCTGCGATTCCGGTGACATTTCCGGTTGAATAATCATTTAAAAATGTGGAGCCGGTATTATTACCGACAAGGCCTCCGGCGTAAATGTTTGCCCCAGTCGTTGCCGTTCCGCCTGCGCCGCCAAGGGCGCCGCTCCCTCCTACGCCTCCAACTCCAGCGGCACCTCCGGCTCCCGCCGTTCCCATCACTGAACCTGTAGTATAAGAGCTTCCCGTTATGGTAAGCGTATTATTTCCTGCGAGTCCTCCAATGTAGAGGATGCCGCCTGCGCCGCCCGTGCCGCCACCCATACCAGCGATGTTTGCCAAACCCGCCGCTCCGGTTCCACCCGCACCACCCGCACCTCCGATGCCCGTCACAGAATTTTGCGCGGTGGAAGTTTGAATTGCGCCGGTATTATTTCCCACCAACCCGCCACCATAGATCGATGTAACATTTGCCGATCCGCCGTTGCCCGTCGTACCGTCGGTGCCGTTCGTCCCAGTCGATCCTTTGGCACCGCCGGCGCCGCCCGATGCGCCAGTGCCGCCTGCACCGCCCGTGACCGTAACCAATCCCGTCAAAGAATTCGCGCTCGTGATACTTCCTGAGTTGAGCCCAACGAGTCCTCCTGCGTATGCGCCACCCCCCGCACCGCCAGCGCCACCATTACCGCCCGTGCCTCCGGTGACCGCAGTACCCGACGCAGCGCTTCCTCCGACACCACCAACTTGTCCATTGAGGCCAGCCGATCCGATTGCCGTAGAGGAGCCGATTGCATACACGGGATTCGCGGCGCCGGTGATCACTCCGCCAATATTGTTTTGCGCGACAAGGCCTCCGGCATATGCAGTGGCTCCCGCGCCGCCCGCGCCTCCGACTCCGCCGGATGCAGCGGTGCCCGTTGTGGCCGCAGCACTTGCTCCGGCATTACCTCCCGCAGATCCACTTCCTGGAGTGCCGCCGGTTGCTTGCACATTGCCACTTGCATATGAAGCGTTCTGGATCGTCCCTAAATTTTCTGCAACGAGACCTCCGGCGTATGCGACGCCTCCGGCCGCACCCGCACTTCCGGCACCACCGGCGCCGCCGAAAGATGTTCCGCCGCCCGCGCCGCCGATTCCCGTACTGCTCGCACTTCCGCCGGTACCTCCGATCGCAAACACCGCTCCCGTGGAATCAGAATTTATGATGACGCCTGAGTTGACCCAGCCGATCAGTCCACCGGCGTATGCGACAGCACCCGCGGCCGGCGCTCCTGTTCCGCCGCCTGCGCCGCCGGTTCCCGTTCCCAAGTTAACGCCGCCCGCACCGCCCGCGCCTGCAGCGCCGCCAGCGCCGCCCGTCGCTTGCACTGTTACTGACGAAGTTGCGGCGGTGATGTTACCTTGCGCTGAATATCCGACAAGACCTCCGGCATACACGACGCCTCCTGCGCCGCCGCCGAGCGAAGTTCCACCTGCAGCGGCAGTTGTTGCACCGCTTGTTGTTGATCCACCTGCGCCACCGTTTCCGGATGCGCCGCCAGTCCCACCGGTGCCGGTCACGCTTCCGGAAACAGTCGAGTTCGTGATGCTGCCAGTGTTATATCCTACCAAGCCGCCGATGTAGAGCGTGCTCGCCGCACTGCCTGCGGCGCCGCTGCCGCCCGCGGTCGGCGTCGTGCTCGATGCGCCTGCGGCGCCGTTCGTTCCACTTGTGCCGTTCGTGCTCGTTGCAGTGATCGATTCATTTGTGAGCACGACGTTCTGAATGCTGTTAGCGGAATATCCAAAGAGACCGACATAGTTCAAAAGATTTGCTGCCCCGGAGTTGATGTACAGATTACTGATCGCATATCCATTGCCGTTGAATGTTCCGGTAAAGTTAGTGGTGTTGTTTCCCACCGGCACGAATCCCGCGCCGCCGTTCCACGCAGAAGTTCCACTCGCATTGATGGCATTATTCAGTGCGTAAGAATTCGAAAGGCCGGTCTCCATTCCCTGGAGGCCATAGACGTCATAGATGATGTATGGATCACTCGTGGTTCCGGCCCCGGTGTAGCGCCGAAATATGCCGGACGTAACGGAAAAATTACCAGTGGCCGAAAAAGTATTCGTTGCGGGAGTGGTAGTAATGAAGGTTGCCGCCGATGTTTGGGTATAGCTCCCGGAATTTCCTGCGGCGCTCGTGATTGTAAGCGGCGCCTCCTGCGTGATGGTTCCCGTATATCCGTTGATGGTAAGCGAGCCGATGGTGAACGGTATATCAATAATGGAAGATGTAGAGTTGAGATTGAAAAATACATCTGTCGATGAAGCGGGAACGGAAGCGCCGGGCGATCCTCCGGAAGTAGCAGACCAGTTTGCGGTATTGCTCCAATCTCCATTCGCGCCATCGCCCACCCAATACCGCGTCACTGGATCGACGATATAATCAATGTCAACATTTCCCTCAATCTGTAAATCGAACATCGCGGTTGATGTCTGAAGATTGCTTAATGGAATCACATATTCGCCATCGCCATATTGATTGACTTCGAAAGTCGCCAGAATCGGACTGCCATCCGTCAGATTTCCCTGACTATCGGCATACACCGGATATGCCAACACCGATGAATCGCCACTGTCATCACCCGGCGTAGCATACACGGTGATATCCCTTGTATTGTCGAGTACATCCTGGAACGTAATCCGGGCAAATTGCCCGTTCGTCAGGTCAGCATAATTTTGATCTTGTGCGTTAACCAGATCGAAAATATCTGCGATGGTATTTTGATTAGCATCCAACTGAAGGGCATCGGAAAGACTTATGACGCCAAGATCATCCGTTGAAGATACTACGGCCGGACTCGTGCTTTGTGCTGCCTGAACCGAAATGGCCACCGATGATGACGAAAGAACGGTCGTTGGATCGAGAGAGGTATAGACGAACGCCGTGCTCGAAACATTTGTCTGACCATCCAAACTTGGATCCACGACCACCGAAAGTTCGAGTGTCGCCGTGGCGTTCGGTGCAAGATCGCCGACATTCCAACTGAGCGTTCCCCCGTTCGTCACACTTCCTTGCGATACCGTCGCGGATGAAAAATCTAATCCAAGCGGCAAAGTATCTTGCGCCATGACGAACGATGAAGTGGCCGAATCGAGATTGGTGACGGTGATCGTGTATGTTATCGTGTCACCACTGCTTGGATCATTGTTGTCTACGCTTTTCGTGATGGAAAGATCTGCATACTGACTTGTTGTTGTGGAAGCAATGGACGATGTTGGCGTAATCGCAGGTATCGTGGAAGAAGTGGTGGTATCGAGCAGATTCAAATCGGTGGAAGATGCATTGTCATTGTCACTGCCATCGTCAGTCAGCGTTGAAGATGAGGTTGAAATCCCGGGATTGGAATCATCTATCGTCGACGTTGCTGTCGGAGTTGATGTTGCGACCGGCGTTGTCGAAGTGCTGTCGCTCGCGATGATATCCGTCGAGGTCGGCGTTGAAGTTACTGCGGCAAGATCGGGAGTCGATGTCGCCGGAGTGGATGATGGCACATCAAGATCCGTGTCGGACGCTACGGTCGTGCTCGATGTTGAGGAAGAGATCTGCGTGACGCTGTCATCTGCTGTGGAACTCGTTGCCGAAGAAGTCGATACTGCCGTCGATGAAGTGACGCCGCCGAGCAAACCAAGATTAGTGGAAGATGCATCGTCGCTTCCGTCGCCATCAGTTGATGTGGAGGTTGCGATTGAGGATGTCGATACCGAAGAGTCGGTGTCCAATGTTGCGACCGGCGTTGTCGAAGTGTTGTCGCTCGCGATGATATCCGTCGAGGTCGGCGTTGAAGTTACTGCGGCAAGATCGGGAGTCGATGTCGCCGGAGTGGATGATGGCACATCAAGATCCGTGTCGGACGCTACGGTCGTGCTTGATGTTGAGGAAGAGTTCTGTGAAATACTGTCGTCTGCCGATGCTCGCAGGAGCGGTCCGCTAAAAAGCGACAGAAAGAAAATTACTGAAACGATAATTGCCAGACGAAGAGCTCTCGAGGACGTCATATTTCCTTAATTTTACCACATATTTCCAGCATAAAACCGAAATTAATTCATTAAAATTCATCCTGTCGACCAATTATTTTCTACCGCGGTATTTTGGAAAAATCAGTAAAATCTGACGCACATAAAACTACTGGCCGAAGCCCAATTCAAAGGTGAGGCTATGACAAAAGCGACCCTTGCTTCGCTAAAAAAATATGGCACGAATGCCAGCCGATAATCTCTTTATTTGATACTTGTGATAAATAAATGTATTCAAGTTAATTCTGTAGACCATATTGAATTAACTTGAATATATCCAATCAGATATTTTTAGGCGGGATAGGGACTGGAATCGGTATGGGAATATCCTTGTTTTTTATGATATTTTTATTTCCCTTTTTTGGGCCTGGCCTTCCTAGACTATTCAAGCTATTTATACCGCCCTTTTTATATTGTTCTACCCAGTTACTCACCGCTTCATAACTAACACCCATATGTTTTGCGACCTGATACTGTGACCAACCATGGTTATATAACTCGATCGCCTCTTTCCGACGCTCCACAAGAAGTGCTCGATCAACCCGTCTGTGGGTATTTGAAGATATGTCTTTTCCGTCCATTGATTCATGATAGCAAACCTCGGAGCGGTGACCAATCCTGTGGATAACCGAGAGCAAAAATGAATGCCTCGGTCGCTCTGGACTCCTAGAGGGGGTTGCGTCATCAATGTTGGTATGAGTAACCAAATTATGGCCCCAGAAGGGACAGCGGCGCGGACGAAGGAGCAAGGCCCAGTAAAGGTCGTTTACTGCCTGTACGCAAGGAAATCGACCGAATCTGAGGAGCAACAGGTGCTGTCCATAGAGAGCCAGGTAAAGGAGATGTTGAAGATCGCCGAACGTGACGGACTGGAGATCATGGACATTCGGCGCGAATCACACTCGGCAAAGGACTCCGGCCAACGACCGGTATTTGTGGAACTTCTGAAGGACATCCGCGAAGGCAAATTCAACGGAGTCCTCACGTGG